>Ga0268257_1002793_pt1 | contig 11826 bp, 9 predicted proteins | sample AgamicAtPrz_FD_200249 | JGI IMG/M metagenome (GOLD analysis project Ga0268257, IMG submission 200249) | Agave microbial communities from Guanajuato, Mexico - At.P.rz (v2) (version 3) | ecosystem: Host-associated > Plants > Phyllosphere > Phylloplane/Leaf | place: Guanajuato, Mexico | collected...
GCATCGACGTGCATGGCGAAGCGCCGGTCGTCGCGGACGCGACGCTGTTCCGGCGCGCGGTGAGCAATCTCGCGTCGAATGCGCTCGAACACGCGGAAGCCGCATCGACGATCGAGCTGGCCGTGTCGACCCAATGCGGTTACGCGGTCGTCGAAGTCACGAATCGCGGCGTTGCGATTCCGCCCGAACAGGTCGAACGGATCTTCGAGCGCTTCTACCGGATCGATTCGTCGCGGCACGGCGCGGCGCGCAACGCGGGGCTCGGGCTCGCGATCGTGAAGTCGATCATGGAGCTGCATCGCGGCAAGGTGGAAGTCGCGAGCCGCGACGGGCGCACGACGTTCGCGCTCTACTTTCCGCGCGACACCGATAGTTAGACGACGCGCCGCCGCGCTCGGCGCTAGCGTTCCTGCGCGGCGGCGAACGACGTACGAACGCACACGAGCAGCACGATGGTCGCCGCGCTGAAGATAGCCCCCGCGTAGAACGTGGCCGCGGCGCCCGCCCGATCCCACAGCACGCCCGCGACGACGCTCGAGACGAGCGTCACGATGCCGCTGATCAGGTTGAACACGCCGAACGCCGTGCCTCTCAATTCGGCCGGCGCGGCCTGCGCGACCATCGTCGCGAGCAGCCCTTGGGTCATCCCCATATGGAGTCCCCACAGCGCGACGCCGACGAGTACGGCCGGCCAATGCGCGCCGTGCGCCAGCACGATGTCGGCGGCAATCAGCAGCACGAGCCCGATCACCATCAGTTTCGTGTGGCTCGTCGTATCGGCGAGCTTGCCGAACGGGTAAGCGGACAATGCATACACGACGTTCATCGCGACCATCACGAGCGGCACGAGCGCGACGGGCACGCCACTGCCCATCGCGCGCAGCACCAGGAACGCTTCGCTGAAACGCGCGAGCGCGAACACGCCGCCGACGGCGACGACCCACCAGTAGCGGGCGCCGAGTTGCGCGACGACCGCGCGGCGGATCGGGTTCACGCGCTTCTCGCCCGGCGCACGCGCCGGCTCGTCGATGCCGAACGCGAGCAGCGCCACGGCCAGCACGCCGGGAATCACGGCCAGCCAGAACGCGAGGCGGAAATCGTCGCGCCACACCAGCATGATGACGACGGCCAGCAGCGGCCCAAGGAACGCGCCCACCGTGTCGAGCGACTGGCGCAACCCGTACGCGGCGCCGCGCAGGTGAACGGGCGTGACGTCGGCGACGAGCGCGTCGCGCGGCGCGCCGCGAATCCCCTTGCCGATGCGGTCGACGATCCGCGCGGTCACCACGACGCCGATCGTCGGCGCGATCGCGAACAGCGGCTTGCTGAGCGCGCCGAGCGCGTAGCCGGCGACCGCGAGCCATTTGCGATTGCGCAGGTAGTCGCTCAGCGTGCCGGAGAACACCTTGACGACCGGCGACGTCGCCTCGGCGATCCCTTCGATCACGCCGATCGTCGTCGCGCTCGCGCCAAGGCCCGCCATCAGGAACATCGGCAACAGGCTGTGGATGATTTCGGACGACACGTCCATCAGCAGGCTGACGCAGCCGAGCACCCACACGCTGCGCGGAATCTGCCGAAGAATGCCGGTCGGTGCGTCGGTCTGCATGGATCGCTCCCGGTTCAGGCATCGTGATGCCGAATGCCTGTGATGCTACCGCATGCTCGCAACCCTGATCGCAGACCGAGGCGCGCGTGCGCGCTTGCTATTGCGCCGCGTCGCGCCGCAGCTTCGCCTGCCGCCGCGTACGATCGTTCAGTATCTGGTGTCGGCGATGATCGGTCAGCTTCTTCCAGTCGCGCGCCTCGTCGCGCGTGCGCAGGCAGCCGACACAAAAGCCCGTGCGGCCGTCGAACGCGCACAGCCCGATACACGGCGATTTCACGGCCACGATCAGGCAGCCTTCCCACGCGTCATCACTTCGACGGTCACGTGCGACACGCCGTCGAAGCGCGCGAGCAGCGCATGGTAGAAACGCGCGTCGCGCGCGGCGTCGCCCGATTCGACCGACACGATCGCACTCATGTGCCCGGGGCCCACGCGCCATACATGGAGGTCGTTGACCTTGTCGCCGAGCGCCTCGATCGCGCGGCGCACGTTGTCCGTCAGCCTGCGGTCGACGTTGACGTCGAGCAGGATCCCGCCCGTATCGCGCATCAGCCCATACGCCCAGTTGGCGATCACCAGCGCGCCGACGATGCCCGCGAGCGGGTCCATCCAGACCCATCCGAACGCGCGCGCGAGCAGCAGGCCGACGATCGCCAGCACCGACACGGCCGCATCGGCGATCACGTGAACGTAGGCCGACCGGATGTTGTGGTCGCGATGCGCGGCCGAGTGCGAACCGTGAGCATGATGCGCGTGGTGCGCGTCGTCGTGGTCATGATCACGGTCATCGTGGTGGCCGTGCCCATGCGCGTGATGATGATCGCCGCTCAGCAGCCACACGCTCGCGAGATTCACCGCAAGCCCCAGCACCGCAATCGGAATCGCTTCGCCGAACTGGATCGGCACCGGCGCCAGCAGGCGCGCGATCGCCTCATAGCCGATCAGCAACGCGATCATCGCGAGCACGATCGCGCTCGTGAAGCCGGCCAGGTCGCCGAGCTTCCCGGTGCCGAACACGAAGCGCGGATCGTCGGCGTGCCGGCGCGCATAGGTATAGGCCAGCGCCGCGATCAGCATCGCGCCCGCGTGCGTCGACATGTGCAGCCCGTCGGCGACCAGCGCCAGCGAGCCGAACAGCGTGCCGCCGACGATCTCGGCGATCATCATCGCCGTGCACAGGCCGATGACCATCCACGTCTTCCGCTCGTTGCGCGCATGTGCGGCGCCCAGAAACGCGTGGCTGTGCGCGCCGCCCGCCGCCGCGCCGTTGAATTCGTTCATGTTTCGATCCGGTGACTTACTTGAAATAGCTGTGCACGACCTCGATCAACTGCTCGGTCGCGCTGCCTTCGTGTGCGTCGGGCGCATCCGCATCGACGAGATGCGACCGGATGTGGTCTTCCAGCACGACGGCCAGCAAGCCGTTCATCGCGCCGCGGCAGCTCGTGATCCGTTGCAGCACGTCGTTGCAGCCGCGCTCTTCCTCCAGCGCGCGCTCGATCGCTTCGACCTGCCCCTTGATACGGCGCACGCGGTTCAGCAGCTTCTGTTTCTCGCGAACGGTATGACTCATCGATGGCTCCTGTATAGGGTAGGGGAGTATATCTCCGGACGATTTCCCCTATAGGATGGAGGGGTATATTTTTCGAGACGGAGGCTTGTCGAACGAAAACCGCTCGGCTAGACTGGTTTTCGTCTTTGGGGAGTAGCCTGCTTTCCGTCACCGGAAAGCGAGCGCGTCAACACACTCGGCCCGCGGCCGTGGCGCGTTCGGCCTGATCGGCTTGGCGAGACCATCGGCACATCGCGTCGTTCCTGGTCGGACGCCGGCGGATGTGTCATGGTTCGTCAGCGTCCGACCACGGAGTCCCCATGTTCCTTCCCGCTCGTCTCCCTCACGCCACCGCTGCCCGCGGAGGTGCCGCATGACCTTCATGTTCGTCGAACTGGCGTTCATGCTGATCGTCATCCTCATCGCCGCCGAAGTCTTCACCAATGCGCTCGAACATCTCGGCGAACGCCTGAAGATTTCCGAAGGCGTGACCGGCTCGCTGTTCGCGGCCGTCGGCACCGCGTTGCCCGAAACGATGGTGCCGCTCCTCGCGCTGGCCGGCGGCACGTCGAACCAGGCCGTGAACGAGGAGATCGGCGTCGGCGCGATTCTCGGCGCGCCGCTGATGCTCGCGACGCTCACCACGCTCCTGATGGCGCTCGCCGTGATCCGCTCGCGCGGGCTGCGCGGCACGATCGCGCCCGAACGCACGGGCTTCGTGCGCGACATGAACACCTTCCTCGCCGCATTCTCGCTGGCGACCGTCGCGATGTTCGTCCCGCATCACAACTGGGCCGTGCGCGCGCTGCTCGCCGCGATGCTGGTCGGCCTCTACGTGGTGTACGTCGTGCTGACGTTCCGCGCGTCGACCGGGCTCGTCGACGCCGGTCACGGCACCGAGGCGCCGCACGCAATGTTCCTGTCGCGCGTCGGCCTGCCGACCAACCTGTCGACGATCTTGCTGCAACTGCTGATCGGCGTCGCGCTGCTGGTCGGCGGCGCGAAGGGCTTCATTCACGGTGTGGAAGGCGTGTCGCACGCGCTCGGCGTGTCGGCGTTGCTGCTGTCGCTGATCATCGTGCCGATCGCGACGGAACTGCCGGAGAAGGTCAACAGCGTGCTGTGGATTCGCCGCGGGAAGGACACGCTCGCGTTCGGCAACATCACCGGCGCGATGGTGTTCCAGGGCACGCTGCTGCCGGCGATCGGCATCATGCTGACGCCGTGGGAGCCGCGCCCCGAAGTGCTGACCGGCGTGATCGTCACGCTCGCGGCGGCGGCCTGGCTGCGCGTCAATGCACGCACGCGCGGGCTCGCGATCTGGGCGTTGCTCGCGAACGGCGCGGGGTATGCGGGGTATCTGGTGGTGACGCTGACGCGCTAAGCGCCGGTCGGGCGCGCCGGCCGACGAACACGTCGGCGCGGCGCGTTTCATGGCACCCGACGCGGGCGACGGCAACGCCCGCATCCGGACGATCAGGAACCCTTGACGAGTTTGACGATCGTCAACGTACCGTCGACCTTCTCGATCCGCACCCTGACCTTGTCGCCCGCATGCGCTTGAGCAAGCATCGCCGCGTCCTTCGCCTTGAACGCCATCGTCATCGGCGGCATCCCGACGTTCTCCAGCGCGCCGTGCTTCAGCGTGATCTTGCCGCTCGCGGCATCGACCTTCTTCACTTCGGCGTCCGTCAGCGCGGCATTCGATTCCGCCGCACCGTCCGACGACATCTTCATGCCGGACATGTCCATGCCCGACATCTCGCCGGCGGCGAACGCCGGTACCGCGAACGCACTCAGCGCGACGACAGCGGTGGCAGTAGCGATCAATTGATTCATCTTCAACGTGATTCTCCGGTTGGGATAGATGGCACGTTCGTGCCGGAAGGAACTGCATCGGAATGCCGCGCGCGGCCCGCGCTTCGCGCACGACGGCGCTGAAGCAGAAGCCACGCGGCGGGAATGACGAACATCGACAAGAGCGGCGCCGTGACCATGCCGCCGACCATCGGCGCGGCGATGCGCTGCATGACTTCGGAGCCGGCGCCGTGGCCGATCATGATCGGCACGAGCCCGGCGAGCACGACGGCGACCGTCATCGCCTTCGGCCGCACGCGCAACACCGCGCCTTCGCGAATCGCGTCGAGCAGCAACGCATCGGTCAGCGGTTCGCCGGCATCGAGCCGGCGCTGCAGCGCGCCCTTCAGGTACAGCAGCATCACGACGCCGAATTCGGCGGCCACGCCGGCCAGTGCGATGAAACCGACCGACGTCGCGACGGACACCGCATGGCCGAGCGCCCACACGAGCCAGAACCCGCCGACCAGCGCGAACGGGACCGTCGACATCAGCAGCAACGCGTCGGCCGCCGAATCGAACGTGACGAACAACAACACGAAGATCACGACGAGCGTGACAGGCACGACGGTGCGGAGCGTCGCCGCCGCGCGTTCGAGGTACTCGAACTGACCCGACCACGCGATCGAATAGCCGGGCGCCAACGCGACCTGTTGCGCGACGGTCTGCTGCATCGCACGGACGGCCGTGCTGAGATCGATACCGCGGAGATCGACGTACACGTAGCCGGACAGCCGCGCGTTTTCGCTGCGGATCATCGGCGGCCCGTCGGCGATCGCGACGTGCGCGACGTCGCCGAGGCGGATCTGCGCGCCGCGCGCGGTGACGATCGGCAGTTGCCGCAGGTTCTCGAGCGAATCGCGGATCTCGCGCGGATAGCGGATGTTGATCGGGAAGCGCTCGCGCCCGGCGATCACTTCGCCGACGTCCTCGCCGCCGATCGCCGACGACACGACCGACTGGATATCGGCCACCGACAGCCCGTAACGCGCGGCGGCGAGCCGGTCGATGTCGACGTCGATGTAGCGGCCGCCGTTCAGCCGTTCCGCGAGCGCGGACGTCACGCCCGGCACGCGCTTCACGGCTGCCTCGACCTGTGTCGCGATCGCGTCGATCCCCGCCAGGTCCGGCCCGGAAATCTTCACGCCGACCGGCGTCTTGATCCCGGTGGACAGCATGTCGAGCCGGTTGCGGATCGGCGGCACCCATACGTTCGACAAGCCCGGCACCTTCACCGTCCGGTCGAGTTCGTCGACGAGCTTCTCCGGCGTCATGCCAGGCCGCCACGCGCTGCGCGGCTTGAAGCGGATCGTCGTCTCGAACATCTCGAGCGGCGCCGGGTCGGTCGCCGTATCGGCGCGGCCCGACTTGCCGAACACCGTGTCGACCTCGGGCACGGTCTTGATCAGCCGGTCGGTCTGCTGCAGCAGCTCGCTCGCCTTGTCCGCCGAGATGCCCGGCAGCGCGGTCGGCATGTACAGCAAATCGCCTTCGTCGAGCGGCGGCATGAATTCGCCGCCGAGCCGCGACAACGGCACGGCCGTCAGCACGAGCGCGACGACCGCGACGCCGATCGCGGCCCACGGGCGCCGCAGGGTCGCTTCGAGCAGCGGCCGGTACAGGCGAATCAGCGCGCGGTTGATCGGGTTCGCGTGCTCGGGCGGAATGCGGCCGCGTACCAGATAGCCCATCAGCACCGGCACCAGCGTCACCGACAGCCCGGCGGCGGCCGCGATCGTATAGGTCTTCGTGAACGCGAGCGGCGCGAACAGCTTGCCCTCCTGCCCTTCCAGCGAAAACACCGGAACGAACGACAGCGTGATGATCAGCAACGAGAAGAACAGTGCCGGCCCGACCTCCGCGGCCGACGCCGCGACGATTTCCCAACGGCGCGCAGTGGTGATCGGCTCGCCGGGATGCGCGCGGTCGTATGCTTCCAGATGCTTGTGCGCGTTCTCGATCATCACGATCGCCGCGTCGATCATCGCGCCGATCGCGATCGCGATTCCGCCGAGCGACATCAGGTTCGCGTTCACGCCCTGGTAGCGCATCACGATGAACGCCGCCAGCACGCCGAGCGGCAGCGACAGGATCGCGACGAACGCGCTGCGCAGATGGAACAGGAACACCGCGCACACGATCCCGACGATCACGAATTCCTCGATCAGCTTGTCCCTGAGGTTGTCCACCGCGCGCTCGATCAGCTGCGAGCGGTCGTACGTCGTGACGATCTCGACGCCGGGCGGCAGCGAGCGCTTCAGGTTGGCGAGCTTCGCCTTCACCGCGTCGATCGTCGTCAGCGCGTTCTTGCCCGAGCGCATCACGACGACGCCGCCCGTCACCTCGCCCTGCCCGTTCAGTTCCGCGATGCCGCGCCGCATCGCCGGGCCGACCTGGATGCGCGCGACGTCGCCGAGCAGGACGGGCGTGCCGGTGTCGTCGCTGCGCAGCACGACGCGACGGAAATCGTCGAGCGTGCGCAGGTAGCCGGACGACCGCACCATGTACTCCGACTCGGCCAGCTCGACGACCGAGCCGCCGGACGACTGGTTGGCCTTGCCCAGCGCCTCCGCAACCGCCGCCTGCGTGATGCCGTACGCGCGCAGCTTGTCCGGATCGAGCACGACCTGGTACTGGCGCACCATGCCGCCGATGCTCGCCACTTCCGATACGTCCGGCACGGCCTTCAGCTCGAACTTCAGGAACCAGTCGTTGAGTGCGCGCAGTTGGCCGGGATCGTGACGGCCGGTGCGATCGACGAGCGCGTATTCGTATACCCAGCCGACGCCGGTCGCATCCGGCCCGAGCGACACGGTCGCGCCCGCCGGCAGGCGGCTCTGCACCTGGCTCAGGTATTCGAGCACGCGCGAACGCGCCCAGTACGGATCGGTGCGGTCGTCGAACAGCACGTAGACGAACGCGTCGCCGAACGACGAGTACGCGCGCACGGTTTTCGCGCCCGGCACGCCGAGCAGCGTCGTCGTCAGCGGATAGGTCACCTGATCCTCGACGACCTGCGGCGCCTTGCCCGGATACGACGCCTTCACGATCACCTGCGTGTCCGACAGGTCGGGTAATGCGTCGAGCGGCGTCTGTCGCAGCGAATGCACGCCCCATGCCGCGAGCAGCACGGTGGCCAGCAGCGCCAGAAACCGGTGATGGACGGACCAGTGAATGATTCGCGCGATCATCGCTCGCCTCCCTGCGGCTCGACCTTCGTCAGTCGGTAACCGTCATCGGTCTGCGTGAACGCGAAACGCACGGTCTGGCCCGGCTTCACGTCCGGAAACGCGTGCGCCGACGGCTTGCCGAACGCCATCGTCATCGCGCCCCAGCCAAGCGCCGGCACCGGTTGATGCGAGAACGTGATGTCGTCGGCCGTGACCTTCTCCACCTTGCCGGTGGTTTCGTAAGCCGGCGCGGTTGCCGTCGCGGATGAGGCGGCCGCGCTTGTGCCTGCCGCCCGCTCCAGCCGCGGCAGCACGCTTTTCAGGCTGGCTTCCGAATCGATCAGGAACTGCCCCGACGCGACGACCGTGTCGCCTTCGTTCAGCCCGCCGAGCACTTCCGTGTCGCCGCCGACGTCGTTGCCGACCGTCACCGACACCGGCTGCAGCCGGCCGTCGCCGTGCTTCGCGATGACGATCGTGCGCCGGCCGGTCGCGATTACCGCCTCGGACGGCACGAGCAGGCGCGACGCCTTCTCCTGCGCGGCGACCTTCACGCGCATCAGCATGCCGGGCGTGAGCTTCAGCGACGCGTTGTCGATCTCCACGCGCGCCTGCAACGTACGGCTGCCCGTGCTGATGCCGGGCAGCACTTCGCGGATGCGGCCGCTGAAATGCCGGGCCGGATCGACGGCGAACGTCGCGTCGACCGACATCCCCGGCTGCACGTTCAAGGCGAGCGCTTCCGGCACCTCGACGATCAGCCACAGCGTCGACAGCCCGGCGATCTTCGCGAGTGTCTGGCCGGGCGCGACCATCGCGCCGTCGCGCACGTTCAGCTCGCTGACGACGCCGCTCTCCGGCGCGCTCAGCACGACGTGCGTCTGCGCGCGGCCGGTGCGATCGAGGGCCGCGATCATCGCGTCCGGGATCGACAGCGCCCGCATCCGTGCGCGCGCCGCATCGAGCAGGCTGCCGTCCATCCCGCCGCGCTTCAGCGCGAGATACTCCTCCTGCGGCGCGAGCCAGTCGGGCACGAACAGCGATGCGACCGGCGCGCCCTTCGCAATGCGCTGCATCGGCGCACGCGCATACAGACGATCGATGTAGCCCGTCACGCGCGACTGCACGACCGCCGCGCGCGCTTCGTCGAACTGCGTGGTGCCCACCGCGTCGAAGCCGGCCGCCGTCTGCTGCCGGCGCACGGTCGCATAGCGAATGCCGAGGTTCTGCTGCAGGCCCGGATCGATCCGGATGCCCGCCGCGGCACCGCCTTCGTCCGCATAGACGGGCTGCAACTGCATGTCCATGAACGGCGATTTGCCCGGTTTGTCGAAGTGCTGGTTCGGCACCATCGGGTCATGCCAGTACAGCACCTTGCGCGAGGCCTGCTGAGCCGGCACGCCCGACGGCGCGGCGGCGGGCATGGCGGCCGTCGCCGCGCCGCGCGTCGCATGGCGAACGCCCGCGAAATAGCCGGCGCCGGCGAGCGCCGCACCGGCGAACGCGATCAGCGCCGCACGCATCAGTGATTGCCTTGTCATGAGCGTCTCCTTCACTGCGCGGCGGCCGTCGCCGACGGCACGACCTGATATTCGAGTTGCGCCCAGGTCTGCGAGACCTCGCGCCTGAGATCGAGCACCTGCAACTGCGCGTCGAGTTGTGCACGCCGCGCGGCGAACGTGTCGGCGAGCGACCCCGTGCCGGCGCGGTACGCGGCCGTCGCGAGCTGCACGCGCTGCGCGGCGGCCGGCAACAGCGCGGCGCCCAGGTTCGCGATACGTTCGCGGCCGCTCGCCAGCGTGTCGGATTGCGTGCGGATGTCGGCCTGTACCTGCCGCAGCGTGTCCTCGTACATCAGGCGCGCCTTCGTCGCGAGCGCGGCCTTTTCGGCGACGTCGCGGTTCTGGCGATTCTTGCGATTGAGCGGCAGCGGGATCGTCACGCCGATGGACACCATGTTCGAATACGCGCCGCCGCGCTGCTGGTACGCGACTTCCCACGTCCAGTTCGGGCTGCGCTCGCTGTTCGCGACGGCCGTATCGGCCTCGGCGACGGCGATATCGTCCGCGGCCGTGATGAGCGCCGGCTGCGACAGCCGCAATTCATCGGGCGGCAACGACGACACGAACGACACCGGTGTGGGCGGCGTGCCCGCGACATCGTCGACGGGCACGGCGGTCCAGCGCGACAACGCAATGAGCGCGGTCTGGTAGACCTGCTGCGCCTTCAGCAGTTGATCCTGCGTCTGCGCGAGCATGGCCCGCGCCTGGACGACATCGGCCGCGCTCGCCTTCGCGCCGCGATACGACGCCTGCGTCGCGTCGAGTTCATGGTTCATGTGACCGAGCAGCGCCTGCTGAAGCGCGAGCGCCTGCTTCGCATAGACGGCATCGAGCCACGCCGTCGCGGTCTGCCGGCGTACGGCCGCCAGTTGCACGAGATAGCCGGCGCGCTCGCGGCCGACCTGTTCGTCGGCGAGCGCGGTACGCAGCCGCCGCTTGTCGCCGGACACCCATTCCTGCTCGATGCCGATGCGGCGCATCGTCATGAAATCCTGGCCGACGGTGAAGCGCTGCCCGCCGTTGATTGGCAGGTTGTCGACGCCGGCCTTGAGCATCGGGTCCGGCAACTGGCCGGCCTTGACGGCCGCTTCGGAACGCGCGAGCACGGAAGCCTGCGCGGCCTGCATCGACGCGGAACGATCGGTGGCGGACTGCAGCGCGGCGTCCAGCGTCAGCGGCGCCTGCTGCGCGTGAACGGCGCCCGCCATCAGCAGCGCGGCCCACGGTACGGGCGCGCGCCGACATGCACGCGGCATGCGCAGCGTGCGGAAATCGAATGACATGGTGTAACCCCAAATCGGAACCCAAAGGGATTCCCCGTCCTGCGCACAGGACGAACCTCACCGCGTGCGCGGTGAACCGGTCAAATCGGGATCAGCTGAAGCGTGGGGGGCGCCACAACCCGCTCGGGTCGCGCGCCGGGACGGACTGCGTGTAGTGGAAGACGATCGTGCTGGCGAATGCGGCGGGACGGCTGACGTCGGCGCGGGCTGCCGGGTGGTAGAGACTGCCGAACTGGCATTGGGCCGTCACCTTGCAGGCCGTGCCCTTGGCTTTGGCCTTCGCGTGATCGGCGGAGGACGGCTGCATCGAATCGCAGCCGCGCATGTCGGCGGACATGGCCATCTTCATGCCCGTATCCGCCTCCATCGACATCGTGTGCTGCATCGGACATTCGCCGGTCAGGCCGCTGGCTGCCAGCCCTGTGATGGGCAGCACCGCGCACAGCAGCAGCAGGATGAAGGTCCGAAACAGTTTCATGGCGGCGATTATAGCGCGGGCTGTTGCGGCATGGCGCTGCGTCGCGACGGCCGTCGCGCGTCATCGCAGCAGGTTGTCCGCCGCCAGCACGGCCTGCACCGCCGGCCGCGCGCGCACCCGCTCGTACCACGCACGCAGATGCGCATGCCGGCTCAGGTCGATTTCCGCGTTGTACACCGAACGCATCCAGTCGGCCTTGCCCCAGCCGGTCAGCGCGAACAGGTACGCATCGGCGACGGTGAACGTGTCGCCGGTGACGAACGTCCTGCCGTCGAGCTGGCGGTCGATCCACGCGAAGCGGCCGTCGAGCTTCTG
>Ga0268257_1002798_pt1 | contig 11800 bp, 12 predicted proteins | sample AgamicAtPrz_FD_200249 | JGI IMG/M metagenome (GOLD analysis project Ga0268257, IMG submission 200249) | Agave microbial communities from Guanajuato, Mexico - At.P.rz (v2) (version 3) | ecosystem: Host-associated > Plants > Phyllosphere > Phylloplane/Leaf | place: Guanajuato, Mexico | collected...
TTGATTATTGGCCATGCAGTTCCTTGGCCCGCTGGCAGAAGGCATCGACCATGGTATTGGCCGCCTGATTGAACAGCGGCCCCAGGGTTGCGCGCATGATCGGGCCGGCATAGTCGAAGGTCAGATCGAGGCTGATCTTGCAGGCCTTCTCGCCTAACGCCTTGAACGTCCACTGGCCATGCAGGTGCTCGAACGGACCATCCTCCAGGTTCAGCTCGATGGATTGACCCGGTACCAGCACATTGCGCGTTGTGAAGCGCTGGCTCAAACCGGCCTTGGCCACTTCCAGGCTGGCGACCATGTGCGTATCGCTGGCCTCGATGACCTGGCTCGACGCACACCAGGGCAGGAACTCGGGATAGCGCTCGACATCGTTGACCAGGTCATAGAGTGCCTGGGCAGGATACGGAAGCAAGGCCGAGCGCTGGATGTGAGTACTCATAACGATTGAATTTCCACGGTTGGCGACATCGCAGCAGCGCGATATCGCGGGTCGATGCCCATTACAACTGACACCAACCCGAGGGCGAGTATCCAAATATTGTCGGAGATTCGCCCTGAGGCCTCAAGCGCAAGGCCACCGCAGGGCTTTTAGGGTCTGCACGAAGGAGTTTCCGAGCGACGGTCAGGCGAGGCAAAAATCGGTGAGGACGCGGAGTTTACGAGCTGTAAATGAGCAGTACTCGCTTCGCTCGCCCTACGGGCCGCGCTAAAGCGTGTTGGCCGCAAGCGGCTTGCCGAACCGATTTTTAGAGCGCAGGTACTTTTCGTACAGAGCCTAGCGCGCCTGCATGGCGCTCCGTCACCGGACTCCCTATAATGCGCCGCCTATGGCTAAACAAAAGAAACATCCGCAAGGCAGCATCGCCCAGAACAAGAAGGCGATGCACGACTATTTCGTGGAGTCCCGCTTCGAGGCCGGCCTGGCGCTGGCCGGCTGGGAAGTGAAAAGCCTGCGTGCCGGCAAGGCTCAGTTGGTCGACAGTTACGTTCTGCTCAAGGACGACGAAGCCTGGCTGATGGGCTGCCACATCACGCCGCTGAAAACCGCCAGCACCCACGTCATCGCCGACCCGACGCGCACGCGCAAGCTGCTGCTCAATCGTCGCGAGCTGGAAAAGCTGTTCGGTGCAGTACAGCAGAAGGGCCACACCTGCGTGGCGCTGTCGCTGTACTGGAAACAGCACCTGGTCAAATGTGAGATCGCCCTGGCCAAGGGCAAGAAGGATTTCGACAAGCGCCATACCGAGAAAGAGCGCGACGCCGATCGCGAAGTGCAGCGCGCCATGCGCAGCAAAGGCAAGGACGAGTAACTGCAGTTCCAGCAACTGCAGTGCCCTGCCCATCACCTCAACTGAGACAATCCCCGCGCCGCTCTAGAGCCCCTTGCGACGCTGCGCACGCATTTCGCGTACTTCCTGCTGCAACACATCGGCCAACACTTCCTGCACGTAATCGATGTGCTGATTTGACAGCGCACGCGCATCCTCGGCACGCCCCTGCATGATCGCTTCGTACAGGGCGCGGTGCTGCGCGTTTAGCATGCTGCGAGTCTCGCCACGCAAGGCATACATGCCGCCGATGTTGGTGACCACATTGCGCTTGAGCAGGTCGAACAGCCCACGAATGGTGTGCAACAGCACGGCATTGTGGCTGGCCTCGGCGATGGCTAGGTGAAAGCTGGCGTCCGCCGCCCCCTCTTCCGCCCGCGTCACTTCGCCGGCGCGACCGTAGCAATCCTGCAGACGCTCGAACGCCTCGCTCAGGCGCTGACGATCAACATCGGTGGCGCGCAATGCAGCGTAGTAGGCGCAGGAACCTTCCAGGGTATGCCGGAACTCGAGCAGATCGCGCTGAGCGTCGGCGCTGCTTTCCAGCAGGTGCATGAGCGGATCGCTGAAGGTCGAGCCCAGGTTCTCGCACACATAGGTGCCGCCGCCCTGGCGGCTACTCAACAGGCCTTTGGTGGCCAGCTTCTGAATAGCTTCGCGCAGCGACGGGCGAGACACACCGAACTGCTCGGCAAGCACCCGCTCGGCCGGCAGCCGCTCGCCAGCCTTGAGCGTGCCTTCGAGGATCATGGCCTCGAGGCGCTCGACGATATCGTCTGACAGCCGCCTCTGTCGCAGCGGACCAAAATTCATTGCTTCAACACTCCCCGCAAACGGCGCCAGATCACCCGGCTGCCGAAAATCGCTGCAGCCTACCCAGTGGCATCTGGCGCCACAAGCTCAGCGCTTCTAGCGCCCACTGCGACCAAAGTCGCACCGGTGCAAATTGACGCACCCAAGCAAAAGAAATTATTCTGGCGATCGCCACTTGTAAATTGGTCTTACCAATAATAACAACCCGTTCGCAAAACTGCTCTGCATTCGGTGAATCACCAGCAGCTCGCGATCAGGCGATACCAACAACAATCAGCGAGCCTCCCCATGCAAACATGGCAACAGTTCTACACACCGCTCGGCAGCCTTGGTCTGTCCGCAGTAGCGGCCGTAATCCCAATCGTCTTTTTCTTCCTGGCTCTCGCCGTATTCCGCCTAAAGGGCCATGTGGCGGGCAGCATCACCCTGGCGCTGTCGATCATCATCGCCATCGCTGCCTTCGGCATGCCGGTGGACATGGCCCTGGCCGCCGCCGGCTATGGCTTCGCCTACGGCCTGTGGCCGATCGCCTGGATCATCGTCGCGGCAGTATTCCTCTACAAACTGACCGTCAAGAGCGGCCAGTTCGAAGTCATCCGCAGCTCGGTGCTGTCGATCACCGATGACCAGCGCCTGCAGGTGCTGCTGATCGGCTTCTCGTTCGGTGCTTTTCTGGAAGGTGCTGCGGGCTTCGGCGCACCGGTAGCGATTACAGCCGCCCTGCTCGTCGGCCTGGGCTTCAACCCGCTCTACGCCGCCGGCCTGTGCCTGATCGCCAACACTGCGCCAGTGGCCTTCGGCGCCCTGGGCATCCCGATCATCGTCGCTGGTCAGGTCACGGGCATCGACGCTTTCAAGATCGGCGCCATGACCGGCCGCCAGCTGCCCATCCTGTCGGTCATCGTGCCGTTCTGGCTGGTGGCGATGATGGACGGCTGGAGAGGCATTCGGGAGACCTGGCCGGCTGCGCTGGTAGCGGGCCTGAGCTTCGCCGTCACCCAGTACTACACGTCCAACTACATCGGCCCGGAACTGCCGGACATCACCTCGGCACTGGTCAGCCTGGTGTGCCTGACCCTGTTCCTCAAGGTCTGGCAGCCCAAGCGCGCTGCCGACAGCCAGGTCGCCGGCACTTCCGGTGGCGCCGCGGTGGCCGGCGGCTTCGGCGGCGTGCGCAGCACCACGCCGTCGCCCTACAGCTTCGCGCAGATTCTCAAGGCCTGGTCGCCCTTCCTGATTCTCACCGCCATGGTCACCGTCTGGACGCTGAAACCCTTCAAGGCGCTGTTCGCCCCGGGCGGCGCTCTGGATCACCTGGTTTTCATGCTGCCGATCCCGCACCTGGATCAGTTGGTGGTCAAGGTCGCCCCCATTGTCGCCAACCCGACGCCGATCGCTGCGGTGTTCAAGCTCGACCCGATCTCGGCGACCGGTACCGCGATCTTCTTCTCCGCCGTCCTGTCGATGCTGGTGCTGAAGATCAACATAAAAAATGGTCTGACCACTTTAAAGGAAACCTTCTACGAACTGCGCTGGCCGATTCTGTCCATCGGCATGGTGCTGGCATTCGCATTCGTCACCAACTATTCGGGCATGTCGACCACCCTGGCCCTGGTACTGGCCGGCACTGGCGCGGCCTTCCCGTTCTTCTCGCCGTTCCTTGGCTGGCTGGGCGTATTCCTGACCGGCTCGGATACCTCGTCCAACGCGCTGTTCGGCTCGTTGCAAGCCACCACGGCGCACCAGATCGGCGTCAACGACACCCTGTTGGTGGCGGCCAACACCAGCGGCGGCGTGACCGGCAAGATGATCTCGCCGCAATCGATCGCCGTGGCCTGCGCCGCGACCGGAATGGTCGGCAAGGAATCGGACCTGTTCCGCTTCACGCTCAAGCACAGCCTGATTTTCGCCACCTTCGTCGGCCTGATTACGCTGGCTCAGGCCTACTGGCTGACCGGCATGCTGGTGCACTAGTTAACGAGCAGCTGCGCGTCGGCCCTGCGGCCACGCGCATTTGAATGCAAACGCAGCGCCCCAGGGCGTGCTACACACCCAGAGCCCGCGACAGTGTCCGGGCTTTGTCGCTGCCGCGGCGACGCGCCAGCCCAGACACGGAATAGAGCCCATGATCATTTCTGCCTCCACCGATTACCGCGCCGCTGCCCAGCGGCGCCTGCCGCCGTTTCTGTTCCACTACATCGATGGCGGCGCCTATGCCGAGTACACCCTCAAGCGCAACGTCGAAGACCTGGCGGGCATCGCCCTGCGCCAGCGTGTGCTGAAGAACATGGCCGAGCTGAGCCTGGAAACCCAACTGTTCGGCGAAACCCTGTCGATGCCGGTGTCCCTGGCACCGGTGGGCCTGACCGGCATGTACGCGCGCCGCGGTGAAGTGCAGGCCGCCAAGGCAGCAGCGGACAAGGGCATCCCTTTTACGCTGTCGACCGTGTCGGTGTGCCCCATCGAGGAAGTGGCGCCCGCCATCAGCCGGCCAATGTGGTTCCAGCTGTATGTACTGAAAGACCGCGGCTTCATGAAGAACGCCCTGGAGCGCGCCAAGGCCGCGGGCGTGACCACCCTGGTGTTCACCGTGGACATGCCCACGCCCGGTGCCCGCTACCGTGACGCCCACTCAGGCATGAGCGGGCCGAACGCCGCCATGCGTCGCATGCTGCAGGCTTTCACGCACCCGGCCTGGGCCTGGGACGTGGGCCTGATGGGCAAGCCTCACGACCTGGGCAACATTTCCACCTACCGCGGCAACCCGACAGGGCTGGCTGACTACATCGGCTGGCTGGGCGCCAACTTCGACCCGTCGATTTCCTGGAAGGATCTGGAGTGGATCCGCGAATTCTGGGACGGCCCGATGGTGATCAAGGGCATCCTCGACCCTGAGGACGCACGCGATGCGGTCAAATTCGGCGCCGACGGCATCGTCGTCTCCAACCACGGCGGTCGCCAGCTCGACGGCGTGCTGTCCAGCGCCCGCGCCCTGCCGGCCATTGCCGATGCGGTGAAGGGCGACCTGAAGATTCTCGCCGACTCCGGCATCCGCAGCGGCCTCGACGTGGTGCGCATGATCGCCCTCGGCGCCGACACGGTGATGCTCGGTCGCGCCTTCGTCTACGCCCTGGCCGCGGCCGGCGGCGCCGGGGTAAGCAACCTGCTGAGCCTGATCGACAAGGAAATGCGCGTGGCCATGGTGCTCACCGGCGCCAGGTCCATCGCCGAGATCAGTGCCGACTCACTGGTTCGGGAGCTCTGAGATGATCAGCCGCGACACCCTGCTCAAACAGCTGCGAGACGCCGTTGGCCGCGACCATGTGCTTACCGACGCGCAGAGCACACGACGCTTTCGCAAGGGCCATCGCACCGGCGAAGGCAATGTACTGGCCGTGGTACGGCCCGGCACCCTGCTTGAACAATGGCGCGTACTGGAGGCCGCCGTGGCCGCCGACCGCATCGTCATCATGCAGGCGGCCAACACCGGATTGACCGGCGGCTCGACGCCGGACGGCAACGACTACGACCGCGAGATCGTGCTGATCAACACCCTGCGCATCACCGGCGTGCAATTGATCAATGATGGCGAGCAGGTGGTGTGCCTGCCCGGCGCCACTCTCGACCGCCTGGAGCAGGCTCTGGCGCCTCTGGGTCGCGAGCCGCACTCGGTGATCGGCTCGTCGTGCATCGGCGCCTCGGTGCTCGGCGGCGTGTGCAACAACTCCGGCGGCTCGCTGGTACGCCGCGGGCCGGCCTACACCGAACTGGCGCTCTACGCTCAGGTGAAGGAAGACGGCTCCCTGGAGCTGGTCAACCATCTGGGTATCGACCTGGGCAACAGCCCGGAAGAAATCCTCACCCGCCTGCAGCGCGGTGATTACGGCCCGCGCCAGGTCAGCAACGAGGAGGCCGGCAAGGCCTCGGACCAGCGCTACGGCGAGCACGTGCGCGACGTCGACGCCGACACGCCGGCACGCTTCAATGCCGACCCGTCGCGGCTGTTCGAGGCTTCCGGCTCGGCCGGTAAGCTGTGCCTGTTCGCCGTGCGCCTGGACACCTTCCCCAAAGAGCCGAGCACGGTCTTCTACATCGGCACCAACGCCGCGGACGACCTGACCGAGGTGCGTCGCCACCTGCTCAATCGGCTGCCAAGTCTGCCGATTGCCGGCGAATACATCCACCGCACCGCCTTCGACATCGGCGAAAAGTACGGCAAGGACACCTTTCTGCTGATCGACCGCTTCGGCACCGCCCGGGTGCCTGCGGCCTTCGCCCTGAAAAGCCGGGTCGACGGCTTCTTCGAGCGCTTCGGCCTGCGCGGCGTCAGCGACCGCATCATTCAGCTGGCCATGAATCTGTTGCCCAGCCACCTGCCGCCGCGCATGCGTGACTACCGTGACCGCTTCGAGCACCACCTGATGATTCGCGTGGCCAACGACAGCCTGGAAGAAACCCGGCGTTTTCTCGCTGAGTACTTTGGCAAAGCCAGCACCGGGGCCTTTTTCGAGTGCGACGCCGACGAGGGCCGCAAGGCCTTTCTGCATCGTTTCGCCATCGCCGGCGCGGCGATTCGCTACCGAGAGGCGCACCCTGGCAGCGTCGAAGACATCCTTGCTCTGGATATTGCCCTGCGCCGCAACGACCGCGACTGGGTGGAAACCCTACCGGCTGAAATGGAGGCGCAGATCATCCACAAGCTCTACTACGGGCACTTCTTCTGCCACGTGTTTCATCAGGACTACATCGTTAAGAAAGGCGTCGATCCCATCGCCATGGAACATGCCATGTGGAAGCTGCTTGACGAGCGCCGCGCCGAATACCCGGCCGAACACAACGTGGGTCACCTGTATGTCGCCAAGCCGGCGCTGGCTGACTTCTACCGCGAGCTGGACCCGACCAACACGTTCAATCCGGGTATCGGCCAGACCTCGAAGAAGAAGCACTGGGAGCCCTGCTGCGCCAATCATTGAAGCCTATAAAGAAGAAAGGGGAGACCTCTCGGCCTCCCCTCTCGTAGATGTCCTGTGCTGGCAATTCTGTCGCCGCTTTCGTCGCCCGCCTGGTTGGGCAGTGCGGACCCGGGTGCCGTGACGACCTGGTAAGGTCGGCGGCGCCAGCTCTCCTGATTGGGCGAGCCGGGTGGACGTGTCGTCCGGGCCGTGAAACTGAGGTAAAGATTACGCCCACGGCCGCGACGAAAGATTGCTAAGATTGCTAACCAAGCAATCAATTTCGCAACAATCCATCGAAATATACAGATAATCAGCAATCAGATAACGAAACCCCTCAACCATGAACAAACTTGATCGCTACGACCTGAACATTCTTGCCGAATTGCAGCGCGACGCGACGCTGTCCAACCAGGAACTGGCCGAGCGCATCGGCCTGTCGCCCTCGCCCTGCTCACGCCGCGTCAAACAACTGCAGGATGACGGTTACATCACTGGCCAGGTCGCGCTGCTGGACCGCCGCCAGCTGGGCCTTACCCTGACTGCCTATGTACTGATCGGCATGGATCGGCATACGCCTGAGCGCTTCGAGCACTTCCAGGAAGAAATCCGCAAATGCCCGGAAGTGCTGGAATGCTGCCTGGTCACCGGGATGGATGCCGACTACCAGCTCAAGGTGGTGGTGCCGGACATGGACCATTACCAGAAGCTGCTGCTTGGCACCCTGACCCGCATCGACGGCGTGTCCAGCGTGCGCTCGAGCTTCGTGCTGCAGCAGATCCTCTCCAGCACCCAGCTGCCGCTGCAGCACCTGCGCGGCTAAGAACCTGCTCATAATCGTCCAGCCCAGGCTCGTCGATCTTGGCAGTTAAGTGGCAAAAACGGACGGCCGACCGCCACTTGTGGGAACGGCATCGATGTCCGCTTTTGCCTTGTAGAGGCGCATAAAGATCGTGCACAGGTTCTAAGACCATCAGGCAACTACGCCTACCGACCAGCAACGCTGTAATATCCACACCTTTGTTGTGCCTTGTCGCCCGCCCCTGGGCGGCAGCCGATGGATCGCCGCAGAGGTCAGGATGGAACCCGAGTTTTTCGAAGAGCTGATGATGACCCTGCTGGTCGGCGGCCTGGTGCTGTTCATGGCCTTTATCGTCTGGGACCTGGCGAAAAAGTCCCGCGCCGGCCGCTTTGGCACCTTCATCCTGTTCTTCGCCCTAGGCCTGGGCGTGCTCGGCTTTGTCATCAAGAGCCTGGTCATCGCTGGCCTGGAAGGCGTCTGAAACCACCTAAAAGAATCGCGGCGCCCGCCGCATTGCCTTGTCTGCTGCCCATGGAGAAATACATGAACGCCACCGATCGCGTCATGCAGAGTTACGGACGCTGCTGCGCCAGCCCGGCCTTTTTCGATGATTTCTACCGGCACTTCCTCGCCAGCTCACCGGCCGTGCGCGAGAAGTTCGTCAACACCGACATGGCCGCGCAGAAGCTGCTGCTGCGCCAGGGCATTCTCAATCTGGTGATGCACGCCCGCGGCATGCCGGACACCAAGCTGCGCGCCCTGGGCTGCACCCACGCGCGCAACGCCATGGACATTCGCCCCGAGCTTTATGATTTGTGGCTGGAAGCGCTGCTCAAGACCATCGTGGAACACGACCGGCAAGCCGATGCGGCCACCTTGCAAGGCTGGCGCGAGGTGCTGATCAAGGGCATCAGCGTGATCAAGGCCGGCTACGACGGCTGAGCCGCCCGACTCAATCGAGGCGCGGCGACAGGTCGCGCCACTCCCCCGGCTGCAGGCCATCCAGGGACCAGGGCCCGATGCGCACACGCACCAGGCGCAGGGTCGGCAAGCCGACCGCTGCCGTCATGCGCCGCACCTGGCGGTTACGGCCTTCGCGAATCACCAGCTCCAACCAGCTGGTGGGCACGCTCTTGCGAAAGCGCACCGGCGGATTGCGTGGCCACAGCTCGGGCTCATCCAATTGCCGCGCTTCGGCAGGCAACGTCGGCCCATCGTTGAGCTGCACGCCGTCGCGTAACTGCTGCAGCTGCTGCGCGCTGGGCTCGCCTTCTACCTGCACCCAATAAGTCTTGGCCAGCTTGTGCTTGGGGTCGGCGATCTTCGCCTGCAACTGCCCATCATTGGTGAGCAGCAGCAAACCTTCGCTGTCGCGATCCAGCCGGCCAGCCGGATACACGCCGGGCACGGCAACGAAATCCTTGAGCGTGGCGCGGCCCTGGTCGTCATTGAACTGGGTCAGCACGTCGAACGGCTTGTTGAGCACGATCAACCGCGGCTCGGCCGGCGGAGCCTTGGCCACTCGATGCGGGCGCGGTACGGGGCGTTTGGGTCGGGACATGCAACGAATATATTGGCGAAACGGGCGCGTAGTTTAGCGCAAAGCCGCCTGGCGAATTGGGGCTCAGCGACCGCTGCGGTCGATCACCGGCGCAAGCTGCGCCATCAACTCGACGATCCATTCGATGAACACCCGCAGCTTGGTGCTGACGTGACGGTTGGGCGGATAGGCGAGGTACATCGGCATCGGCTCGAACTGCCAATCCGTGAACACCGCGACCAGCTCGCCGCGCTGCACATGCTCATCGGCCATGTAAGTGGGTAGCCACAGCACGCCCAAGCCGGCAAGGCCGGCAGCCTGATAGGCATTGCCGTCGTCCACCGCCACCACGTAGCGGCCTTCCACCTCCAGGCGCTCAGCGCCGCGCTGCATGCGGTAGGTAAACAGCTTGCCAGCCCGTGCCCGCTTGAAGCCGACGATACGGTGGTGGCTGTCGACCAGTTCCTGCGGGTGCAGCGGCGTACCGCAACGCTGCAGATAATCCGGCGCGGCATAGACGCCGGAACGCAGATCGCCGACGCGGCGGGCCATCAGCGATTGATCGGTGATTTCCCCGCCACGGATCACGCAGTCGACGTTCTCACCAAGCAGATCGACGAGGCGATCACTGGCGCCGAGATCGAGCTGTATATCCGGATAACGGGCATGAAAGGCCGGCAACGCGGGCACCAGGATCATCCGCGCGAACGGGCTGGGCACATCGACGCGCAGACGTCCGCGGGGCTGGCTGCTGGCGTCGGACAAGCTGGTCTCGGCGTCGTCCATGTCGGCGAGCAGGCGTACCACACGCTCGTAATAGGCAGCGCCATCTGCGGTCACGGCAACCTTGCGGGTGGTGCGGTTCAGCAGGCGCACGCGCAAACGCGCCTCGAGCTGCTGCACCAGTTGGGTCACGCTGGTCTTGCTCATGCGCAGGGTGTCGGCTGCCTTGGTGAAGCTGCCTGACTCCACCACCCGGGCGAAAGCAAGCATCGCATCGAATCGGTCCATCTGCTCAACCGCTGATTGTTTGGGATTTGCAAACAGTGTTGAACGAACTGGCCGGTTTATCCAGCACCAAAGCGTTTCTAAAGTGAACCCATCACTTGAACGGGCCAAAGGCCCAGAGGAGACGACATGACAACGCGCGACGTGGTATTCCCCGCCGGCCGCCAGGCCCTCTACGAACGTAATCGCTACTCACCGGCAGTGCGCTCCAACGGCTTGCTGTTCGTATCCGGCCAGGTGGGCAGCCGCCCGGACGGCTCGCCAGAGCCGGAGCTCAAGGCCCAGGTTCGCCTGGCCTTCGAGAATCTCAACGCGGTGCTCAAGGCTGCAGACTGCAGCTTCGACGACGTGGTCGACGTGACGGTATTCATCGTCAACCCAGAAGAGCGCTTCGAGACCATCTGGGAAGTGGTGCCCGAGTATTGGGGCCAGGCGCCTTTCCCGAACATCACCTGCGTGGGCGTGACCTGGCTGTATGGCTTCCAGTTCGAGATCAAGGTGATCGCCAAACTGCCGGAAGCCTGACTGGGCTCGCCACGGGGCAGACGGTCGGGCGCTTGCCGCCGCGCGCTGTGATACACTGCGCGGCGGCCAAAAGCTGCCCCTCCGCCACCGCAGCCCCTACCGGAGCCGAGATTTTCGATGTCCGATACTGCCCCCCCAAAGCCCATCGCCAGCGGCGAAAAATTCCGCACCGCACAGGGTATTACCGCCATCAAGGACGGCCAGAAGCGCCGCGCCTCGACCGAAGCCAAGGTGTACGAGCCCAAGCCGAGCTGGTTGCGGGTCAAGGCGCCGGGCGGCAGCCGTTTCGAAGCGGTCAAGCGTAACGTCGGCGAGCATCGCCTGAGCACCGTCTGCCAGGAATCGCATTGCCCGAACATGGGCGAGTGCTGGTCCAACGGCACAGCGACCATCATGCTGATGGGCTCGGTGTGTACCCGTGCCTGCCGCTTCTGTGCGGTGGACACCGGTAACCCGAACGGCTGGCTGGACAAGGAAGAGCCGCAGAACACCGCCAAGTCGGTGGAGCTGATGGCCCTGCGCTACATCGTGCTGACCTCGGTGGACCGCGACGACCTGCCCGACGGTGGCGCCGCGCACTACGCGGCCTGCGTCCAGGCGATCAAGGCCAATACCCCGCAGGTGGTGGTCGAAGCTCTGACGCCGGACTTCGATGGCGACCTGGCGTGCATCGAGCGTGTAGTGGATTCGGGCCTCGAGGTGTTCGCCCAGAACGTCGAGACCGTCAATCGCCTGACCCGTGAAGTGCGCGACCCGCGCGCCGGCTACCGCAAGACTCTCGACGTGCTGGCCCACGCCAAGCGTCACCGTCCCGATGTGCTCACCAAGA
>Ga0268257_1002799_pt1 | contig 11799 bp, 12 predicted proteins | sample AgamicAtPrz_FD_200249 | JGI IMG/M metagenome (GOLD analysis project Ga0268257, IMG submission 200249) | Agave microbial communities from Guanajuato, Mexico - At.P.rz (v2) (version 3) | ecosystem: Host-associated > Plants > Phyllosphere > Phylloplane/Leaf | place: Guanajuato, Mexico | collected...
GAAAGCGGATGGCGATCAGCCAATAGACGTCGTGGACGATCCCGGTCAGCGTGGCCAGCCCGCCCCAGAGGATCAGGCTGGCGAAGATCAGCTTCTTCACGCTGCGCTTCTGCGCGTACAGGGCGCCGGGCACCTGGAAGAAGAAGTAGCCGAGGAAGAACAGCGCGCCGAGCAGCGACGACAGCGCCGGGGTGATCTTCAGGTCATCGGCCATGCCCGAGGCCGCGGCGAAGCCGTAGTTGGCCCGGTCGAGGTAGGCCAGGCTGTAGGTGATGAAGACGATGGGCATGATGTACCACCAGCGTCGGGGGGCGAGTCGATCGATCTGCATGGGTGTTCTCCTGGTCTTGTTGTTCTTGTCACATCAGGTTGCGCACAAGCCGGCGCTTCAGCGTGCCTCGGGCACAGGGCTTTCGTGGTGGTCCAGTTCATGACGCTGCGGCAGGCCTTCCATGTCGCCGCGGCTCTGCACCGCGCGGCTGCCGCACCAGTTGCCGCGGGCCACGGCGCGGCGCAGCGACAAGCCTTCGAGCAAGGCGCTGATCACCCCCACGGCGAAGGCATCGCCCGCGCCCACGGTGTCCACCACGCGGGCGACCGGCTGGCCGGGCACCACGCCATGGGCGCCCTGGGCATCGCGCCAGTAGGCGCCCTCGGCCCCCAGCTTGATGGCCACGTATTGCGCGCCCTGCTCAAGGTAGAACTCGGCGATGGCCTGCGGCGCCTGTCGGCCGGTGAGCAGGCGTCCCTCCTCCAGCCCTGGCAGCACCCAGTCGGCCTTGGCCGCCAAGGCGTTGACCTCGCGCACCATGGTCTGGCGGTCGGGCCACAGCGACGGACGCAGGTTGGGGTCGAAGGAGATGCTGCGACCATTGGCCCGCATGCCGTCCAGCAACTGGTGGCACAGTTCGCGGCAACTGCCTGAAAGCGCCGCCGGAATGCCCGTGGCATGCAGGTGCCGGGCCTGCAACAACGCAGGCCGCATGAGCGCGGGCGACAGCCGGCTGGCTGCCGAGCCACGGCGGAAGTACTCGACCCTGGGGTCGCGGCCATCGTCGCAACGCTCCTTGAGCTGGAACCCCGTGGGGTGCTCGGCATCGATCTCGACGCTGGAACAGTCCAGGCCTTCCCGGCGCAGGCTGTCGAGCACGAAGGCACCGAGCGAGTCGTCGCCGACCCGGCTCAGCCATTGCACCCGCAGGCCCAGGCGTGACAGGCCAATGGCCACGTTGCTGTCGGCACCGGCGATGCGTTTGCCGAAGCCCTCGACCTGGGCCAGGTCGCCCGGCTGCACCGCCACGAACATGGCCATGGTTTCACCGAAGCACAGCACGTCATGCTCAGCCATGGCACACCTGCCCTTCCAGCTCGGCCAGTCGCGCGACCTGGCGCGCCGTCAGCGCCAGCAGGTCCTCGCCGGCCAGGGGATATTCGATGGCACGCGGCAGGCCCGGGGCGAAATGCGTCATCAATTCGCGCCACTGGGCCAGGTCGAGGTCCTCGGGCACCACGGCCACCAGGCGCCCGTCGGCGCGGCGCGCCACCGCCTTGCAGTGCACGTAGCGCACCCAACGCCCCAGCAATTGCGCGGCCAGCAGCGGCGACTCGTCGTGCCAGTACCAGTTGCCGATGTCGAAGGTCATGCCCGGCGCCACGCCTTGCGCCTGGGCCTCGCGAAAGAACTTCACCAAGGTCTGCAGGCGCCCACCGTAGGGCGTCTGGTCGTTTTCCACGTACAGCGCCGTCTTGTGTTGCAACAGTGGCGCCAGCGCCGGCAAATCGCAGCCATCCTGGTATTGACCCAGCGACACCTTGAGCGCCACCGCGCCGATCTCACTCGCCAGCTGCAGGCGCTGGGCAATCGCGGGCTCCAGGCTGCCGTCCTCGCGCCACAGTTCCAGTGGCGTGGAGTAGAGACTCTGCAGGCCATGCTCGGCGGCCAGGTTGGCCAGGGTAGCGGCATCAGGCGCGGCGTCGAACAGCTCCTCGCGCCACTCCACCCGCCGCGCACCCGCCGCAGCGAGCAACGGCAGGTAGCTGGCCTGGCCCAACCGCCTCACGGCATCGGCACCGAAACTCGACAAGCTGATGGAAACAGTGTGCGTGCGCATCGTGGTAGTCCTTGTTCTTGTGGATGAAACCGTTTTCATTTTCTCCAGCAACAACGGCGTCCAGGGCGCCGTCAGTGTTGTGATCGGGTAGAGCCTCGCGCAATGAGCTGCGCGCGCAAATCCAGGCGCCGGGCCGGCAGAGGGCTGCCTTGCAGGCGCTCCAGCAGGCACTGGAACGCCGCCGCGCCGATGCGCCCGGTGGGTTGCGCCAATGCGCTGATGCCGTCGCCCACCAGCGGGTACCAGTCCAGGTCGTCCAGCGCCAGCAGGCCCAGGTCCTGGAACAGCGGCCCGCCCCTGGCGTGCAGCACCCGCACCAGCTCCAGGGTGGCGACACCATTGCAACTGAACAGCGCCTGCGGGCCGTGCCCTGCCCCGGCGATGAACGCGCCCAACTGCTCGGCGAGGCCCGGGCCTACCTCCAGCACCTGCCCGCGCAACCCACGACGCCGGGCGATGGAGGCCTGGAAGGCATCCACGCGCTCCTGCCGCGAGCTGGTGCCATCGAGTGGCTCGGTGACGGCGAGAATGTCGCGATAACCGTTGTGTTCAAGGTGATCCAGCGCCTGCTCGACGGCGTCGCTGTTGTCCAGGCCCACCAGATCGACCGGCAGGCCCGCCAGTTGCCGGTCGACCAGCACCATGGGCAGGTCGCGGGCCAGGCTGGCCAGCTCTCCGGCGCGGTGGCCCAGGGTGTTCACGATCAGGCCATCGACGTTGTACGCCTGCAGGGCCTGCAGCTGGCTGCGCTCCTGGGCGTCGTCACAATCGGTGTTGCACACCACCAGGCTGTAGCCGTGCTGGCGACAGGCCGTCTCGACAGCGTGCATCACCGCCACGGAATAGGGGTTGCGGATATCCGCCAGGAGCATGCCGATCAGCCCGGTGCGACCGCGCTTGAGGGCACTGGCCATGCGATTGGGGCGATAGCCCAGGCGCTCGACGACGGCTTCGATCCGCTGCGCGGTCGCCTCGGCGAGCAGTTGCCGATCCTCGCCCATATAGCGCGAGACGGTTGCCTTGGAGACGCCGGCCGCCTTCGCGACCTCGCTGATAGTGACCCGCCCGCGGACGGGAACTGCGTCTTTATCCACCCCTGAGCCCTTCTTGTAGGTGTTTGTGCAGGGTTGATGAAACCGGTTTCAATGAAATCAGGGATGGCCCATGCCGTCAAGTGGCGGGCTTTGTGCCAAAGCAGGCGCATACACTGCCAAACCCTCCCTCCTGCCCTGTACCTCGGCGTTCGGAACGGTATGGTGATACTTCGGACTTCGCTCGCCCTGCCCTGGAGATCGCCATGACCGCACTGTTTCGTATCAGCCTGGTGCTAATGCTCGCCGGCATGGGGATGGGGGATATCGTGGTGGCCAGTGTCGGGCTGCTGGGCTTGTGCGCAGGGGCCGTGGTGCTCAGCATTCGCCAGGATGCGGTTGTTCAGCCGGCAAGAGAATCGGAGTTCATTGCCTAGGCCTGTGCCCACATGAAAGAAGCTTCATGATTGCCGCAGAGCCCCTGCCTGCGGGCCAGAGCAATGCCTGGCCAGCAGTGCGCGGGGCGCTGCGCCTTGAGCCTCACCGCCTGCCCGCGTAGCATCGCCGCCCCACCCGCCGCTCCCCTGTGCTCATGCCGCAACCCATTCCCCTCAAGGACCACGAAAAGGAAAAGCACCTGGTCAACCGCCGGCTGCTGGCCTGCGCCCTGCTGGTGCTCGGTCTGGTCGCGGTGCTGGTAGGCCGGCTCTACGTGCTCCAGGTGTTGCAGCACGACCAGCAGTCGGCGGTGTCGGAAAACAACCGCGTGCACGTGCTGCCGATCCCGCCCGAACGCGGCCTGATCTACGATCGCAATGGCGTGGTGCTGGCCGACAACAAGCCCAGCTTCAACCTGACCATGACCCGCGAGCGGGCCGGCGATTCGAAGAAGGTGCTCGACAACCTGGCGCAAGTCCTGGGATTGTCCGAGGACGACCGCCAGCAGTTCGACAAGGACCTGCGCCGCGGCCGCAAGCCGTTCGAGCCGGTGACCCTGCTGGTCGGCCTGAGCGAGGAGCAGATCGCCCTGATCGCGGTCAACCAGTTCCGCCTGCCGGGGCTGGAGGTGGAGCCGCAATTCATTCGCGAGTACCCCTTGGCCGAACACTTCGCCCATTCGGTCGGCTACGTCGGACGCATCAACGAGAAGGAAGCCAAGAACCTCGACAGCACCGCCTACCGTGGCACCCAGTCCATCGGCAAGACCGGCATCGAGCGTTTCTACGAGGACCAGCTGCACGGCCAGGTGGGCTACGAGGAAGTCGAGACCAACGCCCAGGGCCGGGTGATGCGCGTGCTCAATCATCACGACCCGGTGCCCGGCAAGGACATCGTGCTGAGCCTCGACGCCCACCTGCAGCAAGCCGCCGAGAAGGCCCTGGGCGATCGGCGCGGCGCGGTGGTGGTGCTCGACCCGGCCAACGGCGACGTGCTGGCGATGGTCAGCAACCCGGCGTTCGACCCCAACCTGTTCGTCAAGGGCATCAGCTTCAAGCAGTACGCCGCCCTGCGCGACTCCATCGACCGGCCGCTGTTCAACCGCGTGCTGCGCGGGCTGTACGCCCCAGGCTCGACGGTCAAGCCCGAGGTGGCCATCGCCGGCCTGGACAGCGGCGTGATCACCCCCGGCAGCCGGGTGTTCGACCCTGGCTACTACGAGCTGCCCAACTACGAGCACAAGTACCGCAACTGGAACCGCACGGGCGATGGCTGGGTCGACCTGTACAGCGCGATCATGCGCTCCAACGACACCTACTTCTACGACCTGGCGCACAAGCTGGGCATCGACCGCCTGCACGACTACATGGCCGAGTTCGGCCTCGGCCAGAAGGTCTCGCTGGACATGTTCGAGGAGGCGCCGGGGCTGATGCCGTCCCAGGCGTGGAAGCGCGCCACCCGGCGCCAGGCCTGGTTCCCCGGGGAAACGCTGATTCTCGGCATTGGCCAGGGCTACATGCAGGTGACCCCGCTGCAGCTGGCCCAGGCCACCAGCCTGCTGGCCAGCAAGGGCGTGTGGCACCGCCCGCACCTGGCCCTGACCATCGGTGGCCAGGCGCCGGTCGACCCGCACCCGATGGCAGATATCGTGCTGCATGACAAGCATGCCTGGGATCAGGTCAGCCAGGGCATGCAGATGGTCATGCACGACCCGCGCGGCATCGCCCGCGCATCCGCCGCCGGCGCCCAGTATCGCATCGCCGGCAAGAGCGGCACCGCGCAGGTGGTGGCGATCAAGCAGGGTGAGCGCTACAACCGCAACAAAACTCTCGAGCGCCACCGCGATAACGCCCTGTTCGTCGGTTTTGCCCCGGCCGATCACCCGGCGCTGGTGGTGGCGGTGATGATCGAGAACGGTGAGGCCGGCGGTCGCGTGGCGGGGCCGGTGGTGCGGGAGGTGATGGATGCCTACCTGCTGGATGAGCAGGGGCATTTGAAGGCGCAATATGCGGGGTTGGCCAAGGCCGTGCCACATTCATAGGCCCGTGCCTGCGTCGAGGCTTGTGAGCTGGGCTGGGAGTGATTGGAAGCGTCGGGACTGAGCGCCGTCCACACACTTTCAGCGATGAGCGCCTTCACTGAATTTTAGTCAGGAGTTTTCCCGGATTCCGGGGGTCTTGTCCTGCACAAAATTCACATTTCTATTTTCGCGATCGGCTGCCTGGTTATAGAGGTTGGTGCCCATCTTGGATATTTCCTTGGCCCGGCTGGTCAGGGAAGCCAATACGCCTTCACTATCAACTGGCCCCTTAGATATCGCTTCCCAGCGACTGGCTATCTTCTGCATTTCCTTTACATGGAACCCAAGAACATACATGGGTTTACTGTCCCCTGACTCGAATACATACAGGTTCTCCACGTGCGACGTAAACGCATTGGGTTTCGCTTCAAGCTTGAGGTTTGCGGTATTTCCAGGCTGGTTCCAGATCTGTTGTCGGGTCGGGGTAGGATCACCACCAGGAACGGGTCCTTTAGGGTGGTATATCTCGATTTTTATCTTGTATTTAGGCTTGTGTCCTGACGGGTCGACTGCGTTCACAGGATCTTCGCTGCAGTAAACATAGGCATTTGGGCCACCGTCTCCAAAGGGGCTGAAACTGTCGGGTGACAGGAAGCGCATCAGCACCGGGCTGTATGCCCGATAGCCATTGCCAAGCAGGTAGCCCCCAACCTGCAGTTCCTGCAACTGGCCATTGAAACCCAGCATCAGGGGCAACCCACTTGCAAATGGCCGGTATCCAAACGCGGTGTAGGGGACAGGAGGGCTGGCCTGCAACGCGTGATGACGCAGCACCGAACCGTGCCGGTCGGTGGCCAGCAGGGCCATTTTCGAGCTAAAGGTTGATACTGACATGCAGACTCCTGAACAAGGTTCCTGTCTGCATGACTGTGCAGGCAACTTTCATTAGCCCGCAACTGACAAAAATGCCAGGCCTGCCAACCTGCATGCCGTGTGCCCTATCGCAAGGCAAGCCTGTATCTGCTGGTCTGGCGTTGCCTCAACCAGTGGCTTTCGGCATCAGGTCATAGGGGTGTTTCCACCCTGGCATGTCCTGGATTCGCTGCTTCCAGGCTTCGATATGCCCGAACTCGGCAACCGCCAGGCCGGTGTCCTCGGGCATGTACACATAGCCCGCCAGGGAAAAATCGGCGATGGTCAGTCGCCCACCCACCATGAACGGCGTCTTCGCCAGGTGCGCATCGACGATCTGGTACGCCGCCCTGGCCCGCTCGCGCAGGAAGCGGGTGACATCCGACTCGCCCATTTGCTTCAGGCAGTAGATGAAGCGCAACGCCGCGTAGTAGCTGGTGAACTTGTGGTTGTCGAACAGCATCCAGCGCCAGATCTCGCGCTTTTCGTGATCGTCCCGCGGGCCGAACTGGCCGGTGTGCTCGGCCAGGTAGTCGAGGATCAGCGCCGACTGGGTAAGTTTCTCGCCGGCATGTTCCAGCACCGGCACCTCCCCTTGCTCGTTGACCGCGTCACGCCAGTCCTGCCCACGGGTCTGCCCATGGAAGAAGTCGACGAACACCGGCACCCAGTCCTGGCCGGTGAGTTCCAGCATCAGCGCGACCTTGTAGGCGTTTCCCGACTCGGCGAAGCAGTGAAGCGTATATTCGGCCATGGCATCCGGTTCCTTTGATTGGCAGGCTGCAGGACAGCGAGCAAATCATGGGCAAAGGCCGGGGTCAATGTGGCAAGGAACTCCTGACACCCTGCGTCGCTCTTATGAACATGCAGTAACACCCTTGGGCATCACCTTTCCGGAGGACTCGCCATGCGCCACTTACTGCTCGTTCCCTCGCTCCTGCTCCTGCTCCCTGCCGGTGCCGCCCTGGCCCGGGTCGATGCCGGGGACGTCGCCACCTCGGCGGGGGTCTCCGCCTCGCTGTACTCGACTTTCAAGGACGACAAACGGATCATCCCGGCCCGCGACGAGCTGTCGGCCTTTGTCGCCAGCGGCGGTGCCATTCGCGGGGCTTATCTGGAAGCGGCGCTGGCCGAGGTGCGCCAGGCGAATCCGGGGCTGCGGGCCAGTGATGAAGAACTGGCCCAGGCGTTGCTGTCGCAGGATGACAGGTTGGCGGATCACTGACAGGCAAGGGGATTCAGGCACCGCTTGCGCGGTGCATCGCCGGCAAGCCGGCTCCCACAGGGTTCGCGTCGCCCTTGAGTTCAGTGGGGGCCTGTTGCCGACGGTGTAGCTGGCAAACTGACTCAGCCTGCTCGGTTGGTCACGCCGAACGGGATGTGCACCGACGGCACCACCGTGCTGGTGCTCTTCAGGTGCCCGGACTGGTCATCGAAGAAGATGTGCGGCTTTAGCACCTGCAATACCCTGCGCTTCTCGATACCACCCAGGAAGAACGCGTCGTTGGCCATCACCCCCCAGCTTTTCAGGGTATTGAGCGCCCGCTCGTGTGAAGGTGCGTTGCGCGCCGTGACGATCGACACCCGCAGGCGGTTCTCGTAAGTGAGATTGGCCAGCTTGTGCTGTTCCTCCGCCGCCTGGATGCGGGCAATGCGCACGAAGAACTCCTTGAGCGGGCCGGGGTTGTGCGGCTGGGTGACATTGATCACTTCATGGGCATGGAAGCTGCCAAGGCCGCCCGACTGCATCACGGCTTCCGACTCATCGCCGGCCAGCACGCCGTCGAAGTCGAAGGCGATGCGCAGGTTATCGTCGCTTTCATCGTCGTCGAACTTCGAATCCAGTACCTGCCCCGCCGGGTAGCCGGCCTTGATCGCGGCGTCCACGTGCTGCTTGTCGGCGGACAGGAACAGCGCGATGTTCAACGCCGGGATGTACTCATACGGCGAGCGGCCCTGGGTGAAAATCGCCCGGGTCATGTTCAGGCCGTAGTGACCGATGGTCTTCATCACCCGCATGCCGGTGTCCGGGTCGTTCTGCGACAGCAGCACCACCTCCACCAGCGGGTCCTCTGGATCGCCGCGCAGGTCGTTGAGCGCCAGCAGGCGCTTGATGAAGGGATAGGCGATACCCTTGCCTAGTGGCACGTCCAGGTGCTGCTCCTGATACTTGCGGTATTGCGCCTCGCCGTCGCGGCGGAACACGGCGTCCGACTCGCTCAGGTCGAACACGGCGCTGGAAGCGACACCGATGACCAGACGATCATCCAGTTCGAAGGCCATGGGGCATTCCTTGTGTGGGTAAATGTTGTGCGCGATGCCGTTCAGCTTTCGCTGCGACCTTGCAGGCGCGAAGTCCAGTCCTCGACCTGGCGTTGCTCCAGGCGTTTTTCCAGGGTGCGACGCCAGTTCGGCACCAGCGGCAGTTCCAGGCATTCACGTAGCAGGCCGGGCTCCAGCTGCTTGTCGAACAGCACCGCCGAAAGCCGCGCCACCGACCACTGGCCATAGGGCCGCTCGACCAGCTGCAGGGCATCGCCCGCCTGTACCTCGCCCTCCTCCAGCACTCGGTAGTACCAGCCGGTGCGTCCGCTCTGCTGCACCCGCAGCGCCATCTGCGCCACGTCGAAACGGTCGTTGAGCTTCCAGCACGGCATGCGCCCCTGGGAGATTTCCAGCAACGCCGTGCCGACGCGGATACGGTCGCCCAGGCACACATCGGCCTCGCGCCAGCCGCTGCTGCTGAAGTTTTCGCCGAAGGCACCGGGCCGGGTCAGCAAAGGGTGTTCGCCGAGTTCAGCAAGCCAGTCGGGGTAGTGGTCGCGGGGATAATGGTGGATGGCCTTCTCAACGCCGCCGTGCACGCGCAGATCGCCCTGTTCGTCACCGGCGATACCGAGCAAGGTCACCCGCAAGGGACCTTGGCGGGGTTGCTTGTCGATGGCGCTGAGGGAACCTGAGCGGGTGAATGGCCGGGCGCTGCCGGTGAGCAGGCTGTCCAGGCGCGGGCTGGGCGAGGTCATGCGGCGGATCTCGTGGGAAGGACCGGGAGAGCTTACACCAGAGCCCGCGAGAGGCCCAACCAAGCGATTGCCGGAGCTGCCTCCAAGCCCGTTCCTGCAGGAGCGGGCTTGCCCCCGAGAGATTTCGAACGGTGCCTACTTGCCCCGCGCCTTGTTGTAGATCGTCTTGGCACGGTCCGCCGAGGCCTGGCAGGTAGTCATGTCGCCTTTGGCCTGGGCGGCCTTGGCCTGCTCGAGCAGCTTGTGGTAATCGGCGGCCATGCCGCCATGCAAGGCCTGGCCATCGCTCTTGCTGATGTATTCCAGGTCCTTGATCTTGGCATCGCAGTTGGTCGCCGGGCCATCCTCGGCATGGGCGGCGAAGCTCAGTACGCAAGTGATCACTAGCAGTGTCATGGATTTCATGGAGTGTTCTCCTGGGAAACAACCTGACTGCCGGAACATCCGCCGGCCAGTTGGCCGACACAGCACAGAGCATAGCCCGCCAAGGTCGGCGCCACAGGGCTTCAGCCCAACGGTAGACCCACCTCGGCCACCAGAAAGTCGATGAACACGCGGACCTTCAACGGCATGTGCCGGGCCTGGGGATAGACCAGCATGAACGGCCGCGACGTGCCGCCATGCCCGGCCAGCACCTCCACCAACTCGCCACTGTCCAGGGCGTCCTGCACGGTGAACCGGTAGGCCTGCATCAGGCCGCCGCCGTGACGCACCAGGGTGGTGGTGGCGAGAAAGTCGCCCAGGCAGGTGAGCGCGCCCTGGGTTTCCAGTTCGACCCATTGGCCCTCGCGACGAAAACTCCAGGCGGGACGCCGGCCATTGCTGGGCAGTTCGAACTGGATGCATTCGTGCCCGGCCAGGTCTTCCAAGGTCTGTGGCACACCGGCCCGAGCCAGGTAGTCCGGGGTAGCGACCACCACCAACTCGGCATCCTCCAGGCGCCGGACCACCAGCCGCGAGTCGGCCGGTGCGCGGCCGCGAATCGCCAGGTCGAAATGCTCTTCGGCGAAATCGACGTTGCGGTTGCTCACGTGCACGTCCACCTGCACCCGCGGATAGCGTTGGCGAAAACGCGGCAGCAGTGGCAACAGGCGGTGATGGGCGTAAGGCGTCGGCGCACTGATGCGCAGGCAGCCTGCGGGCTCGAGCTGGCCACCGGTGACCTGGCGCTCGGCCTCGACCAACTGACCCAATGCCTGGCGGCAATGCTGGTAGTAGGCCTGGCCGGCCTCGCTCAAGCGCATCTGCCGGGTTGTACGCACGAACAGGCGCACGCCCAGGCGTTCCTCCAGGCGCGCCACCGAGCGGCTCACCGCTGCGGGGGTGACACTGGCGAGGGTCGCGGCCTCGGTAAAGCTGCCGGCATCGGCGGCAAGGCAGAACAGTTCCAGGCTGCCCAGTTGCAGATCATCGAAGTGGCGGGTCATGGGTGGCTCGATTGATTACATGATGTATCGATTGAAATGCCTCATACCTCATTTTTCAAGTCGGCGTTGAAGCCTACAGTGCCTACACACCAGAGCACTGGCTCGAACCACCGGAGATTTTCCCCATGAGCACCGCAAGAACCGTCATCATCACCGGCGCCTCCAGCGGCCTGGGCTTCGCCCTGGCCCAGGCCTTCCTCGAGCGTGGCGACAACGTGGTCGGCAACGCCCGCACCCAGGCTCGCCTGGACCAGGCGGCCGCCCGCCTGGGCAACCCGCCTGGCTTTATCGGCGTGGCCGGCGACATCGCCGAGAAAGCCACCGCCGAGCGGCTGTTCGCCGCCGCCCAGGAAGCTTTTGGCCGGGTCGATATCCTGGTCAACAATGCCGGCATCTTCATCCCGAAACCGGTGACCGACTACACCGAGGCCGATGTCGACGCACTGGTCGGCACCAACCTCAAGGGCTTCTTCTACCCCGCCCAGGCCGCCGCCCGGGTGATGAAGGCGCAAGGGCACGGGCATATCATCGCAATCACCGCTTCGGTGGCGCTGCAACCGGACACCCGTGTGCCAGCACTGTTGCCGGTGCTGGTCAAGGGCGGGCTGAACCAGGCGGTCAAGGGCCTGGCGCTGGAACTCGCTGCCAGCGGCGTGCAGGTCAACGCCGTGGCCCCGGGGATCATCGACACCCCGCTGCATAGCGGCAACACCGAAGGCCTCGGCGCACTGTCGCCGAGCGGACGCACCGGCCAGCCCGAGGACGTGGTGAACGCCGTGCTGTACCTGACCGACGCGCGCTTCGTCAGCGGCGCCATCCTGCCCGTCGACGGTGGCA
>Ga0268257_1002801_pt1 | contig 11792 bp, 9 predicted proteins | sample AgamicAtPrz_FD_200249 | JGI IMG/M metagenome (GOLD analysis project Ga0268257, IMG submission 200249) | Agave microbial communities from Guanajuato, Mexico - At.P.rz (v2) (version 3) | ecosystem: Host-associated > Plants > Phyllosphere > Phylloplane/Leaf | place: Guanajuato, Mexico | collected...
CTTTATATAAAAAATCTTTTACAAACCCTTTCCCGGTCGTTGTTCGATCAACTTTTTCATCATGGATGACAACTATTTCTCCGTCCTTAGTTAATTGTACATCCAATTCTAATCCGTCAGCTCCGGCTTTTTCTGCTTCTATAAAGGCTATTAGTGTATTTTCGGCATAAGAAGCGGAATAACCACGGTGCGCAAAAATCTGAGTCATCTCTTCACTTCCCAACTTAAATTTAGGAGGATTACAAATGAAACCCTTACAGTTATCACCTGACACGGCCATAAAGCTTTCCCAAAAGTTAAATGTTCCGTTAGAACAGCTTATGCATATGCCTCAGCATATTCTTATTCAAAAACTGATGGAATTGGAGAACGAAAAGAAATAAATTTCTAAAATGTTTAACCAAATTTTAAAAGTAAAAGAAAAGCCTTCATTTCTACGATGAAGGCTTTCATTCATTGTTATTCTTTTCAAGATGCTTTATGCTCTAGACGGAGCTTGTCAGCGACCATTGCAATAAACTCGGAATTGGTTGGTTTTGCCTTGGACATGCTCACTGTATATCCGAACAAAGAGGAAATGGAATCAATATTTCCACGGCTCCATGCAACTTCAATCGCATGGCGGATGGCCCGTTCTACACGACTTGCGGTCGTGTTATATTTTTTAGCGATGTCTGGATACAACACTTTCGTAATGGAACCTAAAAGTTCGATATCATTATAAACCATTGAGATGGCTTCTCGTAAATATAAGTACCCTTTAATATGGGCTGGGACACCAATTTCATGAATGATACTTGTAATACTGGCATCTAAATTTTTAGGTTTTTGTTCAGTTTGAGTACGGTATGTGGTGGTTGTTGATTTTCGGGTAAACGAATTAGTATTTCCACTAACTTGTCTAATATGGCTGCCTAGATTCTCCATATCAAATGGTTTCAAAATAAAGTACGATGCACCAAGTTCAACCGCTTTTTTCGTAACATCTTCTTGTCCAAATGCCGTTAACATAATTACATTTGGCAAAACTCCTTTTTTAATTTCACGGAGGCGCTCTAGTACAGCTAAGCCATCTAGGTGGGGCATGATAATATCTAAAACTAGAACATCAGGATCGGTTTGCGCTAACATTTCTAAACATTCCTGACCATTGTGAGCAATCCCTGCCACTTCCATATCATCCTGGGACGAAATAAAGTCCTCTAATAATCCTACTAGTTCCCTATTGTCATCAACGACACATACTTTAATTTTCTTCACTTCCAGTTCCTCCTCAGGGTTCAAATCATAAACTCTATTTCAACTTATATTCTTAATCAGTTGTATTGTCTTAATTATATTCTAAATTAGAAATTCGACAATGCAACAAAAATTCCTCTCATTTTTTTAATATTTCTTAAAATAGTGATAAAATCTTATCTTTTCTTTGTTTTTCTCTCCTTTTCGACGAAAAACGCGTATATTCTAATATTTGGGTTATTTTTGTCGAAAATCATTTATGTAAGGGCTGTGTTAAACTTGGCTATTGATTTCCGTTTCAGGCACTTCAATCAACAGAGTACAAAAATCAAAATTAACCTGTAACACAGCCTATGTAAAAAAGCAAAATAGGGATCATTCCTATTTTGCTCCCAATGTTAACTTGCTTTATTTTTCGGCATTTCATATATGTTAATTCCAGCTTCATCTAACATCCATTCGATGTGTACCCCATATCCTGAGGTTGGATCATTAACAAAGACATGTGTAACAGCGCCAATTAGTTTTCCATCTTGAATAATTGGACTTCCGCTCATCCCTTGAACAATTCCTCCTGTTTTTTTAAGGAGTTTAGGGTCGGTTACTTTGATTACCATGCCTTTGGTTGCTGGAAACTTTTGCGGGATTGTGCTAACGATTTCAATATCAAATTCTTCAACTCGGTCATTATTTACAACCGTTAATATTTTGGCAGGTCCTTCTTTTACCTGATGCGATAAGGCAATCGGCATTGGTTTATCCATAACACCATTTTTTAATTCTTTGACCATTTCTCCAAAAATCCCGAATGGGCTATTCTTTTGGATATTCCCAACAATTTCTCGGTCTGAAGAAAACCGTGCAAGCTTTTCACCTGGGTCTCCGTTACTCCCTTTTTCAATGGAGGTAACAGTTGAACGGACAATTTGTCCATCCTCTACAACGATCGGTTGTTTTGTATCCATATCAGATATTACATGCCCTAGAGCACCATATTTTTTTGATTGTGGGTGAATAAATGTCATTGTTCCAATTCCTGCTGCAGAATCTCTAATATATAAACCGAGCTTATAGATGTTTTCACCTTTGTCTTTTAATGGGGTTAGTTTTGTAGTAAATTTTCCACTTTCTCGACTAATAACCATGTCGAGCGCTTTTCCTTCTTGTCCTGCAGTTTGCACAAATGGTGCTACATCCGTCATTTTTTCTATTTTATTGCCATTTATTTCTGTAATGATATCCCCAATTTTAATCCCTGCAATTTCACCTGGAGATTTTTTTCCCGATATGGTATTGATTAAATGGTGGCCCACTACCAATACGCCCACGGTATTTAACTTCACTCCAATCGACTGTCCACCTGGTATAACCCTAAAATCTTTTAAAACGCGTACATCCACCTTTTTTATCGGAATCCCCGCATACTCTAACAGCATTTCATTTTTACCATTCTTTGATGCTGTCATTGAAACCGAGTTTTTTCCTTCATCCAAAGTGATATTTGAATTTTGAGAAACCAAAGAGGCTGATACCGGTACAGCCTTTTGAAAAGTATAGTCTTGTCCTTCGAAAACCGTAATAGTCTTGGGTATAGCGAGATATTGCTGTATAGGCTGAAAAAAAATAAGGCTAATTAATGAAACAAGGAGAATTCCACCAATAATCTTTCTAATTAGTTCTAACTTCAAATTTTTTCACTCTCCTCGTCTTTTCATTACACTTAAATGGCTACATCTATAATTTTGCCTCCTTGACAATCATTTATAACTTGGTTCAACATAAAAAAGCTACCCAATATGGATAGCATTACAATTTTTATTAAAAATATAGTAATTATTGCTTTTCTGAATGGAAAAATAACTAACGATTAAGTCGTGTCAGTGCTCCGCTTCCACTTTTCTTACTCTCTGCGGCTAAATATAATAATTCTTCAGCATGTTTTTTAGTGAGATCGGTTATTTCAGATCCAGATATCATCCTGCCAATTTCATTAATTTTATCTTCAAGCTGCAAAGGAGTTACAGACGTCTTTGTTCTTCCACCTTTAATAACCTTGGAAATAAACAAGTGGGTATCGGCCATTGCAGCAACCTGTGGCAAATGCGAAATACATAACACCTGGGAAAGACTTGCCACCTTATAGATTTTCTCGGCAATTGACTGAGCCACTCTGCCGCTGACCCCTGTATCAACTTCATCAAAAATAATCGATGTCACACCTTGATGCTGGGAGAAAATACTTTTTAGAGCCAGCATAATTCGTGATAATTCCCCTCCAGATGCAACTTTTGACAGGGGCTTTAATGGCTCACCAGGATTTGTGGAAATATAAAATTCGACATGATCCACTCCATTTTTGGTAAACTGCATGGTATTAGATTCAAAGCGAATTTCAAAAACGGTTTTCTCCATATACAATTCTTTTAGCTCTTTATGTATTAACTTTGTAAGTTTATCTGCCCATTTCAGACGAATTTCTGTTAACTGCTTTGCTTCAAGCATTAAGTCTTTTTTTATCGAGGCTAATTCTTTTTCTAATTCGCTTATATGCGTTTCTTTATTTTGTAATGTTTCAATTTCCTCTTCAATTTTCCCTGCGTATTCTAATATTTCATCAATTGTTTTACCGTATTTTCGTTTAAGCCGATTTATTTCATTTAGGCGATCTTCAATTTCATGCAATCGCTGCGGATCGAACTCCAATGCATCTAATTCAGTTCTTAAGGATCGTGCAGCATCCTCCAATTGGTAATAGCTATTTGATACAGCTTCGTATATGTCCTTATACGCGCTATCAATAGAAGCAGCATCCTCAAGATGCCCCATGACCATACTAATCCAATCAAGTCCCTTTTGTTCCCCCTGTAAAGCCGTATGACTCGATTGCAGGGCTTCAAACACCCGTTCAAAATTATTTAGTTTTCTTTTTTCTTCAAAAAGTTCTTCATCTTCATTAATCTTTAAATTTGCATTTTGGATTTCATCCAATTGAAATGAAATGAGATCAAGCCGGTGGGCCGTCTGCTGGTCATTTTCACTTAATGCTTTTAACCTTTGTAATGTTTGCTCATAGCGTCGAAAAACTTGCAGGTATTCTCCTTGGGAAGGGTAAATATCATCCGCACCAAATTGATCAAGCAATGTTAAGTGTCTCGACTCATCCATTAATTCTTGATGCTCATGCTGTCCGTGAATATCAACCAGTGTTGACCCAATTTCCCTAAGTGTGGAAATCGTCACTAACTTCCCATTCACCCGGCAAATACTTTTACCCGAATGGGAAATATCTCGTCGTAAAATAACCATTCCTTCATCAACGTCGATTCCAAATTCTAAAGCTTTAGAAATGACAGGATGATTACTATCTTCTAGCTGGAAAAGTCCTTCAATTTCGGCTCTCTCTTCCCCATGCCGGACAAATTCTGCAGATCCTCTCCCGCCAACTAATAAGTGAATGGCATCAATAATGATTGATTTTCCTGCCCCAGTCTCTCCCGTTAAAACCGTTAATCCCTTCGAAAAAGTTACAGACAAGTTTTCGATAATAGCGAAGTTTTTAATAGATAATTCTGCTAACAAGGAACATTCCCCCAATTAAAGCATATCTAGGAACCGATTTGTGATAACTTCAGTATCCTCTGGAGTTCGGCAAATAATTAACATGGTATCATCACCGCAGATGGTTCCTAATATTTCTTCCCAATCCAGATTATCAATTAATGCGCCTATGGCCATTGCATTACCTGGTAAGCACTTCATGACCAGCAAATGACCTGCTGAATCGATCCGCACAAACGCATCAATTAATGATCTTTTTAATTTTTGTAATGGATTAAATCTTTGGTCAGCCGGCAAGCTGTATTTATACCTTCCATCGCTTAAAGGAACTTTAACAAGATGTAATTCCTTAATATCCCTTGAAACCGTGGCTTGGGTTATATTGTAGCCCGCATTCTTCAGTTCATCCACTAAATCATCTTGTGTCTCTATGTCATTACTTGCAATAATTTCTCTTATTTTAATATGACGTTGGCCTTTATTCATTGTCTCACCCCATAATCATTAGAAACATTTATCTATGTATTATGTACTAATACGTGCTTCTACCCATATGTTAGCCGATTTTCATAAACTTGTACATTTTTTCTTAAAAAACTTACCTGTTGTTTAAGACCTTGAATACGAAGAAAAGGATAAGCATTTGCCTATCCCTCTGAATTTTGTTTTGTTTTAAATTCTAAATGGGATTCCTTTACAATTTCAACCGGCGTTACAGGTAATTGATTATCGCCCGTTTCCCGTTCCCCTTCCCATTTTAAGTGAAGCAAGTATTCAATATTCCCATCACCACCAGTAATTGGTGAAAAGGATAAGTTTTTAATCGTATAACCTTGTTGGATCGCAAAATTTATGATTTTATCAATTACTTGAAGATGCACTTTCTCATCTCGGACAATTCCCTTTTTCCCAACCTGCTCACGTCCAGCTTCAAATTGTGGTTTTACTAGAGCCACTACATCACTTCCAGTGACTAAAAGCGTTTTTAAAACAGGCAAGATTAAAGTTAGCGAGATAAAGGATACATCAATTGTAGCGAAATTCGGCATTTCTCCAATCAAATCAGCAGGTGTGACATAGCGGAAATTTGTCCTTTCCATCACCACAACTCGTTCATCCTGTCTAAGTTTCCAGGCGAGCTGATTATAACCTACATCCAAGGCATAGGACAACTTTGCTCCATTTTGAAGTGCACAATCTGTAAAGCCTCCCGTAGACGATCCAATGTCTAAGAGCACTTTATCTGCAACACTGACATCGAAAACCTTTAAGGCCTTCTCAAGCTTTAATCCCCCACGGCTAACATATGGAAGCACTTTTCCTTTTATAGAAAGCGGGATATCAATTTTGACTTTCTCTCCAGGTTTATCCAACCGCTCTTCATTTGAATAAACAAGCCCCGCCATAATTGACCTCTTGGCCTTTTCCCTTGTTTCGATTAAACCTCTTTCAACTAGTAATACATCTAACCGTTCTTTATTTTTCATTTGTTAAGCCCTTTGTTGTTTTTTTCTTGCTAGAATGGAAACCCTTTTGACTACTTCTTCTGTTGTTAAACCAATCTCTTCAAGAAGGGAGTCAACATCCCCATGTTCGATAAATTTGTCCGGAATTCCGATTCTGTCAATGTGTGAATGATAAAAGCCATGGTTTTGCGCAAACTCAAGAATTGCACTCCCGAAACCGCCTTGTAAAACAGCCTCCTCAATGGTGAGAATCGGCAAATTTTTTGCAAGTAGATCAGTAAGCATATTTTCATCCAATGGCTTAATAAAACGGGCATTTACAACCTTGACGGATATCCTTCTCTTTTCAAGGACCTCAGCAGCTTTTAACGCCATCGGTATAGTGGTTCCAAATGTTAAGATAACTGCATCATCGCCTTCTTTAAGAACCTCCCATGTACCAATTGGAATATTATGATATTCCTGATCCATTGGAACCCCAAGTCCATTTCCGCGAGGAAATCTCATGGCAATAGGGCCATCATTATAATTTAGAGCGGTGTATACCATATGTTGGCCTTCGTTTTCATCCTTCGGCATCATTAACACCATATTAGGGACATGTCTTAGAAAAGCAATGTCAAATACACCTTGATGGGTTTCACCGTCTGCACCAACCAATCCAGCACGGTCGATCCCCATAAAGACATTTAAATTTTGTCTGCATATATCATGAACAACTTGGTCATAGGCTCGTTGTAAAAAGGTTGAGTATATAGCAAGAAAAGGTTTCATATTTTGTGTAGCTAAACCAGCAGCTACTGTCGCAGCATGTTGCTCAGCGATCCCAACATCATACATTCTCTCAGGGAATTCACTAGCGAAGCCCTCGAGTTTAGAACCAACAGGCATTGCAGGTGTAATCGCAACAATTCGGTCATCAGTCCGGGCAAGTTTTCGAACGGTTTCACTCACAAGACTGCTCCAGGCTGGCGGTGGAGTTTTTGCGGGCTTAACGAAGGCGCCAGTGTCCATTTTATAAGGTCCAGTTCCATGCCATGTTCCTGTTTTGTCACTTTCCGCTGGTTGGTACCCTTTTCCTTTTTTAGTAATGACGTGCAGAAGGATTGGGCCTTCTGTCTTTTTGGCATAGCTGAAGTTTTCAAATAACGCTTCAAAGTTATGACCATCAATTGGACCGAGATAGGTAAATCCTAATTCCTCAAAAAACATTCCTGAAACAAATAAATATTTAAGGCTGTCTTTCACTCTCTCAGCAGTTGCAGCTAATTTCCCACCCACTGCAGGCACTTTTTTCAGCAGTACTTCCAATTCATCTTTAACCCATTGGTACTTTCCAGCTGTACGTAATTGGCCAAGGATATTATGAACGGCACCAACATTAGGCGCGATTGACATCTCGTTATCATTTAAAATAACAATCATGTCTTTCTTCTCGTGACCTATATGATTTAAGGCTTCCAACGCCATCCCACCAGTTAAGGCACCATCTCCGATGACAGGTATAACAAAAGATTTTTCCTTTTTTAAATCTCTAGCTATTGCCATTCCCATCGCCGCTGAAAGAGATGTGGAACTATGACCAGTTTCCCATACATCATGCTCACTCTCATTTCGTTTCGGGAATCCACATAAGCCTTTATACTGCCGCAATGTATCAAACTCACAAGCCCTGCCAGTCAAAATTTTATGAACATAGGATTGATGTCCCACATCCCAAATAATTTTATCTGTAGGACTGTTAAAACATTTATGTAAAGCAATAGTTAATTCGACAACACCCAAATTTGGTCCAATATGGCCTCCAGTAACAGACAGCTTTTCAATCAAAAACTTTCGGATATCTTGACTTAAAGCCTCCAATTCGGTATTCGACATGCCTTTTAAAAAGGACGGGTCTTTTATTGATAATAGATCCATTTTTGGACCACTCACTTTCATACGTTTATGCATTCTCTGTTTAGTTGCTGTGTAAAAAGGACACATCCAGAAAATTTAACTTTGATTAAAAAATAGCCGCTAACACTTGAGTGATAACGGCACTGACAACGTTTTCTACAATGAAAATAATTATAACACACTTATTTCAATGCCTCAAATTCCATATATTAATGGTCTCTAGAAGCAACTAAATCAGTTATTTCCAAAAGTAGGTTTGTATTCAATCCTGTCATGCCTAAATATTTCTTTGACAGATTGATTTGTTTATGCAATGCTGCAGTTGCCCCTTCTAGTGTTAACAACTGCGGATAAGTGCTTTTATGATTGTTGGTATCGCTGCCTACGGGCTTCCCTATTAATTGTTGATTACCAACTAAATCAAGAATATCATCCTGAATTTGAAAAGCGAGACCTACGTGATGCGCAAATGCTGAGAGGTTTTCTAATTGATCTTGAGTTGCACCTGCCATAATCGCTCCTGCAAGAACACTGAACCTTAGCAACTTTCCTGTTTTATGGATGTGTATATACTCAAGTTCTTCTAAGGTTAAAGATTTTCCTTCTCCTTCCATATCGGCCACTTGACCGCCAACCATTCCTTCTGTTCCTGCAGCCTTTGCTAACTCAATCACTAATTTTAGTTTCGTTGCATCTGATGCAATCTCAGGAGGGATTTTCCCTATTACCTCAAAACTATAAGTTAATAATGCATCTCCAGCTAATATAGCTATTGCATCACCAAAAACTTTATGATTTGTCGGTTTTCCTCTCCTTAGATCATCATTATCCATGCTTGGCAAATCGTCATGTATGAGAGAATATGTATGGATCATCTCTATAGCCGAAGCAGCAAGAAGCCCTTTTTGCGGCTCTACTCCAAATGCGTCTAAAGTAGCGAATAGTAATAGCGGCCGTATACGTTTGCCACCTGCTTCAAGGGAATAAAGCATCGATTCCTTAATGATAGGAGGGGCATCAAGCTTATTAACCAGAGTCCGAAGCTCCGAATCAAGCAGTAGTTTATGTTCGTGTGCAAATGCATCTAGTAACCCGGTTCCCAAGACTTATACCTCCTCGTCAATAGTAAAACTCTCTGTCCGACCGTCCTCCGTAATAATCTGTGTTAATTGGTCTTCAACACTTTTTAATTTATCATGGCAAAGTTTGGACAACTCCATACCTTCTTTATAGAAGATAATTGCTTCTTCCAAAGGTACATCACCTTCTTCGAGCTTATCCACAATTTGCTCTAACTTAGTCATTGCTTCTTCAAAGGATAGTTTATTTTCAGTCTTCACGTTTTTCGCTCTCCTTAATATTCTCAACTTTACAAAATAGACTACCATCTGTTAATTGAATCTGAACTTGCTCGTTCATATTCACTTGATGAATACTTTTTATCAGTCTGTTCTCTTCCGAATATGCTAAACTATAGCCACGTTCCATAATTTTTAAAGGGCTTAATGCCCCAAGGGTGGAAAGAATTCGTTCAAATTCAGTTTGCTTTTTTGAAAATACTTGGAGCATGGCACGTCTCATTTCTTTATCGGTAAGATCTAATCGCTTATTTGCTTCCTGTAAAGATTGGCTCGGATGGTTCCTCTGCAGGCGTTTATGAAGAATTTCGTGTTGCCCTTTTTTAATTTGGGACAACCTAGACGTCCCGCGAACAAGCAATTCAGTTAGTTTATCAACCTGTTCTAGTTTTTGTTCATATAGACGATGTGGATAACGAAAGGCATAGGATTTCTGGACACGTGTTAACCGTTCTTTTTCTAACTGAAATTTCCCTTTCATCGTACGAAGAAGGCGAGTTTGCCGCTGCAAGACTCTTTCCATTAACTCATCAATATGCGGAACTGCAAGTTCAGCTGCACCAGTTGGAGTCGGTGCACGTAAATCTGCAACAAAGTCTGCAATAGTAAAATCAGTTTCATGTCCTACGGCTGAAATGATAGGAATGTCTGAAGAAAATATTGTACGTGCAACGAGTTCTTCATTAAAGGCCCACAATTCCTCAATGGAACCTCCACCCCGTCCCACAATTAGCACATCAATTCCAGTCATGCTATTTGCTTTAGAGATAGCTTTAGCAATTGATGGTGCCGCATTTCCCCCCTGTACCAGGGCAGGAAAGACAAGAATATTTGCAATAGGATATCGCCTTTTAATGGTTGTAATGACATCTCTTATAGCAGCCCCTGTTGGGGAAGTAATCACACCAATCGTTTTTGGATACAATGGTATTTTCTTTTTTGCTTCAAGCGCAAATAATCCTTCTATTTCAAGTTTTTGTTTTAGCTGTTCAAAAGCTAAAAACAATTCCCCAATCCCATCTGGAAGCATTTCTTTTATATAAATTTGATATTGTCCACTTGGTTCATAAACCGAAATTTCACCTTTTACGATCACTTTCATGCCGTTTTCTGGAGTGAATTTCATCGTCCGTGAATGACTCGAAAACATCACGGCAAGTATACGGGCTTTTTCATCCTTTAAGGTAAAATACATATGTCCGCTCGAATGCTGTTTAAAATTTGAAATTTCACCTCTTACATGCACATCTCGTAAATGCGGGTCTGCATCAAATTTTCTTTTTATGTACTTGGTTAGAGCATTCACAGTTAAATATCTTTGTTCCTGCATATGTAACTCCTTTTTTACCCAATAATTAAAAACACTTCTATTAGCGAAAAACAGTCCTTATCTAAAAAATCAGATAAGGACAATTCCTACTTCTAATTGCGATCAAGGCTTTCGGCAGCAGATTTTAGGGTATTATACATAAGCATTGTGATTGTCATCGGCCCCACACCTTTAGGAACAGGTGTAATGTATCCGGCTTTTTCGGATACTTCAGCAAAATCAACATCACCACAAAGCTTTCCGGCTTCATTACGGTTAATACCTACATCAATCACGACAGCTCCATCTTTAACATGCTCAGCTTTAATAAAGTTAGCTATCCCAACAGCAGCAATCAGGATATCCGCTTGATTGGTATGGAACTGCAAATCTTTTGTTTTCGAATGACAATATGTAACAGTCGCATGCTGATTAAGGAATAATTGTCCAACAGGCTTACCGACAATATTACTTCTCCCTACCACTACAACATGCTTCCCTGCTATTGAAATACCTGTCTCTTCTAGTAGTACCATAATTCCATAAGGAGTACATGGTAGGAAGGCATTCTGGCCTGTCATCATTCTGCCAATATTTATTGGGTGAAATCCATCAACATCTTTAAATGGAGAGATTGATTCAATCACTTTTTTCTCATCAATATGTTGAGGAATAGGTAACTGAACTAAGATTCCGTGAATATTAGTATCCCTATTTAACTCATCAATTTTAGATAGTAATTCCTCTTCGGAAATCTCCTCTGGCAATTCAATTAAAACAGAATTCATCCCCAGTTCTTGACAGGCTTTTTCTTTATTTGTTACATATGTTCGAGAAGCGTGGTTATTACCGACAAGGATCACGGCAAGTCCAGGAGTAACCCCAAGTTTTTTTATCCTGCTAACTTCTTCAGCTATTTCATTTCTTTTCTTTTCTGCAATTTCTTTTCCATTTATAATTATA
>Ga0268257_1002806_pt1 | contig 11785 bp, 8 predicted proteins | sample AgamicAtPrz_FD_200249 | JGI IMG/M metagenome (GOLD analysis project Ga0268257, IMG submission 200249) | Agave microbial communities from Guanajuato, Mexico - At.P.rz (v2) (version 3) | ecosystem: Host-associated > Plants > Phyllosphere > Phylloplane/Leaf | place: Guanajuato, Mexico | collected...
CCTGGCGTGGCCAACGCCTTCGGTGTGGTCGGCAGCGATGCCAACGCCATCGAACCGGGCAAGCGCATGCTGTCGTCGATGAGCCCGAGCATCGTCACCCGTGACGGCAAGGTCAGCCTGGTGCTGGGCACGCCCGGTGGCTCGCGGATCTTCACCTCGATCTTCCAGGTGCTCAACAACGTCTACGACTTCAAGCTGCCCCTGGAAAAAGCCGTCGCCGCCCAGCGCGTGCACCATCAGCTGCTGCCCAAGGACACAATCTATTACGACGCGTACGCGCCGCTCACCGGCAAGGTCGCCGACGAGCTGAAGGCCATGGGCTACGTGCTCGAAGACCAGGGCTGGAACATGGGCGACATCCAGGCCATCCGCGTCGACGGGCGCAGTCTGCAAACCGCTTCCGACCCCCGCGGTCGCGGTGTCGGCATGGTGGTCAAACCCTGAGCGTCATGGCATGACTCACGTTCCACGGCACCGCTGCGCCCGCAGCGGTGACCGATCCGCCCTGCCCTTGCGCGGGCTGGTTCGGTCACGGTGACTGTGATGCAATGCGCGTCCATCAGTCTCCCTGGGGTGCCACCCGCCTTGGCTGCCAAACCGCGCTACGTCCGCCACCTGTCGCTGACCCTGCTGATGCTGGCGCTGGTGGCTGCCTTCGGTTACGCCGGTTACTACCTGAGCGAGCAATCCGGCATTCGCAGCCTGGTCGACAGCGGTGAGCGCCAGCTCGAGCTCAATGCCCGGGCGGTGGAAAGCGAGATCAACAAGTACACCTACCTGCCCAGCCTGCTGGAGCTGGAATCCAACGTCAGCCGTCTGCTGCTGACCCCCGACGCCTACCGACGCCAACGCGTCAACGACTACCTCGAAGGTCTCAACCAGCGCAGCGGCAGCCTGGCCATCTATGTGATGGACACCGAAGGCCGGGTGCTGGCCACCAGCAACTGGCGCCAGGCCGACAGCTATCTGGGCGAGGACCTGTCGTTCCGCGCCTATTTCCAGGATGCGCTCAAAGGCGAACAGGGGCGCTTCTACGGCATCGGCAGCACCACCGGCGAGCCCGGCTATTACCTGTCCCATGGCCTGCGGGCCAACGGCCGGATCATCGGCGTGGCGGTGGTCAAGGTGCGCCTTGACCCACTGGAGCAGCGCTGGCAACGGGCGCGGCTGGAAGCCTACGTCAGCGACGAGAACGGCATCATCATCCTTTCCAGCGACCCGATGCGTCGGCTCAAGGCCGTGCGCCCGCTGGACCCGGACACCAAGGAGCGCCTGGCGCGCAGCCTGCAATATCACTGGTCGTCGCTCGATGAGCTGATGCCCCTGGCGCGCGAGCAGTTGGCCGACGGCGTCGAGCAGGTCAGCTTCGCCGGCCACAACGGGCAGGATGCCAGCGAGGTCACCCACTACCTGGCCCAGAGCCGCCCGCTGGAAGACACGCCCTGGCACCTGACCCTGCTCAGCCCGCTGCAGGACCTGCGCCGCGAGGCGGTCAGCCACGGCATGCTGGCCGCCGCCGGCTTCGCCCTGCTGGCCTTTCTGCTGATCGCCTGGAACGAGCGCCGCAAGGTGATCGCCACCCGCCTGGCCGCCCGCGAAGCCCTGCAGCGCGCCAACAGCGAACTGGAGCGCAAGATCACCGAGCGCACCGCCGACCTGCGCGCCAGCAACGAGCGCCTCAAGGCGCAGATTCGCGAGCGCCGCCAGGCCGAGGAAACCCTGCGTCTGGCCCAGGACGAGCTGGTGCAGGCCGGCAAGCTGGCGGTGATCGGGCAGATGTCCACCAGCATCGCCCACGAGCTCAACCAGCCGCTGGCGGCGCTGCGCACGCTGTCCGGCAACACCGTACGCTTCCTGTCGCGCGGCGCCTACGACGTGGCCACCACCAACCTGCAGACCATCAACGAACTGGTCGACCGCATGGGCAGAATCACCGGCAGCCTGCGCGCCTTCGCCCGCCGCGCCAACGACGGCGGCGAAGCCAGCCTGAGCAAGGCCGTGGACGCCGCGCTGCAGGTGGTGCAGCCGCGCCTGGAGCGCACGCCACTGAACATTCACCGCGAGTTCGCCGACGCCCGCCTGGCGATCAACCAGACGCGCCTGGAGCAGATTCTGGTCAATCTCATCGCCAACGCTGCCGATGCCATGAGCGCCCAGACCGACCGCCAGCTGTGGTTGCAGGGCAGCACCGAGGGCGAGCGCTATCGCCTGCGCGTGCTCGACAATGGCCCGGGCATCGCCCCCGAAGACCGCTCGCACCTGTTCGAGCCGTTCTTCACCACCAAGCCGGGCGAGCAGGGCCTGGGGCTCGGCCTCACGCTGTCCGCCAGCCTCGCCGCGGCCGCCGGCGGCAGCCTCAGCGCCGACCATCCGCCAGAGGGCGGCACCGCTTTCGAACTCAACCTGCCGCAGGTTGCCGCTGCTTTGGAGACACCCGATGAATGACGACCTCACCGTGCTGATCGTCGAAGACGACCCCCACGTGCTGCTCGGTTGCCAGCAGGCCCTGGCCCTGGAAGACATTCCCTGCGAAGGCGTCGGCAGTGCCGAAGACGCCCTGCAGCGCATCGGCGCGGACTTTCCAGGCATCGTCATCAGCGATATCCGCCTGCCCGGCATGGACGGTCTACAGTTGCTCGGCGAACTCAAACGCCGCGACCCGAGCCTGCCGGTGGTGCTGATCACCGGCCACGGCGACATCGGCATGGCGGTCGGCGCCATGCGCGACGGCGCCTACGACTTCATGGAAAAACCCTTCTCGCCGGAGCGCCTGGTCGACGTCGCCCGCCGCGCCCTGGAGCAACGCAGCCTGGCCCGCGAGGTGTCGTCGCTGCGCCGCCAGCTGGCCGGCAAGCAGGCCCTGGAGCAGCGCCTGATCGGCCGCTCGCCGGCCATGCAGCAACTGCGCGAACTGATCGCCAATGTCGCCGACACCTCGGCCAACGTGCTGATCGAAGGCGAGACCGGTACCGGCAAAGAGCTGGTCGCGCGCTGCCTGCACGACTTCAGCCGTCGGCAGAGCAAGGCCTTCGTGGCGCTGAATTGCGGCGGTCTGCCGGAGAACCTGTTCGAGAGCGAAATCTTCGGCCACGAGGCCCACGCCTTTACCGGCGCCGGCAAGCGCCGTATCGGCAAGATCGAGCACGCCAACGGCGGCAGCCTGTTTCTCGACGAAATCGAAAGCATGCCGCTCAACCTGCAGATCAAACTGCTGCGCGTGCTGCAGGAACACAGCCTGGAGCGCCTGGGCTCGAACCAGCCCATCGACGTCGATTGCCGGGTGATCGCCGCCACCAAGGCCGACCTCGACGAAGCAGGCAAGAGCGGACAGTTTCGCAGCGACCTGTATTACCGCCTCAACGTGGTGACCCTCGAGCTGCCACCGCTGCGCGAGCGCCGCGAGGACATCGCCCTGCTGTTCGAGCACTTCCTGCAGCTCTCGGCCCTGCGCTTCGACCGCGCCGCGCCGGAGCTGGATCGCCACACCCTGGCCGCGCTGATGGCCCACGACTGGCCCGGCAACGTGCGCGAACTGCGCAATGTCGCCGAACGCTTCGCCCTTGGCCTGCCGGCCTTCAAGAAGAGCGGCGCCCAGGAAGGCAACACCGCCACCTTCGCCGAAACCGTGGAAGCCTTCGAACGCAACCTGCTGGTCGACGCCCTCGAACAGCACGCCGGCAACCTCAGCCAGGCCGCCCAGGCCCTGGGCATGGCCAAGACCACACTGTTCGACAAGGTGAAGAAATACGGGCTGCAGTGACGCAGCCCGTTTCTAGAATGCCGGCTTTACCGCAACGCGGTCAGAACCGGTAGGTGGCCGACACCTGGAAGTTGCGTGGCGCACCGTAGAAGGTGGTGGGCCAGCTGGAAATGTTCTGCCCGATCGTCTGGTAATAGGTTTTGTCGAACAGGTTGTTCAGCGCGAAGCGCATGTCCAGGTGCTCCGAGGCCTGGTAGGTGCTCATCAGGTCCACCAGGTTGTAGCTGCCCTGCTCGATTTTCCAGGACTGGCCACCCGTTACGCCCTCATTGAACACCGAGCTCTGGCGGTAGAAGCTGCCCCCGACCCGCCAGCGATCCAGCGCCCCAGGCAAGCGATACATGGTCGTCAGCTTTATCAGGTGCCGTGGAATGTCGGTATCGAACAGCCGCCCCTCGTTATCCGCGTTGGCGTCCTTGCGGATCTTCGCCTCGGCAAAGGTGTAACCAGCCGACAGCTGCCAATCGGGCGTGATGGCTCCGCTGATTTCCGCCTCGATGCCTCTGCTCTGCACCTTGCCCGTCGCTTCATAGCAGGTCGAGCTGGGATAGGTAAAGCAACTGGTGGGGTCGTCGACCTCGCTGGCGCGGTTCTGCTGATCGATCTGGAAGACGGCGATGCTGGCATTCAGCGCACCGTCGAAATACTCGCCCTTGATCCCCAGCTCGTAGTTCTTGCCCTCGATCGGCTCGATCAGCTGGCCGCCGGCATCGCGGCTGGACTGCGGCTGGAAGATATCCGTGTAGCTGGCATACAGGGTGTGCCATTGATCAAGATCGTAGAGCAGTCCGGCATAACGGGTGAGGTGGCGGGTCGCCTTGGCCTCGGTGGTGCTGATATCGCCGCGCCAGTTGTAGATGTACTGGTAGTCATACCAGTCCAGGCGGGCGCCGGTGATCAGCTTCAAGCGGTCGGTGAGGGAAAAACGCGCCGTGCTGTAGACGCCCTGCTGGGTCATGTCACGGTTATCCCGGAAGTCGTAGAGGCTGACGTTGGGCTTGACCCAGCTACCCGGGTCGGGTGCGCCCGGATTGCCGATGACACCCGCGTTCGTCGCGGCCGAACCATGGCTGTTGTAGTCGACGTCGCGATAGCTGTAGCCCAGCACCAGCTCATGGGTTCTGCCGAGCAGCTGGAATGGCCCGCTCAGGTAGGCGTCGTAGCTGCTCTGCGTGTCATCGTATTTACCACCCGACACCCGATAGGCGAGCGTGCCCAGGTTACTGGCGGTGCGACCGGGGTAGCCGCCGAAATAATCGAGCGTCGACCAGGTCCTGTTGGCGGCCACGCGCACCGACCAATCGTTCGCCAGCTCATGCTTGAGCTCCACGAAGAGCGCGTCCATCTCCTTGTCCCAGTAATCCCAGTCGGTCAGGAACGAGGTCGACCGGGGCAGGTGCAGGTCACTGCCATCCACCGCGGTGGGCAGCCCGCCACCCCAGGCCACGTCATTGTTCTCGTTCTGATGGGTGTAACTGACCGCCAGCGTGGTCATGTCGGTGATGTCCAGCTCACCGATCGCGTAGAACAGGCTGTGCTCCTTGCCGAGCTTGTCCTGAAAGGAATTACCGTCCTGGTAGGTCGCGACCGCGCGGCCACGCAGCTTGCCGCTCTCGCTCAACGGGCCCGACACATCCAGCTCGCTGCGGTAGTTGTCCCAGCTGCCGGCGCTGAGGCCGAGCGATGACTGAAAACTGCTGGTGGGGCGTTTGCGCACCAGATTGATGGCCGCCGACGGGTTGCCACTACCCTGAACGAGACCATTGGCGCCGCGCACCACCTCGACGCGATCGTACATCGCCAGGTTGGCCGGGGTGATGGTATCGGCCGACGCATCCAGCACGCTGGGCAAGCCGTCGTACATGATGCTGTCCACCGCGAAACCACGCGAGTAAAGGTTGTAACGCTCGGCGCCGATCTTCTGCATGCTCAGGCCAGGCGTCTTCATGGCGACATCGTTGATGGTCGCAAGGCCCTGGTCGTCGATCTGCTGGCGGCCGATCACCGAAACCGACTGCGGCGTCTCGCGGATGGAAAGCGGCAATTTCGTGGCGGTGCTCATCGAGCCGGTGGTGTAGGAACCCGAGCCCTCTGTGGTCTGGCCCAGTGCGCTGCCGGTAATGCTGGTAGCGCCCAGTTGCAGCGCCGCCGAGTCGTCCGTCGCGGGCACCAACCGGTAGCCGCCCTCGCCCAGCGCCATGGCCTGTAACCCGCTGCCCGCCAGCAAGCGATTCATCGCCTCGGCGATGCTCAGGTCGCCCTGTACGGCCGGGCTACGCTTGCCCGCCAGGTCGGACTGCTCGAAGGCGATACTCACGCCGGTATCGCGGCTCAGACGCGTCAGCGCCGCATCCAGCGGCCCCGCCGCGATGGACAGGCTGTAGGTCCTCATTGCACTGGCCGGCTCGGCTGTCGCGACAGCAGGGATAACGCACAGGCCGAGGCCCAGACAGAACAGTGCGTGGCCAATGGCGACACGCAGCGGTTGGTGACGGATCGGGTGGTTCACAGAGGGATTCTCGTTGGCAGTTATGGCGATGTTCTGCGCTACATGCCGGACCAGATCGAAAATCCCCTCAGGCGGATGAGCATTTTTTTCATTTCATTCACAGTCCCGCTTGGGCCCTAGGCTCGCGGACCGGCGCACGCTATGCCGAAACCCTTATCCAGTAACGGGTCAGGTAATGCAGCTGCAGGCCGTGGGCCTGGGCCAGAAAGGTCAGGGTGGCGTCGATGTTGGCGAGACTGAAGTTGCCGCTGATGCGCTTGCCGGCGATCTGCGGATCGCAGCCCAGGTGGCCATGGCGATAACGACCGAGCTCATCGAGCACCTCGGCCAGCGGCCTGTCACGCGCAACCAGGAGGCCGTCGCGCCAGGCGGCGCTATCGGCGGGCTCATGGGCCTCGCGCCGCGCCTCCCTGGCATCGAGCAGCCAGCTTTCACCCGCCTGCGCCACCACCGCAGTGCCCGCCACGGGCTGCAGGCGCACCGCGCCTTCGGTCACCCCAAGGCGACAGCTACGCGCCTCCAGCCGCACGCTCAATCGCGTGCCCAATGCCTCGAACGCACCAAACGCTATACGTACCAGCAGCGTGCGCTTTTGCGCATGGCCAGGGTCGGCACCGCTGATCAGATGCAGCTCGCCACGCAACAGCTCGAGTTCGCGCTGGCGCTCGTCGAAGTGCAGGCGCACCGCACTGTCGGTATTCAGATCCAGCAGGCTGCCATCGGCAAGGCTCCAGCGATTACGCTCGCCCACTCGGGTGCTGTAGTCGGCCACCAGGCGTTGCCAGGGCGTCACTTCCCGCACGCCCAGCGTGGTCGCGCCGATGCCGGCGAACAGCACCAGCAGCCGAGTCATCTGCCGCCGGCGCAGACGCGCCTCAGGCAGTTTGCCCAGGGTTTGCAAGGCCAGCTCGCTCGGCATGCTGGCGAACCGGCCGCCCAGGCTCTGGACACGCTGCCAGGCCAGACGATTCTCCTCGCGCCCTTGCAGCCAGTCGGCAAAGGCCGCCTGGGTCGCGGCATCCGCGCTGTTGTAATTGAGTTTGATCGACCAGTCGATGGCCTGGTCGACCACCTCGCCAGGCAGCGCGGTCAGCGGGGTGTCAGTCATCACGGCTGCTCGAACGTCAGCCGGTAGCAATGGCGCAGTGCCTTGGCGATGTAACGCTCGACGGTGGACAGCGACACGCCCAGGCGCTGGGCGATTGCCGGGCAGGTCATGCCGTCCAGCTGGGCCAGCAGAAAGGCTTCGCGCACCGCAGCCGGCAGCTCGTCCAGCAGACTGTCGATGGCGATCAGCGATTCGATGATCAGCAGGCCGGTTTCCGGAGAGGGCGCCTGGTGCTCCGGCAACTGAGCGATGGTTTCCAGCCAGGCGCGCTCGATATCACGACGGCGCCACAGGTCGATGACCAGCCCGCGTGCCACCGTGCGCAGGTAGGCGCGCGGCTCAGCCAGCTCGCCGATGCGGCGCTGCAGCAGACGCAGGAAGGTGTCCTGGGCCAGGTCGGCAGCATCGGCGCGGTTGTTCAGGCGCGCCTGCAGCCAGCCCTGCAGCCAGCCGTGGTGTTCGATATACAGCCTATCGAGGGCGAGTCCGGATGGCATGGCGAATCCTTGTCGAACAGACGGCCACAGATGATAAGAAGTCGCATTATCGTCAAAAACCTGCGGTCGACAAGTCGCTGTGCCTCGCCATTACATTTTTCCGGCTTGCTGCTCGATGGCCTCCAGTTGCCCCACGCCCCCTTCCAGCTTGCGCCACAACAGCCGCACCGCCGCCTTGCGCGACATGCTCCAGCGGTACAGGCGGATCTCCAGCGGGATGTGCCAGTGCTCTTTGCCGCACACCACCAGCTCGCCACGTGCCAGCTCGGCGTTCATCGACAGGCGCGGCACCCAGGCCACGCCCAGGCCTTGCAGGGCCATGGCCTTGAGGCTGTCGGCCATGGCCGTTTCGTGCACGGTGGTCGAGCGCAGGGCGCGCTGGCGCAGCAGCAGGTTCACCGAACGGCCCAGGTAGGTGCCGGCGCTGTAGGCCAGCAGCGGCACGCTCTGCCCGGCGTCCAGATCGAACAGGGGCGCGCCCTGCTCGTCCACGGCGCACACCGGCAGCATCTCGCTGACACCCAGGGGCAGCGACGGGAACAGATCGGGGGCCAGTTGCACGGCGGCGTCCTGGTCGTGGTAGGCGAGGATCAGGTCGCAGGTGCCTTCGCGCAGCGAATGCACCGCCTCGCCGACGTTGGTCGCGACCAGCCGGGTGGTCAGCGGCAGGCCGTCACGGCGCAAACGGGCGATCCACTCCGGAAAGAAGCCGAACACCAGGGAGTGGGCCGCGGCGATCTGCAGCGCCTCGCCCTGCTGCCCTTCGAGGTGATGCAGGTGACGCACCACTTCGCCGAGCTGCTCGACCATGCTGCGCGCCGTGAGCAGGAACAGCTGGCCAGACTCGGTCAGCTCGATCGGCGTGCGCGAGCGGTTGACCAGCGTCAGGCCGAGCGCTGCCTCCAGGCTCTGGATGCGCCGGCTGAAGGCCGGCTGGGTCACGAAACGCTTTTGCGCCGCGGCGGAGAAGCTGCGGGTAGCGGCCAGGGTGACGAAGTCTTCCAGCCATTTGGTTTCCAGGTTCATAGGCATCCTCGATTCGCATGGCCTTGCGCACACGTTTGGTGCAAAGGAATAGTCACGGCCACATTATGCCGATTGTGCATAGGCCAGCAAACAACAGCATTGGCCTCCAAAGACCCGCAGCCCTTATTCTTTGGCCCATCGCGGTATATTCCGCCCAACCAAGAGAATCGAGACATCATGTCCGCTGCTGCATCGTTCCGCGTCGAAAAAGACCTGCTCGGCACCCTCGAAGTCCCGGCAGATGCCTATTACGGTATCCAGACCCTGCGTGCGCTGAACAACTTCCGCCTCTCCGGCGTGCCCCTGGCCCACTACCCGAAACTGGTCGTGGCCCTGGCGATGGTCAAGCAGGCCGCCGCCGACGCCAACCGCGAGCTGGGCCACCTGCCCGCTGAAAAACACGCGGCCATCAGCGAAGCCTGTGCACGCATCATCCGCGGCGATTTCCACGAGCAGTTCGTGGTGGACATGATTCAGGGCGGTGCCGGCACCTCGACCAACATGAATGCCAACGAGGTGATCGCCAACATCGCCCTGGAAGCCATGGGTCATGCCAAAGGTGAATACAAGCACCTGCACCCGAACAACGACGTGAACATGGCGCAGTCGACCAACGACGCCTACCCGACCGCCATTCGCCTGGGCCTGCTGCTGGGCCACGACACCCTGCTGGCCAGCCTGGAAAGCCTGATCCAGTCGTTCGCCGCCAAGGGCGAAGAATTCGCCCACGTACTGAAGATGGGCCGCACCCAGCTGCAGGACGCCGTGCCGATGACCCTCGGCCAGGAATTCCGCGCCTTCGCCACCACCCTGGGTGAAGACCTGGCGCGCCTGCGCAGCCTGGCGCCGGAGCTGCTGACCGAAGTGAACCTGGGCGGCACCGCCATCGGTACCGGCATCAACGCCGACCCGGGCTACCAGCACCTGGCCGTGCAGCGCCTGGCGCTGATCAGCGGCCAGCCGCTGGTGCCGGCTGCCGACCTGATCGAAGCCACCTCCGACATGGGCGCCTTCGTGCTGTTCTCCGGCATGCTCAAGCGCACCGCGGTCAAGCTGTCGAAGATCTGCAACGACCTGCGCCTGCTGTCCAGCGGCCCGCGTACCGGCATCAACGAGATCAACCTGCCGGCTCGCCAGCCGGGCAGCTCGATCATGCCGGGCAAGGTCAACCCGGTGATCCCGGAAGCGGTCAACCAGGTGGCCTTCGAAATCATCGGCAACGACCTGGCGCTGACCATGGCAGCCGAAGGCGGCCAGCTGCAGCTGAACGTGATGGAGCCGCTGATCGCCTACAAGATCTTCGACTCGATCCGCCTGCTGCAACGCGCCATGGACATGCTGCGCGAGCACTGCATCAACGGCATCACCGCCAACGAAGCCCACTGCCGCGCCCTGATGGAAAACTCCATCGGCCTGATCACCGCGCTGAACCCGTACATCGGCTACGAGAACTCCACCCGTATCGCCAAGGAAGCGCTGGTCAGCGGCCGCGGCGTGCTGGAGCTGGTGCGTGAAGAGCAACTGCTGGACGACACCACCCTGGCCGAGATCCTGCGCCCCGAGAACATGATCGCCCCGCACCAGCTCAAGCCCCTGACCCCGCCAGTCAAGGACGCGGTCGAGCAGCAGCGCTAAGGTCTCTTGAGGTTGCCGCGCAAGCCGCGCGCAAACCTCGACTGCGCCACCAGACCCGAAGCCCCGTACCGTTCAGCGGTACGGGGCTTCGCTTTGTTCAGGACCGATTGCCGTTTGCCCGCGCGCAGGCTAAAAGGGCGGCAGTCCTAATAAAGAGAAGTCGCCCCATGACCGTCAAAACCGCGTGGCTGCTGTGCCTGCTGTCCCTTTCAGGTGCTGTCGCACTCCCCGCCCAGGCCGAATTGCCGGCCGGCTACCAGGTCGTGTTACAAACGGAAAACTTTCCGCCGTTCAACATGGCGGACAACGAGAAGAACTTCGCCCGCGACGCCAACATCCAGGGCGTCAGCACCACCATCGTGCGCGAGATGTTCAAACGCGCCGGCATCGACTACACCCTGACCCTGCGCTTCCCCTGGAGCCGCATCTACGACGCCACCCTGGCCAACGCCAACCACGGCCTGTTCTCCACCTCGATGAACGAGGCGCGCCGCCCGCTGTTCAAGTGGGTCGGCCCGATCGCCAAGGTCGAGCGCGTGCTGCTCGCAGCGCCCGGCTCCAACATCCCCAACCTGAAGGGCCTGGAACAGGCGCGCCAGTACCGCATCGGCAGCTACAAGGACAGCGCTGCCGCCCAGGCCCTGGAAAAGGCCGGCCTGCAGCCGAACAACACCCTGCGTGATCAGGAGAACATCGCCAAGCTCACCAGCGGCAAGATCGATCTGTGGGGCACCACCGACCCGGTGTGGCGCTACCAGGCCCGCCAGGAAGGCGTGACCGGCCTGCGCAACGTGCTGACCTTCGACCGCGCCGACCTCTACCTGGCCCTCAACCTGGACACACCGGACGAAGTAGTCACCCGCCTGCAACAGGCTCTCGATCAGATGAAGACCGAAGGCTACGGCACCTGCAACAAGCACCCGGAACTGTGCTGAGCATCGCGCCACGAACGCCTCACACCGCACTCTAGAGCGGCCGCACCACGCAAAAGCCCCAGACCGGTTCACAGTCTGGGGTTTTGCTCGTGGCGGCTCATTGCCGTTTGCGCAGAGGCGCGCTAAAAGGGCAGCGGCCTAACAAGGAGCTGTTCCGATGAGAGTCAATGCCGCATGGTTTGCCGGCCTGCTGGCCGTTTCCAGCCTGTTCGCCCTGCCCGCCCACGCCGACCTGCCGGCGGACTACAAAGTGGTGCTGCAGACCGAGAATTTCCCGCCCTTCAACATGGCTGACGGTGAGAAGAATTTCGCCCG
>Ga0268257_1002809_pt1 | contig 11780 bp, 10 predicted proteins | sample AgamicAtPrz_FD_200249 | JGI IMG/M metagenome (GOLD analysis project Ga0268257, IMG submission 200249) | Agave microbial communities from Guanajuato, Mexico - At.P.rz (v2) (version 3) | ecosystem: Host-associated > Plants > Phyllosphere > Phylloplane/Leaf | place: Guanajuato, Mexico | collected...
TCCCTGCCCATGGGCGTATGGCAGGCCGCAGAGGCTGCCGTGCAGCGCTGCGAGGTGCTGCTGGTGGTTGGCACCTCGGGCGCCGTGTATCCGGCCGCGGGGCTGGCCCGAATCGCGCGCCGGGCAGGCGCGCACGTGGCCGTCATCAACCCGGCGCCTTCCGAGCTGGATGACGCAGCGCACCAGTGCCTGCGCGGCCCATCGGCCCAGATCCTGCCCGCGCTGCTGGCGGGCTGAGAGGCCCCGGGCCAGGGCGGGCAGGCTGCCCTGGCCTGCGCAGGTCAGTCCCTTGCGCCTTCTTCCTGACTGGCCTGGTTGAGTTCGGCCACGTCCTGAGCCGACAGCTGCAGGCGCGTGGCCTGCACCAGTTGCTGCAACTGGGCCAGCGAGGTCGCGCTTGCGATGGGCGAAGTCACAAACGGGCGCTGCATCTGCCAGGCCAGGGCCACGCATGCGGGCTGGCTGTTCAGGCGCGCAGCCACCGAGTCCAGGGCTTGCACAATGCGCAGGCCGCGTGGGTTCAGGTAGGTGGCCACGGTCTTGCCGCCGCGCGCACTCTTGGCTGCGTCTTCGCTGCTGCGGTACTTGCCCGTCAGAAAACCTGCTGCCAGCGCATAGAAGTTGATGATGCCCACCTGCTCGGCCGCGCACAGCGGCGCCAGATCGCGCTCCAGCACGGCGCGGTCGTACAGGTTGTACAGCGGCTGCAGGCTCTCGTAGCGCGGCAGGCCCAGCTCGGCGCTGGTGCGCAGGGCCTCGGCCAGGCGCGGCGCGCTGTGATTGGAGGCGCCGATGGCCCGCACCTTGCCTGCGGCGATCAGGTCTGCAAAGGCGCCCAGGGTATCGGCCAGCGGCACGCTGGCGTCGTCGTCATGCGACTGGTACAGGTCGATGTAGTCCGTCTGCAGGCGCTGCAGCGAGGCATCCACGGCCTGGCGGATGTACTCGGGGCGCAGGCCCACCCGGCCCTCGCCCATGTCCTTGCCGACCTTGGTGGCCAGCACGATGTCGGCGCGCCGTCCGCTGCGCCTGAGCCATTTGCCGATCACGGACTCGGACTCGCCGCCCGCATGGCCCGGCGCCCAGCGCGAGTACACGTCGGCCGTGTCGATGAAGTTCATGCCGGCATCCAGCCAGGCGTCGAGCAGCGAGAACGACGTGGCCTCGTCCACGGTCCAGCCGAAGACATTGCCGCCAAAGCACAGCGGCGAGACCTGCAGGCCGCTGCGGCCCAGGGAACGAAGGGAAGGGGCTTGCGCCATGTACGGCTCCTTTTGACGAAAAAACCAGGGTAGTCCTCAGGACCTCTCAGATCCAGCCCAGCGCACCCAGCAGCGCGCCCGCGCCCAGCAGCCACAGCAGGTGGATGCGCGTGCGCCACACCAGCAGGGCGCAGGCCAGGGTCAGCAGCCACAGGCGCCAGTCCTGGGCCGGGCGGCCGCTGGCGCTGCCCAGCAGCCAGCCCGTGGCCAGCAGCAGCCCGATGACCAGCGGCCCCATGCCCTGCTTGAAGGCACGTACGCCGCGCCGGTTCCTGTTGCGCTGGCCCCAGCGCGAGGCCTGCCAGGCCAGCAGGGAGCTGGGCAGCAGGATGCCGACCATGCAGATGGTCACGCCCAGCGCGCCAAAGGTCCATGCCAGCGGCCCGGTGCCCCCGCCCGCGTTCAGGCCCAGGTTCCAGCCCAGCAGGGCGATGAAGAGCACATTGGGCCCGGGCGCCGCCTGGGCGATGGCGATGGAGCTGCTGAACTGCGCCTCGCTGAGCCAGCCGTGGCCATCGACCAGAAAGCGGTGCATGTCGGGCGCCGTGGCAATGGCGCCGCCCACGGCCATCAGCGACAGCGTCAGGAAATACAGCAGCAACTGCAGCCAGTCGGCGGGCTGCAGGTTCAGGGCGATCTGTTGGGCGGCGTTCATGGGGCGAGCTTTCTCCAGGTCAGCACGCAGCCGGCACCGCCGACCACCAGCAGCACCCAGGCCAGCGGCACGCGCAGCACGGCCATGGCAATGAACGAGGCCAGCGCCAGGGCCGCGCTGCACCAGCGCCCCAGCGGGTGTCGGCTCAGCGTGCTGGTCAGCTTCAGCCCCATGCCCGCCACCAGGCCGGCCGCGACGGCGCCCATGCCGCGAAGCGCCCCGGCCATGGCGGGGTGGTCGGCCAGCTGCGAATAGATCACGGTCAGCGTCAGCACCAGCAGCATGGGAAAGCACAGCATCCCGCACACGGCCACCACGGCGCCACGCCAGCCGAAGTAGCGCTCGCCAATGGTGATGGACAGGTTGACCACATTGGGCCCGGGCATGATCTGGGCCACGGCCCAGTCCTCCACGAACTCGTCGTTGGTCAGCCAGCGCTTTTTCTCGACCAGCTCGCGCTGCACCACGGCCAGCACACCGCCAAAGCCCTGCAGGGCCAGCCAGGTGAAGGACCAGAACAGGTCGCGCAGGTTGGCCGGGGCGGGGCGCTGGGCAGGCGCATCGGCGGTGTCGTGTGGCGGGGAAGCCTGGGGCGGCGATGCGGGCATGTTCTGGCTTGTGTCTGGGCCGCCCGGGCAGGGCCCGGGGACGGCATCGCTGTTGTCATGGGGTGGAACCGTGCGGGCCGATTCTGTCTCCGTGCCTGCCTCGGGGTGGCACGCACGGAATATTAATCCTGCGCAGCGGCCTCGTCGGCAGCGGCCCCATCGGCAACGGCGATGGGGGCATTGCAAGCGCAGATGGCTTGCTGCCGGCATGCACCCGGGCCTGCCCGCCGGCCTGCCTGAACAGGAGTAGATTCTCTCCACCCACACAACCCGAGGATCTCCGGCATGGACATGGATTGGAGCAAGGCGCTGCAGGAAAGCCTGGTCTGGCTGGCGGCGGCCTCAGTGATCACCGTCGTGGCTTTCGCGGCCGTGGCGCTGCTGCTGGTTCGATTCACCCGCTGGGGCCGGCAGTTCTGGCAGCTGGCCGGCCCGTTCCTGCACCCCAGAAACAGCTGGTGGCCGCTGCTGGTGTTCATGCTGCTGCTGGTGCTGGCCCTGGTCTCGGTGCGCATGAACGTGCTGTTCTCCTTTTGGTACAACGGCTTCTACAGCGCGCTGCAGGAACTGGACCAGAAGGGCTTTTGGCGATTCTTGGGCATCTTCGCGGTGCTGGCCACCATCCATGTGATGCGCGAGCTGTTCAACTACTACGTGAACCAGGCGTTCCGCATCCGCTGGCGGGTCTGGCTCAACGAGCGCGTGACCACCGACTGGATGCGCGGCGATGCCTACTACCGCAGCCACTTCCTGGACGAGCCGGTGGACAACCCCGATCAGCGCATCGAGCTGGATGTGAACACCTTTGTCTCGAACTCGCTGACCCTGGCGCTGGGCGCCGTCAGCGCCGTGGTCTCGCTGGTGGCGTTCACGGGCATTCTCTGGGGGCTGTCCGCGCCCATTGCGGTGGCGGGCGTGGAGGTTCCGCGGGCCATGGTCTTTGCGGTCTACGTCTATGTGATCGTCGCCACGCTGATCGCCTTTCGCCTGGGCCAGCCGCTGATCCGGCTGAACTTCCTGAATGAGAGGCTGACCGCCAACTTCCGCTACGCCCTGGTGCGCGTGCGCGAATACGCGGAGAACATCGCCTTCTACCAGGGCGCGGCCATCGAACGCAACACGCTTTTGACGCGCTTCTCGGCATTGATCGCCAATGTCTGGGCCCTGGTCTACCGCAGCCTGAAGTTCGACGGCTTCAACCTCACCGTCAACCAGGTGGCCGTGGTCTTTCCCTTTCTGCTGCAGGCGCCGCGCTTTTTCAGCGGTGCCATCAAGCTCGGTGATGTGATGCAGACCTCGCAGGCCTTTGGGCAGGTGCAGGATGCGCTGTCCTTCTTCCGGACCTCCTACGACACCTTCGCCCAGTACCGCGCTGCGCTGGACCGCCTGTGCGGCTTTCTGGATGCCAATGCCCAGACCCGCGAGTTGCCCCAGGTGGCGCACCGCGAGCAATCCGGGGCCCTGGACATCGAGGACCTGCAGGTCAGCCGCCCGGACGGCCACCACCTGCTCAGCGGCCTGCAACTCAAACTCATTCCCGGCCAGGCGCTGCTGATCAAGGGGCCTTCGGGCAGCGGCAAGACCACCTTGCTGCGGTCCATTGCCGGCCTGTGGCCGCACGCCGAAGGCACGGTGGGCCGCCCGGGCGGCCACCAGGCGCTGTTCCTGTCTCAGCGCCCGTATCTGCCGCTGGGTGATCTGCGCACAGCCATTGCCTATCCCGCCGATGCATCGCCGCAGGACGACGAGCGGCTGCAGCAGGCGCTGCGCCAGGTCAGCCTGGCCCATCTGGCCGACAAGCTGGATGTGAACCAGGATTGGTCCCGCATCCTGTCGATTGGCGAGCAGCAGCGCCTGGCCTTTGCCCGCGTGCTGTTCAACCGGCCCGCCATCGTCTTTCTCGATGAATCCACCTCGGCCATGGACGAGGGCCTGGAGCATGCGCTGTACACCCTGCTGCGCGAGCAGATGCGCTCGACCATGCTGGTGAGCGTGGGCCACCGCAGCACGCTGGCGGGTTTCCATACCCATGCGCTGGCGGTCGATGGCAATGGCGGCTGGACGCTGTCGGAAGGAAGCGCACCGCAGAGCGCGCCCCGGGCTTGATCCGCGTGCGGCCCTGGGCCGCGCGAGATCAATCGTCCATGGGCAAGGGATCACAGTTGCCCAGGTCGGACGGCGGCTGCTCGCGCAACTGGCGTACCGCGTCGCGCAGGGCGGTGCGCAGGCCCTCTTCAAGCACGGGGTGGTAGAAGGGCGCACGCAGCAACTCGTGCACGGTCAGTTGCTGCTGCACGGCCAGGGCCAGCAGATGGGCCAGATGCTCGCCGCCCGGTGCGCACATTTCCGCGCCCAGCAGCAGGCCGCTGGCCGGGTCCGCATAGACGTGAAGCAGGCCCGCGTTGCGCTGCGCAGCGCGTGCACGCCCCTGGTGCGCAAAGTCCACGCGGCCCACCACAAAGTCCTGACCCAGCAGCGCCTTCATGGGCTGGCCCACGACGGCCGCGTTGGGCGAGCTGAAGACAATGGACAGCGGCGTGCGCCGCTCGAAGCAGGCCACGTTCTCTGCCATGGCGTTGGTGCCCGCGATATGGCCTTCGTCCACGGCCTCATGCAACAAGGGGCGGTCGCCATTGGCATCGCCCGCGAGGAACAGCGGCAGCTCGCCGACCTGCAGTGTCTCGCGGCTCACGGGCGGCTGCCCATGCTCGTCCAGCTCAAGCCCCAGCGTCTCCAGCCCCAGGCCTTCGAGCTGCGGGCGCCGACCCATGGCGGCCACCACGTGGTCCACGACAATGCGGGTGTCGCCTGCACGCACGACGATGCTGCTGTCCGGGCCCTTGCTCAGCTGCACTTCATGGTCGGTGATCACCGTCATCTCTTTCTCAAGCAGATGCCGCAATGCGTCGGTGACATTCGGGTCGGACAGGCCGGCAAGCTTCGGGCCGCGTCCCAGTGCGGTGACCTCCAGTCCCAGCCGCGCCAGCGCCTGTGCAATCTCCACGCCCAGCGGACCCAGGCCGACGACGGCCACGCGCGGGCCCAGCGTCTTGCGTTCGAACAAGGTGTCGGTGATCAGGATGCGCTTGCCAAAGCGCTTCCATTCCTCCGGCACCACGGGGCTGGAGCCCGGAGCGAGGATGAGCTTGCGCGCAGCCAGCACCTTGCCGTTGACCTCGATCCGATTGGCTGCCAGCAGCCTGGCACGCCCGTCGATGGCCCGCCAGCCCAGGCCCTCCGTGGCCTTGATCGTGCTTGCCACGAACTCGTCGCGCAGCTTGCGCACGCGGCGCAAAACGGCGGGCAGGTCCAGCTGCAGCCCGCTCGCGCCGCGTATGCCGAAGGTATCGAAGTGATGGCGTGCATGGAAGGCGTTGGCCGCCTCGATCAGGAGCTTGGACGGGATGCATCCCACCCGCGCGCAGGTCGTTCCCCAGGGCCCGTCGTTGACGATGGCGAAATGCTCCGTGTGCTTGCGCACCTCGCGCAGCGCCGACAGTCCGGCCGAGCCGGCACCGACGATGATCACGTCGAGGGCGGTGGTGGGTGGGTTTTTCATGCTGTCTGATTCCTTTGACTGTGGCACCAGGTCCCGTGGAGGTCTCCGCTGCCGGTGGATGTGCCGAAAGGTGTGCCGACGGGAGTGCCGACGGAAGTGCCGACAGATGGTCGAGATGACTGCCTCGCCTGCCATGGGACATGCGTGCCAGTCTGCATGCTGGCGCTCGCGGCAGTCGTAGGCGAAGGGCCGAAACCGCAGCTGGACATTCAGGCCCGGCCCGTGCCGCGCAGGGGCTAGCCGGATGCCCAGTGTTGCCATGCCGCGTCCGTGCGGCTGCCTGATGCGCCGAAATCCGCTTCCCGCGCAAAGCGCCTGAGGGATGTCTCGGTAACCCTCAAATGGCTGACACGGCACAAGCGGCTTTGTGCCGTCTGCAGCCAGCGGCGCAGGGACCAATGAAGCTGCGCCACAACCTCGCCATGCACCTGTGCGCTGTGCAGGCGCAGGCGGCCGTCAAGGATGAAGGCCTTCACCGACCGTGCGGACAGCTGCAGATCCTCGCAGACCTGCCGCAGCCCGACGCCCTCGCGGACCCGGGTGCTCAGGCCGCGCCTGTGCATCTGGCAGCGAACGGAGCGTTCGCTGCGGTCCAGCCGGCGGCAGATCATCTGCACGGGCAGGACGCCGGCCCAGCGTTCGAGTGCAAGCAGTTCTGCGGGACTCCAGCGGCGGCGAATTGCGCCATTCAGCCAGGCGCTGTCGGATGTCAGGCAGTGTTTGATTGCCATGGAAAGCTCCCATTCATATGGCGCTGCGCTGTGGCATGGCCTGAATCCCGGATGCCGATGAGACAATTATTGATGGGGGATTCTTTTGCAAGCTTTTGATTTTGTTGATTGTTTTTGTTGTTTTGATTGCTGCTCGGATGGACGGCTCCATACCGCGATGCCTATCGTGGGGCCGGGATGCGGATCACGGAAATAGCGTCTGCACCGGCACGCATATGCCAAGCCCCATGCGGATTTCCTGTTCGGCACCCGATTTCCATGAACGACTTCTTTGCTTTTTCAGGAGCACCCCTCATGCGCCTTCAGCCAAAGCATTTGAATTTTTCCGTTGCGTGCCTTGCGTTGCTGGCACTGCCGGCCGCGCAGGCCCTGCCCATGCAGGACGTGGGCACGTCGGCAGGTCCGCAATGCGTGGGCCTGGACATCAACAACAGCGGCCATGTCGTGGGCGCCTGTGCAGAGAGCGACGGCTCGTCCGCAGGCTTCGTGTCGCTGGCGCCGGGCAGTGCGGCAGACCTTGTGCGCCTGTCGCCGGGGCGCAACTGCAACGCGGCGGCCATCACCAACAGCGGCCAGGTGGTGGGCAGCTGCCTGGACGGCAATTCGGTGTCCGTGGGCGTGTTCTGGAATGCGGCCACGCCGGCCACGGTGCAGACACTGCAGCCGCTGACGCTCGATGTGCGCAGCATGCCCACGGCATTCAACCAGGGCGGCTATGTGGCTGGCGTCAGCCTGAGCGGCAGCAACACTGCCCGCCCTGTCATGTGGCGCAACAATGAAACCACGGCACGCGCGCTGCCGGCGGGCCTGCTGGGCCTGAACAGCACCAACTGCATTCCGTCCGATGTGGACAATTTCGTGGTGGGCGGCAACATGCCGGGCATCGTGGGCAACTGTCCCGACAACAGCGGGCATCCGCGTCCTGTCTATTGGTCTGCCGCAGTCCTGGGCGGCTATATGGCCACGGCCCTGAACCTGCCTCTCAATGCCGTCTTCTGCCGCGCAAAGACCGTCGTCAATACCCGCATCATGGGCTACTGCGATTTCGGTGCCCAGGGTGGACGCACCGTCGTCTGGCTCAACTCGTCCTCCAGTCCGCAGGTGCTGTCCATATCGTCCCCGCCCGCGCGAAACAGCGGCGTCGATCTCAACATCCTCGGCGAGGTGATTGGGCACTACCAGTTGGCAGACGGGCGCAGCATGCCCTATTACTGGAACAGCCAGACCGGTGTCATCCGCGATATTCCTCCGCTGCCTGGCGGCATGAATGCACGTGTGGTGGATATCGGTGACAACGGAACGGTGGCAGGCCACAGCGAACTGGCCGACGGAAGTTCGCACGCCATCACCTGGACCCCCTTGGGCGGCACCGTGGACCAGGGAACCCTCGCAGGCGGCGAGAACAGTGCGGCCTCGGCACTGAGCCAGGATGGCTGCTACATGACAGGAAGGAGCGAAGTCGCGCAATTGGCCTCGCATGCCTTCGTGCAGAACCTGTGCGCGCCATGAAGGCGCAGCCTCGTTTCACACCGTGCATAAAGGAAATACCATGAAGATGCGATATCCAAGACTTGCAACCACACTGGCAATCGTTGTGTGCGGGCTCTGGGTCCCTGCTGTGCAAGCGAACGGCATTTCATTCGAGAATTCTTCCTCCTCCAATGCGGCACAGGCTTTTGGCGGCTCATATCATATGTTGCCCCTGATAATTATGGGGCAAGCGAGCGAGTCGTTGAAATGGATGGAAATGATGCAGGGCATGAAGGCTGCAAATACAGGTAAAAATGAACTGCTGCCATTGCTGGTGATGGCGAAAGGAGTATGAGCATACTTGGGATATGAATGCGCCTGGGGTGAATATGGGCGATATCGCAATGGTGGCTTGCCACAGCGAACTGGCCGATGAGAGCTTTCGCTCCAGGCGCCCACAGGCAACGCATGCATTTGTGCAGAACCTGTGCATTCCCTTTTCGTTAGTATCAATTCAAAAACGATGAGATAAAGGGGTTGAAATGAGATTTCGATATGAAAAATCATTGTCCACTATGGTGGTATTTGGTGTTTTAATGTCCTCCTCCGCGCTGCATGCGAATAATATTTATTTTTCGGAAGATGGTCTAATAAATTTGGAAAATAGCAGCCTGCATGCGGATGGTGGTTTCGTTAGAGCTGTCTCCCAATATTATTGTAAAGCTGTTTTGCTATTGAAAAATGACGAGCTGGAAGTTGGTTATTGCCTGTGGCATTCCTTTAAGAAATTTCATTAATCGGACCTTGAGAACAGGCTGTGCTAACTATTTGATTTCACGTGACTCGTTGTCCCGGCTTGCGATTTTGCATTGAGGGTATTCGATGGGTGATCACCAGCATCAAATCAGTCTGGCAATGCCATGCGGCCCAGCCTTCCGCCATGGCTGGGCGCCCGTTCCGGCGCAGGGGCATCGTCGGCCATCAACTTCCCCATCAGGCCTCGCAGGATTGCCAGCGTTGGCGCCTCGCTGCGCTGACGCAGCGTGACCAACCCGAAGCGGGCGGTGCTGCACATGGGCGGGTCCATGGGCAATTCGGCCAGGTCCGGGGCGACGGCGCGCACGGCCAGCAGCACGGTGTCGCTGTTGCGCGCAACGTCCACGAGGCTGGGCAGCTCCTCGCACTGCAGTGTGACGAACCGCGTCGGGTGGGCCGTGGCGCCATAGGTCTCCACCAGCAGCCAGGCCACCTGGTCGCTCAGCGGGGTGGAGGCGACGGGGTAGCGCTGCACCTCCTCGAAGCGCAGATCCCGCTGCAGGCGGGCCAGTGGATGGTCGGTGCGGCACATGAAGGCGGCGCGCATTTCGTGCACGACGTCCAGCGCAAGGTCGGGTGCGGGCCTCAGCGCGCGCAGGTCCACGACCAGGGCGTCGAGCAGGCGCTCGCGTAGCGAGTGCACCAGCAGATCGGTGCTGCCGCGCGCCACCTCGGTTCGCACGCCGGGATGGTGCACGGTCATGTGCTGCAGGAACGGCGTCATCAATATTGCGCCGGGGCCCGATCCCAGGCCCACACGCACGGTGCCGGCCGCACCCTCGCGCAATTGGCGCCCCCTGTCACGCAGCGCGTCGGCCTCGGCCACCAGGGCGCGCGCCCGTCCCAGCATCTCGCGGCCGAAGGCTGTGAGTTCGCTGTGGCGGCCGATGCGGTCGAACAAGGGTATGCCCAGCTCCTGCTCCAGCGCGCGCACGCTGCGGCTGAGGGCCGGCTGTGTCAGATGCATGGCCTCGGCCGAGCGGCTGAAGGAGCCGGTCTGCGCCACCGATATGAGATGCCTGAGCTGCACCAGCGTCATGATTTTTCGCGCCCTGAAGTCTGCATGAAACTCATGCTAATGCAGCCAACAATGCATTGGACGTTCGATGACCCGGCTCCTAGGATGCCGCGTACCCGGCCGACCGAGCCGGAGCCATCCACCAAGGAGACATGATGAGATTTTTGTTCCAGCGCGTTTGGCTGATGGGCGCCGGCCTGCTGCTGAGCGCGGGCCTGGCCTGTGCGCAGAGCCCGTCCTCCAGGCCCGTGAGCCTGATGGTTCCCTATCCGGCCGGCGGCCCTTCGGATGCCATTGCCCGCATCTTCAGCGTGCCGCTGTCCAAGGCGCTGGGCCAGCAGGTCATTGTGGAGAACCTGGGCGGCGTCAGCGGCGCCATGGCCGCGCAGAAGGTGCTGGCCGCTCCGCCTGACGGGCACTACGTCTTCCAGGGCTCGCCCAACGAGGTGATCCTGTCGCCGCTGGCCAATGCCGCCGTGCGGCTCAAGGCCGAGGATTTCCGCCTGGTCCATCCCGTGGCCGAGGCTGTGATGGTGTTTGTCGCCCGCAAGGACCTGGAGGCCGGCAACGTGGATGAGCTGATCGCACTGGCCCGCAAAAGCGCCAGCCGGCCGCTGTCCTATGGCAGCGTCGGCATTGGCTCGCTCTACCACCTGATTCTGGAGAAGGTGCAGCAGGACGCTGGCATACAACTCATGCATGCGCCCTACAAGGGCAACGCGCCGCTGCTGCAGGACATAGGCAGCGGGCAGGTCGATTTCGCTGTGCTCGTCTACAGCGCAGCCATGGGCGCGCTGGCCGAGCAGGGCCGGCTCAAGATCCTGGGCCAGCTGGGGGAGCAGCGATCGGAGCTGCTCAAGAATGTGCCCACGGTGCGTGAGGGCCGGGAGCTGAAAAACTTCGCCTACAAGACCTGGACCAGTTTCCTGGTGCGCAAGGACACGCCGCAGGAGGTGGTGCAAAGGCTGCATCAGGCGATAGGCGCCATGCTCAAGGACCCGGGCGTGCGCGAGCAACTGGCCCTGCAGACGCAGCTGGCCGCGGCGCCCATGTCGCTGGCCGAAGCCGCGCAGTTCTATGAGGCCGAGACCGCCCGCTACCGCAGCATTGCCCGCTCCATCCGCCTGCAACCCCAGTGAGATGCCGCACATGAACACCCTTCTGGACACTTTGCGCGGCTCGGCCGCAGCCTTCGTCGAGGTGCGCCGCGACATCCACAGGCACCCCGAGCTCGGCTTCGAGGAACATCGCACCAGCGCCCTGGTCGCGCGGCAACTGGAGCAATGGGGATACGAGGTGGAACGCGGCCTGGGCGGCACGGGCGTGGTGGGGCGGCTGGTGCGCGGCAGCGGCCACCGGCGCCTGGGCCTGCGCGCCGACATGGATGCGCTGCCCATCACCGAGGCCAATGCCTTCGCCCACGCCAGCACGCATGACGGCGTGATGCATGCCTGCGGGCATGACGGCCATACCGCCATGCTGCTGGCGGCGGCCCGGCATCTGGCCGAGCACGGCGGCTTCGACGGAACGCTCACGCTGATCTTCCAGCCTGCGGAGGAGGGCGGCGGCGGTGCCCTGCGCATGATGGAAGACGGGCTGTTCGAGCGCCACCCCTGCGACGCCATCTTTGCCATGCACAACATGCCGGGCTTGCCCCAGGG
>Ga0268257_1002826_pt1 | contig 11714 bp, 8 predicted proteins | sample AgamicAtPrz_FD_200249 | JGI IMG/M metagenome (GOLD analysis project Ga0268257, IMG submission 200249) | Agave microbial communities from Guanajuato, Mexico - At.P.rz (v2) (version 3) | ecosystem: Host-associated > Plants > Phyllosphere > Phylloplane/Leaf | place: Guanajuato, Mexico | collected...
TGAATTTCCAGCAACTTAAAATTATCCGTGAGGCGGCCAGGCGGGACTACAACCTGACCGAGGTCGCCAATATGCTTTATACCTCTCAGTCCGGCGTCAGCCGCCATATCCGCGAGCTGGAAGAGGAACTGGGCATAGAGATCTTTATCCGTCGCGGCAAGCGGCTGCTCGGCATGACGGAGCCGGGTAAGGCTTTGCTCACCATCGCTGAGCGGATCCTCAACGAGGCCAGCAACGTGCGTCGCCTGGCGGATCTCTTCACCAATGACGCCTCGGGCGTGCTCACCATTGCCACCACCCACACCCAGGCGCGCTACAGCCTGCCGCCGGTGATTAAAGCGTTCCGCGAACTTTTCCCTGACGTCCGTCTGGAGCTTATCCAGGGCACGCCGCAGGAAATTGAAGTGCTGCTGCAAAACGGTGGGGCGGATATCGGCATTGCCAGCGAACGCCTGAGCAACGATCCGCTGCTGGTGGCTTTCCCCTGGTTCCGCTGGTACCACAGCTTATTACTTCCGGTCGATCATCCGCTGAATCAGGTTTCTCCCCTGACGCTGGAAGACATTGCGAAATGGCCACTCATTACCTACCGCCAGGGGATCACCGGACGCTCGCGTATTGATGAAGCCTTCAACCGCAAAGGGTTAACGCCGGACATCGTGCTGAGCGCGCAGGATTCTGACGTGATCAAAACCTACGTCGAACTGGGGCTGGGCATTGGCCTGGTGGCGGAACAGTCCAGTGGGGAACGCGAAGATGGGAACCTGGTGCGTCTTGACACGCGTCATCTGTTTGACGCCAACACCGTATGGCTTGGCCTGAAGCGTGGACAGCTGCAACGTAACTATGTGTGGCGCTTTATCGAGCTCTGCAACGCCGGGCTGTCGGTGGATGAGATTAAACGTCAGGTGATGGAGCCGGAAGAAGTGGCGATTGATTATCAGATTTAGGTGCGGTTTTGCCCGGTGGCGAGTGCTTACCGGGCTCGCCACTTAGCTGAATGGGTATTTTCTAAAGACCGCCTGTGATTCGAATGATTCGGCAAGCGATTGGATCGCGCTAAACTCCGCTGCACTAACGATGTGCGGGATCATCGACAGCATAAACGTCCAGACAACCGTGCCGGTAATGGCCACCTGATTGGGCACTGTGGTGACCGGACGCGCCTGCAGTAATCTATTCCATTCCCTGCAGGCCGCCAGCAGTTGGGTTGTAATGCGTTCGACCCATGTATCATGCTGCTTCTCAACCGGGCGCAGGTTGTGTTCATAAACATTTTGCACGGCTTTCTCCGCAGCGGCGAGGATAAAGCCCAGCGTCTGGAGATCGTTTGCCAGCGCATCTGGATCGACGGGCAGGAGTCTGCGCTCAGGGGCGGCCTGAGCCTCAAAATAATTCAGTATCAGCGAGGAATCCATCAGATGTATTCCGTTATCCAGAACCAGCGTCGGGGCTTTTACCGCGGGGTTGATCCGGGAGAACGCGTCGAAGGTGCTAAAGACTGACAGCGGCTGGCTTTCAAACTCAACGCCATAAAGCTCAAGGGAGATCGCCACGCGCCGTACATAAGGTGAATCCATCATGCCAACAAGCTTAATCATCTTTCCCGTTTTCCTGTCTCTGTGAAAGAACGCGTCATTGAAAAGGATGACCCGACATTACAATACAATTTGCATGGTGAATATCTTCAGTATCTTACCGTAAGGGTTAGTATTACTGACATATGATCAGGTTGCCGCTGTATATCCAGCGCAGATAAGGAAGTGCTTTCATGTCGGATTTTCCACCCATTGCCAGTTTGCGAAGCTTTGAAGCCGTCGCCCGTCTTGGCAGCGTGACGCTGGCGGCGAAAGAACTCCACGTTACCCATTCCGCTATCAGCCAGCAGATCAAAACGCTGGAGGAGATGGTGGGCGTAAAGCTGTTTATCCGTCAGGGGCGAGGAGTGCAGATCAACGAAGAAGGGCGGCTCTATGCCTTACAGGTACGCGAAGCGTTGAACCACATCGCGGATGCTACCCGACTCGTACAGGTGAAGCCGAGAAAGCAGGAGTTGACGCTGGCGATGGTGCCGTCATTTGGATGCCACTGGTTATTACCGCGTCTGGCTCGTTTTCGGGCGAAATATCCGCTTATTACCCTGCGGATCCAGGCCAGCCTGACGGTCACCAGCCTGCAGCAGGAAGGGATAGATATCGCGATACGGATGGGGCAGGGAAACTGGGAAGAGAGTGAAAGCCATTATCTTTTTTCCGATGAGCTTATTGTGGTGGCCGCACCGGGCTATAACGGGGGCGTGCTGCCCGCTACGCCAGCGGAGATTGCAAAGAGTCATATTATTTTCTCCATGGAGTCGTGGAAAGCATGGTGCATGAATGCGGGTCTTGAGAAAGAGATCGTGCCTGGCGGTTTATGCGTTAACGACTCGAATTTAATTATCGAAGCCGTCCGGCTTGGAGAAGGCATCGCGCTGGAGCGCCGCTCTCTGGTTCAGGATGCCATCACCCGAGGTGAACTGGTCCAGCTAACCTCTGTCACCGCACCGTATCCCTGGCCTTACTGGCTGGTGACGGCGCAGTTAACGGAGGCGAAGCCGGAGGTGGGGCTTTTTGTGGCGTGGCTGGATGAGGAGGTGGCGGCCTGGCGGCGAGCGGTGAGTGCTGTGGAAAGTAACCAACCCTAATGAGCGAATCAGGGGCTGGGAGTAAGTGACTTATTATTGGAATTAGGAACATGTTGCCGCATCAATTCAACGATCCAATCAATAAAAACGCGCAGTCTGGCGTTGACATGGCGGTTAGGCGGAAATGCCAGGTACAGGGGCATTGGCTTAATACGCCAATGTTCGAACAGCCGAATCAAGGAACCACAAGCCTGATGCGCTTCTGCCATATAGACCGGCAGCGCAATTACGCCTAATCCCGCTAACCCAGCTTCGAGGTAAGCATTGCCATCATCCACTGCAAGCACGTAGCTGCCCTTGATTTCAATATGTTCACTCTCGCTGTGCAGTAACAGAGGATCAATCTTACCGGTGCGTGAGGATAAGAATCCCACTATGCGATGGTCGGTGTTTTCCAGCTCACGCGGATGCGCAGGGGAGCCAAGGCGTTCCACATAGCTCGGTGCGACGTAAACACCGATTTGCAAATCACCGACATGACGTGCGATCAGGGACTGGTCGTTGATTTCGCCACCGCGCAGGACGCAATCCACGTTGTCGCCGATCAGATCCACCACCCGGTCACTCACGCCCAGGTCGAATTGAATATCAGGATAGCGTGCGTGAAAAGCCGGCAGCGCGGGCACCAGCACCAGGCGGGCGAGAGGAGTGGGCACATCTATCCGCAGGCGTCCCCTGGGCGTCATCGTCGCGCTGGACAGGCTGTTTTCAGCATCTTCCATATCCGCCAACAGGCGGATGACGCGCTCGTAGTAGATCGCGCCATCGGGAGTGACGCCGAGCCTGCGGGTGGTGCGATGGAGCAGCTTGACGCGCAGGCGCGCTTCCAGCTGCTGAATGAGCTGCGTCACTGTAGTTTTGCTCATATGAAGCGTTTGGGCAGCCTTTGTAAAACTGCCTGCCTCCACCACGCGAGCAAAGGCGCGCATCGCATCGAAACGATCCATCACTTGTCCTCTCTTTTCACCGATTGTTTGGATATTACAAACAATGATGGACAAAGTCGCTTGTTTATCCGCCAGAACCTGCACCTGTAAAGTGTCTGTATGTTCACCGGGCAGATTTCGCCCCATTACAAAGGTACAAACATGACAGCACGCGAAGCAGTTTTCCCCTCCGGTCGGCAGGCGCTCTATGAGCGCAATCGGTATTCACCCGCCATCAAATCCAACGGTTTCTTGTTCGTTTCGGGGCAGGTGGGTAGTCGCGAGGATGGTTCGCCTGAGCCCGATCTGAAAACGCAGGTCAGGCTGGCCTTCGATAATCTTAATGCTGTCCTCGCGGCTGCGGGCTGCACGTTCAGTGACGTGGTTGACGTGACCCTCTTTGTCGTCGACCCCGAGTCAAACCTCGACGCTATCTGGAGTATCCTGCCAGAATATTGGGGGGAAGCGCCTTACCCTACGTTGACAGGGATCGGCGTGACGTGGCTGTACGGATTCCAGTTTGAGATAAAGGTGATTGCCCGGCTGCCCTGAGCGTTACGGGTTCTTCCGCCAGTCGAAAGATAAGACAGAGGTAAATTGATGAAAGCAGCGGTTTATTGCCCGGTGGCGCTGCGCTTACCGGGCCTACGGTCCCGTAGGTCGGGTAAGGCGAAGCAGCCACCCGACAATTTTACCCGACGCAGAAAAGCAAAAAGCCTGCTTCAAAAGCAGGCTTTTCAAATTTGGCTCCTCTGACTGGACTCGAACCAGTGACATACGGATTAACAGTCCGCCGTTCTACCGACTGAACTACAGAGGAATCGTGTGAACGAGGCGCATAGTAGCGACCTCAGTACGCCTTGTCAAAGGGTGAAAACGCACTTTTCGTTTGTTTGCCGACAATTTCAGCAAATCGCTGATTTTATAGCAAATTCGCGTTGAAATTACACAGCAAAATGCGCCGCCCGCAGGCGGCGCGCAGGATCAGAACAGTACGGAGTAGTTCAGACCAAACGTACGTCCGCGGCCTTTATAGGTATACAGCCCCGGTGCGCCGTAGGTTGGGCTATACAGCCCCGGCGCGCGCTGGCCCCAGGCGGTGGTGTAGTCTTTGTCCAGCAGGTTTTCCACGCTGAAGCTGACCTTACCCACCGGCAGGGCGTAGCTGCCCAGGAAGTCGACCGTGTTATAGCCATCGATCTTCTTGCCGTCGGAGTCTGACACGTCAAAGGTCTGCGTGCTCTGCACGCGCAGGGTCCAGTCGCCCGGCGCCCAGTTGACCCATGCGCTGGCTTTCGACGGGCTTGCGCTGTCAACCGTCAGCTTCTCCCATTTGCCGTTTTCGCGCGTTTCAGACTTGATGGCGTTAAAGTTCGCACCGGTGCTCCAGTCGCTGTCGGTGAAGAAATAGTCCACCTGACCTTCAACCCCGTAGATACGACGCTTGTCGTCTTCCAGGTTGATGGTCATATCCGTCTTGTTGATGGTGATGGTTTTATCCGAGAGCGAGTAATACGCCGCGACCTGCGTGCGCAGGTTATCGCCGGTGTAACGCCAGCCCAGCTCATAAGCGTTGACCTTGATACCGTCCAGCGTCGAGTCGTTCACGTTGACGCTGTTCAGCAGGCGATAGTGACCGTTGCTGAGCTGATAGGTGCCGGAGCCGTAGTACTTCGCCAGGTCCGGAATTTCGAAGCCCTGGGAGAAGTTAAACCACAGCTGCTGCTGTTCGGTCAGGCGACCGAGGATCCCGGCGTTAAACAGGAAGTTGTTGTAATCGGTTTTTCCGCCCGGCACCGCGTCGGCGGAGGTGGCTTTCCCGGTGGCGATGGCCTGCTGCTGGGTATAACCGACAAAGTCGTCCACCTTGTTTTCGGTGTACTGATAGCGCACGCCGCCGCTCAGGGTGATGGCGTCAATGTCGTAGCTGGCCTGCAGGAACGGGGCGAGGTTGGTGATGCTGTAGCCCGGGTAACGGCCCACGTTGTAGGCGTTATCCAGCTCCATGCCGCCGCTCGCCGCGGCCTTGCTCAGGTTGAAGAACTGCTGGTTGGCATCGAAGGTTTCGTGGTCGGCATCCACACCCCAGGTCAGCGTTAAATCGTCCACCGGCTTGCTGTTCAGCGTCAGCTTGCCGCCGTAAAAATCGGTTTTCTGCTGGGACGCGCCGATGCTGCTCACCACGCCTTTGGTCAGGGTCGGGAACGGATAATAGGTCAGGCTCTCGTCGCGATAGTAAATCTGTGCGACCAGATCCTGGCCCCAGAAATCGGTATTGGAGTACTGCAGGTTAATCAGATGGCGCTCGGTGCCCGGTACGCGGTCAGAATCAAGATTATCTTTGTTGTACGCGGTCGCATCGCCTGTTACCGCCGAGAAGTTTTTCCCGAGATACAGCCCATGCTTGCCGTCGGACTCGCTCTTGTAGTACTGGGTCGTCAGCTGCAGCTGCTGACGATCGTCAATGTTGATGGTGCCTGTGCCCATCACATCAATACGGTCGGAATACTGGAGGCCGGTCTGAGTGTTATCGATAATCACCTCGTTGCCTTTGCCGTCATACCAGCCGCCGTAGCGCTGATACGACACCGACAGACGACCGGAGGCGTTGTCGTTGCCGCCGCTTACGGCTGCCGACACGTTCTCATCGCGATCGTTGTGGCTGTTAAACCCGCTCTTTGCCCCGGTCTGGAACTCAACTTCGGTCTCCGGCTGGCCTTTTTTGGTGACGATGTTCACCAGACCGCCGGTGCTGCCGCCGCCGTAGAGCGAGGTGGCGCCGGAGATCACTTCGATACGGTCAATGTTGAACGGATCGATAGAGTCCAGCTGGCGGCTGTCGCTGCGGGATGAGTTCAGGCGAACGCCGTCTACCATCACCATCATGGAGCGGCCGCGCAGGTTCATGCCGTAGTTGGTACGGCCCTGGCTGCTGACGTCCATACCTGGGATCAGCTGTGCCAGCACTTCTTTAATCTCTTTCCCGCCCTGAACCTGCTGCTCAATTTCAGCCCGTTCAATGACCCAGGTGGTCTGCGCCATCTCCGCCACGCTGCGGTGCGCGCGGCTGGCGGAGACCACGATATTTTCTTCCTTTTGTTCTTCCGCCCACGCAGAGGTAGAAAGCATTGCAAGCAAGCAAGGATTTAAAACCCAAAGATGAGAACGTTTCATTGTTATGTTGACCCTGATTGTGTGTGTCAGTACTCGGTGGTTTTTGCTAATGATTTAAAAACCTGACTGTTCTCCGGGCTGGTGGTGCTTCGCCAGTGGATAACGCCAGGCGTGGTAGCCAGCTCAAACGGCTCGTCAGCGTGCGCGCGATTCAGAATGCGCGCCGCGCGCCAGGCCATCAGGCTGAGCTGGGGTTCGGCAATGCCGAGACGGTGCATCCCGGCATTCACGGCGAACAGGCGGTTGCTCTGCGGACCGTCCCATTTGAGGGTGAAATCGTTGTTGATGCAGAAGGCTTCGTCCGTATCCAGATGCAGGCGGTGAGACAGCGGCGCCAGGAACGCAGGCTGCACGGCGCGATAGCCGGTGGCAAAGATCGTCACGTCGCTCTCCAGCTGCTCTCGGCCGCCGTCAAGGTGATGCTGTATGCTCAGGCGCTGGCCGTTTTCCAGGCGCGTCAGGGCTGTCACCGAGCGGGACGGCATCAGGTGCGCCCAGGGTTTTTCACGCAGTACTTCGAAGCGATGGTACATGGCGCGGTAAATCGCCAGCAGTGACTCGGTGGTGATGCCGTCGGAGGTCATCTTCTGCTCGTGTAGCATCTGCCGACGTGCCTCTTCACCGAGCGTGGAGAAGCTGTCCACGTACTCCGGCGTGAAATACTCGTTAGCAAAGGCGGCTTCATCCAGCGCATTGTAGTTGTTGCGGCGCGAGACCCAGTTCAGGCTCAGCGGCTGGCCCCATTCGCCACGGAAAATATTCAGGAACAGGTCGGCACCGCTCTGGCCGCCGCCGACGATGGTAACGCGCTTGCCCGCGAGATCCGGCGTGCGCAGCATCATCTCGCTGGCATGGAAGCAGCTATCGTCCTGCGTCGTGACGCAGTCCGGCAGGTTGATCTGCTTACCGATCCCTACGCAGACGTGGCGCGCCAGGAAGCGGTCGCGCTGGGTCACCACCTCAAACAGGCCGTTTTTCTCATCAAAGCTCACCTGCTGCACCTGCTGGCTAAAGGACAGGTTGGTGAGGTTGTCCGCCGCCCAGCACAGGTAATCGGCAAACTCTTCCCGCGAAACGGTGCGCTGTTCGGTGGTCAGGAAGCGGTAGAACTTTTTGCGCTGCACCAGGTAGTTCAGGAAGCTGTGGCGGTTGGTCGGCTCCACGGCGCTGACCAGATCCTTCAGGAAGCTGGTCTGCATGTGGCAGTCAGGCACCATCATTCCCGGGTGCCAGGAAAAGTGAGGTTTACGCTCAAGAAACAGCGAGCTAAAACCGTCCAGCCCTTCCGCCAGCGCGGCGATGCTGAGGTTAAACGGGCCGATACCAATGCCGATGAAATCATAGGTTTTCATTGCGCTGACTCCCGGGAGGCCAGAAAAAGAGGGTTATCAAGGTCGGTGACGTAGTTCGGCAGCATGCGACTGCCGCCGTCGTGTTCGGAGAAGGTCAGTTTGACCGGGTTGAGGATCACGCGAATAATCTGCGGCTTAAACAGGTCGAACTTCGCGAAGCGATCGGCAAGCTCGGGGTGCGCGGCCATATAGCGGTGCAGAACCCCGGCGAGGATCTGATAGAAACGCGTTTCGCTGACGCCGCTTTGCAGCGTGAGGCGTGAGATAAAACGCAGCACCGTCACAAAGTTGCCGGTTTGCAGATCGTGAATGATGTAATCCGCGCTCAGGCGCGCCGTGACGGCCTTCACCTGTTCCGGCAGGCTCTGGGCCTGAGGGAAATCTTCATCCACCAGGCGCATATCGCCCTGGAAATCCTTCAGCAGGATGCGCTGCGGGACATAATCCTTCATCACCAGCGTCACGTTCTGGCCGTGGGCGATCAGCGCCACGCCGTAGCGGCAGAGCAGGTGATAGAACGGGATCACCGATGCCTCAAACAGTTTTTCCAGCCATGCGTCAGGGCTTAACCCGGAACGGTTGATCCACGCGTCGATGAGCGGACGCCCGGCGTTGTCGGTTTCCATTAGCGCAGCCAGGAGCACCGCCTGTTCGCCGTCCTGCAGATAGCAGGACGGGTTTTCCCGCCAGATCACGCCCAGCATCTCCTGATAGCGATAGGGTGCTTTCGGCAGCGCCGCATAGCCCGGGTGCGACAGGTATCCAGCAGCGGGCTCACCCAGCACCTGCGCGCCAGAGCGGGCAAGCGTGGCGTCGCTGGCGAACTGCTGCTGCAGCCAGCGCGAGGCCAGCGGCCCGGCGGCAATGTATTTGCCCGGAATACCGCGATAGCAGGAGGTGTTATAGATGGTCAGCGGCAGCTTGATGTCATACGGCGCGCGGCGGCTGGCGTTGGTGAGCGTGCGCAGGGACTGCTGGGCCAGGTACTCATCGCCAAACTCGCCCAGCTCAACCATTTCACCGCGCGCCAGCTGCGCAAGGAAATGAATGGCAATTTTTTGCTGCCACTGCCACGGGTGCAGCGGCACGGGCAGCCAGCCGTCGTCGAGACCCAGCGCCTGCCAGCGGGTGTCAAAGCGGGCGCGCTCGGCGTTGTCCATGGCGCTGGCCAGCAGGGCGCTGATATCGCAATCGGCGTCGCTGCTCCAGACCAGATGCTCCCGCTGAACGGCAACCCAGTGCAGACGAAAACGTCCGCGATACTCAGGCGCGTACTGACGCAGCGCGTCCAGACCCCAGCCGCGGCGGCCTTTGTTGAAAATAAACTTCGGGTGACCGCGCATCAGGCACTGTAATTCGTCCGGATCGAGGTGGATCAGCGCGTCCGCGTCCAGCGCTTCACGCGCCTGCAGCAGCTGCATGTCGCCGCGCAGCGTGGCGTAGAGATCTTCCATGTGCTCCGCCGTCTGCGCGTCGCTCATCTCCAGCACCTTCGCCAGCTGCAGCAGCGCGCGCTCCGCCTCCACGGCGGCACCGCTGGCGGTGGTCAGGCTATCCGGGTCGATATGCAACCAGCCCCAGATCCCGCGCGTGGCGCAAAACTGCCAGGACTCGTTGCCCATGGTGATGCGCCAGGCGTCAGACGCAAGCGGCTCAGCGCGCAGGGTGCGTTCATACTCCAGCTCGGCGAGGATCTTCGCCACCATCTCGCGGTTCACTTTTTCCCAGAGCGCGTTCACAGGCCCACCTCGCTGAAGAAGCGGTGACGCTGGCTCATAATGAGGCGCGAGCGTTTATGCGGGAAGTCGAACTCTTTCACCGTGTCGAAACCGGCAGAGTCCAGATGGCGGAACAGGCGCTGGTTATCGAAGCGCGGCTCGGCGACAATCCGCGTGGTGCGCGGTTCATCCAGATACAGGTAGTGGCTCAGACCGCGCAGCCAGCTGCGGATATACTGCGCACCGCGCCAGTTTTCTTCGCCCACCAGCATGTGTAGCCCGCGGTCAAACGGCTGCCAGCGGTAGTGGCGGCCAATACGGTCTTCCGCCGCCCAGTAGAGTTCAAAATAGCCGAACGGCTGGTCGTCGAAGCAGCCGATAACCGGGTAGCAGTAGGTCGAGTCGAGCTGACGGCGCAGGTAGTTTTCCTGCTCGGCCTGCGGGCCCGCCATCTCCCAGAAGGCGTTCACGCGCGGGTTGTTCATCCAGCGGGTAAAACGTTCGCCGTCCAGCGCGACGTCGGCCACGCGGAAGCTGAGGGTGCGCTTAATTTGCGGATCGTAACGGCGATACACTTCGCCCTGCGGGCGGTGAGGGCGCAGCGGGAAATACAGCTGACGGCTCTCGTCAAACTGCATTCCGCCGCTCGCCTGATGCCATTCGCCTTTCAGCCACAGCGGCAACTGCCAGAAGGCATTGCGCGCCAGATAATCACCGTGGGCCAGGCCAAACAGCGCCTGCGCCTGGGGTTCATCCTGCCAGTCCGCCCACGGTAACGTAATGCCGGTCAGCGCGGGGGCGGCCACAAACAGCTGATCCAGAGCTTCCATCAACCAGCCGTCCGGGATCCCCTTCAGACGCTCCAGCACCGCGCTGCCGTCGAGACCCAACGCCAGCGGCAGGGGGCGATCCGTTGCGGTGCAGTGAAAGCCGTAGCCGGAATGGACGATATTCGCGATAGCCATCACGCCTTCTCCTTGTAGAACGGGTTGCTAAAGTCGAAATAGATCACCGCCGGATCGGCGATGGTGTTTTCATTGCGATCGTGCAGGTAGCAGAAGAAGTTGCCTTTGCAGTTCCAGGTCGGGCTGTCGAGCACGTAGTCGAGGCAGCGGGTTTGCTTCGCCGTGCGGCGCAGTTCTGCCAGCGCGTCGCGCACCCGGGACATCAGGCTCTCTTCGCTGTCAAATCCGGCGGCGGCAAGGGAGGCGGTGACGGCAAGGGTGGAGTTCAGCAGCAGGTAGTAAGGGAAGTAGCGCAGCAGCTGGCTCTCGCCGAAGCGGTTTTCCACCTCAGTTTCGCCCGCCTCTTTCAGCCACGCGTCGGCGCCTTCGGTCCACGCGCTGCCCTGGCAGTCGCGATAGATCAGCCCGACCGGGAAATCCTGCTGCATCTCAACGAGGATATTTTGCTGGTGCGCCAGCAGGACCAGACCGTAGTCCGCCTCGGCGCTGAACAGCGGAAGCAATACGCGGTCGCAGTAGGCGTCCAGCCAGCAGCGGGCGGCCTGAGCGAGCGGTAAATCGAGACGCTGGCTCAGACGGCGCACCGCCGCAGCGAGCAGGCTGTCACCGCCGTCCGGCGCGGCCTGCGTCAGGCTCACCAGCACGTTGGTCTGGGTGGCTGGCGTATCGAACAGCAGATTAACGCGCAGGGCCATCAGGCTCTCTTCCTGAATGACGCCGCTGTCATCGCGCAGTCCCGCCCAGCCGTCTTCCTGCATCACGCGCATGGTCGGGTAGCGCGCCTGTAATTCCTGCCAGCGTTCCGTTTTTGCCAGACGCGCCAGGCGCATGCCGCGCTTCACCTCTTTCACCGACAGCGTGCGCACGGAGTTGGTCAGGCGCACGCTGAGGGAGAA
>Ga0268257_1002828_pt1 | contig 11693 bp, 12 predicted proteins | sample AgamicAtPrz_FD_200249 | JGI IMG/M metagenome (GOLD analysis project Ga0268257, IMG submission 200249) | Agave microbial communities from Guanajuato, Mexico - At.P.rz (v2) (version 3) | ecosystem: Host-associated > Plants > Phyllosphere > Phylloplane/Leaf | place: Guanajuato, Mexico | collected...
CTGATCAGTTTACTGATCAGGGCTTTCTCTTTTTCTGGTCGAATGATGGTGTGGTTGTGAGAGTCCCGGAGTGCCGGCCACCGGGATGCCGGCCAGATCATCGTCAAGCTTCTATAAGAAACCCCAGATCTCGATAGAGGTCTGGGGTTTCGTCTTTTGGGGCCGCGAAAATATCAGGGCCCAGTGCCCAGCGGCGCCAGGCAGGCGGCTAGAAAGCAAAGCACGCTGACCTGGATATCGCTTCGCTCAACCGCAGGTTACGGAAGTGAGTTTTTGGTGGAAGGGGGAAGCGTCTTCCACCCTACGGTGCTGAGGGGCTCTTGTAGCCTGGGTTAGCCAGAGGCGTAACCCGGGGAGCTGGTGCGAGTTTATTGGGATGCCCGAATGACCTACCTGGCATGGACAACATCAGCCGAGCATATCAATGCTCAGGATGATCATGGCTCAGAAACGACGAAGCCCGCATAGCGCGGGCTTTGTCGTTTCTGCCTTGTCCCTTCCGCAGTGAAACCGCGGAAGCAAGGTCGTTTTAGTCGCCGCGATATTCGCAACCGCTGGTGCAGGTCTCATGGATACGGATGCGCGACAGCTCCGGCAGCAACGGCTTGAGCTGTTGCCATACCCATTTGGCGAGGATTTCGCTGGTCGGGTTTTCCAGGCCGGGGATGTCGTTGAGATAGTTGTGGTCGAGCTGCTCGTAGATCGGCTTGAAGATGGCCTTGATCTCAGAGAAATCGCGAATCCAGCCGGTATACGGATCGACTTTGCCCTCGATATAGACCGCGATGCGGAACGAGTGGCCATGCAGGCGACCGCACTTGTGGCCTTCGGGGACGTGGGGGAGCCGGTGGGCGGCTTCGAAGATGAATTCTTTGAACAGTTCCAAGGCCAATCTCTTTTCTACAGTGCAAACAGGCTGCGATTCTAGCAGCCTGCTGCAACCTGTAGGGGGCTTACTGGCCTAGCGCAGCGTTGCGATCGTGACGATAGACACTCACGGCCTCGTACACTGCCTTGCGCAAACGGTTGATGCCGCCGATGGGGCGATGCTCGGGCAGGGCGTGCCATGGGTTGAACGACAGGTTGTCGCAGAACAGGTTCTGCTCCGAACTATCGAAGTCCTGCGCCGGCAAACGTATGTCAGCAACGGTCTCGAACGGCGCGATCTTCTCGTCCCATTCCACGCTGGGGTCCTCGATCGGCATGTAATAGTCCGGATTCTGCTGCTGCACCTGCAAGGCGAAGCAGGCCGGCATGCGGTCCAGGGAAAGCTGCTGATAGAGGGCGCTGCGCAGGAAATTGGGCAGATCGGTATTGGGCTTGGGAATGGCATAAGCCGGGCAGTTTTCCGGAGTCGGAATGACTCGGTACTTGATGTTGTGTGGCCCCAGCTTGAACGGCGCGATGGAGTTATAGGTGGTTTCCACCGGGCTGGCGGGGGCGGGCGACAGGGTTTTCAGTGCGATGATCAGGTGGCGAACCTCCCAGGTTCGCGGATCCCAGCTTGGAAAGAAGGCCAGGGCTTTCTTGCCGTCTGCTTGCGCGGCGAAGTTGCTGCGGTACTCGGCCACATCGCGAACGAAGAACGCCGGGTGATTGAACATCACGAAATCCTGATCGCCAGCACTGCGTGGATTGTTCATCAGCTTAGCGCCCGGCACGTTGAGCAGCTTGATGGCCATGCCCCGGGCATCGCGGGCTCGGTCGAATTGCGGATAGGCGTTGCCGTTGGACAGGCGCATCCAGGCCTGCCAGGTTTTGCCGGGTTCACTGAGTACGCCGTAGCGCAGGCTTTCATCGAGATCGCCCTTGACCGTCACTTCAGCCTTCACGCAACCGTGGGCCTTGGCATGTGCGTCGCGCAGCACGCGGGTATTGTCACGGTGCTGTTCGACGACGCGAATGGCGTCTTCGATGATGCCAGCCGTGTAGGCCGCCTCATTGGCTGGAATCTGCTCTTCGCTGGAAACCGGGCCGGAGAATTTCCAGCTGTAATAGGCGCTGCCCACGGCCCAGCCACCCAGGCCAACGACCAGTAGAATGACCAGCGTTCTGCCCAGTAGGCGTCCAAGCCAAAGCCAGAATCGTTTAAGCATCGTTGGACTCCTTGTGGTTCGCTTTCACGCTGCCTTGGCAGGTCTGTCCGGGATTCCAGGGCTTGGCCGGTACGTCGCTCAACTGGTTTTCCAGCGCCGGATTACCCAGCACTTTCAGGTATTCGACCAGCGCCCAGCGCTCCTCAGGCTGCAGGCCGCGGCCGATGACGCCGTCGTTGCGGCAGCCATCGCGAAATTCATGACCGCCATTGCCGTTGCCCTTGATGCGCGTGTCGAGCAGGAAACCGCCAGGGAACTTGTCGCTGATGAAACCCAGATGCTTGGGATCGAATTCGAAATTACCTACCCAGAAGCTGGCAGGGCGCTCCGATACCGGCGAGAGCAGATGAAACAGTGTCGGCACCGAGCCGTTATGAAGGAAGGGCGGCGTGGCCCAGATGCCGTCCAGTGGACGAGGCTTGTAGCCGCGAATTTCCTGCACGCCAATGGGCAGACCATAACCGTCCATGCGATTGCGCTGTTCGGGCGCGATCCCCTTGTCGCGATAGGCACGGTCTTCAACGTAGGCGGTCACATAGGCCAGCGCCTCGGCGCTGGAAATGGCGCTGAAGTCGATCTTGTCGAGGCTATTGCTGTATAGCTTCACCTCCAGCTTCGCCAGCTCGTCTTTCTTCCAGCCCAGTTTGCGGATGTCGAAGCGGTGATCGGCGATATTGTCGGCGGTGGTGGGGTCGGTACCCACGACGGATGTCTGGATGACTTGCATATGCCACTCGGGGTCGCGATCAGGTGCGATGCGCTGATCGGAAGGAACCACCTTAGGCGCGTGGCAGAGGGCGCAGTTTTCCTGGAACAGGGCACGTCCGCGGCTGGCGAGCGGCAGGTCGATCTTGCCAAAGACCTTTTCCGGCCAGGTCGGCGGCTGCAGGTGTTTGAGGGTTTCCTCCAGCTGATAAAGGTCGTTGATGCGCACGCTGGAGGCGTAGCGCTGATCGTGGGCCACGGGGCGGCCATTGGCGTCGAGCAGTTGCAGCGTTGCGCCTACGCCAAGGGCCTCACCCACGTTACGAGCCATCGGCTGCATGGCCGAGCCGTTCCACTGTACCCAGTCGAACTTCCAGATATCCCACAGATGGGGATAGCTGACCGGCGCATCGGCCACGCGGTAGTTGGCGGCATCGATGCTGTCACCGAACACCGTATTGGCGATGCGGCCGAACGCATCGGTGCGGCCGAAGCCTTCTTCGGTCGGGTAGAGACCGCGGTGCCAGTCGTTATAGGCAGTGCTCAGCAGGCGATCGAGAACCTGTTTGAACTCCGCGCGCAGGGCGTCGTAGTCGCGCTCGTAATGCTCACCCAGCACCTCGTGAGCGAAGCGGCGGAATTTCAGCGGGTTGTAGTAGGTGGACGCCATGCTCATGCCGAGGGCCTGGCCGAAGCTGCCGCCCTTGAGCGTGGGCACGGTGGACGCCAGCGAGTGCAGCGCGGCACCACCATCGATGCGCACCGCCTGGCCCTGGTAACGCAGCTCGCCGGTGTGGCAGGCGGCGCAGGTGATGTCCAGATACTGGACGCCGCTCTCACCATCCTGATGGCGGGCAAAACCCACCGGCAAGTTGCCGGGGTTCAAGGCCGTGGCTTTCTGCCCTGGCTGGGTCAGAAAGCCGAAGCGTGCCAGGTAATCCGGATCGGCGAACTTGGCCTTGCCGAACGGCATCTCCAGGGCTGTGAACCAGTCATAATGCAGGCCTTTCACCGTAGTGCCCTGGGGCGTGTAGTAATAGAACTGGCGCTGCTGCTCGCTCCATTGCCCCAGGTAATGGACCTTTTTCGCCGGCGTGTAATCCGGAAGGTTGGGATTGACGATGTAATAGAGGATGACCAGCAGGGCGGTCAGCACGAGCAAAGCGATGAGTTTCAGCGCACGGCGAATCAGGCGCATCGGGACGTCCTTGTGGCGTTCTTCCAGTCGTCCCCCTTTATGCCCATGCCGTCACTTAATGGCAAGATGCCACGCGCAACTGGCGAACAAATTCAGCGCAGGCTAGGTACCGACGCCCAGCCAGCTGGTCACACAGCTCACTGCTGCTCGCTGACGTTCATGCCAGCTACCGCCGATGTCCACGACGTTCTGGCCGTTGGCTTCGAGCCACTGCGCGCAGCGTTGATGAAAAGCCAGACGCTCGGCCAGATCCGGCTGGCAGCGCTGGCCATCGCCTACCCATTCCACGCCGCGCGGGTCGAGCAACAGGTGCAGGTGGTATTCACGGGCCAGCAGGGCTGGCTCCATCCAGTCCGGGCAATCACCGAACAGGGTGCGGCTCCACAGGATGTTGCTGAGTAGGTGGGTGTCGAGGATCAGCAGGTGAGGGCGTTGCTCGCGAGCAGCGTCTTCCCAGGCGAGCTGACCGTGGGCGATGGTGGAAATATCCGCGTAGCAGGTATCGCGCTGTTGCATGTCGATGAAGTGGCGCACGTACTCACCGACCACGATACCGCCGAAGCGCTGCTGCAGTTCGCTCGCCAGCCAGCTCTTGCCAGTCGATTCCGGGCCGGTCAGCACCAGGACGTTCATGGGCGCGCCGCGAGCAGCTCGCGCCGCCAGGTCAGCCAGCCGTGACAGGCAAGCAGGGTGAACAGGGCGTACAGCGCGGCGGTAAGGTACAGCGCCTGATCGATGAACAGCGCCACGAACAGCACGTCGAGGACGATCCACAGCGTCCAGCACTGCAAACGCTTCTTGGCCATCCACAGTTGCGCGACGAGGCTGAAGGCGCACAGCGTCGCGTCCTGCCAGGGGGCGCTGGCATCGGTGTAGGTCATCATCAGCAGGCCGAGCACCACCGAACCGATTACGCCCAGAGCCAAGCCGAAAATCGTCTCACGGGCTTTCAGGCTCGACACCTGCAGGCGTTCCTCCGGCCGGTCGCCGCGCGTCCAATGCCACCACCCATAGAGTTGCAGGGCGGCGTATACGCATTGCAGCAGGGCATTGGAGTAAAGCTTGGCCTGGAAGAACAGCCACGCGTAAAGCACTACCATGACCAGGCCGATCGGCCAGCACCAGGGGTTCTGCCGCACGGTCAGCCAGACGGCGATCAGGCCGAGCAACGAGGCGCAGACTTCGAGTGGTGACATGGGACCTCGGACGTGTGACGGCAGGACGGGCGCGCATTCTAGCGCTTGTCGCGCCGGGGGATCAGGTGGCCGGCAAGAAAACCGTCAATTCACTTTGATAGCGTTTTGAAATTGCGAGCGAGTGATTTATAACTGCCGCTTTTTTCGGCTCCGCTGGAACCTCCACCAGCGGCTCCAGTCCGAGAAACAATCCCTTTATAGCCAGTTCATCTGGCACCTTTTCGAGGAGTTTCGATGGACAGTTGGCTCGCTTTTCAGGCGCTGATTCTGGGTATCGTTGAAGGCCTTACCGAATTTCTGCCTATTTCCAGCACCGGGCACCTGATCGTGGTCGGTGACCTGCTGGACTTCAATGGCGAGCGCGCCACGGCTTTCAAGATCATCATCCAGCTTGGCGCGATCCTGGCGGTGATGTGGGAGTTTCGTCAGCGCATCCTGTCAGTGGTCACCGGTCTTGGTAGCGACTCCATGGCGCGGCGTTTCACGGTCAACCTGATGATTGCCTTCTTCCCGGCAGTGGTACTGGGTTTGCTGTTCGCCGATCTCATCGAACACTGGCTGTTCAATCCGATTACCGTTAGCGCCGCGCTGGTTATCGGTGGCGTGGTGATGCTCTGGGCCGAGAAACGTCAACATCGCATCGTCGCCGAGTCGGTCGACGACATGGACTGGAAACTGGCCCTCAAGGTCGGCTTCGCCCAGTGCCTGGCCTTGATTCCGGGGACCTCACGCTCTGGCTCGACCATCATCGGCGGCCTGCTGTTCGGTCTGTCGCGCAAGGCGGCCACCGAGTTCTCCTTCTTCCTGGCGATGCCGACCATGGTCGCCGCCACTGTCTACTCGCTTTACAAATACCGTGAAATTCTGCAGTGGAGCGATCTGCCGGTATTCGCCATCGGCTTCGTCACCACCTTCATCGTCGCCATGATCACCGTGCGTGCGTTGCTGGTGTTCATCGCCAACCACAGCTATGCGGTATTTGCCTGGTACCGGATCGTCTTCGGCCTGCTGATTCTGGCCACCTGGCAATTTGGCTGGATCGACTGGAGCACGGCGGAAGGCTGATCGCAAAGCCGTAAGGACGCACATGCAGAGCAGGGAGCAGGCGGGCCGCATCAAGCGCTGGGACGATGACAAGGGCTTCGGGTTCATCCAGCCCGTTGCCGGTGGAGCCGACGTGTTCGCGCACATTTCGGCGATGCGGGGTGATCGTCGGCCCACTGCCGGAGACTTGGTGCTGTTCGTGGCCGGGCGCGACGATAAGGGCCGCTTGCGCGCCGAGCATGTGCGCCTGGCCGGCGAGTCGGCGATCGACCAGCCGCAGATCCGCGTCAAGCCCCGTGCTGCCAAGTCCAGTACAGCCAAGACTGCCAGGCCTACCGCTCGTGGTACTCGACAGCCATCGCCCGCGCTGCGTAACCCTATCACCAAATGGCTGATTTTCGCGGCGCTGTGCCTGCTGCCGATAGTGGGTGTCTTGCGCTGGCTGGCGAATGGCGCGATGTGGCCGGCGCTGCTTTATCCCTTGGTGAGCGTGCTGTGCTTCTTCCTCTACTGGCATGACAAGAACAGTGCCCAGCAAGGTCGCCAGCGCACGCCGGAAAAGACCCTCCATCTGGTGGAACTGGCGGGCGGCTGGCCGGGTGCGTTGGTGGCTCAGCAAACCTTTCGCCACAAGACGCGCAAGTTGTCCTATCAGCTGACGTTCTGGGGCATCGTGGCGCTGCACCAGTTGTTCTGGATCGATCAATCGCTGCTCGGCGGCGCCTACACCAGCGGCTGGTTGCGTAGCCTGTTATAGATCGAGCAGCAGGCCGACCTGCTGCTTGCGTGGCAGGCGCCGCACCACCAGTTGGTGGGAGCGGGTCAGCAGGTCGCGTAACTCTTCGTCACCCAGCGGCGGCCGGCTGCCGCTCATGCTGATCCAGTGGGCGCGGGCCAGGTAAGGCGCCGGGCGAATCCCGGGCCGGTCGGTGAAACCCAGAAACAGCGCTTCATCCACCTTGAAGGCCAGGTTGTCACCGAGAAAGTCGAGCACGGCGAACATCTTGTTGTGCGCGACGGAGAACACCTGGTTGCTGCCCCATTTGTAATCCACGCGAACCCCTGGCAGTTGCAGGCAGAAGGCGATCAGTTCGTCGCGGGTCACGGCTGCACCGCCTTTGGCCACTCTGCACGGCGTAGTAGCAGGAGGCTAAGGCCCAGGCCGAGCAGCGACAGCAAACCCGAGGCGAGAAACACCGCGCCATAGTCGTAGGCGGTGGCGATCAGGCCCATCAGCGGGCCGGCCACACCTAGTGCGAGATCGAAGAACAGCGCGTAGGCGCCCAGCGCCGAGCTGCGACTGGCCGCTGGAATGTTGCCGATGGCCTCGACGCCAAGCGCCGGATACACCAGCGACAGACCGAAACCGGTCAGTGCCGCGCCACACAGCGCCAGGGTGGGAATCGGCGCGATCCACAGCAGCAACAGACCGAGGGTTTCGATCGCCAGGCAGATGGTCGCGACCCGGTAACCGCCGCGTCGCTCGATGGCGCCGGCGAACAGCAATCGCGCAGCGATAAAGGCCAGGCCGAAGGCGGTCAGACAATAGGCGGCGTGTTCCCAGCCGAGACTTGCGTAATACAGGGTGACGAATGTCGCCAGGGTACCGAAACCGATGGAGCCCAGGGCCAGCGCCAAGCCATTGGGGGCGATGGCCAGAAAGACGTTGTGAAACGGCAGGCGCTTGCCCTGGATGACCGGAATGGCCGGTTTGTCTCGCGCCACCCACAGCGCGCCAAGGCTGAGCAGGGTGATGGCCGCGCCGATGCTCCACAGCCCCGTGGTCGAAGCCATCAGTACGCCGAGCGGCGCGCCGATGGCTATGGCGCCGTAGGAGGCGATGCCGTTCCAGGAAATCACTCGTGCGGTGTTCTCGGCACCGACCCGGCCGATGCCCCAGGTGATCGAGCCGGTGCCGATCAGCGCCTGGGATATACCCAGGGCCACGCGCCCGGCCAGCAGCAGACCCAGGCCGAGCGCGCTGGACGCTTCATGCAGGCTGGTCGCCGCCAGGGTCAGCGCGCCGCTGCCCAGGGTGCCGCCCAGACCGTAGACCACCGCGCGCTTGGGGCCGATGCGGTCGATCAGCATGCCCGTGACCGGGCGCGAAATCAGGGTGACGAGGTACTGCAGGCTGATCACCAGGCCGGCCATCACCGAGCCGTAGCCCAGATCGTTGAGCACGAAGCCAGGCAGCACCGCCAAGGGCAGACCGACGCAGAGAAAACCGATGAAGGTGAAGAACACCACGGCAAGAATGCGCGCGGTCTGGCCGGGAGTCTGGGGCTTGCGAGCGGTCATCGGGCGTCCTGTTCTGTGAAGAGGAGATAACGTTATCAGGTTGCTATGACCCGGCGCCAATCAGGTCCGTTCCGGGCATCAGCCAACCGTTGCTGCTGGCCTCGATCATGTGCTCGATCCAGGCGCGCACGGCCGGCAGCATGCCGCGCCGGTGAGGGTAGACGACCTGCAGATGACCACCGGGCAGACTCCATTCCGGGAGCAGACGCACCAGGCGCCCGGCCTGTAGATCGTTCACGCACTTGGTGTGCGGCAGCATGGTGAAGCCCAGGCCTTGCAGTGCGGCCTCGCGGCGGATATCGAAGTCTTCAATGCTCAGGCGCGCTTCCAGGGCCACTTCGCGTCGCGCACCGGCTGAGTTTCTGAGCAGATGATGGATACGCCTGTCGCTGGCCGCCGCACCCAGCGCCGGCAACTGTTGCAAATCGTCGGGCGTGCGGATGTCCAGCCCATGCAGCAGCGCTGGCGCAGCCACCAGATAGGCCGAGGCGGGCGCCAACTGACGAGCGATCAGCGAAGGATCCTCATCGCTCTGGTCACGTACACGCAGTGCGACGTCGATGCCTTCCTGCAACAGATCGACGCGGCGGTTGGTCAGCACCACATCGAGCTGCACCAGCGGGTACTTGACCAGAAAACTGGTGATCACCGGATGCAGCCCGGCGCGGGCCATTTCCACGGGACAGGACATCCGCACCCGCCCACGCGGTTCGCTGCTCAGCGAAGCTACGGCCTCCTGAGCATGCTCGGCTTCGAGCAGCATCGCCTGGCAGTGGCGCAGGTAGCGCTCTCCGGTTTCGGTCAGTGCCAGCTTGCGGGTGGTGCGTTGCAGCAGGCGCACGCCTAGACGGGCCTCCAGCTCTGCCACCCGCCGCGACAGCCTCGATTTGGGGATGCCCAACTGCTGCCCGGCCGCGCTGAAGCCGCCGTGCTCGACCACCTTGGCGAAATACATCAGGTCGTTGAGGTCCTGCATGAAGGCTCCAAGCTACGCAAAATACGTTTGTCCCATTGGTGGAACGCATCATCGCATTTTTACTGCCTAATCAGCGATTGGCTCCATTGATAGGATTAACCCATCGAACAGTCACTGACTTCTACCAAGGAGACCTTCATGAAACTTCTGCACATCGATTCCAGCATTCTTGGCGATGCCTCCGCTTCCCGTCAGCTCAGCGCTGCCGTTACCAACGCCTGGAAGAATAGTGAGGCCAACGTCGAGGTCACTTACCGGGATTTGGCCAGCGATGCACTGAGCCACCTTTCTGCGGCCAGCTTTGTGGCTGGTGGTACGCCGGCCGAGCTGCGCGACGCCGCCCAGGCTCACGAATTGGCCCTGGCCGAAGCGACCCTGGAAGAATTTCTGGCGGCCGACGCCATCGTGATTGGCGCGCCGATGTACAACTTCACCGTGCCGACCCAGCTCAAGGCCTGGATCGACCGTATTGCGGTCGCCGGCAAGACCTTCACCTACACCGAGAATGGCCCGCAAGGTCTGGCTGGCGGAAAGAAAGTGGTGATCGTTTCCACCGCTGGCGGCATCCACGCTGGGCAAGCCAGCGGCAAGGCTCACGAGGACTACCTGATTCTGGTGCTGAATTTCCTGGGCATCACCGATATCGAGGTGGTGCGTGCCGAAGGCCTGGCGTACGGCGACGAGCCGAAAGCCAACGCACTGCGTGACGCCCAGGCGCAGATCGACGGTCTGTTCGCTGCCGCCTGATCCTGTAGCTGATGGTGGTGTCGGGTTTCCCCGGCGCCGCAAATGTGCTTCCTTGTTTGCCAGGCGCAGCATCGGCTGCAGTCACTGGGTACAGACAAAGGGAGTCATGCGATGAGGAAATCACTGTTGTCGGCAGCGTTGCTGGGCTTGGCCGGGCTGGCGGAGGCGGGCGTGGTCGTCAAGAACGTCCCCTATGAGATCGATGGCCAGCCGTTCGAAGGCAAGCTGGTCTATGACGATGCGATCAGCGACCCGCGCCCCGGTTTGCTGATGGTACCCAACTGGCTGGGCGTCACCGACGCCTCTGCCGAGAAAGCGGCCCGTGCTGCTGGCGACAAGTACGTGGTGTTCGTGGCCGACATGTACGGCAAGAGCATCCGCCCCAGCAATGCCGAGGAAGCCAAGCAGGCTGCCACCACCGTGCGCAGCGACCGCGCCCTGATGCGCAAGCGTGCTCAGGCGGCGGTCGAGGTGCTCAAGGCACAGACCAGCCACGTTGCTCTGGACACCGCCAAGTTGGGCGCGATCGGCTTCTGCTTTGGCGGTGGCACGGTTCTCGAACTGGCCCGCTCGGGTGCTCCGCTGAAAGCCTTCGTGTCCTTCCACGGCAACCTGGACACGCCCAACCCAGCCGACGCCAACAACATCAAAGCACCAGTGCTTGTGCTGCATGGCGCGGACGATCCGGCGGTGCCGCCTGCTCAGGTCGATGGGTTCGAGGCGGAAATGAAGGCCGCCAAGGTGGACTGGCAGCTCGTCAGCTACGGCGGCGCGGTGCATTCCTTCACTGACCCGCTGGCCAACACGCCCGGCAGCAACCAGTACCATCCGCTGGTCGCGGCGCGGGCTTTCAAGGCCATGGATAATCTGCTCGACGAAGTGTTCGAGTAACGCGAAAAGAAGAGGGGGAAGGCCGTGTGGCCTTCCCCCCTTATCGTCTTACTTGGCTGGCAGGACCGCGATGTCGATGATGTCGTCGGGCAGGTTCTTGATCTCACCCAGGGCTGTGGACTTGCCCGTTTTCAGGTCGACCTGGTGCAGTGTGGTACCGGTCAGCAGATAAGCGGTATTGCCGCCCTTGCCGTCACTCTTGATGTCCAGCGCGGCGCTCTTCAGGTCGTCGGCGATCTTGCCAACCACCTGCTGGATACCGTCATTTGGCGGGTTCTGCAGCATCAAGTTGCCGGTTGCCAGGTCAACGGTGTAAAGCGCTGTCTTCTCGGTGCCCTTGTAGGCGTTGGTGTACGCACCGGCTAATACCTTGGGCGTCTTGCCGGCGTATGGGCCGTCCTTCGCGTAGGCGACCTTGCCGTCCACCACTACTTCACCGCTTTCGACATTGACGCGCAGGCTGGTGCCATCGGCTGCCAGCAAGCGCAGGCGGTCGGCGACCGGGTTGAAGTCGACCACCGCCTGGCCGTTGCCCGGCA
>Ga0268257_1002830_pt1 | contig 11688 bp, 10 predicted proteins | sample AgamicAtPrz_FD_200249 | JGI IMG/M metagenome (GOLD analysis project Ga0268257, IMG submission 200249) | Agave microbial communities from Guanajuato, Mexico - At.P.rz (v2) (version 3) | ecosystem: Host-associated > Plants > Phyllosphere > Phylloplane/Leaf | place: Guanajuato, Mexico | collected...
CTCGACGCCGCGGTGCGCGCGTACGACGCCGGCCGCGGCGAGTGGCCGACGATGAAGGTCGAGCAGCGCATCGCGTGCATGCAGGACTTCATCAAGCGGATGGTCGCGCAGCGCGAACTCGTCGTGAACCTGATCATGTGGGAGATCGGCAAGAGCCTCGCCGATTCGCAGAAGGAGTTCGACCGCACCGTCACGTACATGACGCAGACGATCGACGCGCTGAAGGAGCTCGACAACGCGAACTCGCGCTTCGTGATCGCGGAAGGCACGATCGGCCAGATCCGCCGCACGCCGCTCGGCGTCGTGCTGTGCATGGGCCCGTACAACTATCCGCTGAACGAAACCTTCGCGACGCTGATCCCCGCGCTGCTGATGGGCAACACCGTCGTGTTCAAGCCGCCGCAGTACGGCACGCTGCTGTTCGAGCCGCTGCTCGAAGCGTTCCGCGACGCGTTCCCGAAGGGCGTGATCAACACGATCTACGCGCCGGGCGCGGTGGTCGTGCCGCACATGCTCGCGTCGGGCAAGATCAACGTGCTCGCGCTGATCGGCTCGAGCAAGGTCGCCGATCACCTGAAGAAGCAGCACCCGAAGTCGCACCGGCTGCGCGCGATCCTCGGCCTCGACGCGAAGAACGCGGCGATCGTGCTGCCCGACGCCGATCTCGACCTCACCGTGAAGGAGTGCCTGCTCGGCGCGCTGTCGTTCAACGGCCAGCGCTGTACCGCGCTGAAGATGCTGCTCGTGCACCGCTCGATCGTCGACGAATTCCTGAAGCGCTTCACCGCCGCGCTCGAACAGCTGAAGATCGGCATGCCGTGGGAAAAGGGCGTCAGCATCACGCCGCTACCCGGCATGCATCGCACGGCCTACATGACCGACGCGATCGACGACGCGAAGGCGAAGGGCGCGCAGGTCGTCAACCATCAGGGCGGCGAATTCAGCAAGACGCTGTTCTACCCGGCCGTCGTGTATCCGGTGTCCGAAGGGATGAAGCTGTACCGCGAGGAACAGTTCGGGCCGATCATTCCGGTCGCGCCGTTCGACGACGTCGACACCGCGCTCGACTACGTGACGACGTCGGAGCACGGTCAGCAGGTCAGCATCTTCGGCTCCGATCCGGCGCAGATCGGCGCGCTCGTCGATCCGCTCGTGAACCAGGTGTGCCGCGTGAACATCAACTGCCAGTGCCAACGCGGGCCCGACGTGTTCCCGTTCGCGGGCCGCAAGGATTCGGCGGAAGGCACGCTGTCGGTGAGCGACGCGCTACGCGCGTTCTCGATCCGCTCGATGGTCGCGGCGAAGCAGACCGACAGCAGCAAGCAACTGCTCGACTCGATCGTGTCGGATCACCACTCGAAGTTCATCAATACGGGCTTCATTTTCTGAAGCGGTCTTGATCGATGCCGGCGCCTCCGTCGCACGTCGGTGCGGCGGAGGCTTCAGGCACGCCCCCCGGCTAGACGTTCGTCACCAGCAACCGAACGCCCGCCACACCGAATACGACGGCCAGGCACGCTTCCATCGCACGCCGCCCGCGCACGTACAGCCGGCGCGCCCGATCCATCGAGAACACCAGCGCATAGCCGCCGAACACCAGGCAGCCGATCGCGAGGCAGCCCGGCACGACGGCGCCGTGCGCGCCGCCCGCGCCGTTCGACGACAGCGCGACGATCGACACCCACACGAGAATCGCCTTCGGATTGGTCAGGTGCAGCATCGCGCCGCGCACGTAGAAGCGCGACAGCCGCTGCTCGCGCGCCGCATTCGCCGCTGCCGGCGGCGGGCCCGACAGCGCCGTGCGCCCCGACTTGAACGCGAGCCACAGCAGGTACAGCCCGCCGAAGACCTTGATCGCGACCAGCAGCTTCGACCATGCGAGCAGCGCGGCCGAGACGCCGAGCGCCGCGATCGTGGCCCAGAACATCGACCCTGAAATCACGCCGAGCGCAAATGCGAACGCCGCCTTGCGGCCCTGGTTCGCGGCGACCGACATGATCGCGAGATTGCTGGGGCCGGGGCTGGCCGTGCCGATGAAATAGGCGGTGTAGGCAAGCAGCAGGTTGGCGGAGAAGAAGGCATGGACGTTCATATCGGAACTCGCGGGGATGATCGGGAGATTGTTGGCAAAGCCGCGCCGTCTGCCCATGGACAATTGCGCAGCCATTCGCTGGGCCAGTTGCGTGGCCATGCAACCGATCGTCGCGCGCCGGACCGTCTCTGTTTTGAAACAACCGGCGCATTCGCCGCCGGTTCGCGCGACGCGGCGGCGCGCGCGCCATGCAGCCGTTTCCCGTCGGCGAACGCACGGCGGGCATGGCGAACCGCCCGGCACGCGCCGGGTCGGCCGTTCGCCGGCGCGAATGCGCGACATGCCGGACGCCCGCGTTACGTTACATCCGTGAAGCATTTCGCGTCGTCGAGTCGCTTCGGGCGCCCGACGCTGCCCACCGTCCGCCCGTAGACACCCTCCTCGATCGCCTGCGCGATCCAGTCCCGGCGGGACTCGCCGACCGATGCCGGATCACGGCTCAACATTGCTCAACAATCGTCCGACGGGGCTGGTACGGAATCTGCATTCCGTTCGGGCAGAAGCCGCGCCCGGTACCGCGCGGACATGATTTCACCCTCGGGCGCTCCCACGGATACGCCCGTACGCTATGCACACGCAACGAGGCTCTTCATGGATGCGCAGCCCAATTCGTCCGATACGTCGTTCCAGCTCTTCCTCGCGAAGGTGCTCGAACAGCCGCTGCCCGACTGGACCGAAAAACAGCAGATGGAACTCGAGATGGCGCGCACGCTGTCGACGCAAATGGTCACGCTCGCCGAAGACATGCGCGGCCGCACGCCCGATCTCGCGCGCTGCCTCGTGCTGCTCCGCTACGCGAAGGTGCTCGACTTCATGCTGACGTCGCTCGCCGCGCACCGCGACATTCATCCGCAGACGCTGCGCACGCTGTTCCGGCTCGCGAACCTGAAGGTCGACGATGCGTATCCGGTGTAAGCCGGCGCAACGGATCGGAGGCAGCGTACGACCGGCGCGGTTACGTCGGCCATTCGCGATGCGCGCGAATGTCGGCTGAGCTTTCCGCATGCGCATCGAGAACCGGCAATCCCGGCTGGCCGGCGCACTCGGCCTCTTGGTGAAACAATACGGTCGCAAGGCGCGGAAGCAGCTGGATCCGAACGATCGCCGCTACGACCACGACGCCGAACGCATGATGACGCGACTGTCGGCGGCCGATCTCTCCGATCTGCCGGCCGACGACGACGCAACCGAAGACGAACGGGGCATCGGCTCCCGTTCCCCCTGACTGGCCCCGCGCCACGCACGGCCCCCCTGCCCCTCCGCGCAAACGGAGGTACAATCGCGCGCCATGAACGCACTTCGCCGCTTCCTGCTCCGGCCAGGCGTCGCGCGACAGTTGCTGTGGGGATTCCTCCTCGTGACGCTGCTGTCCCGCGCGCTGATGTCGGGCGCCGTGATGCTCGATCCGGACGGTCCGGATGCGGGCTCGGTGGTGCTGTGCTCGGGCCAGGGCCCGCTGATCGTCACGGGCGCCGCGCTGGCCGCCCGCTTCGACGCAAGCGCGCCGATCACGCCGGCCAACGATGCGCTCGCGCTCGTCGACGCCCTCAAGCATGACGCGCACGCCGACAAGGCGGCATCCTCCGGCAACGGCGACAGCCTGTGCGCATTCGGCGCCGCGCTGTTTACCGCGCTCGCATCGTTCGTGCTGCTGGTGCTGCTGTTTCCCGCAGCGGCGCCGCCGCGGCGCTTCCGCGCTCATTTCGACAGTCCTCCTTTCGTGCGATCGATATTCGACGATCGCCCGCCCTCCCGCGCGCCTCCTCTGTTCTGCTGAACGTTCCGCCCTGTGGCGCGTGCACGTCGATGTGCATGCGCATTCACGCCGTTCGTTTCACCCGACCTGATTCACGCGTTCACTCGCATGCCCGCCTCGCGCGGGCGACGCCGCCCTGCGCATCGTTTGCGCAGCGTGCCGCGCCGCCTGCTTGCGGCGATGCACGCACGCGGGCGTGACGCACGTCGACGGCCGCCGGCCCGCGCCGGTCCCGCCGCTCGACGAACCGAGGAGTTCATACCATGTCGACTACCGTCGATCGCGCCATCTCGCCCGCCCGTTCCGCCAGCGCCGGTTACCGGACGCTCTGGCGCTGGCATTTCTATGCCGGCCTGTTCGTGATGCCGTTCCTCGTGATCCTCGCGATCACGGGCACGCTCTATTGCTTCCAGCCGCAGATCGAGCCGCTGCTGTATCCGCACCGATTGGTCGTCGAACCGCGCGCGACGCCGCGGCTCGATGCCGACACGCTGCTCGCCCGCGCCCGCACCGCGATGCCGGCCGGCGCGACGCCGGTTTCCGTGCAGGTCGCCACCGCGCCGGAGCGCAGCGCCGAGTATGTTTTCCGGCTGCGCGACGGCAGCCGCGAGAGCGTGTACGTGAACCCGTACGACGGCAGCGTGCTCGGCACGCTGAGCGTCGAGAACCGCTTCATGCAGATCGACCGGATGCTGCATCGCAAGCTGCTGCTCGGCAAGACCGGCGAGTTGCTGATGGAGCTCGCCGCCTGCTGGACCTTCGTGATGATCGGCACCGGCATCGCGCTGTGGTGGCCGCGCGGCGCGGCGCGCGTCGGGCGCGCGCTGCGGCCCGACCTGTCGCTGCGCGGCCGGCCGCTGTGGAAGAGCCTTCACGCGACGGCCGGTATCTGGCTCGCGGCCGGCACGATCGCGTTCATCCTGTCCGGGCTGCCGTGGTCGGGCTCGTGGGGCAAGAACTTCAAGGCGCTCGCCGCGACCGTGAACCTCGGTGCACCGGAAGGCGCGTGGGGCGGTGCGTCGGTACGCTCGACGCGCCCCGGCGCCGCTGCGACGCCCGAGACTGCGCCTGCGCAGGCGGCCGCGCCGTCCGACCATCACCACGATTCCGGCGAAGCGATGCCGGGAATGGTGATGGACGACCTGCCGTTGCCGCAAACGCCGTGGGCGGTCGGCAACGTGCCCGTGCCGCATTCGCCGTCCGCGCCGACGCCCGCGCCGCTGCCGCTGACCCGCGCGATCGCGATCGTCGCCGGCCTCGGCGTGACGAGCGGCTACACGCTCGCGCTGCCGTCCGGCGCGGACGGCGTGTTCACCGCGTCGTACTTTCCGGCCGACCCGAAGGCCGAACGCACGATCTACGTCGACCAGTACAGCGGCGCGGTACTGAAGGACATCCGCTATGACGACTACGGTGCGGTATCGCGAGCGGTGTCGTACGGCACGTCGCTGCACATGGGCCGATATTTCGGGCTCGCGAACCAGATCATCTGCGCGGTGCTGTCGCTCGGGCTGGCCGCGATGGCCGTCACGGGCACTGTGATGTGGTGGAAGCGCCGCCCGGCCGGGATGCTGGGCGCACCGTCGCGCGAACGCGGCACGCCGCCGATGCGCGGCTGGATCGCCGGGCTCGTGCTGCTCGGCATCGTCTTCCCGTTGATGGGGCTGACGATCGTCGCGGTCTGGTTGCTCGACCGGCTGCTGTTCGGCCGCGCGGCTGCCGCCGCGGCATGATCGACGCAAGCGCTTCCCCCATTCGAAGGAACCCGAAACAATGAAGTTCAGATTGATGCTGCCTGCTGCCGTGCTCGCGGCGCTGTCGCCGGCCGGGCAGGCACAGGAAAGTGGCGTTGACAGCACCGGCGCCACGCTCGCACCGATTCGCGTCGACGCACAGAAGGCGCCCGCCCTGACGCAACCGCTCGACACCGGCAGCCATCTCGGGCTGTCGCCGCTCGAAACGCCCGCGAGCGTCGAACAGATCAGCCGCGCGACACTCGACACGCGCGGCGACAGTTCGATCATCGACGCCGTGAGCCGCGCCGCCGGCATCAGCGCGTCGCCGCATCCGGGCAATGGCAATTCGGAGCTCGCCGCGCGCGGCTTCGTCGGCGCGTCGTCGGTCACGCAGCTCTACGACGGCGTGCGCCCGTACGGCGCGATCGGCGTCACGTTCCCGTTCGACACGTGGTCGGTCGACCATATCGACGTGCTGCGCGGCCCCGCTTCGGTGATCTACGGCGAAGGCGCGATCGGCGGCGTGGTCAACATCGTCCCGAAGAAGCCGACGCGCACGCCGATCCGCAACGAACTGCAAATCGGCGGCGGCACCGAAGGCACCGCGCGCGCCGCGTTCGGCAGCGGCGGCGCGATCAACGACAAGCTGTCGTACCGCTTCGACATCAGCGGCAACCGATCGTCCAACTGGGTCGATCGCGGCAATTCGCGCAACCTGTCGGTCTCCGGCGCGCTGCGCTACGACGTGACGCCCGACCTGTCCGTGACGGCGTCGTACGCGCAGGGCTTCATGCATCCGATGCAGTATTTCGGCGTGCCGCTCGTCAACGGTGCGCGCGATCGCGCGCTCGACAAGAAGAACTACAACGTCGGCGACAGCGACATCGCGTTCCGCGACAGCTGGGCCACCGTCTCGGCGAACTGGCAGCCGAGCGACGGCCTGAACGTGACGAGCACGCTGTACCGGATGAAAAGCAACCGTCACTGGAAGGATGCCGAGTACTACACGTACCTGCCGTCGAGCGCGCAAGTGCGGCGCAGCAGCTACACCGAGATCTTTCACGACCAGGAGCAGTACGGCAACGTGACGACGGCCACCGTCGGCAGCGCGCTGTTCGGCATGCGCAACACGTTTTCGGCGGGCGTCGAGTTCAACCACACGACGTTCCAGCACGACAACAACTCGCCGTATGCGGGCACGTCGACGGTCGATCCGTTCAACTTCGAGCCGGGCAGTTTCATCAACACGGCCGGCACGTTTCCGAAGTACCGCAGCCAGTCGAACCAGTACGCGCTGTTCGCGGAGAACCGGCTCGAGATCACGCCGCGCTGGTCGGTGATCGGCGGCCTGCGCTACGACCATGCGAGCGTGAACCGCGACGATCTCGTGAACGGCGGCGCGTTCACGAAGGTGTTCGCGAATACCGGCTGGCGCATCGGCACCGTGTACGACGTGCGGCCCGGCCTCGCCGTGTACGGCCAGTACTCGGTCGCGGCTGATCCGGTCAGCTCGCTGCTGTCGCTGAATGCATCGAAGGCGAACTTCACGCTCGCGACTGGCCGGCAGATCGAGATCGGCGTCAAGCAGTCGTTCCTCGACGGCAAGGCCGAATGGACGCTCGCCGCGTACCGGATCGTCAAGCGCAACCTGCTGACGGCCGACCCGGTGAACCCGAACCAGTCGATCCAGGTCGGCCAGCAGTCGTCGCGCGGGCTGGAGGCGACGGTCGGCGCGGAGATCGCGAAGGACTGGGGCGTCGACGCGAACGTGTCGATCCTGCGCGCGAAATACGACGATTTCCAGCAATCGTCCGGCGGCACGACCGTGTCGCGCGCGGGCAACGTGCCGGTGTCGGTGCCGCAGCGGCTCGCGAACCTGTGGGTGAGCTGGCGCTTCGCGCCCGACTGGACGGGCATCGCGGGCGTCAAGTACGTCGGCAAGCGGTTCGCCGATACCGCGAACCAGCTCGTGATGCCGTCGTACACGACCGTCGATCTCGGCCTCGCGTGGAAGCCGCGCAAGGACACGACGATCACCGCCCGCGCGTACAACGTGTTCAATCGCCGCTACGTGCAGTCCGCGTACTACAACGAAACGCAGTATCTGCTCGGTAACGACCGGCGGTTCGAGGTGCTGGCGAACTACCGGTTCTGAACGCGCAAGCCGCCGCGCAACGTGCAAGGCCGCACGTGCGCGGCGGCGTGCCGGTCAACCTTCGGCATCGCCAGCCCGCCTCGATGCATCACGCACGCGTGCCCGCCGCGCGCCCCGCCATCCACTTCCGGTAGCGCCGCGTCTGGCACTGCGCGGCCAGTTGCTGCCCCACCAGCGCGCGCAGCGGCGACACCTGCGGGTGCGTACGGCGCCCTTCGCTGAGCCGCGCGAGCTGGAACTTGACGACGGCCATGTTCGCCAGCGCGCCCAGCGCCTTGTTCTTCCAGCGGATCGGCTGCAGCACCGGCGCGCTGTCCTTGCCCGCGCGCCAGTCGCGCGGCAGGTTCGGGGCGATCGACAGCGCGGTCGCGATGCCGACCATCGCCACGCCGCTGTCCACTACCTGCTCGGCCACCGCACGACGCCGGATGCCGCCCGTGACCATCAGCGGCATCCGCGCGACGGCGGTAATGTCGCGCGCGAATTCGAGGAAATACGCTTCGCGCGCCAGCGTGCGCCCGTCGCGCGCCTCGCCCTGCATCGCCGGCACTTCGTAGCTGCCGCCCGACAATTCGACGAGATCGACGCCGAGCGGATTCAGCAGTTCGACCACGCGCTTCGCGTCGTCCGCGCTGAAACCGCCGCGCTGGAAGTCGGCCGAGTTCAGCTTCACCGCGACGACGAATGCCGGCGACACCGCCGCGCGCACTGCCTTCACGATATCGAGCAGCAGGCGCGCGCGATTCTCGATGCTGCCGCCCCATTGGTCCTGCCGGCGGTTCGTCAGCGGCGACAGGAACTGGCTCAGCAGATAGCCATGCGCCGCGTGCACCTGCACGCCGGTGAAGCCGCTTTGCTCCGCGAGCTGCGCGGCGCGCACGAAGCGCTGCTGCACGTCGGCGATATCGGCCGCCGTCATTTCCTTCGGCACCGGAAACTGCTTCGACAGCGCGCCGAGCGCGAGCGGCACGGCCGACGGCGCGAGCGTCGTCTGGCCGAGCGCCGCCTGCATCTGGCGCCCCGGGTGATTGATCTGCATCCACACGTGCGCGCCGCCCGAGCGCGAGATTTGCGCCCAGCGGCGGAAACGGTCGAGATGCGCGTCGCTTTCGAGCACGACGCCATTCGGCCCCGTCATCGCGCGGCCGTCCACCATCACGTTGCCGGTCAGGATCAGCCCGGCCTGACCGTCGGCCCACGCCTGGTACAGGCGCAGCAACGCGTCGGACGGTGCGTGGTCCGCATCGGCCATGTTTTCTTCCATCGCGGCCTTGGCCAGACGGTTCGGGATCACCGCCCCGTTGGGCAGTGTGAGGGGCGCAAACAGATTCATGGTGGGGCATCCTCGATTGACGATGGCCCACGATAACTTTAAAGTCAACTTTAAGGTCAAGCCCTTTTGGAGCCCACCATGAAAATCGGCGAACTGGCGAAGGCGAGCGGCCTCGCGGCGTCTCGCATCCGCTTCTACGAGGCGAGCGGCCTGCTCGAACCGGCCCGCCGGCAGGCGAACGGCTATCGGGAATACGGGCCGGAAGCGTTGACGCGGCTCGCGATCATCGATCGCGCGCAGTGCGCGGGCTTCTCTCTCGACGAAATCCGCGCGGTGCTGCCGCCGGATCTCGGCGCATGGCCGCACGACGAACTGCTGGCCGCGCTGCGGCACAAGGTCGACGAAATCGCGCTGCTCGAACGGCGCCTCGCGCAGAACCGGCAGCATCTGGAAACGCTGATCGACGAGATCGAGAACAAGCCGGCCGGCGAGGATTGCGCGGGCGCCGCGCAGCGCATGCTCGATCGGCTGTGCGAGCAGGCCAGCGCGCCACTGGAGCCTGCGCCCGTCGTGCGGCCGGCGCGCAAGCGGGCGTGATGGAGTGTGCGGCGGGATTGTGATGCGGGATTTCGCTGCGCCGTCCATCGATCGATGCGCGTCGCGGCCCGAAACACGACGCGGCACGATTGTCCCGATTTGCTTACGTCGCAGGTAATCGACGCGCGCCGCTCGCGCCGTGATCATGGCTCCATCGACTCTCGAACCGCATCACGCCAAGGAGCTCGCCATGACCGCCTACGCCATCGCCCACCTGCACGACGTCGACATGTGCGACGACATCGTCGAATACCTCGAACGGATCGACGGCACGCTCGCACCGTACGACGGCCATTTCATCATTCACGGCGCACAACCGGAGGTACGCGAAGGGGTGTGGCGCGGCGACCTGATCGCGATCGCGTTTCCCGATCTCGACACGGCGCGCGCATGGTACGAATCGGATGCGTATCGGCAGATCCAGCCGCTGCGCGCACGCCACGCAAACGGCCCGTTGATCCTGATCGACGGCGTCGACGAGCGGCACAAGGCAACCGACATTCTGCGTTGAGGCTTGATGCAGGCGACGCCGCCGACGCTTACGACGCCTTCCGCTCCATCGGCTCGCCGACGACGAACCCGCCGCCCTGGAACCGCTGCGCCGGATCGTCGTACTCGGCGGTCGGCGCCGTCACCGGGAACAGCCCGGCGAACTGCTCGGAGCTGTCGCGCGGGCGGAAGCCCAGGAAGCCGACCTTCGTGTTGTCCCACCACTTCACCGGGTTGTCCGACGCGCCGTAGACGATCGCGTGCCCGACGCGGTTCGTCAGCAGCGAGCAGCGCACGAGCTCGATGAAGTCGCGATAGCTGAGGAACGTGACGAGCATGCGCGGATTCTTCGGCACCTCGAACGACGAGCCGATCCGCAGGCACACCGTCTCGATCCCGAAGCGGTCGAAGTAGTAGCGCGACAGCGATTCGCCGAAGCACTTCGTCACGCCGTACAGGCTGTCGGGGCGCAGCGGCGCATCGGCATCGAGCACCTCGGTGACCGGATGGAAACCGATCGCATGGTTCGAGCTCGCGAACACGACCCGCTTCACGCCGTGCTTGCGCGCGGCTTCGTACAGGTTGTACGTGCCGGTGATGTTCGCGCCGACCAGATCGTCGAACGGCGCATCGACCGAAATGCCGCCGAGATGGACGATCGCGTCGACGCCTTCGACGAGCTGCATCACGGCCGGCCGGTCGGCCAGATCGACCACGCGGAGCTCTTCATGCGCGGCCGCGTCGCCGAGCGCCGCGATGTCGCTGACGCGCACGACGTCGGCCCAGTCGGCGAGCGCGCCGCGCAACTGGCGGCCGAGGTTGCCGGCCGCGCCCGTCAGCAGCAGGCGGCCGAACGGTTTGCGCGCGGCGGTGGATGAGGCGTTCATCGAATCTCCTTGGATCTGACTTAAAGCGGAAAACGTTTTCCAACTATACGCGGACGCGGTGCCGAGCGTCAATGGTCGGACCTACTCGCAGCTATCCGCACTTTCCCGATATCGCCGTGCGGCCGTGCACCGGCTTTTTCTGCCACAATCCGGCGTTATCGAACGAAAACGTTACCCTTCCGATGAAAAAAGTTTCCTCGACGATCCGCGACGTGGCCGCGGAAGCCGGCGTGTCGGTCGCGACGGTATCGAAGTACGTGAACGGCACGCAGCGCTTCTCGCCGACCGTCGAGGCACGGCTGAAGGAGGCCATCGAGCGGCTCGGCTACCGTTCGAACCCGCTCGCGCGCTCGATGATCACCGGCCGCACGCGCACCATCGGCCTCGTGATCCTCGACATCAGCAACCCGCACTTCACGAACGTCGTGAAAGGCGCGAACCGCGTCGCGCTGCAGCACGACTACACGCTGCTGCTCGTCGATACCGAGGAGAGCCAGGCGCGCGAACGCTCGCTGATCGAGGCGCTCGCGCAGCGCGTCGACGGGCTGATCGTCAGCACGCGGATGCCCGACGAGGAAGCCGGCTGGATGCTCGACCTCAACAAGCCGCTCGTGCTGCTGCGCCGCAGCCCCGGCCTGCCGATTCCGAGCGTCGGCATCGACAACCGGCTGTCGACCTACATGCTCGCGCGCCACCTGCTCAA
>Ga0268257_1002833_pt1 | contig 11680 bp, 10 predicted proteins | sample AgamicAtPrz_FD_200249 | JGI IMG/M metagenome (GOLD analysis project Ga0268257, IMG submission 200249) | Agave microbial communities from Guanajuato, Mexico - At.P.rz (v2) (version 3) | ecosystem: Host-associated > Plants > Phyllosphere > Phylloplane/Leaf | place: Guanajuato, Mexico | collected...
AAAATGCCGCAGCTGCGCGCGACGTCAACGGTCTCGGTAGGCTATGACAACTTTGATGTGGACGCGCTGAACGCACGTAAGATTTTATTGATGCATACCCCGACAGTGCTGACGGAAACGGTCGCCGATACCATTATGGCGCTGGTGCTGAGCAGCGCCCGCCGCGTGGTAGAGGTCGCCGGGCGGGTAAAAGCGGGGGAATGGACATCCGGCATTGGCGCAGACTGGTTCGGTGTCGATGTGCATCACAAAACAATGGGCATTATCGGGATGGGTCGTATCGGTCTGGCGCTAGCGCAACGGGCGCACTTCGGTTTCGGCATGCCGATTCTCTATAACGCACGTCGTCATCACGCCGAAGCGGAAGCTCGCTTCCAGGCGCGCTATTGCGATCTCGATACCCTGTTGCAGGAGTCCGACTTTGTATGTCTGGTGCTGCCGCTGACCGAAGAGACGCATCATCTGATCGGAAAAGCGCAGTTTGAAATGATGAAAAAATCGGCGATTTTCATTAATGCCGGACGCGGCCCGGTAGTCGATGAAAATGCATTGGTGGAAGCCCTGCAAAACGGCGAGATCCATGCGGCCGGGCTGGACGTCTTCGAGAAAGAGCCGCTGCCCGTTGATTCGCCGCTGCTGTCACTGCCCAACGTCGTGGCGCTGCCGCACATCGGCTCCGCCACGCACGAGACGCGCTACAACATGGCGGCGTGCGCGGTGGATAACTTGATCGATGCGCTCAATGGCAACGTGGAGAAAAACTGCGTCAATCCGCAGGTCGCTGGCTGACGGTTCACCCGGCTGCGGACATAAAAAAAGAGGCGATTAATCGCCTCTTTTTTTCGCGCTCGCTTACTGCTGCGTGGCGTTAATGGTCGCGGTCCAGGCCTGGTTGAACGCCTGGTGCTGCGCCGCCAGCGGAGCAATCAGCGCGTTATACTGGCTGGCCTGCTGGGACGTCGGGAACTGGATGCCATTGGCAACAAAGCTCACCTGCGTATTCTGCTGGGCAATAAAGTCGCCCACCTGCACCAGTTGCTGAGTGAAGACCTGCGCCGCCGGGATCAGCGGTTGCAGCGCGTTGGCCGGATTGGTGACCACTTTGGTATACACCTGGTCAAACACCGGCTTGAGATCGTCCGCCTGCTTTAACGCGGCATGGGAAGCATCCGCCTGCATTTTCGCATTCTGCAATTGCTGGCTGAGTACGCCGAGCGAGCCATTGGCCTGACGAAGCGGTTCACGCTGGGTCATATAATCCTGCGGTACGCGGATGGCGTTAACGCTATCCACTACTGGACGCAGACCGGAATCCATCGCCTGGTTCACCTGCTGGGAATAGCCATAAATCACAGCATAATCAGAGACAAACGGGCCGAACTGTTTTTTCTGATCTGCCGTCAGAGCGGGCAGACGTTCGCTGCTACGCATCGCCGTATTTTGCAGGAAGTCGATAAACGCCTTGCGTTGATCGCCTTCTTTATCGAAACACCCACTCAGGCTAACTACCATTAATAACGCCGCAAGAGGCGCAAACCAGCGAGAGCAGGACTTTCCTGTCGCCATTTTCTTACTCCTTTCACCCATAAAAGCGCACACCGGCACACGCGTGCCTGACGGCTTACAAGGATAGTCCAGGTCCGCCTCGCAAGATACCCTTTACTTACATTCTTAATACGATGAATTCGACCTGGCATGAAAATTTCCCGGAAGGCATGCAGATAATTCTTAATCCAAATTAAACGAAAGGTTTTACAAAAAAATACTGAGCGCCGGGAGATGCAGATTAATCAAACAATTAAGCGGTAGAAAACCTGCTTAAGATGCATCTGAAGCGCATGAAAAGTCATTTACCGTTTAATTAATCACCGACAAAACCACACACCAGGAATTTTCACGACTATTCTTAATAAGCTGTATCACGATCCCGCTGTGTGATTTTTTAAGAGGAGTTCTCAATGGAATATAAAGATCCTATGTTTGAACTGCTGAGCAGTCTGGAACAGATTGTTTTGAAAAATGAAGTAACGCAGCCGGTAACTCTGAGCAAAAAGCCGAATTCCTTTAGTGACTTTGAACAATTGCGACGCGGAACCGGGCTGAAAATTGATGACTTCGCTCGTGTAATGGGAGTCTCAGTATCAATGGTGCATGAGTGGGAATCACAACGAATAAAACCCACCGCGACTGAAATGAAACTGATGCGTCTGATTCATGCTAACCCGACGCTCAGCAAACAGCTTATTGATTGAACGTTTTGCCACCAGAGCCCCCGCTGAGCCGGGGGTTTGCTATTTCTGCTATACAGTTCTCCCCTGACACCCCATCCCCACGATTGAAGCCCCCACAGCGACAGGCCTTACTCTCTGTACTTCAGCATTAAATTTCACGCGATGCCGTTATTCAGCGCTAATTTTTTGCGCGCGATTGCCGATGAATATGATGACTTAACTAAAAGCAGCAGGCAGGGCGTGTAATCCAGGTACGCAATTTTACAAAGGAAACGACTACACACGGCGTTAACGCAAAGCGCAACGCTGCGGCAAGTGCAAGCAATAATCAGGGAAGGCAGTTCCACAGAGAAGCATTGTTCTGGTGTTACGGCAACGAACCACTAAAAGAGAATGAATGATGTCCCGATATATTCTGATTGTTGACGACAGCCGCCTGTCGCGCATGATTTCACGGCAGTTTGTCACAAATCTGCATAACGACTGGAAAATTGACGAGGCCGGCACGGGGGAAGAAGCGATCGCTCTGGCCGCAACAACGGCACCGTATCTGATCTTGCTGGACGTTAATATGCCGGGCATTGGCGGGCTGGAGACGGCTTCGCGCATTCGTAAAAGCCACCCGCAAACCCACATTGTTCTGCTCACTGCCAATGTGCAGCATTCCGTGCAAGCCTTCGCCGAAGAACTTGGCCTTGGCTTCCTGCCGAAACCGCTGAAAGAACCGCAGCTCCATGCAATGCTGAACAGCCTGGAGGCGAATTCATGAACGCGCTGACGGATATCAGCGATATCGAAGCTGACAGCCTGATGGAGATCTTCAACATTGGCGTCGGCCATGCGGCCGCAGCGATGAGCAATATCGTCAATGAAGAAGTACGCATGTCGGTGCCGACCATCCGCTTTACCACCCGCTCGGAAGCCGCCGACGAGCTGGGCGCCGGCGTCTCGCTGTTTGGTATCAGCCAGTATTATGAGGGCGCGTATGCCACGGAAGCGATTCTGATGTTTCCGGAAGCCGCCAGTTTTGAAATCGTACGCATGATGGTTGGCGATCTGATCCCCGCCCATGAACTGGGAGAGATGGAACGCGAAGCGATGAGCGAAATCGGTAATATTGTGCTCAACGCCTGTGTTGGCACGCTGGCGAACATGTTCCAGAAAGAGCTACAGGGCTCGCTGCCCGAGGTGCGCGTCGGTACCAGCAAGGAGATCCTCAATCCGGACAAAGATGAAAACGATCCGATAGTGATGATGCTGCGCATCGATTTTGCGCTGGAGCGCCAGCAAATTCAGGGGTATCTCGCGTTTATCCTTGATATGTCCGCGCTGCAAGACTTACGTGAGCAAATCCGGCTTTATATCAACCGCATTGAGTCCGGTTGTGTTCCCGACGGAATGTAATCATGAAAGATAAGTTGTTACTGGATGCATTCTCTGCGCTCAGCCTCGGCGTCATCATCGTTGATGCGCAATACCGCATTACGTTGTGGAACGCCTGGCTGGAAGCCCATACCGGTCTTGCCGCCAGTGAAACGCTGGGGGAGGATTTTTTTACTGTCTTTCCTGATTTGCTGTATCACCGCGTTGGCGATGCTATCCGTCAGGCAATTGGCCACAATTTATCAGCCCTGCTATCACAGTCGCTGCACCGTTCTCCGTTTCCACTTTATGCCGAACCGGCGCGGCCTGCCGCCCGGCTGAGCCAGGCAGTAACTATTGTTCCGCTGGGTGATGCTGAACGGTTTTGCCTGATCCAGATTGTGGACGTTACGGCCGCAGTCCGCCGTGAATCCCTGCTGCGCGACCAGGCACATGAACTGTTATCACAATCGCTGTCGGACGGTCTTACCGGTGTGGGCAACCGGCGTTACTTCGATCTCTGCATTGACCGCGAATGGCGCGCCAGCAAGCGCAATAACAAATCGCTGTCGCTGCTGCTTATCGATGTCGATCACTTCAAACGCTATAACGATTGCTACGGCCACCAGCGCGGAGATGAATGTCTGCAACAGATCGCGAATGCCATGCGTAATGCGCTGGATCGCCCAAACGACATTCTGTTTCGCTATGGCGGCGAAGAGTTCTGCGCCCTGCTGCCGGAAACGCGCTCCGCCGATGCGGTGGAAATCGCCGAACGGTTACGCACCAGCGTTCAGCTGCTGGATTTACCCCATGCCAACTCGCCAGACGGCATCGTCAGCGTGAGCATTGGTGTCGCCAGTCACCACCAGCAACAGCACACAGAATACGGCCAGCTTATTCAGAGCGCTGATGATGCGCTGTACGTGGCCAAACGCGCTGGCCGCAATACGGTGCGCGTAAAATCCGCCACCCGGCAACCGCGACCGGTTAAGAGTTGATGATGTCGGGCTATAAAAAAACCGCTCCGTCAGAGACGGGTGAAACGGTGCTAAGGCAATTTCTGCCACAATGAATGAACGGGCATAAAGACGAGCTGCTGATTTGTTGGAATAACCAGTAAATCATACTTTTCTATGCCCCTCTTTTTTTTCCGCTTATTACCGGGGATTGCGTATTGCTTTTTGTCAGGCGAAAAATTTCAATATTTCCATGCCGGGGATGACGAAAATGAAATGACCCGGCAAATAAATTTCTTTTTTCTGCTGAAATTGCGCGAATATTTTCGCTTGCTGGTAAATCTACCGCCAGATTCTGTGGTGGATTTGACGCTGTCGCAGGCACTTCCTGTTGCGATGCCGTTCTTACCGCCGCTGTCTGTTGAAGTTCTGTAGATTCTTCTGTTGGTGGGGAAATACAGCACAACTGGCGCAAACCCAGGGCAATAGTATTCATAGCCGTTATCTCCGAAAAAGGGTTCTGTTTATGCAGCCCATTTAATCTTATGGGTAGGCAAAGCCATCAAAAAGTTCCCCAAAGACTTATGATTGAGCGTATTAACATTATCTTCTACACGTAATTCATACGCTCCCTGAAGAATACCCCTGTAAAAACCAGGAAAATAAAACATACAGGAAGTGACCAACGCGATAAAAACATAAAAGTTATGCATTTCCAATAAATAAGGAAAAAGCGAACAGCTGGAAAGCTATCAACTCTTTGAATATCAAAACAATCAAATTAATTATCAAAAAAATGAACAATGTGAATTGTCCTATATTTGCACTTAGACATAATAATTAATTCCATGGCGCTTTTTACGCTAACGCAGATAACACACTGAATGACAAATGATATATTATCAAAAACATTATTAGCCACATTCCCTGGAAATAGAAAAACAATAAAAATAGATGTTTATCGTTTTGATTTTAAAATAAAAAACAACTATATTAAGCATATTCTTATTCCGCCTTCTAATACCAGAAAAATAGTGTACATTTTCTTTGCGCATTGTTGATTTATCTATTCACATCTAAATCAGCAATGTCACCACCTTAATATGGTTAATTATCAATGAGGTCTAAAACATGAATACTCTACGCGAACTGAATGTAGAAGAACTGGATATGGTTTCTGGTGCAGGTATTGGCCCCATACTAGGCGGTGTAATTACTGGCATTGGTAATGCCCTTGAACCCACAGAAGGTATTCCGATTGTTGGCTCGGTTACCGGTGCTGTTGACGACATTCTTGGTACAGTTGGCGGCATTGTCTCAGCCCTTCCTTAAATAACGTGTTACCTCGCCCCGGCCAGTTTCACTGGTCGGGGAAATAAATAATGTCAGAAATTAATATTATATCCCTCAAACCACTAATTACCTGTGAGTTTAAAAATGAATACTGTACGCGAACTGAATGCAGAAGAACTGGATATGGTTTCAGGTGCGGGCGTGGTTAGCTCTACGACCAGCGTAATTGGCTCTACACTTAATAATATACTTAATAGCGCGGAAGGCATAATTACCCCGGCGGGGCAAGGCCCTCTGGAAGGCCCCATTGGAGATGCACTTGACGGCATAGAAGTTGTCATAACGAACGTGCTATAAATAAGCATCCCCCTACCAGCCATGCTTTTTCGCAAAGAAGTTGCCGGAAATATCCAGTCACACCAGACTGGGCAGGTGCTGTTATTAACCGGTTGGCCAGTCTGGCTAACCGTTATTGTGACGCTACTCTTTTTCATCGCGCTGGTACTGTTTTTAGTTTATGGAAATTATACCAGGCAGGTTAATGTCAGCGGCGAAGTAAATTCATGGCCGCATACCGCCGATTTATTTGCGCCTGAAGAGGGCGTTATATCCCGCGTTTTTATTACTCAGGGGCAAACAGTGCGCGCCGGAGCGCCTCTTTATGAACTGGATGTCAGCAAAACATCGCCTTCCGGTAATCTCAGCTCCACCACGCTGGCTGTGCTGGAAAATCAATCCGTGCAGATTGATAAGGTGCTAAGAAATATCGATTACAACCAGCACGTCACGCTGGAAAGCCTGCAAAAACAACTGGATCAGTTGTCGCTCGAACGGCAAAAAACCGTGGCCATGGTAGACATCTCTGCTGAAGGCGTTAATGCCATGCGTTCCAGCATGAAGGACTATGAGCGATATCGCAGCAAGGGGCTGGTTACGACAGATCAGCAAAATAATCAGCGCTACCTTTTTTATCAGCAGATGAGCGTCTGGAATAGCCTGAGCTCGCAGATTGTTCAGCAGGATATGCAGATTAACTCGCTGCGCAGCGACCTGGTGACCCGCTCCGCCCAGTTTGATGAACAGAAATCACGCTATCTTTTGCAGCAGGCAGATATAAAGCGCCAGCTGGCCGAAGCGAACGTAAGTAAAACCCGCCTTATCACTGCACCCGCAGATGGTGATATTTCATCCTTAAATATTACTCAGGGGCAAATGGTCGCCGCCGGGGATGAAGTGGTGCAACTGGTTCCTTCCAGCGGGATCCGGTTTCACCTGGTGCTGTGGCTGCCGGATGATAGCGTGCCTTATATCAAACCTGGCGAAAACATAAACATCCGTTACTCAGCCTATCCTGCTGAAAAATATGGCCAATTCCCCGGGAAAATTATTTCCGTATCGTCAGCGCCGATCACCGGATCAGAGTTGAGAAAACGCGCCAGCATACCGCAATCACCCGGCAAAATATGGTTCAAAGCCGTGGTGGCGGTGAATAAAGAGAAACTACAGTGGCGAGGGAAAATGCTGCCGCTGGTCAGCGGAATGCAGGCGCAGGCTACCCTCTTTCTGGAAAAACGTCCGCTATATCAATGGATGTTCTATCCCTATTACACGCTGAAAAACAGCATTTCGGAGCCAGTGAGTGACGAAACCTGAAATAAAACAACTACTTTCCCGCCTGCATTTAACGCTGCGGCACCGGATGCCGGTGCTGCTGCAAACGGAAACAGCAGAATGCGGGCTTGTTTCGCTGGCAATGATTGCTGACTGGTATAACCTGCCGACGGACGTCCGTAACTTACGCCAGTATGGTGGTTTTTCTACCCGAGGTGCCACCCTGCGCATGGTGATGGATACCGCTGCGTCGATTGGCATGAAATCCCGCGCCCTGCAACTGGATATGGATAATCTCCCGGCGCTGAAACTGCCCTGCATTCTGCATTGGGATCTGAATCATTTTGTCGTGCTGGCCGCGATTCGCCGGGGAAAGGTGGTGATCCACGATCCGGCAGCCGGGCGACGAATTATGGGCATGAAAGAGGTGTCGCTACATTTCACCGGTGTGGCTCTGGAGCTGTGGCCAGCGGGTGAGATGAAACAGGATCAGCAACCACGCAACCGGCTTCGCCTGCGGACACTTACCGGCCGCATTACCGGATTCGCCATTACGCTGACCAAGCTCTTCTGTTACTCATTATTGGTTGAATCGTGCGGTTTATTATTGCCAGCAGGGATGCAGCTGATTATGGATCATGCCATTCCGGCAAACGACACCAGTTTATTAACCTTAATATGCCTGGGGCTGCTTTTTTTTGTGCTGTTCAGAACTGGCGTCAGTATGCTCAGAGGCTGGACTTCGCTGGTGGCGAGCACGCTCATAGATATACAGTGGAAGGCCGGATTATTTGAGCGCATGTTATCCCTGCCATTAGCTTATTTTGAGAAACGCCGCTTGGGGGATATTCAGTCCCGTTTTTCTTCGCTTACAACTTTGCGAACCACGCTCACTAACAATGTTGTCACCAGTATCATGGACGGCATTATGCTTGTTGGTTTGATGGTGATGATGCTGTTATATGGCGGCTGGCTGCTGTGGATTGTGCTGGCTTTTTTCCTCGCATGGGGAGGGTTCCGTCTGATGACTTATCCGGCCTGGCGCCGGGCTTCAGAGGAATTAATTGTTCGCGAGGCCCGCGCTGGCTCGCATTTTATGGAAACGTTGTACAGCATTAATACCATTAAAGCGCTGGGGCTGGATAAACAACGCGCCCAGCATTGGATAAATCTCAACGTTGAAAGCGCTAATGCGACAGTACGCAAAACTCGTTATGAGATGTTATTTAGCGGAGGAAATATCCTGATCGCCGCGCTTGAACAAATTACTTTACTGTGGCTGGGCGCACATCAGGTAATAGATGGGCAGCTAACGTTGGGTATGTTTGTGGCGTTTAATACCTATCGCGGGCAGTTTGCCGATCGTGCCAATAATTTACTGAATATGCTGCTTCAGTTACGCATGCTTTCCCTGCATAAAGAACGCGTGGCGGATATCGCCCATGCCGAAGCGGAAAGCACCCTCAGTGAACATACCCGTCAACTGCTGGCACCAGGGGAACCCGCAACGCTAACCCTACACAATTTATCTTTTCAGTATGATCCTTTTGTTCCCCCTCTGTTTAGCGAACTACACATGGAAATAAACGCCGGTGAAAGCGTGGCGATTATTGGCCCCTCCGGCAGAGGAAAAACTACGTTATTAAAAATTATGGCTGGCCTTTTACAGCCTACAACCGGTGAAGTACATATCAATGGCATGAACATACGAACCACAGGGCTGCGTAATTATCGCGCATGTATTGCTTGTGTATTACAGGACGATTCGCTGTTGGCCGGTTCCGTTGCAGATAATATCAGCGCGTTTGATCCGCAGCCTGATGAAAAATGGATGCAACACTGCGCACAGCTAAGCAATATTCACGAAGATATTCTTCGCATGCCGATGGGGTATCAGACATTGATCAGTGAGCTGGGCGGTAGTTTGTCCGGTGGGCAGAAACAACGGTTATTGATCGCCCGGGCATTATATCGCCGACCATCAATTTTATTTCTCGATGAAGCCACCAGCCATCTGGATACGGTAAACGAAGCGCAGATCAACACCGCCATCAAATCATTGCGCATAACGCGGGTTATTATTGCTCACCGCCCGTCCACTATTGCATCCGCAGACCGGGTAATTGATTTAGATGGGGGGAAAGAATTAGCACCAAAAAATTGAGGATGCACCAGGCATCCTCAATGTGATCAGGCAAAAATATTACCGCGGCATTACTGCAGCAGAGAAATATCCGCTACCTGCAGGAACAGTTCACGCAGTTTCGCCAGCAGCGTCAGGCGGTTAATACGCACGTCTTTGTCGTCGGCGTTTACCATTACCTTCTCGAAGAACTCATCGACCGGCTCACGCAGTTGCGCCAGTTCGATCAGCGCTTCCTGATAGCGACCCTCTGCAAAGAACGGCTCCAGCTTATCGCGCAGCACCACCAGATTACCGGCCAGCTTGATTTCGGCCGCTTCTTTCAGCACCGAGGCATGAACGATATCATTCAGCGTTTCATCAGACTTCGCCAGAATGTTGGAGACACGCTTGTTGGCTGCCGCCAGCGCCGCCGCTTCTTCCAGGGTACGGAAGTGCGAAACCGCCTTCATACGCGCATCAAAGTCCGCCGGTTTGGTCGGGCGGCGCGCCAGTACGGCCTGAATGGTGTCAACGCTGAAACCTTCGTCCTGATACCAGGCGCGGAAGCGACCCAGCATAAAGTCGATCACATCATCAACCACGTTAGCATTGGTCAGCTTGTCACCGTACAGACGCACCGCTTCTTCGGTCAGCGTTTGCAGATCCAGCGCCAGGTTCTTCTCAACGATAATACGCAGCACGCCCAGCGCGGCACGGCGCAGCGCGAACGGATCTTTATCGCCTTTTGGATGCTGGCCGATACCAAAGATACCCGCCAGCGTGTCCATCTTGTCAGCAATCGCCAGCGCGCAGGCAATTGGGTTCGACGGCAGTTCATCACCAGCGAAGCGCGGCTGATACTGCTCGTTCAGCGCAACGGCAACATCTTCCGCTTCGCCGTCGTGACGCGCATAGTGCATGCCCATCACGCCCTGGGTGTCGGTAAATTCAAACACCATGTTAGTCATCAGATCGCACTTGGAGAGCAAACCAGCGCGGGTGGCGTGATTGACGTCAGCGCCAATCTGCCCGGCGATCCAGCCCGCCAGCGCCTGAATGCGGTCGGTCTTGTCGCGCAGCGTGCCCAGCTGCTGCTGGAACAGCACGGTTTGCAGGCGCGGCAGATGATCCTCAAGGCGTTTTTTGCGGTCGGTATTGAAAAAGAACTCGGCATCCGCCAGACGCGGGCGCACCACTTTCTCGTTACCGGAGATAATCTGCTGCGGATCTTTCGATTCGATGTTAGCGACGAAGATAAAGTTCGGCAGCAGTTTGCCGTCGTTACCGTAGACCGGGAAGTACTTCTGGTCGCCTTTCATGGTGTAGACCAGCGCTTCCGCCGGAACCGCGAGGAATTTCTCTTCGAACTTCGCCGTCAGCACTACCGGCCATTCCACCAGCGAAGTGACCTCTTCCAGCAGGCTGTCGCTCAGATCGGCATTACCGCCGATTTTGCGCGCCGCTTCTTCCGCATCCGCTTTGATTTTGGCTTTACGCGCATCGTAATCAGCAATCACTTTGCCGCGCTCAAGCAGAATTTGCGGATACTGATCGGCATTATCGATAGTGAATTCCGGCTCGCCCATAAAGCGATGGCCGCGGATCACACGATCGGAATTGATGCCCAGAATCGTCGCCGGAACAACAGTGTCGCCCAGCAGCAGCGTAACGGTGTGCACCGGACGCACAAACGTCACTTCCGACGCGCCCCAGCGCATCAGTTTCGGGATCGGCAGTTTGGCAAGCGAGGTGGCAACCATGTTCGGCAGCAGCGTTTCGACGCTTTCGCCTTTCACATGGGCGCGATAGAGCAGCCACTCGCCTTTGTCGGTGGTCAGACGCTCGGCCTGATCGACGGTAATACCGCAACCACGCGCCCAGCCTTCTGCGGCTTTGCTTGGTTTGCCTTCGGCATCAAACGCCTGCGCAATCGCCGGGCCGCGTTTTTCAACTTCGCGATCCGGCTGCGATGCAGCAAGTTTTGCCACTTTCAGCGCCAGACGGCGCGGCGCGGCAAACCACTGTACGTCGCCGTGAGCCAGGCCCGCGGCATCCAGTTCAGCGGTAAAGTTGGCAGCGAAGGACTCGGCCAGGCTGCG
>Ga0268257_1002835_pt1 | contig 11679 bp, 9 predicted proteins | sample AgamicAtPrz_FD_200249 | JGI IMG/M metagenome (GOLD analysis project Ga0268257, IMG submission 200249) | Agave microbial communities from Guanajuato, Mexico - At.P.rz (v2) (version 3) | ecosystem: Host-associated > Plants > Phyllosphere > Phylloplane/Leaf | place: Guanajuato, Mexico | collected...
GAGTTATATCAATGGCGAACAGCGATTTTCTGTTTACCTCGGAATCGGTTTCTGAAGGCCACCCCGACAAGGTTGCCGACCAGATCTCTGACGCGATTCTGGACGCTATTTTCACCCAAGACCCGCATAGCCGCGTGGCTGCCGAGACACTGACCAACACCGGTCTGGTGGTATTGGCCGGTGAAATCACCACTGGTGCGAATGTGGACTACATCCAGGTCGCACGCGACACCATCAAGCGCATCGGCTACGACAACACCGAATACGGCATCGACTACAAGGGTTGCTCGGTGCTCGTCGCCTACGACAAGCAAAGCCAGGACATCGCCCAGGGCGTGGACAAGGCCAGCGATGACGAGCTGAATACCGGCGCTGGCGACCAGGGCCTGATGTTCGGCTACGCCTGCGACGAAACGCCCGAGCTGATGCCCGCGCCCATCTATTACGCACACCGTCTGATGGAACGCCAGGCTCAGTTGCGCAAGGATGGCCGTCTGCCTTTCCTGCGCCCGGACGCCAAGAGCCAGGTGACCCTGCGCTATGTGGACGGCAAGCCCCACAGCATCGACACCGTGGTGCTGTCCACACAACACAGCCCCGATCAGTCGGAAACGGCAACCAAGATGAAGGCATCGTTCACCGAAGCCATCATCGAAGAGATCATCAAGCCCGTGTTGCCCTCCGAGTGGCTGCTGGACACCAAGTACCTGATCAACCCCACCGGCCGCTTCGTCGTGGGCGGACCTCAGGGCGACTGTGGCCTGACCGGTCGCAAGATCATTGTGGACACCTACGGCGGTGCCTGCCCCCACGGCGGCGGTGCGTTCTCCGGCAAGGATCCAACCAAGGTGGACCGCTCGGCCGCCTACGCCGCCCGCTATGTGGCCAAGAACGTGGTGGCTGCCGGTCTGGCGCGCCAGTGCCAGGTGCAGGTTGCCTACGCCATCGGCGTGGCCCGCCCCATGAACATCACCGTGTACACCGAAGGCACGGGCGTGATTCCCGATGCGGAAATCGCCAAGCTGGTGGCCGCGCATTTCGACCTGCGCCCCAAGGGCATCATCCAGATGCTGGATCTGCTGCGCCCCATCTACAGCAAGACCGCCGCCTATGGTCACTTCGGCCGCGAAGAGCCCGAGTTCACCTGGGAACGCACCGACAAGGCAGCTTTGCTGCGTGCCGCTGCCGGTCTGAAGTGATTCAGGCACCCGCAAAACGGGTCTGAGGATCTGAGGGCTTGCCCCCAAGCCTCGTCAAGAAGCCACCGCGAACCATTGCGGTGGCTTTTTTGTTGTCGGATCAAGCCGACAAGGATTTCCCCCAAATGAGCACCGCGAGCCTGCGCCCGGCGACTTAGGCTTGAAACATCGCTTCAGACAAAGGAGTTCCGATGCTCAAGTGGGCCATTATTTTTGCCATCATTTCCCTGGTGGCCGGTGTTTTCGGCTTCACCGGCGTAGCCGCAGGTGCAGCCGGCATAGCCAAGATCCTGTTCTTTATTTTCATTGCCGTTGCCGTGATCTTCGTGGTCCTGGCCCTGCTGGGCATTGGCGCAGTCAGCTAGTCGACACCGCCGGACCCGAAACACCAACCCGAATGCCTGCCTTGCGCAGGCATTTTTTCATGTGGAACGGACTCAAAGCCCCCGGGCAGTCAGCGCCAGCGTCTGGCTGAAGCCGGGCTTGGCCCGGTAAAGCTGGGCGGGCCGGTGCGCCCCGCCACCCTGCATGGCCCCAGGCACGGGCTCCAGCCAGTCCATCTCATCCATCTTGCGCCTGAAGCTGACCTTGTTCAGCGGCTCGCCCAGAATGTTTTCATAAACCTGCTGCAGCTGCGGCAGCGTGAAGGTTTCGCCGCACAGGTGAACGGGCAAGGAGGAATACAGGCTTTTGCTGCGCACTCGCTCCAGGGCGGCATCCAGAATGGCCCGGTGATCGAACGGCAGCTGCGGCAGGGTCGAGAGCGGCACCACGCTGATGTCGGCGCGATCGGGCGGCAGGTTCTGCACGGGCAGCAGAGCGCAATAGGCGATTGCCACCGACCAGCCGCGCGGATCGCGTGCCGGGCCGCTGAATGTAGCCAGTTGCTCAAGATAGGCACCTTCTATGCCCACCTTGGTTCTGAGCACACGCGCCGCACTGGCCTTGGCGTCCGCATCCTCATCGGTATGAATGAAGCCGCCTGGCAAGGCCCACACCCCGGCAAAAGGCGCAGCCTGACGACGCAGCAGCACGGCATGCAGCTGCTGCTCCACCAGCGTCAGCAGCACCACATCCACACTGACCTGCACCGCTTCCCTGTGCTCATCGCTTTGATTCATTTTTTTACCAACTTTGTTTTTCTTGTGTGATTATTTCATACGAACTCAAAAATACTTAGTTGCAAAAATATTTTAAGTATTTTAAACTGCAGACGTTGCATCTCGCAGGAAAGCTGAACACCATGAGTCATCCACAAACCCAGCTGCTCATCATTGACCCGCAAAACGACTTCTGCGATCTGCCTGCAGACTGGTGCCCCCGCTCACCAGACACCCATCAGCTGATAGCGCCCAGTCTTCCGGTGACAGGTGCTCATGCCGATATGCAGCGCCTGAGCAGCTGGATGGCAGCCCAGGGAGACAAGCTGGGCCAGGTCACCATCACTCTGGACTCGCACCAGGCTTATGACATTGCCCATCCCGCCTTCTGGCAGCAGCGCGATGGCCGTTCCGTCCTGCCATTCACCCCGATCACGGCAGCGCAGGTCCATGCCGGCGACTATGCACCGCGCAACGCTGCCGAACGCGAACGCACGCTGCAATACCTGGATCAGCTGGAGGCCCAAGGCAGCTACACCCTGATGGTCTGGCCGCTGCACTGCGAGATCGGCAGCTGGGGCCATGGCGTGCATGCCGACGTGCTCGCGGCCTGCCGCCAGTGGCAGGAGCTGCAGCACCGTGCCACCCGCCATGTCTTCAAAGGCACGAACCCCTGGACCGAGCACTACAGCGCCATTCGCGCCGAGGTGCCCGATCCGCAGGACAGCGAAACCGGGCTCAACACTGCCTTGCTGGCCCAGTTGCGCCAGAGCAGCACCCTGGTGATCGCGGGCGAAGCCAGCAGCCACTGCGTGCGCGCCACCACCGAGCACATCGTGGAGAACTGGGGCAGCAGCGATTACTCGCGCATCGTGCTGCTGACGGACTGCATGAGCCCCGTCACCGGATTCGAGGCCGCGCACCGCGACTTCCTGCAACGCATGCGTGCAACCGGTGTACGCTGCGAAACCAGCGCCAGCTTTGGCTTATGAGACAAATCAGCCTCTAGCGCCCATGGATAAAGCGCTAGCAGCTCATATTTTTGAAAAGAAGAACGGCATGAAGCCCATCATCACCAGCCTGCTGGACACCGACCTCTACAAATTCACGATGTGGCAGGCCATGCTGCACCGCCACCCCCAGACCGAGGCCGAGTACGAATTTGTCTGCCGCACGCCCACGGCCTTCCCGCTGGCCGAGTTGCTGCCCGAGGTGGAGCGCGAGCTGGACGCCCTGTGCAGTCTGCGCTTTGACCAGGGCGAGCTGGACTATCTGGCCGGTCTGCGCTTCATGAAGAGCGACTTCATCGACTTTCTGCGCATCTTCCAGTTCCAGCGTGCCTTCATCCGCGCCTGGGCCGAGGGCGACCGGCTCCATATCGTCGCCAAGGGCCCACAAGTCCATGTGATGGGCTTCGAGATCTATGTGCTGGCCATCGTCAACGAGCTGTACTTCCGCCGCTTCGATGCCGAGGCCGCCCTGGTCGAAGGCCGCAAGCGCCTGCAGGTCAAGCTGGCCCAGCTCAAGCACCTGGCTGTCGAGGCCAAGCTGCACAACCCCTTCGAGCTGTTTGACTTCGGCGTGCGCCGCCGCTTCTCGGGAGCCTGGCAGCGCGAGGTGGTGCAGGCCTTTGCCCAGGAGACCGCGCAGTGGTTCAAGGGCACCTCCAATGTGCTGCTGGCGCGCGACCTGAACCTGGTGCCCATTGGCACCATGGCCCATGAGTATCTGCAGACCTATCAGGCCCTGGGCGTGCGCCTGCGCGACTTCCAGGTAGCCGCCCTCGAGGACTGGGTGCAGGAATACCGCGGCGACCTCGGTATCGCCCTGACCGATACCGTGGGCATGGACGCCTTTCTGGCCGACTTCGACATGTACTTCGCCAAGCTGTTCGACGGCCTGCGTCATGACTCCGGCGATCCGTTCGAATGGGGCGAGAAGGCCATTGCTCACTATGACCAGCTGCGCATTGCCCCGCAGAGCAAGCGCCTGGTGTTCTCGGACGGACTGGATCTGGACACGGCCCTGGCGCTCTATCACCGCTTTGCCGATCGCATCCAGTGCGGCTTCGGCATAGGCACGCGATTGACCAATGACATGGGGCTGACCACGATCAACATCGTGATGAAGCTGACCCATGCCAACGGCCAGCCCGTGGCCAAGATTTCGGACTCGCCCGGCAAGACGCTGTGCAACGACGAGACCTATCTGGCCTATCTGCGCCAGGTCTTCAACATCCCTGAGCCTGCTGCCAAGGCAGCCTGAATCTTCGGAGGCAACCATGCTGAAAGTCACCCTCGCCCAGCTCAACTACATGGTCGGCGACATCAGCGGCAATATCCGCCGCATGAGAGAGGCCGCAACCAGGGCCGCGGCCGAGCAGGCCGACCTGGTGGTGTTTTCCGAGCTGTCGCTGTGCGGCTACTACCCAGGCGACCTGCTGGACGAGCCCAGCTTTCTGCAAAGGCTGGACGCTGGTCTGCAGGAGCTGCTGCAGGCCACGCGCCAGTTTCCCGATCTGCACTGGGTCGTGGGCGCACCCACGCGCCACGATGGCCCCGGCAAACCGCTGCACAACAGCCTGCTGGTGCTCAAGAACGGACAGATTCGCCTGCAGTACGACAAGCAACTGCTGCCCACCTACAACATCTTCGACGAGCGCCGCCACTTCGAGCCCGGAGCCGACACGGCCAAGGTGCTGCGCGTGGGCAACTGCCAGGTGGGCTTTCTGGTCTGCGAGGACGGCTGGAACGACCAGGGTGCCGACTACGCCACCAACCCCTTTGTACGCATGGGCGATGCGGCCCCCGATCTGGTCATCAGCATCAACGCCAGCCCCAGCCACCTGGGCAAGCGCGAGCAGCGCCACGAGGTCTTCACCCAGGCGGCGGCACGCCACAAGCTGGCCATCCTCTACATCAACCAGATCGGCGGCCAGGATCAGATCGTGTTTGACGGCGCATCGTTTGCCGTGGAGCCCGAGGCAGGACTGGTCTTCGAAGCCAGGCGCTTCGAGGAAGATGTCTACACGCTGGAGCTGAATGCGCAGGGCCGGTTTCAGGCCTGCGCCGGCACGGCCTTGCCTGCCGTGCCGGCGCAAGGCCTGGCCACCATGGAGTTCTACCGCCAGCAGATCGTGCTGGGCCTGCGCGACTATGCGCGCCGCTGCGGCTTCCAGCAGGTGGTGGTGGGCAGCTCGGGCGGCATCGATTCGGCATTGACGCTGGCCCTGGCCGTCGATGCCCTGGGAGCGGAGAATGTGGTCGGCATCACCATGCCGTCGAGCTACTCCTCTGCCGGCTCGGTCGACGACTCCGTGCTGCTGTGCCGCAATCTTGGTATCAGACTCTACGAGCATCCGATCAAGGAGCTGGTCACCACCTATGCACGCCAGTTCGAGGCCAGCTTTGGCGAACCGCTCAAGGGCCTGGCGCTGGAGAATCTGCAGGCCCGCGCTCGCGGCACCACGCTGATGGAGTTTTCCAATGCCTTCGGCCATCTGCTGCTGACCACGGGCAACAAATCCGAAGTCTCGGTGGGCTACTGCACCCTGTATGGCGACACCAACGGCGGTCTGGGCTTGCTCGGAGATCTGTACAAGACCGAGGTCTTCGAGCTGTCACGCCATATCAACCGCCATGCGGGCCGCGAGCTGATCCCGCAGGCCATCATCGACAAGCCGCCTTCGGCCGAACTGGCTCCCGGCCAGAAGGACGAGGACAGCCTGCCGCCCTATGCCGTGCTCGACGAGATTCTCAAATGGCATATCGAGGGCCAGCACCTGTCCAGCAAGGAATATGCGCAGGCTGCAGCCTTTGTGGACAGGCTGCGCACAGAAGCCGGCGGCCCCGAGACCATTGCCCGCGTGCAGAAGCTGGTGTTCCGCAGCGAATACAAGCGCCGCCAGGCTCCGCCCATGCTTAGAGTACGCCCACGGGCCTTTGGCACGGGCCGGCAGATGCCGATTGCGGCACACTACGAATAGCAATGCCCGGCATCTGCTTGAGACAAGCTGACAACGCCTTGCAGCACCTTGGGTGCGGCCAAGCGCTTGGCGGCCTGTCTCGAATGCCGACTTTGGCCGTACCGGGCCTGATTAAACATTAAAAATGTGAGCTAACTTCGCTTACCCAGTAAGCGTTTGGCGCTTTTTTATCTATATTTGCCCTTGCGGGCGCCGATTTCTGTACGGGTTTCGCTCTCATGCCTCAAGCCAGTCCCAACACCTCCAGCAAGCGTGTCATCGCCGCCGCACCCGAGACCCTGCCCACCTCGGTGCCCCTGCATACTGCCGTGCTGATCGGCCGCTTCCAGCCTCTGCACAACGGCCATATGGCCTTGTTGCATGCCGCACTGGAGCGAGCTCGCCAGGTCGTGGTGGTACTGGGCAGCGCCTGGCAGGCACCCAACCCCAAAAACCCGTTCAGCTGGCAGGAGCGCGCGCAGATGCTGCGCAATGCGCTATCGAAAGAGGATGCCGAGCGCGTACGCTGCGTTCCCGTGCGCGACTATTACAACGAGCCGCTGTGGGTGAATGCCGTGCGCGAAGCCGTGCAGGCCCATGTGCCCGAAGGCGCGAGCGTGGCCCTGGTCGGACATTTCAAGGACTCCAGCAGCAGCTATCTGGCACGCTTTCCGGGCTGGGAGCTGATCAGCCTGCCGCGCCTGGGCCAGTTTGACGCCACGCCGCTGCGCGAAATCTTCTTCGGTGAAGGCGACGCCTCGCCCGAAACCATGGATGCGGCTCTGGCCAGGCTTTCCTCCCAGATGCCCGAGAGCACGCTGGACTTTTTGCGCCGCTGGGCCCAGACACCGCTGTATCTGCGCCTGCAAAAAGAATGGCATATGTTGCAGGACTACAAGCGGGCCTGGGCCAAGGCGCCTTATGCACCGGTGTTCGTCACCGTGGATGCGCTGCTGCGCTGCCGTGCCAAAGGCCAGGATCAGGTGCTGCTGATCCAGCGCGGCCATGCTCCGGGCCAGGGCCTGTGGGCGCTGCCCGGCGGCTTTCTGGAGCAACGTGACAGCCTCTGGCAATCCTGCATGCGCGAGCTGCGTGAAGAAACCTGCTCCTCCATCAGCGAGGCCGACCTGCTGGCGGCCCTGCAGGCCGTGCAGGTCTTCGATCACCCGGACCGCAGCCTGCGCGGGCGTACCATTACCCATGTGCACTATCTGGATCTGGGCGTGCAGCCCAGCCTGCCTCCGGTACAGGGCGCGGACGACGCCGCCCTGGCCCGCTGGGTGCCGATTGCCGATCTGCCCCGCATGGAGGCCGAGTTCTTCGAGGATCATTTCCAGATCCTGTGCCAGTTCCTGCCCGTGACTCTGGCTCAGAGCGAGCCCGAGCTCCAGGTCGCCTGATACACAAAACCATAGCTGCAAGCGCTTTACCATCAAGCGCTGGAGCCACTTTTTCCTGATATTTAATGAGCCAGCTCCATATCCGCCCCGCCACCGAGCAAGACATCGACCTGATCTTGCACTTTGTGCGCGAACTCGCCATTTATGAAAAGGCCGAGCATGAGGTCAAGGCCACGCCCGACCATGTGCGTCGCACGCTGTTCTGCGCCAACCCAGCCGTCTTCGGCCTGATCTGCGAGATTGACGGCCAGCCCGTGGGCTTTGCCGTGTACTTCTTCAACTATTCCACCTGGCAGGGCCAGCACGGCCTGTACCTGGAAGACCTGTACATCACGCCTGACGCACGTGGCCACGGCGCCGGCAAGGCCTTGCTCCAGCATCTGGCCCGAGTTGCCATGGAAAAGGACTGCGGCCGCTTTGAATGGAGTTGCCTGGACTGGAACACGCCCTCCATCAAGTTCTATGACAGCCTGGGCGCCCTGCCGCAGACCGAGTGGATCCGCTATCGCATGAGCGGCTCGGCCCTGCAGGCCATGGCTGCTGGCGACAAATAGGACTGAGCTGCAGGCCGGATCATCCAGAGTGATGTGTGTAGACCTTCAAAATGATGCGCACCCCTTTTCAGATTGAGTGTACGCAACATCAACAATGCGGCGCGTTCGCGCTTGCGCCAAAATGAATGGTTTTGCAAAACAATAACAAAGGCGGCAATCAGTGCTGACCTTTCACACTATCTCTGGAATCCAGAATGCCAAGCTATCAAGAACTCATCGCTCAGAAAAGTGCGCTGGACAAGCGCATCGAAGAAGCGCGCAGCACCGAAGCCAAGGAAGCCCTGGCCACCGTCAAGCAACTGATCGCCACCTTCGGCTTTACCTCTCAGCAGGTCTTCCCCTGGAAGCCTGAAGAAAAGAAAAAGGTCGAGGCCAGGTATTACGACCCCGAAAGCGGCGCGACCTGGACCGGCCGCGGCAAGCCTCCGAAGTGGATCGAAGGCAAGGACCGCAGCCAGTACGAAATCAAGACCACGCCTACCGTGGACTTCAGCGCCCCTCGCGACGAAAAGAACCCGTTCCCGGTTCAGTAAGCGGCCTGACCCGTTCAGCCTCCAGCAGCCTGCTCCGTCGGCAGCGGCGCCTTGAGCATGCGCACCAAGGCTGTCACGTTCAGGCACTGGATGAGCAGATCTCCGTCATTGGCACGGATCAAGCGATCCACCAGCTGATCTGCCGCCCCCGCCATTGCAGGAGCCAGTCGCAACTGCCCGCTCTCGAAGCGCACCACGCCTTCGAGATCGCTGACCAGCACGCCCAGCTTGAGCCCCTGGTGCTCCAGCACGATCACCTGGCTTTGCGCCGTCCTGGTCACGGGCTTGCCAAAGAGCAGTGCTCCCAGATCAAAGACCCAGACATAGCCGGCCACGACACCCTGGCTGCGCCGCGCCAGCGTACCCACGCAGTGCGGCAAGCGACCGGCTGAAACGGGGGCGATGGCCGAGGCACTCTGGGCCTCGAGCACGCAGGCCGCATCGACGGCAAGCACGCTGCGCCCCACAAAAAAAGTCGCCATCTCCATGCCCAATGCGCTGCCCTGACTGGCCGCCGCCAGGCCTTGCACCCTGGTATTGCGGCGACCGACAGCCGCCTGGGCATCGTCCTGCACGGCACCAAAAGCCTGCACGGACAGCGCAAGCACCTCTTCGCGATAGCCGTCGCTGCGTTTGAACTCCCGGTAGCCGCTACCCGCCGTGATCGCCACCACGCAGTACTGACCTTGGTACACCATGGCACGGGCCATGCTCTGGCCTGGCGCCAAAGCCAGCATCTGCGGCGGCAGATCCAGCCGCATGCCCGGCTGCAGCTGCACATCCGAGGAGGACATGACCATGCCTGATCGGTTCAGATAAGCCACCTGTCTGCTGGTTGCGCCTCCTCCCTGCACGCCAGTCACGCCTTCCAGCATGGCCTTGAACTCACGCTGTGCATGAAACACCAGGCCGATCCCGCCCAGCACCATCCCGTCGGCGTTGCGTATGGCCGCGTGATAGACATAGGTCGGGCCATCATCCTCGTGCTGCACACAGGGCCTCCATGGAGACACGTGATAGGCCTGGGTCCCTGCCAGCGCCAGGACCTGGTGCAGGCTGTCCGCCTCTATATGACTGCCCAGCAGCTCCTGACTCTCTGCCTGCCCTCTATGGCTGACGGCCACGACTTTGCCGCGAGCGTCATAGACCATGATTTGCTGGTAGACCGTATAGAGATCGTGAATGCCGGTGAGCAACCCGCACACCTCGCTCACCAGATCCCCCGCCTTCTCCCCCAGGGCAAGTGCCTCGAGCAAATCGGACAGCTGCGGTGTCAGTGCCCACCAGCGGCAGTCGTTGGCGCGCTCGTAGAGATTGCGATCCAGCAGATCCACCAGCAGACTCGTCAGCAGACTGTTGTCCCGCAGTGCGGTATTGAGCACCGTGCCATAGAGCGCATCAATGGATTGAGAGAAGACCTCGTTGGTCCGCGCCCCCGTCTCGCCAATCTGCTCCAGAACGGCTTGCAGCCGCGTGTTGTCCATCTGTTTACCTGCAGTCATCACCCGCCCGTTCCAGACCACACGGCGTATGGTGTCTGCAGCGCTGTGTATGGCGTGCAGGGGCGGGCAGAAACGGTGTGCATGTGTCAGCAGGCCCTGAGCCACCGCGGCATCCAGCCCATCCAGACCCGCTTGCGATTGAAGACCGAAGGCCAGCTCCAGCGGGGTCATGATCTGCGCTCGCCAGCCCTTGGGGCCCATATAGCCTTGATAGCCTGCCGATGCCGCAGACTGCACCAGATAGGTGCACCCCCCATGCACATGCAGCACGCTTGCACCATCACGGTGAGGCCGCACATTCGCTCCCACACCAATCCAGTGCAGATCGCTGCTGGCCAGCACCCGACCCTGCTCATCCAGCAACAGGGCGATGCTGGTCTGCGCCTCTGGTGCACCACTGCCGTCGACCTGATCGCGTCCGCTCCAGATGCCTTGCATCTCACCGTCGAAGTCGAAGCACAGGCACAGCACGCCCAGGGCTTGCCGGTTGATGGGGTCCAGCATGCGATGCGCATAGATCAGACCGCTGTCATGGCCCGGCAGCAGGTCGGTGGCACCAAAGCTCTGCACAAAGCCCGGGTTTTGCAGCGCACGGGCAATCAGCGCATCCCGGCATGGCTGATCTGTGGCCTGACTCCTCTCGCGAGCACTCGCTCGCACCCTGCCCTCGGCATCCAGCAGCAGAATGTCCGCATAGACCGTGTATTTGCTCCGGTACGCCTGCAAACGCTGGGTGATGGCTGCCTCATCGCCATCCAGCCCAGCCATGAAACCGCACAGCACGGCATCCGTCGCCAGAAACCCCACATCGGCCGTGCGCTCGTAGAGATTGCGCACCAGGGTATCGATCAGATGCTGTGCCTGACTGGACAGCCCTGCCGTCACTCCAGCCACCGCCTGCATGACCATTGAGCGCACCAGATCCTGCTCCAGCCGCTCGAAGCCGCCACGCGTGGCGGCCATCATGGGCAACAAGGCCTGCGCTTCCTGAGGGCAATTCATCTTGGCGGAGGACTCTATGAGCCGCCACATCAGATTCAGCTCTCTGAGCGAACTCTCGCAGCGCCCGACCTGGCGCATATGAGGAATGAAGACGTCTGTCTGCAGCAGATCCTGGGCGCGCTGCGCCGGGGCAGTCATGGTTTCTAGAGGCATGCTCTGGCAGAGCAAAAGCCAGGCCTATTTGTAAAAACACGTTACACATGGCCCAGAACAAACCCTGCTCCTTGAGCAATTTGCCCTCTGATCGACTGGGGGGAGGTCTTGAAAGCTCGGGAAATTGCCTTATTATTAGCACTCGATGGGGTTGAGTGCTAACAGCTTGACCCTAGATATTCCGAATGTCGGCCAGGATGGCTGGCAAGTCTTGTTTCAACTTTGTTGATGTATTTAGGAGTTGGTATGAACCTGCGTCCCCTGCACGATCG
>Ga0268257_1002837_pt1 | contig 11678 bp, 10 predicted proteins | sample AgamicAtPrz_FD_200249 | JGI IMG/M metagenome (GOLD analysis project Ga0268257, IMG submission 200249) | Agave microbial communities from Guanajuato, Mexico - At.P.rz (v2) (version 3) | ecosystem: Host-associated > Plants > Phyllosphere > Phylloplane/Leaf | place: Guanajuato, Mexico | collected...
TAAATTTCAGACGGTATTTTGCTGAGTACTACATACAAGCTAACTGGTTCTTTCCCGGTATTGTTAAATGACATTTCCTCCTCACTTTGAACATGAATTAAGTCTGCCTCAGAGACTTCTGTTTCTTTCCCATCAATACTAATTGTGCCGTTACCGGTTACGACATAAATATAAACTTCTGTTCCTGGATGCTTATGAGTGGGCAGTTGTTGGCTAGGTAAAAAATTTAATACAAAAGCAGTTGTTTCACCTTTTTTGTAAATAATCCTTTTTGTAAATTTTTCTTCGCTATATTCCATATATGTTTTAACTGAATTCTTTTCCATAGATAATTCCTCCTAAATTACAATTTCTATTTTTATTTTAATTGAAAATAATTTTCAATTAAGTGAGTATGATCACATTCATTCAATATTAATTAATTTAATAGGAAAAGCCAGCTAACTTTCAGCTGACTTTTCCTATTATGATATAACCACTTCTACAAGCGAGGCACCCTTTTGTAATGCCTGTTTATTTACATTACTGGATTGTCAAAAAGAATGAGGAACTGCTCATGTTAAATTTAATGAAAGTAACATGATCACTAATCATAATTCTAGTAAGAAAACGAATACTAAGAAAACCTTTAATGCAAGACTATGAAGGAGGTTTTCAAATTGAATAAAAAAACGTTTATTTTTCTAATCATCCTCTCACTTTTTGAATTTTCTCAACCTGCCTTTTCATTTAAGGCAGAAGCTGTAAAAACACATCCAGGTGTCGTGGATTTACGTATCCTAGAAACAACTGATTTACACGCATCCTTAGTCAATTATGACTATTATCAAACAAAAGTAGACAACCGAATTGGTCTAATCAAAACAGCGACACTTATTCGGAAGGCACGGAATGAAGTACAAAATTCTTTATTATTTGACGATGGAGATCATCTGAAAGGAAATCCTCTTGGAGAATATTTAGCGAGAATTCGAGGGATACGCAAGGGAAAAATTCATCCAGTTTATCGTGCCTTTAATTATTTACATTATGATGCCATTGCCATTGGTAATCATGAATTTAACTACGGTTTAGGATTCTTAAAAGCAGCCTTGAAAGGGGCAAAGATGCCCGTCCTCAATGCCAATGTTTTCTCTGTTAAAAAGAAAAGACCCTACTTTACTCCGTATGTTATTTTGAAAAGAAAAGTGGTTGATCAGAATGGAGGAACACATCAACTAAACATTGGGGTAATAGCATTTATGCCGACACAAATTATGAAATGGGATAAGGCAAATCTTGAAGGTAAAGTTATAGCTAAACCCATTGTTGATACTGCAAAAGAATTTATCCCAATCATGAAGTCAAAAGGAGCCGATATCATTGTTGCCCTAGCCCATACAGGAATCAGCTACGGAACCTATAGCGCTGAATCGGAAAATGCAGTCTATTATTTATCAAAGATTCCGGGCATCGATGTCATATTGGCAGGACATTCGCATAATGTCTTTCCAAGTTCTGTGTATAAAAATTCTCCTGATACTAACATAGAAACAGGACAAATTAATGGTAAACCTGTCGTAATGGCAGGGGCTTTTGGTAATCGTCTTGGAATTATTGATCTCAGACTAGAAAAAACAAATGGCCATTGGGTTGTATTAAAAGGGACATCCTTCACAAGAGCCATTGCTAATGATACCGGGACCTCCCTTGTTAAGAGAGATAAACGTCTTTATCAATTAATTAAACCAGAGCATCAGGAAACAGTCGATTTTATTAATAAATTAGGGCTTTAATAGTTAAAACATTCTTTACTTTCAAACTTTAGTTATATAAAATAAAGTAATAATATAAATGGTGTTTTTTTTGGGGGAGTCTGTCAAACAGGCTCCTTTTTGTCATTTTTTAAAAATGGACCATTTAAATCTTGGGAGAAGGGGTTACTACATGTCAACACAAGCTCTAATCGCACTAGGTGTATTCTTATTTACCTATGCCTTTATCGTCACTGAAAAGATTCATCGCACGATCATTGCCATGTGCGGCGGAATTATGATGGTATTACTAGGAATTGTTGGGCAGGAAAAAGCGCTTCACCATATCGACTTTAATACACTCGGATTATTGACCGGTATGATGATCATCGTTGCCATAACTTCAGAGACAGGTCTGTTCAAATACATAGCTATTTGGTCAGCAAAAAAAGTGAAAGGTGATCCATTAAAAATATTGTTGGTGCTCGGAACTATTACTGCCTTGGGATCAGCCTTTTTAGATAACGTAACAACGGTCCTATTAATGGTTCCAGTTACTTTCAGTATCACGAGACAATTACGGGTTAATCCGATTCCCTTTTTAATAACCGAAGTTATTGCCTCAAATATTGGCGGAACTTCCACACTGATAGGCGACCCGCCGAATATCATGCTCGGCAGCGCCGTAAAAGAACTTACCTTTATGGCATTTATTAATAATCTAACAGCGATAACATTCTTTATCTTATTTGTAAATATTGGGATCTTAGCATTTATTTATCGGAAGCAGCTTCGAACAACGGATGAGTTAAGGGCCAATTTAATGGACTTAGATGAAAAGGAAGAAATAACAGATACCAAGTTACTAATTAAATCTCTAACTGCTCTCTCTTTAACTATTTTGGGTTTTTTCCTGCATCAGCTTTTTCATATTGAATCTGCTACCGTTGCGTTAGCTGGTGCCTTCCTGCTGCTTCTATTAACAGGAGAAAAGTATTTAGATAAAGCATTTTTAAAAGTAGAATGGACAACCATATTCTTCTTTATCGGCCTGTTTGTATTGGTATCAGGATTAATCGAAACAGGGGTAATTTCGTTATTAGCAGATTACTCCGTACACCTAACTGGAGGGGATGTTACATCCACATCCATCTTAATTCTCTGGGTTAGCGCGATCGCTTCAGCATTTATTGATAATATTCCGTTTGTTGCCACCATGATTCCAATGATAAAAGACATGGGGGAACTTGGCATTACAAATTTAGAACCTCTTTGGTGGAGTCTATCTTTAGGGGCATGTCTAGGCGGAAATGGCACATTAATTGGCGCAAGTGCCAATGTGATTGTGGCGGGTCTTGCAGCGAAGGAAGGCCATCCTATTACATTTGGAAAATTCATGTTGATTGCATTTCCATTAATGATTTTATCAATTATTATTTGTACGATTTACATATATTTAAGATATCTAATTTAGGAGGGGTATAATGAAAGTAGAGTATAAATATAACGAACAGTTTCTCGAGCTAAAAGAAACTCCAAACGGCGATGATTTTGAATTTACACTTACTTTTATTGATAACAAATGGAAGAAAAAAATCGAAGAAATTCGTGAGTATTTTGATACAAATAACATCCTAACTGATATCTATTTTTATATTCATCCGAAAAATAGGTTTCAAATAATTGTTAGAAAAGACTTTTATAATGAATTTATCATCCAGTTGTTTAAACAACAAATAGTTGAAGAAATTAAATGGGTTTAAAAAATGGCTGCCATTATTCTGTATGGCAGCCATTTTTATACGCCATATCTATTAAAATTTATCTACGAATCTTGCTTAAAATGAGGAGAGACTTTTGGCTTATTCTTCTCTTCCCAAAGCCTTCCAAACCATTTCGTAAACCTTTTTCACGGGAATATCATGAAGTTGTGCAATGCTTTTACATTCTTCAAACTCCGGAGCACATTGCACAACTTGTCCATTATATATTCCTTCTTTTACTGTCACAGGACCCCACTCTGTAATAACTTTCCTAAACATTCTTTCTAACCGGTGTACAGTTAAAGGATAATAGCGTATTCCAAGTGTGGTAGTTTCTTTAAAAAGAATTTCCTTCATAGTATTTATATGTTTCTGCGAACAAAGTAGCTGAAGTAATACGCCTGGTCTATTTTTTTTCATATAAATCGGGGTATAGAAGACATCATTAGCGCCAGCCTCAAATAACAAGTCCATCACATAGCCAAGCCATTCTCCAGGAATATCATCGAGATTAACTTCCATTTTGACCATCTGATCATCAAGATGCTCATTACTGGGAGGAAGATGAGAGACCATTAAATCATTTCCTTTCTTTTCAAAAAGAGGCATTAAATATCAAAAAGGACGTCCGCTTAAAGGTTTATTTTAGTCCTCTCCAATGACAACACGGAGCACATTGGGATGTTTTTTAAAGGTCTTCGTTCCAGCCCCATAACCAATGGATGTAACCTTCATAGATGGTATCGGGCAAAATTCTTCTGCCAATACAGCGACAATCGCTGCCCCAGTGGGAGTGGTGAGCTCGAAGCGAATGTCAGATTGTTCAATTGGTACACCTTTTAAAATTTCAAGAGTAGCCGGTGCAGGTACAGGATAAATACCATGATCAATATGGATTCGACCTGTTCCCACAGGAATGGGCGATGATTTAATTACGTCTATTCCTAATTGATGAATTAAGATAGCTGCACCGATAATATCAATAATCGAATCTACTGCCCCTACTTCGTGAAAATGGACCTTCTCTAAGGGAATTCCATGGATATGTCCTTCCGCTTCACCAATTCTTTTAAAGATTTTTAATGCTGTATTTTTCACAGGCTCAACAAAACCTGCCCCCTCAATTAAAGCAACAATGTCTTTATAAGACCGGTGTTCATGATGATGATGATGGTCATTTCCATGGCTATGATTATGATGGTCATGATGGTGCTCATGGTCGTGTGCATGGATGTGTTCGTGACTTTCATGGTTGTGTTCATGATCATGTGCATGGGTTTGTCCGTGATCGTGTCCACCATCATGTGCATGGGTTTGTCCATGAACGTGTCCATCATCATGTGCATGGGTGTGTCCATGTTCATGTGCATGATGATGGTTATGGGTATGAACATTCTTCAACACCACATCAAATTTGGTACTTGTAATCCCATTTTTCACTATCTTTTTCCATGTCAACATATACTCATCATCAATATGAAGTTTTTTTAATTCTTCTACTAAACGATTCGGATCTGCTCCGGCATCAATTAGAGCTCCAATAACCATATCGCCGCTAATACCTGAAAAACAATCAAAATAAAGTGTCCTCAATTTTTCCCGGCCCCTTTTTGTGCAAGTTGATCAATTAATACTGCGTTATATCCCCCGCCAAACCCATTATCAATATTCACGACACTAATGCCTGATGCACATGAATTCAACATCGTTAATAAGGCAGATAATCCATTAAAATTTGCTCCATACCCAACACTCGTTGGGACAGCAATAACAGGATGGGAAACAAGTCCGCCAACTACGCTTGGAAGTGCCCCTTCCATACCAGCAACAACAACGGAGACCGTGGCATTTTGAATTTCCTCCGCATGACTTAACAAGCGATGAATTCCAGCAACACCTACATCATAGATCCGATGTACTGTGCTGCCTAATACTTCTGCCGTAACCGCTGCTTCTTCGGCAACTCGTAAATCCGATGTACCTGCACAAATTACGGCAATATACCCTTTTGCCTCTCCCTCATAGACAGTGTCCTCTTTCCAAAAAAGAATTTGTGCTTCTTCTTTGTAGATAAAATCAGGGCAAGCACGTTGGACAATTTCTGCCTTTTCCTTGGTAATACGTGTGACGAGCACTTGGTTGTTTCGGGCTCTTAACACTTGGATAATTGAAATAATTTGCTCAGTCGTTTTACCTTCGCCGTATACGACCTCTGGGAAGCCTTGACGTTTCTTACGATGATGGTCAACTTTAGCAAATCCCAAATTTTCAAATGTTGCTAATTGCTCTTTTGCCTCTTTGACACTAAGGGTACCTCTTTGAACCTGCTCTAAAATTTCTTCAAGCATTCATTTCCCCCCTTTTTAATATAAACTTCAAAAATGTTGGGTCATTCCGCTTGCCAACTTATCATATTTCTCATAAATAAGTTTATATTTTTCACTATTATCCTTAATAGGAACAATTGCTTCACCCATTGGGATATTCTTTTTAATATCTTCAAAGGAATGAACTTTACCAATAGCCACTAATGCAGTCCATGCTGCTCCCCACGCTGCACTGTGGTAGCTCTCGGGCACATAAATCTCCGCCTCGAATACATCCGCCATCATTTGCAGCCACAATGGAGATCTGGATAAACCACCATTTACATATATCTTTTGATGTTTCCCGGCTAACCTCTCTAAAGCTTTGCCAATTTGAAAGAGGTTAAATGTAATGCCTTCTAGTACCGCTCGAATAAAATGTTCTCTTCTATGTGTGATAGACAATCCAAAGAAATTTCCTTTTGCTCTTTGATTCCAAATCGGTGCTCTTTCGCCATTGAGATATGGATGAAAGATGATTCCATCGGAACCAAGTGGCACCTTTTCTGCATCCGCAAGGAAATCAGCGAATTTCCTAGGGTCATTCAAAAGATCTTTTAACCATTGTAAGGCAATCCCTCCATTATTAGTTGGACCTCCAATGATAGAAAAATCTTCTGTAAAAGAATAACAAAAGTTTTCTTGATGTTCACTCATTTTAACGCCTCTTGTGAATTGCCGAATGGCTCCGCTAGTTCCAACTGAAACTGCCACTTCACCCGGGAGAATCGCTCCAATACCCAGGTTAGCCAGTTGGCCATCCGCAGCACCGATAACAAAAGGAAGTTCAGAATCAATCCCCATTTCTTCGGCTTTTAGAGGATTCATCCCTGTTAATATCTCTGTTGGAGGGACAATTCTAGAAAGCTGATCTTCATGAATACCCGTTAGAGATAATAATGTTTGATTCCACGTGTGTGTGTCTGGGTTAAATAACCCTGTCGCAGATGCCATCGAATAATCTATAACCCTCTTGTTAAACCAGCATTGAAGTAAATACTCTTTAATAGACATAAAGTACTTTGCTTGGAGGTACGGATCATATTTAGTTTCTTTCATCCACAATAACTTAACAAATGGCGTCATGGGATGAACCGGTGTGCCTGTGTTTGAATACACCTCGTTCCCCATTTTTTCAATCACTGATTCTGCTTGTAGATAACTTCTTCCATCAGCCCAAATTAAGGCTGGAGATATTGGGAATCCATTCTCATTTATACAAATGAGGGAATGCATTGCAGAAGAAAAACCAACTGAAATCAACTCACGTTTTTCAATTTTGGCTTTCTCAATTACCTCTTTTATGGCTTGTACAGCTGATTGTTCAATCTCAATTGGGTTTTGTTCGACCCATCCTTGCTTTGGATAATGAAATGTGTTCATTCTCTCAGCTTCTGCGATTAATTTACCTTGAAGGTCAAATGCGCATGCTTTAACACTTGTTGTTCCGATATCAAGTCCTATCACAACTTCTCTTGACATTCTCTCCTCGTCCTTTTCACATAACATAAAGTATATTATTTATTGCAATTTTTATAATGTTATATTAAAAGGCTCTGGATATTTCCAAAGCCTTTTTTTAAATGTACTTTCCTAAACACATTGGCGAAGTGAAAGCTCTAAGACAACACCTTATTCATACTTCCACTCTGATATCCAACTAAATCTAACGTGATATATTTGTAACCATATCCTTGGAGTGCTTTCACGATTGAGTCATGGTTTTCAAGAACCTTTTTCATATCATCTGGTTCTACTTCGATTCTTGCAATCTCATCATGTGTTCGCACCCGTACTTGATGGATATCTAGTGATTTTAAATAGGCTTCGGCTTTTTCTACCTTCGTTAACTTTTCTTTTGTAATATATTCACCATAAGCAATTCTTGAAGAAAGACACGCTAATGATGGTTTATCCCAAGTTGGCAAATCGAATTCACGCGAGAGTTCTCTGATTTCTTGTTTAAACAAATTAGCTTCTAGGAGTGGACCACGTATCCCCTTTTCTTTAGCGGCTTGCATACCTGGTCGAAACTCATTCATATCATCTGCTATGACACCATAAACCACATTTTGAAAGCCCTTTTCTTCCATGACTGGAATCAAATGATCAAATAAACTGCTCTTACAGAAATAGCATCGATTTTTATTGTTTTCTGCATAGCCTGGAATAGCAAGTTCTGATGTTTCAATCACTTGGTGCCTGACACCAATTTGATTTGCAAGAACTCTTGCCTCTTCCAGTTCACTAGAAGGGTAGCTTTCAGAGTCTGCTGTTACAGCGAGAACATGCTCAGCCCCTAAAGCATCCACTGCAGCCTTTAATAAAAAAGTACTGTCTACTCCTCCTGAAAATGCAACGACTATCGATTCCATATCTTGGAGAATTGACGTTAATTTTTTGTATTTCTCTGTTAGCATGGACCGTTTCTCCCCCAATCCCTTATCTAATTAAAGTCAGCCATTGTTAATTTATTTAATAGACTTTAGATTTATGTGCACCGGGGATTTATATTGTCATGCTTCCAAAGCCGCCATCTACTCGTACGAGTGTTCCTGTTACAAAACTCGACGCTTTTTCAGAAGCAAGCCAAACCGTAGCACCTTGTAACTCTTCCGCCTCACCAAAGCGATTCATTGGAGTATGTCTCATGATTGATTCAATTCTCTCTTTATCTAAAATTTTTCTGTTTTGTTCAGCAGGGAAAAATCCTGGAATAATTGCATTGACACGGATACCATTTGGTGCAAATTCTCGTGCTAAGAACTGTGTAACACTATTAAGACCTGCTTTTGATACGGAATAGGTAAACACTCTTGATAATGGTGTTGTTGAAGAAACCGAAGAGATATTAATAATGCTTCCTTTTCTTTCCTGCTCAATCATTCTCTTCGCAAAAATCTGACAGGTTAATACAATTCCTTTTAAATTTATATCCATAATTTTGTCCCATTCGTCCATGCCAAGTTCAAAAAATGGTGTGGCGCTATTTGTACCTGGTGCGTTTAATAGAATGTCCCAGCCACCAGACCATTGTTCAATCTCATTCGCAACGTTAACTAAGGAATCCTTTGAACTAACATCAGCAGAAAATGCCTTGGCTTCCCCGCCACTCTCATTAATTTCCTTGGCCACTTCTTCTGCTTTTTCAAGATTACGTCCTACAATTGCAACTTTGGCACCGTGGGAAGCCAAGCCTTTTGCCATAGCTGATCCCAAAACACCATTTCCACCAATTGCAACTGCAACTTTTCCACTTAAATCAAATAATTGTGCCATAATTTATTCTCTCCCTTTTACTTTTAAAATAAATTTCCATTTTCATTGAAAGGAATATCATAAAGATCAGAACATAGTTCCATATTAGGATGCTGCCTCACATATTCTAGTAAAGGCTCAGATACTTCAATTTCACTTAATACTAAGGTATTTTTAATACGGACTAATTTCACGTTTGTAAAATCTAGAATATTACATGTTTTAATTGCTGCTTGGAATGCTTGTTTATCGTTTGGTAAGGTCGTAGCAATTTTAGTTGGGGCAACAACTGTTGAAGTTAAGCCATTAGCATAAGTTCCTTCTTTATCCATCTTGTCAACAAGCCGTTGTGTCGTAAAGTCTGCTGTTCCTACTCCATTGGCATTTCCTTCAGATTGATGTGTTACATCGAGGACCACCATTTTGTTAACATCCGGTCCACCAGAAGCGTATGGAGTTGGATAACGTCCAGTAATATTAGGGTCCATTCCATCACCACTAATATTTTTGCCAATTTCATCAATGACAAGGACATCCAATTGATCAAAGAAAAGCTTTGGCAATAACTCTTTTGCTTTCTTTTGAAGCTCAGGTTCTTTATTTATTATCTCTTCTGATGTAAGTACTTCAATGATGGCTACTTTATCAAATGCATTTTCAACGGATGCAACCCCAAACAGGAAAGGGGTCTTTTCCATGATGATCTTTGCCATTGCTGGAACATTTTCTGCCATATACTTAAATCCCATTTGATGACAAGCTTCTGCCCCTTTTTGCTTTCCTAATCCAATACTAATCATCTTCATCATTCCACTTTCAACAGGACCACGAAAAGCTGTGTGTGGTTTGATACGGTTGATGACCACAATTCCATCTGCTTCTGAAGCAAATTTATCCACATAAATAGGTAATCCATTCGGCAGCTCACTTATCTTTACTACTTCCATTGAAGAGCGGATTTCGCATCCGACACTTTCTTCGGTTACCCCAAGATGTGCTAAAACTTCGCGCTGTCCCTCTGCTGTCGCCCCCCCGTGGCTCCCCATACTTGGTACAATGAAAGGTTTGGCCCCTAAATCTTTTAAAAACTTGACTGTTACCGCGGTCAATTCAGGAAGGCGATCGAGCCCCCGGCTGCCAACAGCAATTGCAATTTCCATTCCAGGCTTTACCTTTTCCTGTATATCTACTCGTTGTAATTGTGTCATCAGGGTTGAGCCAAGGTCATCGATCCTTTTGTTATCAAAGTGAACTTTGACTTTTGCCATTTTAGGAACCGGAATATCTTTTAATAATTCTTGTAGGATACCCATATTTTCTTCACTCCTTTTTTTACCTATTAAGTTTTCCACTTTCCATCCTATTCCATGTATTTATGAAATTTATAATTGATAATCTTCTTCTGTAATCCCTTACAAAGGAAATATAAAAAAATATATTTATTTAATTTGTTTACCAAACAAACTAATTACCTGTATAATAACATTATAGACAATTTACGTCAATAAATATGAGATTTTTTCCTTTTAAAAAACTAAGGAGGTTCTTTTATGCTCACTGGGGATGCATCATTTATCAAAAAAATGAACAGGTCGATAATCTTAAGTAAAATTGTTGAGCATAAAATGATATCTAGAGCAGAGTTGGCAAAAATTACGGGATTAAATAAAGCTACAATCTCAGTACAGGTATCAGAGTTGCTGGAAAAAAAGTTTATTATTGAAACACCACAGGAACACAGAAGTTTAGGGAGAAAGCCAGTCATGCTCTCTGTTAACCGCGAGGCAGGATTTGCGCTAGGAATTGACCTAGATAAAAATTCAATTACATTTACCATATCAGACTTAATCGGTACTTCTATTCAGACCGAAATAATTGAACTGCAAGTATCAGATTATGATGTCATTCTGAAATTATTAATTGAACAGATTAATGGTTATAAAATTAAGTTCGCTTCCTTACGTTATGGTCTTATTGGGATTGCGATTGGAATCCATGGAATTATAAATAAAGATGAAATAGTTGATTATGTCCCTCAACATGGATGGCAAAACAAAAACCTAAAAAAAGACTTAGAGAATGAAATTGGAGTCAATGTTTACATCGAAAATAATGCCAACTTATGCTCGATTGCGGAAAAAGTATACAAACACCATCATAGTAACAACTTATTATCAGTTAGTTTGTATTCTGGAATTGGGATTGGTTTCATTATTAATGGTGAATTATTCAAAGGATACCACGGCTATGCAGGTGAGATTGGGCATATGATTGTGGTTCCGAATGGCCTGCCCTGCAGTTGCGGAAATTTAGGATGCTGGGAGCAATACGCTTCCGAAATGAGTCTGTTTATCAAAATGGCTGAAAAACAAAAAGATCTCCCTATTAACTTTGAATATATCCAGCATCGAATGAACGAATATGTTCCTGAATTTAATGAAGAGTTAGATCAATTTCTTTATTTTCTTTCTATTGGGTTAAATAATTTAATTAACCTTTATAATCCTGAAATCCTTGTGGTCAATAGTGAAGTGCTTCGTTTATTTTCAGATCCGGTT
>Ga0268257_1002838_pt1 | contig 11677 bp, 10 predicted proteins | sample AgamicAtPrz_FD_200249 | JGI IMG/M metagenome (GOLD analysis project Ga0268257, IMG submission 200249) | Agave microbial communities from Guanajuato, Mexico - At.P.rz (v2) (version 3) | ecosystem: Host-associated > Plants > Phyllosphere > Phylloplane/Leaf | place: Guanajuato, Mexico | collected...
AGGTCGTGCCTCGTGGCGAAGCCTGGAACGTGCCGGTCGGCGCGGGCCTGCTCGGTCGGGTGCTGGATGCCACCTGCCAGCCCCTTGATGACCGGCCACTGCCGGACGATCTGCAGCGCATGCCGCGTCTTGTCGCCCCGATCAATCCGCTGCACCGAGCGCCCATCGAGCAACCCTTGGTTACCGGCGTCAAGGCGGTGGACCTGTTCACCCCTCTTGGCCGCGGTCAGCGCATGGGCATCTTCGCCGGTAGCGGCGTGGGTAAAAGCACCCTGCTGGGCATGATGAGCCAGCACACCGAGGCCGAAGTGATCGTGATCGCCCTGATCGGCGAGCGCGGCCGCGAAGTCGGCGACTTCATTCGCGACAGCCTTGGCCCCGAAGGTTTGAAGAAAGCCGTGGTCATCGCTGCCGCCGCCGAGCAGCCGGCAGTGCTGCGACGCCAGGCGGCCTACACCGCCACCACCATTGCCGAATGGTTCCGCGCCCAAGGCAAGCAGGTGCTGCTGATCATGGACTCGGTCACCCGCTTCGCTCTGGCGCAGCGGGAAATCGGCCTGGCCACTGGCGAACCCATGGGCAGCCGTGGCTACCCGCCGTCGGTACTCGCCCTGCTACCGCCCCTGATGGAGCGCGCCGGCAACCTGCATGGTCAGGGCTCGATCACCGGGGTGTACACGGTGCTGGTGGAAGGCGACGATATGAACGAGCCGGTAGCGGACCATATGCGCGCCATTCTCGACGGCCATATCGTTCTAGATCGCAGCATCGCCGCCCGCGGGCAATGGCCGGCAATCGATGTGCTGAACAGCATCAGCCGCCTGGCCGGCGCCCTGCGCAGCCAGCAACAGAAACAGGCGGTCGAGTGCGTACGCAGCGCCATGGGCGTCTATCGCAACAGCGAGACCCTGATCGAGCTGGGCGCCTATGAGAAAGGCGCCCAGCGCCTGATCGATCTGATGATCGAACTCAAACCCGAGCTCGACGCCCTGCTGGCCCAGGCCCCGGATGAATGTTGCGAGCCGGAGAAGACCTGGCAGACCTTGCAGCGCCTGGCCCAACAGCTGAACCGGGGCGCCTCCCATGCCAGCTGACACAAACGATCTGCGCCAGCTGCGCGGCGTCCTGCGTCTGCGGACAATGCGCCGGGAACAGGCTGAAGGTATTCATCAACGCAGCCGCGAGGCCTTGGGCCAGATGCGTCGCTTGCTGGAGCAGGCACTGCAACTGCAGCGCGCCACCCTCGTTCACCTTGGCCAGTGCCACAGTACCGGGACCGTGCTGGACCCAGCGCAGCATGAACAGCGCCTGCTGGCGCAGCAGGCCGGGCAATTACTCATCGATGAGCGTCGCGATGCCGTGACGAAGGCCATCGCCACACAGGAACAGGCGCTGACCGACCTGTTGGCAGCCAAGGTCGCCGAGGATGTCGCGGTGAAGGCCTGCGAGCGCATCGCCGGCGTGGTGCGCCAGGAAACCGAGCAACGCGAAAGGTTGGACATCTTCGACAGCTGGCAACCACGGGAGCCGTTTCATGGACTTTAAGGTCTCGGTTTCGCTCTGGAACCAACCTCAGAACCCGAGCATGCCAGCCACAACGCCGGTCTCGGGCGACAGCGACTTCAGACAACGCCTGGGCCTCGACCAGCGATCCACGCCTCGGCAGGACGATGCGGGCCAAGCGCCAGACGGCCAGGGCACAACGCCGCTGGCGGATCAGTCGTTTGTTCAGGCACCGCTACGGGATGCAAGCATGCCTGGGCACCCGATCACACCGGTCAGGGTCGACCCCGCTGTCGGCCTGGAGCTTTATTCACTTGGCCTGCAGGCGGGCACACGACTGTCCCATATGCCTGCCGGATTACTGGCCAGCGCCGAGGCGGCGTACCGTGCCAATGGCTTCGATACGGCGGCAGATGCTGCCGAGCCGCAACTGCAGGTGCCCAAGACAGCGGCGTCCGCCCCCATTATCTGCACACCTGGCCGCACCCAGGCCGCAATGCCACCACCCCCCCAGGTTTCGGCCGCAGGCGATGAACCCGTGGCCCGCCTGAACGAAGGATTACGTGCTTGGCACAGCGTCCACTGGCCACAACGCAACTACCTGCTGCTGCCTCGCAGCGATGGCGTGGAACTGTTGATCCGCGACCATCACCTGGATGCACAGGAGCAGGCCACACTGCTCGGCGAACTGCTGCGGCGCCTGCCCGGTAGTGGCGTCGACGCGCAACGAATCTGGATCAACGGACGCCCCGTCTGGCAGCGGGAAAACCTCTCACGCCTGCAAGGAGATGCCTAAATGGCCATCGATGCGATCGGCAATGCCCTGAACTCCACTACCTCCGAACTGAGCCAGAGCCGCCTGGGGCAGGAGGATTTCATCAAGCTGTTCCTCACCGAACTGACTTTCCAGGACCCGCTGGAGCCGATCAACAACCGCGAGTTCCTGGCGCAGATGGCGCAGTTCGCCAACCTCGAGCAAACCCGGGTAACCAACGAGAATACCGAGAACCTGGTGGCCATGAACGCCACCGCGCAGTCGCTTGGCCTGCTCGGCCGCCAGGTCGAGATCAGCACCGAAGCTGGCGAATCGGTGATCGGCTCGGTCTCGGCGATTTCCTTCTCGCTATCCGGGCCGGTGCTGAGTATCAAGGACGTCAACGGCAACGTACTGCCGGACGTGCGCATGGCCCAGGTCAGACTGGTGCGAATCTAAGGAGGCGTGATGCTGCAAGCATTCTTCAATGGCCTGAGCGGCCTGCTGGCGTTTTCCAAAGGCCTGGACAACGTTTCCAACAACGTGTCGAACATGAACACCCCGGCCTATCGCGGCAGCGATACCTTCTTCCGCAGCGTCAATGGCCAGGACGGTCAGGGCCTGGGCGCCGGTATCACCGGTACTCAAGTACGGACCAAGGCCGGCGACACCCGGCAGACCGGCAACGACACCAATGCCGCGATTACCGGCGCTGGCTACTTTGTGCTGCACGATAGCAATCAGCAGCTGTTCTATACCCGTGCCGGGCAGTTCGAGATCGACAAGGATGGCTACCTGGTGGACTCCGTCAGCCAGTTCCGCGTACAGGGCGTCGATGCCTCGGGCATCCGAGGCGATATCAATATCAACAAGCGCCGCACCCTGCCGCCAACTGCCACCACTAAAGTCGAGATGATTGGCACCCTGGCACGCAGCGGTACCTCCGAAGCGACCCACCAGATCAAGGATATCGTGGTTTACGATGCCTCCGGCTCGAGCCAGAAGCTAACCCTGAAATTCACCCCGCAAACCACCTCTGTTTCCAGCGCCAGCTGGCAGGTGGACGTCAGCAATGCCCAGGGCACACTGCTGACCAGCGGCAGCATCGCCTTTGGCATCGATGGCAGCCCGCAGGTCGGCCAGAACACCCTTGCCGTGCCGCTGACCAACAACGGCGGCAGCCAGGCCATCGTGCTCGATTTCGGTACGCCGGGTAGCTACAACCTGGCCTCCCAGGTCGCCAGCGGGCCAAGCCACACCCTCACCGCCAAGGTGGTGGACGGCAGTGCCGCGTCCAGCCTCAGCGCCTATGCCTTCGATGAAAAAGGGGTGATGAAGCTGACTTACGCCAGCGGCGATAAGCGCGACGGCAGCCAACTGGTGCTGGCCAATTTCGATGACAGCGCGGCACTGATCGTCGGGGAAAAATCCCTGTACCGCAGCCCTGAATACATGCGCCCGCACTTCGGGCGCGCCAGCGAAGGCCAATTCGGGCGCATCCAGGGCGGCCACCTGGAACTGTCCAACGTCGACCTGGCCCAGGAGTTCGGCGACATCCTGATCATCCAGCGGGGCTACCAGGCCAGTTCGCGGGTGATGACCGTCTCCAACGAAATGATCGAACAACTCTACAACGGCACCCGCGGAGGCTGAGCCATGAGATATCTCGGTTTTCTCGGCGCCAGCCGCCTGAACATGGCGCGCCAGATGCTACCGGTGCAGGTTGAGGAATGGCGCGAGCAATGGTGCTTCGGCGACGCCGAGCAGTGGACCATCCACTGCGATTGCGAACAGCTGCTGGCCAGCCATGAACAGGCCCTCGGCCTGGCCTGGCAGCGAGCGCAAGGTCCCCGCGGCGCGATGTATATCGCCGGCCTGCGGGCCGATAGCTGGCTGCGCGCAGTGTTCGCCGCCCAAGCCGAAAAAGTCCCGGACGATGACAGTGCCCGCCATGTGCTGGAGCAAGCGCGCCTTGCCTTGGTCAACGCGCTGCTCCAGGGCCTTGGCCAGGCACCGGTCGCCAGCCTGGACGATGAAGCGCCCCACGCGGCCGGCGCTGCCCTCGGCTCCCGAGCCCTGATGCAGATCGAGCTGGGCGATACGGCGCTGTTCTGCCTGATAGACGCCACGCTGCTGGAGCCAGCCCTGCCCGCCCTGGCTAAGCCGACCGCACTGACCCAGCGCAAGGACGCGATCGGCGGCACGAAGATCCGCCTGAGCCTGGCGCTGCCCCTGGCAGAGCTGGCCTTGGGTGACATCAACGACCTCAGCCCCGGTGATGTCCTGCTGGCCACTGCCCGCCTCGACCAACCCTTGACCCTGAGCAGCAGCCAAGGCGCGCCCCTGGCTAAAGGCTACCTGGCCCGCCGCCAGCAATGCCTGGCGCTGCAACTGATTCCCTGAACTTGCGGAGAAAACACCATGACCACCCTTATCGATGCCATCGAACTGGAAGAACGCCAGCCCGTCGACAACAGCGCGCTGGCCCCCTTGATCAAACGCGACCTGGGGCTGATCAAGCATGTCCGAGTAGAACTCACTGTCGAGCTGGGTAGCGCGGAAATGACCGTTGACGAGCTGTTCGCGCTGAAATCCGGCGATATCGTCAAGCTGCTGCAGCAGGTCAACGAGCCGGCGCGCCTGTGCCTCGATGGCAAGGCCGTGGCTCGCGGCAACCTGGTAGCCGTCGACGACAACTACGGCCTGCAACTGACGGAAATCCTGTGAGCATGGTGACGCCCGAAAGCGCAGCCGCGCCGCCTTTGCCGCTGCGTTATGACGATCCCATCTCGCTGATGCTGATCATCAAGACCCTGGCCATCACTGCCCTGCTGCTGGCTGTGGTGTACCTGGCACTGCGCTGGTACAGCCGGCGCGCCGGCCTGGGTACCGCCGCGCGCACCGAGCGCGCCGAGCTGCACTGCGCTGCCAGCCTGCGCCTGTCGCCACGAACCCGGGTGTTCCTGGTCAAGGCCGCCGACGAGCAGGTGCTGATCACCGAGACGCCGACCGGCACGACGGTGACCCGGCTGCCCGGCCCCGCGCCAGCGGACTGAGCGCCTGTCACGCCACTTCCCGATCACCTTCCGACCAGCGATTCGTCATGTTCAGCCGCCTCTTTCCGATTACCCTGCTCTGCCTCGTTTCCCGCCCGTGCATGGCCGCCAGCGCCAATGCCCCGTGGGACAACTTCGCCGCGTCGTCCCTGGGCTCGCCGGTCAGCGTGTTCGCCATGCTCACGCTGCTCTCGCTGCTGCCCTTCGGCATGATCGCCCTGACCACCTTCACCCGCAACATCGTGGTGCTGTCGCTGGTGCGCCACGCCCTCGGGTTACAACAGACGCCGCCGAACATCGTGCTGATCGTGCTGGCACTGTTCCTTACCCTGTTCGTCATGGCGCCGACACTGGAAAGCACCTACCAGGCCGGGGTAAAGCCGTTTCTCGCCCAGCAGCTCAGCCTCGAACAGGCCGCGCAGCAGGGCTGGGTGCCGGTGCGCGACTTCATGGTGCGCCAGACCCACGAATCCGACCTGCGCCTGATTCACGAACTGGCCAAGGCACCGCTGCCGGCCACGGTGGATGAGCTCACCCCGGTGCACCTGGTGCCGGCGTTCATGCTCAGCGAGCTGAAGATCGCCTTCCAGATCGGCTTCATGATCTTCCTGCCGTTCCTGATCATCGACCTGATCGTTTCCTCGATCCTCATGTCGCTGGGCATGATCATGGTTCCACCCATCACCCTCTCGCTGCCGCTGAAGATCATGCTGTTCCTGCTGATTGACGGCTGGGGGCTGATCACCCAGACCCTCGTGCGCAGTGTGGCCTGAGCCCCCATGGACAACCTGGCCATGGTCAACGACGAGGAACGTCTGCTTTGGCAGCAATGGGTGAGCGCGCGCGACGCAGACACCCGCACGCGCCTGTTCTTCCACCACAGTGCCTGGTCGCGCACTGTTGCGGGCTATTACTACAACCGCTATCCGCACCCGCTGGCGGAATGGCACGACTACCTCAGCCTCACCTCCCAAGGTCTGCTGCAGGCCATCGACGGCTTCGACCCGCTGCGCCACGTACGCTTTCGCACCTACGCCGAGCCGTTTCTCAAGGGCGCGGTGCTCAAGGGGCTGTCCGCCTACATCAAGGACCAGCGGCCGATCGTCCGCGAGCGCCTGGAAGGCATCGGCAGCGAGCAGCGCTTCGGCGCTACCGACAGTGACTTCGAGCGGGTAGTCAACAGCGCCGTTGACCTTGCCTTTGGCTACTTCCTGGAACTGGGCGTGATCGATGAGACACCGCCAGACAACAACCCCCTCAGCGCCTACGTCCAGCAAGACAAGGACCAGAGCCTCGGCCTGCTGGTAGAGCGCCTGCCGGAGCGGGAACGGCAGATCATCGTTGGGCATTACTACCAACAGATGAGCTTTGTGGAGCTGGCGGGATTGCTCGGGGTGGGCAAGGCGCGGGTGTCGCAGTTGCATGGGCAGGCGTTGCGGCGGATCAGGAAGCTATATGAGGAGGTTGGGGGTATGGAGTGGGAGTGGTGAGGTTTGCGGCAGGGAAGTTACGTAAAAAAGCGCGCTTCTACTGATGCATCTGCCAACAAACCAGCCACTGGTAACCGACTTTCATCCAGGCAATCTGCTCAACGTACTTATGTACCTTGTCAGCTGTTGTGTGCTTGGGGAATCGAGTCCTATCCCCTGAAGTCGAATCCCGCCGGAGATTGCGTCGTCACGTAGTGCGCCAGGTAATTGTCCAGCACGGCTTCCGGATCATCGAGCAGGCGGTAATCGGCAAAGTTACCGTCCTTGACGTGATAAACCTTCCCGTCGCGCTTTTCTTCGTCAAGAAACAGGGCATCGCCCGCATCAGTCAACAGCCAGCAACGCAAATAGTGCTCGGAGTTCGCCTGGATGCTTTTGACGAAATCCCTGATCACGGCCTTCTTCACCCCACGCAACACTCGATAGCGTTCGATTGACAGACGTCCGCTGTAGGAAAACGGGGTGTTGGTCCAATCAATGGACAGATAGGAATCCTCAGTCAGCATAAAAGAATCGAAATAGCGATACAGCTCCTTCCAACGGGGCGGCAGCATCGCACATTTTCTTTCGAACTCTGCCCCCTCTGCTACAAGTGTTTCGGGTATCAGGTAGAAGAATAGGTTTAGCGCGCGCCCTTCAGCCGCAAGCGATGCTAACCAAGTACCCTCAAAACGCTCGCACAGCACTATCGGCAGCGCATACTCATGCTCGATCGCCGCCACGGTACGAGGAAAAGCGGCAGCAAAGCCAGGAAACATTTTACCTACGCAGGCGCCAAGTTTATCAATCACCATGCTGTTCAAGTACGGCCGCTGGAAATCGCCAACATCGCCTGTTCGCGCGCAAACCAGATCATACGGAGTCTTATCAAGCATCAACGGCCTCCAGCGTTCAGTTTTAGGAAAGCCTGTATCTGCTGGTCGATTTTTCTCTTCAACAGCACTTGCTTCTTCTGTAAATTGAGGATGTATGTTTCATCTAGCCTTTCACCACCGTGACGCTCCCATTTCAGGTTGGCGCTTTTTGAAGCATTGAGCGACTGCGGCAGCGGCTGCAAATTTCCAAGTCCAACACGGTCCTGAATGATGTCAGTCATCTGTGACCGGGTGAGTCTGTCGAATCCATCCATACTAATGATCCTGCTAACCGGGAAAATATGATCAACCGCCATGACTTGACCGGCCTCTGGTGCAGTGAGTTTATTGGTCCGCGGATCTAGGTAGGCAATACCCTGGAACCTGTCGCTCATTGCCTTGGTGACCGTGGTAATCCGCTTGCCAAGGCTCGGGATAAAGATCCCGCCGTATACGGTACCGCGTGACATTGGAGGTGGCACGTACACCGAATTACGGTAGTAGTTGGCTCCCGCCCGCACCGTCGAGCGCGCTGCATCAGTGGTGGCCCGCAAGGCCAGGCCACCGGCCAGGGTGCTGGTGAGCATGCGCAGGCCATCTTCGGCAATCTGCGCACCTTCGGTTTGCGTCAGGTAGCGCTCCGCCGCGCTGGCTGTCCTGTCGAAGACACCCTGTGGATCATTCAACATCTCACTGCCCAGGCGGGACAAGCCTTCCAGTGCCTGGTCGCGGAGCTGTGCATCGGTCACCAACCCGGCCATTATCGCCGTGCTGTCGAGCATGTCCAGCGCCGCATTGGAGACCCCACGCACCGCGCGCAACGCCAGCATCTGTACCTGGCTGTCGGCGCCTTCTATTCGCGGACCAAGGGCAGCGCCCAACGTCGTGCGAGCTTCGCTGGACCAGTTCAGCAGGCTCTCGTAGCTGATGTCGAACGTCTCCGGTATTGAACCCTCGACGATATCGTCCGCGCCAGCCGCGAACCAGGGATAATTGCCGGCATCGAAATCGAACAGCGGCTCCTGTGGGTCCGGTGTGACCAGGCTAGCCGGCAGTTCGAGCGCCGGCCCGACCGCCACCAGCGACGCAGTCAGCGAATCGTTGCGTGCCAGCCTCCTGAAGGTTTCAGCGGCGCCGAAGGCGACGTTGGCCAGGACGTTGCCGAAGGCATCCGCAGCGACGCTGGTGTAATCCGGCTTGTCGCCACCAAACCACTTGTCCTTCAGAAACGCATTGGCGTGAGCGGCCACCTGGCCTCTAAGGATCAAGCCCCCTACCCCCGGCTGCATGATCTGCCCGCTGACATTGGCCGCCAGCGCCGAGGCCGCCAGGCCACCCCAGCTGAAGGCATTGTCCAGGCCGGCGATGCGGTTGGCGACCTGGCTGCTGGCGTAGTTGAAGACCCCCAGCGCGGTATAACCCAGCGCATCCTTGCCTTTCACCACGTCGGCGGCGGCCCGCGCCCAGGAACCGGCCTGAGCGCTGCGGGCCAGGGCCCCCGCGCCGGCGCTGATGCCTCCGGTCAGTCCGCTGGCTGCAACCTGTCGCCAGGAGAAGCTGTCGACCGTCCCCATGGCCATGCCACTCAACTGCGCGGCGGCACTGCCGGCGGCGGCGCCCACGATCGCGCCGCCGATCATGGCCCCCGTGCTGATCCCGGTGATCGCGCCACCGGTCAGCGCCGCCGTGCCGACCGCCGCGTAGCCACCCGCCGCGCTGACCGTGGCGGAGGACGCCGAGGCAAATGCCGCCGCACCGGCCCCTGCGGTGTAGACCGCGACCACCACGGCGACCACTACCATCACTACACTGGCAAGACCGCCGCATTTCTTTTTCTTCGGCTTTGGTGGTGGCGGGAATACCGGTTTCGGCGTGGTATCGCCAATCACATCACTGGCGTTGTACGGCTTGAAGGTGGTCGCGTCGTTGTGGGTGCTGCTGACCACGTTGGGAATACGGATGCTGTCGCCGACCACCAGCGTCTTTGCCGGGTCGATGCCGTTGGCATCGGCGATCAGGTACCACATCTTCGAATCACCCCAGACTGCCTGGGCGATGCTGGCCAGGGTATCGCCCTGGTTGACCACGTAGTTGCCCGGCGTGCGGCTCGGGTATTCCTCGGAGATGGGGGTCAGGGTATCGGTGATCTGTGCTGCACTGAGACTGCCGTAGTTGGCCAAGGCGGCGCCTTGGTAGTAGAGATAGCTCTGCGCGCGCTGGCTGTCCGTGCCGACGCGGGTGGTCAACATGCCTTCCTTATTATTCTCAAAACTCTGGTTGAAAATCGACCCACTGTAAGTCATTACCCCCACAGCATTGCCGCGAGAATCGAAGGTGGTCGAGGTCCACCCGGGGGTATTGGAAATGTTGGTAGTGACCTTGATATTCCATTCTTTGTAGGTATCGCCAGCCCGGAACTCACGGACGTATGCGCCCTGGTAACTGATGGTAGTGCCATTGGCCGCATATACCACGTAGCGATAGGACGCCTGGTTGCCGGCGGCATCGATCATCCCGGCTTCGCCAAAATAGTTGGCCTGAGATTTGCGTTCCACACCGCTGGAAATCTTGTAGGCCAATTGAGCGACCATCTGTCCGTCGCCACGATAACTGTAGCTGCTGCGCTCCACCGCGACGCCGTTGCTATAGAGCATCTGGCTAGAGCGATTACCCAGAGAATCGTAGGCGTTCCTGAATAACAGTTTCTCGGTATCTACTATTTGGACCGTTCCGGAGGTATCAGCACCGGCCGCACGGGTCAGAAGCCCGCTGTTGGCATCTAGTACCTGGCCCATATCGTTGTAGCGGTAGGTTTCGCGAACGTAGCGCTCGCCACTGCTGACTGAAGTACTCCAGGTTTCGGACGACAATCGTCTGCCGGCAATGTCGTAAGTAATTGCATAGCCCTTGGCCTTACCCGCCAGCTTACCGGCAACCACCCTGCCATCGCTCAGGTAGCCACTGCCGATGAGTACCCTTCCCTCCAGATCATACTTGTACCAATCGTCGATAACTGTCCTGGCGCCAGACTGGTTGGTCGTATCCATGTAGCTGCGACGGCGATTTCCTAGTTCGTCCCAGTCATAGCGCAATGCGTCAACACGCCCTGTGGCCACCTGTAGCGTCGACGGGGCAATCGTCGCACCCGCTGGGGCCTTGACTTCTTTCAGCCGGCCAAGCTCATCGAGCTTGTAACGAGTATCGGCCTGGCCACTCACGGCTGGGAAGAACATCACGTTGTCTTTGTAATACGACTGGGAAAACTCCCGTACGCGTTGCCCAGCCTGGTCGTATTGGTAGCTCTCGACCGACCACTCGACAGCGAGGCTCTGATCTGTACTTTCCTCACGAATGCTCTTGAGCACACCATTGCCGTAATAGTCGAAGATCTTCCGATAGGTAGTTATATAAGTGCCTTGGAAATAGGTAGGAATGCTATCCGTCAGCACTTGACCAAAGGCGTTATATGTATAGGTGTAAATCTGCTTCGACAGATCCGCGCGCGACACCAGGCGTCCGTAGTCCGCCTCGTTGTAGGTCCACGTCAAGCTGTTGCCCAGCCCATCAACTTCCGCCACCTTACGGTTGGCTTCGTTGTACACCAAGGACTTGGTGACATTCGATTCATTACGGGTCGCAACGACGTTGCCGCGCTCGTCGAAGAGATTGAAACGGGTATTGCCCGCCACCCCGGCGACAGCGCTGGTAAAGTCGGCATTGGGCTTGGCAGTCAGGGTTTCCGTAACCGTAGCGGCCCCCTTGATCTCGGCATACAGGCGGCCCGCCTGGTCATACTGGTTGGTCAGCTGCACGACCTTCTGCCCGCTGCGTACCACACCGTGGCGGGTATGCCGGTCCATGGCATCGTATTCATCGAAGGTGACCACGCCCGCGGCATCGCGGGTACCGACCCGGTTGCCATGAGCATCCACCGCGTAGAGGCGTACGGCCCCCAGGGCATCGATATCCCGTACCAGGTCGCCGGCCTGGTTGTACACGTGCTGGCGGCTGCGCAACAGG
>Ga0268257_1002842_pt1 | contig 11647 bp, 10 predicted proteins | sample AgamicAtPrz_FD_200249 | JGI IMG/M metagenome (GOLD analysis project Ga0268257, IMG submission 200249) | Agave microbial communities from Guanajuato, Mexico - At.P.rz (v2) (version 3) | ecosystem: Host-associated > Plants > Phyllosphere > Phylloplane/Leaf | place: Guanajuato, Mexico | collected...
CCGCAGTCGCCTCGGAAATCCAGCGCACCTGGAACCGCCCCGACGCCGCGCAGTGGGCCGAGGCCTACAGCCTGATCTTCCCGCACTACCGCCTGCTGATCGAAAGCTACGCCAAGGCCCAGCAGGTAGTGACGGAGCACGAAGTGCTCGACTCGCAACGTTGATGGCTTGCGGCCCGGTGGTTTGCTGCCGGGCTGTTCTTTACTGTCCGCTTCTCCCCAGGACCCAGTTTCGTCATTCGTCCGATGCGCGCGACTTTTCGGTTTGGCGGGTGATCAGAAGTCGTAGAGCTGAGCGGGGTTGTCGCGCAAGATCAGGGTCTGGGTTTGCTCCTTTGGAGCCCAGCGCATCAGCAGGTCAAGAATCAGCGCATCGTCGGGTTTCTGCTCGGCGGCAAGCGTCGGGTGCGGCCAGTCGCTGCCCCATAGCATGCGATCAGGGCGATGGCTGATCAGTGCAGTGGCGACTCGGCCGACGTCCTCGAACAGCGGTGCTCCGATTTTCGAGCGAAGATAAGGTGCCGACAGCTTGATCCATGCCCGGTCGGTGTCCAGCAGCCGCACCAGTGCGGCGAAAGCCGGCGACTTCAGCGCTTCTGGCTGTGGTACATGGCCCATGTGGTCGATAACGATCTTGCCTGGCAAGGCCAGCAAGCGCGGGGCAACCTCGGGCAGCAGCGGCCCGGGAGCGACCTGTACGTTCCAGCCCAGTTCGCCGACCCGCGCGGCCAGGCTTTCCAGCCCATCGAGCGCCTGGCTGCCGACGCTCAGGTTGAAGCGGATACCACGCACTCCGGCCTGGTGCAGTTCGGCAAGTTCTGCGTCGGTAATCGCATTCGACACAACCGCCACACCCCGGGCATCGCCTCGGCTGCGCAACAAGCCATCGAGCATCACCCGGTTATCGGTGCCGTAGGTCGATGGCGTTACGATGACCATGCGGCGGATGCCCAGGCGCTGCTGCAGCTTGCGGTAATCCTCCAGCGAGGCATCCGCCGGCAGCAGGGTAGCGCCGGGTGCGGCCGGGATGCGGCTGTCATAGAGGTGCATGTGGCAGTCGATGCTGCCTGCGGGCGGCGTCAGGCGCGGGTGCGCATCGCCCTTGCTGAAGGGCACGTCGGCCATGGCGCCGATGGAGGCGACAGCACCCAGTGCACCGGTGGCCTGCAAGAATTGACGACGAGACAGCGTCATGGATATTCCTCGTATCTTGTTGTTGTGAAATGACGATGCCCACGTTCCTGAGGCAGGAAAGTGGGCATCGAAGTACGGCTTGCGCGGCTTATTTCGCGCTGACGGCGCTGGCTGTCTCAGCTTGCTCGCGCTGGCGCTTGCGGCCGATCACCAGTACAGCGATACCGGCCACGGTGCATAGTGCGGCCAATGGCATCAGTGCCAGGGAGTAGCTGCCTGTGGCATCGTGGATGGCGCCGTAGGCATTGACCATGATGCCCCCTCCGATCAGGTTGGCCATGGCGCCCACGGCTGCCAGCCCCGCAGCAGCGGTCGACGAAGATAGCCAGCCCGACACCAGTGCCCAGAACGGGCCTTTCATCGAGTACGCCCCCACAAGGACCATGGTCAGCATCACTACCGTTGCCGGCAGGGACGAGGTGAACAAGGTCATCAGCAGACCTGCTGCAATCAGCAGCATGGTCATTGCGGTGTGCCAGCGACGCTCGCCGGTACGGTCGGAGCTGCGGCCCCAGATGATCATCAGCACCGAGGCGATGCCGTAAGGGATGGCGTTCACCAGGCCGATTTCCATGGCGCTGAGGCCAAAGGTTTTCAGCAACTGCGGGGCCCACACGCTCATGGTGCTGCCTGCGGCAGAAGCGCCCGAGTAGATCAGTGCCAGCACCCAGATGTCTTTGTGACGCAGCAGCTTCCACAGCGAAATATGGCCGATGGCGGTCTTTTTCGAGGCTTCATCAGCCAGGCGCTTGGTGAGCCAGCCGCGTTGCTCGTCACTCAACCACTTGGCCTGCTCCGGGCGGTCGGTAAGCACGAACAGGCAGGCGATGCCCAGCAGTACGGCAGGAATGCCTTCGAGAATGAATAGCCAGTGCCAGCCTCGCATGCCCATCCAGCCATCCAGGCTCAGCAGCAGGCCCGACAACGGCGAACCGATGAAGTTGGCAGCCGGGATCGCCACCATGAACAGTGCCACCATGCGCGCACGGTAGGCCGACGGCAGCCAGTAGGTGAGGTACAGCAAGACACCAGGGAAGAATCCGGCCTCGGCAGCGCCGAGCAGGAAACGCATCACATACAGAGAGTTGGCGCCCTGGACGAATGCCGTGCCTGCGGATATCAAGCCCCAGGTGATCATGATGCGGGCTATCCAGATACGTGCCCCGTAGCGCTGCATGGCCAGGTTGCTGGGTACTTCGACCAGAAAGTAGGCAAAGAAGAACAGGCTGCTGGCGAAGCCGAAAACCTTGGCCGTGAGCTGCAGGTCCTCGTTCATCTGCAGGGAAGCCATGCCGATGTTGCCGCGGTCGATGATCGCGATCAGGTAGCAGACGATCAGAAAGGGCAGCAGTCGCCAGGCGACACGGCGCATGGTGCTGCGTTCGAGTTCATCCGGCAGCGATGTTGCTGAAGTCATGGTGCTCTCCAATTGTTTTTTTTCTGGAGTGACGCGTTGGAAGCGTGCCCCTTCTCGCGAAGAGGCGCGCGAGGGGTGCGATCAGCTGGCGAAGAGGTGGCGGTTGACCACGCAACGCGGGTCCAGAGCATTGCCCGCCCACACATCGAGAACCTGCTTCAGCGCTACCAGTCCTACCCGTTCGCGGGCTTCGGTGGTGTTGGCACCGACATGCGGCGTGGCGACCAGTGTCGGCAGGCCCCACAGCGGGCTGTCGGCAGGCGGCGGCTCGGGGCTGAAGGTATCCAGGCCGGCACCGGCGATGCGGCGTTCGCTGAGTGCTTTTACCAGGGCGTTGGTGTCGATCAGCTCACCACGGGCAGTGTTGATCAGGATGGCGCCTGGGCGCATGCGTTCGAGCTGGGCGGCGCCAATCAGGTTGTGGTTGGTCTCGGTCAGCGGGCAGTGCAGGCTGATGATATCGCTTTCAGCCAGCAGGCGATCGAAATCCTCTTCACGCTCGACGTGCGGGCGCTCCGGCAGTTGCTTGAGGTAGGGGTCGAACACTTTGACCTTCATCCGCAGTGGCGCCACCAGGTCCATGAGGATGCTGCCGATCGAGCCCAGACCGATAAGCCCCAGGGTTTTGCCCGACAACTCCATGCCGTTGGCCGAGGATTTGTCCCAATGCCCGTCACGCATGCGCGCATCCAGCAGTGCGGTTTGACGTGCCACGCTGAACATCAGGGCGAAGGCCAGCTCGGCCACCGACTGGGCATTGGCGCCCAGGGCAATCGATACCGGGATGCTGCGGTCGGCGGCGGCCTGGAGATCGATGGTGTTGTAGCCCACGCCGTGCTTGGCGATCACTTTCAGGTTGGCTGAAGCATCGATCATGGCGCGGGTCAGTTTGCCCTGGCGGACCACGATGGCATCCGGCTGTTCAGCGCGAATGATGGCTTCCAGTTCTTCGGCGGGCAGGTAGGGCGCGGTGGGGACGATCCTGACGCCCTGTTCGGCGGCAAGGTTCATGGCCTCGGCAGCAAGCTCAGGGCCGGTCAGCAGAATGGTACGGGACATCGTGGATACCTTGTTCTTGTCTGGGGGCGGTTCGGGCGCAGTCTGCCGCTCATCTGCGGCAATGGGCTAAACCCTATCATAATGAAACGCTGTTGCAAGAAAATTAATATGGCCGTCGATATCAGGCAAAAAAAGGAGACAAAAATCCATTGCCACGACTTTAATGAAATGACATTCTAAAAAACAGATTCGGCAGTTGCCGGCGACATCGAATAAAACCAAGAGAGGTATGTCACATGAGCATTGGCTTCCAAGTGCTTGAGCGCACACGCAAAGTCGGTGATGAATGGGTTGCACGTTATCGTGAGGTTCCGGTTGCCAACGTCAGTGATTCGATGAACCGGATGACTGCAGGTGGTGCCCGCCTGCGCCCCATGCATCGCGAAGGTGTGCTGTGCGGCCCGGCCTTGACAGTCAAAGCGCGCCCAGGTGACAACCTCATGCTGCATTACGCGATCGATATCGCTCAGCCGGGCGATGTGATCGTGGTCGATGCCGGTGGTGATCTGACCAACGCCCTGATCGGTGAAATGATGGTGGCTTACGCGATCAAGCGTGGTGTGGCCGGTATCGTCATCAACGGCGCCATTCGCGATGCAGCCAACATCGGCGCGGGTGACTTCCCGTTGTTCGCTGCTGGCGTTTCGCACCGTGGCCCATACAAGGACGGCCCGGGCGAGATCAACGTGCCGATTGCCATTGATGGTATGGTGATCGAGCCTGGCGACCTGGTGATCGGTGATGACGATGGCCTGCTGTGCGTGCCTTACGACCACGTCGCTGAGGTGTATGCTCGCGCCACCGCCAAGCACACTGCCGAAACCGCACAGATGGAACACATTGCCCAAGGCACCAACGACCGTTCCTGGGTCCTGGAGTCCTTGAAGAAGAAAGGCTGCCTGCTGCCAGGCTGATCCAGCATGCGCTGCGCACCTTGCGATGGGGTGTGCAGCGGCTGTTGGGTTGGTGTCGGTCGCGGGTTCTATTGAGGATTCGCAGACTTGTCCGATACATCGTCACCGCATCGCAAACGTTGGCCTGCCGCCGTGCGGGCGCTCGCTCATCGCAACTTTCAGATCTATTTCGCCGGCCAGGGTGTTTCCACCCTGGGCAAGTGGGTTCAGCAGGTTGCACTGGCCTGGCTGGCCTATCATCTGACCGGCTCTGCCGTACTGCTGGGGCTGATCACCTTCCTTTCGCTCGCGCCGCAATTGCTCATCGGCCCGTTGGTGGGAGCCTGGATCGATCGGCATGACAAACGCCGGTTGCTGATCATCGTACAACTTATCCTGATCGCGCAGTCGCTCGTGCTGGCGATTGCAACCTGGCGTAACTGGGTCGATGGCCCGTTCATTGCTGCCATGGCATTGTTGCTTGGCTTGCTCAATGCCTTGGAAACCCCTCTGCGCCAAGCGCTGATCGGCAGTTTTGTCGACGACCCGGCCGACCTGCCGAACGCGCTGGTGCTCAATGCCATGTTGATCAATGCTGCACGGTTCGTTGGCCCGCCATTGGCCGGTGGGCTCATTGCCCTGGCCGGCGAGGCGGCCTGCTTCGCCCTTACTGCCCTGGCTTTCATGGCCTTGCTGGGTGGCTTGCTGAAAGTGCGCGGCATCGCCGGCCCGAAGGCCAGTGGCTCAACCGCGCAAGTGTTTCGCGAAGGGCTGTTGTATCTGTGGCAAACGCGCTACGTTCGCCAGCTGCTGGTCAACGTGATCATGGTCAACTTGTTGGCATCCTGCTACGCGGCACTGCTGCCGATCCTGGCCAGGGCCGTGTTCGCTGGCGATGCGCGGGTGCTTGGCTGGTTGTGGGGGGCGGCAGGCGCGGGCGCGTTCGTGGCCACGCTGGTGCTGGCGGTTGGCGGTGCATTGCCTCGCCTGCGCCAGTTCACCGATGCTGGAGCACTGCTATGCGCGGTTGCGCTGATCGGTTTGTGGATGGCAGGTGCGCTGCCACTGGCGTTGCTGGCGCTGGGCGTTCTGGGTTTCGGCATCACCCTGAGCAATGTCAGTACCAACATGCAGCTGCAAAGTGGCGCACCCAGCCATTTGCGTGGCCGGGTGATCGCTTTCTATATTGCCATGCGCTTCGGCTTCGAAGCTTTGGGCGGCATGGCGGCGGGGTTGGTCGCGGCCCGCTGGGGAGCGCCGGCGACCTTGGGTGTCGCCGGCGGGTTTCTGGTGATCGGGCTGTTGGGTCAATACGGCATGCGTCGTCGCAGCTGAGCGGTCAGATTGTCTGGCCTTGGCCGTGAGGCGTCTGCTGCTTGGCGGGGTCGCCCAGCCAAAGCATCAGGCAGGTGCCGACCAGCAGGATCGATGCAACGGCAAAGAACGGCATGCTGAAGCTATGAGTGGCGTCCTTGATCAGGCCGATCAGGAACGGGCCTGTGAAGCCGCCCAGGTTGCCGATCGAGACGATCATCGCCAGGCCGCCAGCGGCGGCGCGACCGGTCAGGAAGGTCGAAGGTATCGCCCAGAACGTGGCCTGGAATGACAGGATGCTTGCCACCGCCACGCACAGGCTGGCGATCTTCAACACCGGTTGGTCAAGCAGGGCGGCGGCCACCAGGGCCACGGCGGCCAATGCCAATGCACTGACCACATAGGGCAGGCGGTGACGGCTACGGTTGGCCAGCCGTGCCCACATCGTCATTGCCAGCGCCCCGAGCAGGTAGGGCAGGGCGACCACCAGGCCAACCACGCCGCTATCGATGCCCAGGCCTTTGATGATCTGCGGCAGCCACATGCCTATGCCAATCGAGCCGACGATGCAGCAAAAGTTGATGGCCGCCAGGGTGAACACCTTGGGGTTGGTCAAGGCGGCGCGCAGCGTATTGCCATGAGATGCGCCGATGGCCTGTTGTTCCTGGGACAGGCGCTGGTCAAGCCAGGCTTTCTCTCGCGGGTTGAGCCATTTTGCCTTGGCCGGCGTGTCGACCAGTACGAAGAGGCATGCGATGCCAAGCAACACGGCCGGCATCGACTCGGTGACCAGCAGCAACTGCCAGTTCTTCAGGCCCCATACGCCGTGTTGTTCCATCAGCCAGCCGGACAAGGGCGAGCCGACGATGTTGGCCGCAGGAATGCCCAGCAGGAAGGCGGCAGTAGCTTTCGCCCGCCATTTGCCGGGGAACCAGTAGGTGAAGTACAGGTATACGCCAGGCGTGAAGCCCGCTTCGGCAAGCCCCAGCAAAAAGCGCGCAATGCTGAAACTGATTGGCCCGGTGGCGAACGCGGTGGCCATGGAGATCAGCCCCCAGGTGATCATGATCCGCGCAATCCACACCCGTGCGCCGAAGCGCTGCATCAGCAGGTTGCTGGGGATCTCGAACATGAAGTAGCCGAAGAAGAACAGGCCGGCTGCCCAGCCGAACATCGTCGCGGTAAGGCCCAGGTCCTGGTTCATGCTGATGGCGGCGAAGCCGACATTGGTGCGGTCGAGGTAGCTGATCACGTAGCAAATGAAGATGAACGGCACCAGGCGCCACAGCACGCGGCGCATCAGGCGTTCGCCCTCGGCGTCGCTGAGCGGCGCCTGGGCAGCAGGGTTTTCTTGGGTCATGTCGTCACTCTTTTGTAGTTGTTTTGTGCCCTGACAGGGGGCTGGTTCAGCTATGGGAATACATTGGCAGCCCAGGCGCAGTGGTGCGCACCTGCAGAATGCTGCCGGTTTCGGATTCGGTGATGTACAGGGTCTGCCCGTCATTGCCGCCGAAGGCCAGGTTGGTGTTGCTGATGCCTGCGCAGGAGACGATGCGCTGCAATGGCTCGGCGACTTTCGACAGCTTCCATACCGAGCCGAACCCGGTCTGGGCGATATACAGGTTGCTCTGCGCATCGAGGGCCAGGCCGTCGGGCCCGCCCAGCCCGCCATGCAGCTGGGCGAAAACGCCCACCTTGCCGACGATCGAGCCGTTGCCCAGCGGGATGCGCCAGATCTGTTGCGCGCGTGTCACTGCCACCAGCAGGTGATTGAGGTGCGGGTCGTAGACGATGCCATTGGGGCTGGGGATGGTGCCCAGCAGGCAAGTCAGGTTGCCGCTGGCGTCGAGCTTGTATACACGGCCGCTGGCGTCCTGCAGCCCAGTCTGGCCCTGGTCGGTGAAATACAGGTCGCCGTTGGGTGCGAACACCAAATCGTTAACGCCTTTGAAGCCTTCCGAACCAGCCGAGTCCAGCAACGCTTCGATAGCGCCGGTATCTGGGTCGAGCAGCATGATCCCGCGCTTGTAGTCGGTGATGAAGATGCGTCCATCCTGGTGAATCTTCAGACCGTTCGGCCAGCCATCGTACTGACACAGCAGTTCCCAATCGCCCTGCGGCGAGATGCGGAAAATTCGCCCGTTGGGAATGTCGGTCACGTAAAGGCGGCCTTGACGATCGAATGATGGACCTTCGAGAAATGAGTCGATGGCACGGCCCTGGCGGTTGGCATTGGCCCAGGCGGTCGGGCGCGGGTCGCGGAAGCGGTCGGGCAGGCGGGTGAATACCGTGGTCTCCACGGTCGGCGGGGCAGCAAAGAAGCTCATGGGCGCTCCTGTAGGGCCGGGGACGCCTGGGCGTCCGATTGTTGTTTTGATGTATTTAATGCAACGACGTTGCAAAATAAAACAAAATCGGACGAAGGGTGAAGCTGTTTTTGCGGAGATTTCTGATTTTTAGGGAAGTGTCGCACTGCCTGTTGACGAGGTTGCGCTAATCTGCCTCCATATAAAGAAATGGCGTTTCAAAATAACAAAAATCTCTTGGAGTCTCTTGCTTGAAATCCTCACCTTCCATCTGCCGCATTGCCTTGGCAGCAGGCGGCAGCGTCCTGGGCTTGTCTGCCCAGGCCGAGCTGATCGATGACAGCCACGCGAACTTATCGATGCGCAATTTCTACTTCAATAGCGATAACCGCGACGGCACGGCGCAGCCCTCCAGAACCGAGGAGTGGGCGCAGGGCTTTCTGCTCGACCTGCGCTCCGGTTATACCGACGGTGTGGTTGGTTTCGGCGTGGACGCCACGGCCATGCTGGGCCTTACGCTGGACAGCGGCAGAGGGCGGCATCAGGGCGGTAGCATGATTCCTTCCGATGGCGATGGCGCAGCTGACCGCTGGAGCAGCGCCGGTGCCACCGCCAAGATGAAGATGAGCCAGACCGAGCTGCGCGTGGGGCAACTGATGCCCAGGTTGCCGGTACTGGTGGCCTCTGATGGCCGATTGCTGCCGCAGACCTTCCAGGGCGTGCAATTGCAGACCAAGGACATCGATAACCTCACGCTTATCGGCGGGGCGCTGAACCGCGCCAGGGGCCGGGCTTCGACCGACCTCACCGGCATGGCCGTAAGCGGCGGCACTCAGGAGAGTGACCGTTTCAACTTTGTCGGTGCCGATTACCGCGCCACCAATACGCTGCTGCTGCAGTATTACGCCGGGCAACTCGAAGACTACTACCTGCAGCAGTTCACTGGCCTCAATCACACCCTGGCATTGACCGATGACAGCTCGTTTACCACCGACCTGCGCTATTTCCGCACCCGTGCGGACGGTGCCAACGGCAGTAGCTCAGGGCGTAGCCAGGGCTATACCGTTGGCGGGTACACCAAAGGTAGCGACGGGGAAATCAACAATGACTTGTGGAGCGCGGCGTTCACCTATCGTTTGCGAGGCCACTCGCTGACCCTGGGTTATCAGAGTGTTTCCGATGATAGCAACTTCGTGCAGATCAACCAGGGTTCGATCGACAAGGGGGCTGGTGGCAGCAGCCTGTATCTGTGGACCGACAAGATGTTGCTCAGCTTCACGCGCGCGGGTGAGCGTACCGGGTTTGCCCAGTACGGCTATGACTTTGCTGCCAACGGCATTCCTGGGCTGAAGGCTTCGGTGATCTATTTGAAAGGCGACCACATCCAGGCAGCCGGAGGCGCCGAACAGTCGGAGTGGGAGCGAGACTTCTCACTGGACTACGTGATCCAGGGCGGCACGTTCAAAGGGCTTGGCGTGGCCTGGCGCAACGGCAAATCGCACAGCGAGGCAGCGCGCAATGGTGACCAGAACCGCCTGATCATCAACTACACCCTGCCGCTGTTCTGAGCATCGACCAGTCCAGCGAACGGGAGCCGCATCGGCTGTAAAGTTCGCTGATTGCCAGGCCAGTGGATATTTGCCCATACGATTGCGATCAACCTCTAGCCAGCAGGCGCAAATATATTGCCCTGCTGGCTTTTTTTTCCTGGCACACACAGCGCATGCTACGTTGGCGGGGGCCGACCGTTGTCGGATAATGAGGTTTTTCCGCCCTTGCGTACAGATTGAGGGCTTCGATCCTGTGAGGTTTTGCAAATGGTGAAAGCGCGGCCGCGTCCAGCGGTAAATGGTGTGGCATCGGCAGACCGTGTTTTGACCGTGCTGACCGCGTTTCAGATAGGCGACTCTGCGCTGAGCCTGGTTCAGCTGGTTGAACGTACCGGCCTCATCAAAAGCACGATCATGCGCTTGATGGTGTCTCTGGAAAATCATGGCTTCATCACGCGCATGGCTGACGGGCGTTATCAGCTAGCCAGCGAAGTCATGCGGTTGAACACGGTCTATCAAGAGGCGCTGGACCTCGAAAGGCATGTGATGCCACGTTTGCATGATTTGGCTGAAAAGTCAGGTGAGACCGCCTCCTTCTATGTGCGTCACGGTGCATATCGGATGTGTCAGTACCGTGTTAACTCTTCCCATCGACTTCGCCTCAATCTTCAACCCGGAGACATGCGTCCGATGGATGAAGCAGCAGGGGCACAGGCCTTGCGCGCGCCTTATCAAGTCGGCATTGCATTGCAGAAACCTTTCTACTCGAAGGGAGCCACCGACCCGCATGCGGCTTCAATGGCACTGCCCATCTACGGAGCGCAACAGGAACTGATGGGAGCCCTTGTAATTTCAGGGCCTGCGAGCCGTTTGACGGAGGAATATGCCGAAAGCCTCAAGCTCATGTTCTTCGAAGCGGCACGTGATCTAATGCGAAGCCTGGGCTTCAAGCCTGCATCATTGGAGCCCGAATCGGTCCAATAGGTCGAGCACACGCTCACTCCACCAAGGCCAACCACGGCCAAGATGCCTGGTAGCTAGCAGCTTTTTCCCTGAACAAGCTTGGTCGGGGGGGCGGGAGTGGCTGTGCTGTCGCGTAGATAACGGAATTCGCAAGCGGTCCGCGTACCCTGTGGGAGCGGCTTTAGCCGCGAAGAATCCAACGCGGTCATGGCACCGGCTGCGCCGGTGTTCGCGGCTAAAGCCGCTCCCACAGCGGCCCTGCTAATGCAATGAGTTATGTGCTGCTCCATGAGAGCCCCGCCGCCGCGATATCGAGCCGTTGGTCAACTGGAAGACACCCTGACCCAGGCCCCGGGGCGGCGATGTTGTGCAGGCAACAGCGTTCCAGCAGCTTGTTCGACCGCATGCAGCCAACATCGCCGACAAAGCGTACTTCGGCGAACATGTGCTGCAGCTGGTGCGTGAACTGGAGGCCAGGCGCAGCGTGGACAAGGCTGTGGCCTGAAGCCGGGCGCAGGGCGGGCTCGGCACCTTGCCTTGGGCTGCCGGAGCACCCCGTGGGAGCGGGCATGCCCGCGAACACCGGCGTAGCCGGTGCCATGCACCGCGTTGGATTCTTCGCGGGCGCGCCCGCTCCCACAGGTATGGCGCATTCCTTGGGCTGCCGGAGCACCCTGTGGGAGCGGCTTTAGCCGCGAACACCGGCGCAGCCGGTGCCATGTACCGCGTTGGATTCTTCGCGGGCGCGCCCGCTCCCACAGGGTACGCGGACCGCTTGCGCATTCAGTTTTCTAAGCCACAGCACAGCAGACTGCATAAGGTCAGAAACAACCCGCGTCGGTTTCAGGATGCGCCTGGTCGTTCGCACGCAATCCCCGGGCGCCACAAGTGCCATGCTTGCAGGATGCCTCGGACCAGTGCGCGCAGACGTGCGGCCGCAGGCAAGGAGGCC
>Ga0268257_1002843_pt1 | contig 11642 bp, 9 predicted proteins | sample AgamicAtPrz_FD_200249 | JGI IMG/M metagenome (GOLD analysis project Ga0268257, IMG submission 200249) | Agave microbial communities from Guanajuato, Mexico - At.P.rz (v2) (version 3) | ecosystem: Host-associated > Plants > Phyllosphere > Phylloplane/Leaf | place: Guanajuato, Mexico | collected...
CAGCGCAGCGGCGCTTCGGCCTCAGTGAGCCGGTTTACGGGGCGCTGACCGATGCCATGGCGATGGTCGAAGGTCAGACGGTGGATCTCACCCAGTTGATTCAGCCCAAGCTGGAAATCGAGCTGGCCCTGGTGCTCGGCCAGGATCTGAGTCCCGGTTTTTACAGCGACGAAGAACTGCTCGCCGCCATCGGCGAGGTGGCCGCCGCTTTCGAGATCGCCGATTGTCGCTGGCAGAGTTGGGGTTTCGAGGCCGGCGCCTTCGTGGCCGACAACTCGGCCGCGGCCGGCTACTGCCTGTCCGCCCGGCAGCCTTTCGATGCACGTCGTCATGCCCAGGTGGAGTATCGCCTGGTGCATGAAGGCCACGCGCTGGGTGGCGGGGTCAGCAGTCAGGGCGACGAATCACCGCTGAGCAACACCTGTTGGCTGATCCGCCGCTTGCTGGCCGACGGGCATCGGCTGGCTGCCGGCCAGATCATCCTGTCCGGTGCGCTGTTACCGCCCGTCGCCATCGAGCCCGGTTGCTACCGGCTGAGCATGCTTGGCATGGAATTGGCTCTGGAATTTCAAGCAGGACAAGGGCCAGAGAGCCTGTAGTGGCATATCGCCTGTTTTGGCGGTGTAGCAGAAAACAATAAATGCGGCCGGGAAGGGTAGAGGGTGTGCTGCTTGCGTCGTTTCGCTACAGCACATTTTTCCGACGGAGCCGCGTGTGGTGAAGCGTTACACACAAGCCGTGGAGTGCAGTGATCATGTTCGCAGAAGTCCGTTCCTTCAATGACCCACAACAACACGCTGGCTCGATTCTCGGCTGGCGCCAGGTGTACGACCAGCTCGGCCGTGGCAGCCTGAGCACGCAGTTGCAGCAGGTGTCGTCCGAGCGCTTCCAGATCTTCCAGGAGGTGCTCGACAAGCGTGTGGTGCAGCACGGCCACGCCCCAAAAGGGCGCCTGTGCCTGGCCCTGGTGCTCAGCTCGGCCTGCGCCCCGGTGGTGCAGAAACACGAGGTAGGCGCCCACAGCGTGGTGCTGTTGCGTGACGGAGAGGAATTCCTGCTGCACGCCCCGGAAGGCACGCATTTCTTCGCGGTGACGGTGGACACCGTGCGCTTCGCCAAACTGGCGGCACTGGAGTTGCCACAGCAGCAACTGGACCTGCTCAAAAGCGCCCCGCAGATCGCCGTGCCGGATGCCGCGCTCAAGCGTTTTCAGCAGCACGTCTACCCGGTGTTCCAGCACCTGCTGCACAAGTCCAGCATGGTCAGTGAGGCGGCCGAGCAGATGCTCGAAGACGGCCTGATCGACGCGCTGCTCGATCTCTTCGGCAGCGCCCAGAGCGAGTCGCGCGGCCGTCACGGCAACCTGGCGGTCAGCTCGTATCTGGTGAAGAAGAGCCAGGAACTGGCCCGCGATTGCGCCGACGAGCCGCTGAGCGTGCTGGATCTGTGCGAGCGTCTGCGCGTCAGCCGCCGCACCCTGCAGAACAGCTTCCATGTGGTGGCCGGCATTCCTCCAGTGGAATACCTGCGCAACCTGCGCCTGAATGCGGTACGTCGGCGTCTGGCCAGCACCTCGACCGAGGCTTGCGGGGTGGGTGAGGCAGCCGCGCAGATGGGCTTCTACCACCTGAGCCACTTCTCGCGAAACTACCGCGGCCTGTTCGGCGAGTACCCGTCCGAAACCCGGCGCGCCACCGGCTGATACGTCCCTTGCCGCCATCTGAGAGCGCCCGAATGACATCGCAAACCCAGCCACGCTGGCTCGTGTGGCTGCTGGCCACGCTCGCCGCCTTTTCGCCGCTGTCCATCGACACCTACCTGCCGAGCCTGCCGGATATCGCGCGCGACCTGGGCACCCGCGATGCCCAGGTGCAACTGACCATCGGTGTGTTTCTGGCCGGTCTTTGCTCGGGCATGTTGCTCTATGGGCCGCTGTCGGATCGTTACGGGCGCCGCCGCCTGATGCTCGGCAGCCTGCTGCTGTACATCCTCGCCTCGGCCGGCTGTATCTGGGTGACGAGCGTCGAGCAACTGATCGTGCTGCGCTTCTTGCAGGCGGTCGGCGGCGCCGGTGCCCTGGTGCTGGCGCGCACCGTGGTGCGTGACCTGTACCCCCTGAGCGAGGCAGCGCGGGTGCTGTCGCTGATGCACGTGATCGCCATGGTCGCCACGCTGCTGGCGCCCATCATGGGCACCTATCTGGTGCTGCTCGGCGGTTGGCGGATCATCTTCGTGATGCTGTTTCTGCTCGGCGCCGGTTGTCTGTTCGCCGTGGCTACCTCGCTACAGGAGAGTTTGCCCGTCAGCTCGCGCACGCACTCGGTGCTGGGCTCGTTCCGTCACTATGTCACCGTCCTGCGTGATCCATTGGCGCTGTGCTACATCCTGGCCATGGGCCTGTCGGTGGGCGGCATGTTCGCCTTCATCACCGCGTCGCCGTTCCTGTTCATCCACCACTTCGGCTTCTCGCCGCGGGCCTTCAGCCTGCTGTTCGGGCTGAACATCGTCGGCATCATCCTTGCCACCGTCGTGAATGCCCGGCTGGTGCGCCGCCTCGGCCCGCTGCAGATGCTCGGGGTCGGCAGCTTGGTGGCGGCCTGCGCTGGTGCGCTGCTGATCATCATCGGCCTGACCGGCTGGGGGCAGCCGTTCTCCATCACCGCCGGCGTGCTGCTGTTCATGGGCATCAGCGGCCTGATCGGCGCCAACTGCATCGCCAGCCTGATGAGCCTATTTCCGGGGAACGCCGGCGCGGCGGTGGGCTTGGGCATTTCCCTGCAGTTCGCCTGCGGCGCGCTGTTCAGCTGGCTGGTCAGCGTACTGGCAAACGGCACGGCGCGGCCCATGTGCCTGGTAATCGGCTTCGCCGGCCTGGGCAGCCTGGCCTGTTATCGGGCAATCCGCCATCAGCTGGGTAAGCCTCGGCGAGCGAGCCTTTACCACGCGTTGAATGGAGAGGGGCGTTGAACCGCTCAGCTTGTCAGCAACACAAGCATGCCAATTGCCAGGGTTATCAACAGCAGGCCTTGAGTCACGACCAGCGAAATCATTCTCTGCTTGAAGTGGATCAGCGTATTGATCGATAAAGCATCGATCTGATGATCCATGAGGCGATAATGGCAGACCGAAAATCCGGCCCCCTGGTGGTTTCGCTGCCCCTCGGTACGCCGCAGCCCGGTGAGAGCCTGCAGCGCTGGCTGTATGGCATGCTGCGCGAGGCGATCCTCAGCAGTCGCCTGCCATCGGGTAGCCAGTTGCCCAGTACCCGCGCCCTGGCCGAGCACTACGGCATGGCCCGGGGTACCGTGCAGGCGGCCTATCAGCAACTGCAATCCGAAGGTTATCTGGATACCGGCAGCGGCTACGGCACGCGGGTGTGCACGGTGCTGCCGGATGCCACGCTCAACGCCGGCAATGCCCGACAGGCGCTCCGGGCGCCCGTCGAACAGCCGCGGGCTGCGCCAGACACCGAATGGTCGCAGCGCTTGCAGGCGGAAAAACCGGTGTTCATGAGTGGCGCTGCCCAGCGCGGCTTGCGGCCGTTCTTCCCGCATCGGGGTGATGTGCTGGCGTTTCCCATCGACCTGTGGCGCAAGCTGCACACTGCCCATCTGCGCTCGTCGCGCCTGCTGGACATGCTCGATGCCGATCCCGCCGGCCTGCCCGCGCTGCGCAGCGCCATCGCTCAGTATCTGGCGATTGCCCGGGGCGTGCAGGTCGGCGCCGAGCGCATCGTGATTCTCGGTAGCGTACAGCAGGCGCTGGATCTCACCTTGCGCCTGCTGGTGGCGCCGGGGGAACGGGTATGGATGGAAGACCCCGGCTATCCCGGTGCCCGACAATTGATGAAGGCCAGCGGCGTGGCGGTGGTCGATGTGCCGGTTGACCGCGAAGGCCTGCAGGTCGACAAGGCCCTTGGCCTGGCGCCGGATGCACGTCTGGCCTACGTCACTCCCTCGCACCAGGCGCCGCTGGGCGGTGAACTGTCGCCAGCGCGGCGTCTGGCGTTGCTGCGCTGGGCCGGCGAGCAGGGCAGTTACATCTTCGAGGACGATTACGACAGCGAGTACCGTTTCGTCGCCAAGCCCATTCCGGCGTTGCGCAGCATGGCCGGCGCCGATGCGTCGGTGATTCTCGCCGGCACCTTCAGCAAGCTGCTGTTTCCGTCCCTACGCATGGCCTATGTGGTGCTGCCGCCGCAGATGGTCGACGGCTTCACGCGCCTGGTTTCGTTGACCGCGCGGCATGCCAACAGCCTGGTCCAGGCGGTACTGGCGGATTTCATCGATCAGGGCCACTTCGACCGCCACCTGCGGCGCATGCGCAAGCTCTACGCCGCGCGGGCCGAGGCGTTCTCGGCGGCCGCCGAGCGGCATTGGCAGGGGGCGATCGAGGTACCGCCGATTCGCGCCGGCCTGGATGTGGTCTGCCGGCTGAACGGTGTCGAAGAAGATGATGCCCAGGTGCGGCTGGCCGAGGCGGGCATCGACGTGATGCCCCTGCAGCGCTACTGCGTGCAGCCCCAGGCGCCGGGGCTGGTGATGGGCTTCGCGGCCTACGACGAAGCGGCCATCGATGTGGCCGCCAGGGACGTGGCGCGGCTGCTTCGCCGCCCCTGAACGCTGCTCAACCGGCGACGATGATCACGGTGATGCAGATCATCGCCACCACGCCAAACACCATGCGGGCGATCCAGGGAGCGGTGAGCCAGGCAGTGGTCGCGCCAGCCACCTGGCCGACGTTCTTCTCGGTGAGCCAGCGATTGCCGGGCTGCGGCTTCATCGGGTTGCCACATTGTGGGCAGGCATAAGCCTTGTCGGAAATGCGGTGTTGGCACTCGGGGCAGTCGATAAGGCTCATCTCGGTCGTCCTCTGATCGGTGGCGATAGCTGGAGGTGAGACTGGGAGCCGGTAACCGAGTTCCGCGTCAGGCCAGGGCTGACGCGGGCTACGGGATTTTTTGCGGGAAATTGGGAAAGCGCTCGCACCGTGCGGCGAGCGCCCTGCGGCGTCACTTGCGGCGCCACTGTCCTTGCTGCTGGATGTACTGGCCGGCCGGGGTCTTGTCGATGGCCTTCTGGCCGGCGATGGTTTCCACGTCGCTGAGCTGGATGCCGTTCTGCTGGGCGAGCTTCTGGTACTCGGCCCGGCGTGCGGCGTTGATCAGCTTGGCGATCTCGTCGGCCTGGCCGCCAGATTTGACCACGCCGAGGTAGCCATTGGGCATTTCGCCGAGCTGGCCGCTGGCCTTGGCATCACCCAGGGCGGACATCGCCTCGTTGAGGCTGATGGCGTGGGCCGGCAGGCTCAGGCTGAACAGCAGCAACAGGCCGGCGAAAGGTTTGATCAGGTTCATGCGTGGCTCCTCAGAACAGTCCGCTGGATTCACTGAACATGCTGTCCAGCGCCTTATCCACCTTGATATAGATCTCGTGCTCGATCTTCACATTCAGGTTGATGTTGATCGGCTCGTTGGGCATCGCCAGCTGTACCGTCGGGGTACAGGCTGTGGTCAGCAGCCCCAGCAGCAGGGCGGTGATGCAACTACGCAAGCGCATGGCGCTTCTCCTCGTCAAGGCTCCTTGGGCGCGTTAGTGCGCTGCAGCATTCGCTGCTGCACGCGCCGCGTGATGATGTCGTTGACCCGGTCGGTCAGCTGCAGGCTGGCGAGCAGGTTGGGGATGTCTTCCTCCAGGTTGATGTTGAAGTGTATCGGCCGGCCGTTCTCGATGGCCGGGTTCTGGCCTTGCAGACGCATGCCCAGGGTCAGTATGCCGTGCTGATCATAATCGACCGAGCTGTTCAGGGTGGTGAACCTGAAGTCCTCCAGGGACTGGGTCACCAGCTGCATTGCCGGGTTGCTGCGGCCCAGGGCCTTGATCTTCTCCGAGCTGAACTTCAGGTAGCCGCCAGGCTGGCGGGCGGCGACATGACCTTGCTCGATCTCGATGCCGTTCTCGCCCAGGCGTACCGGCAGGTCGCCGTCCAGGGTGCCGCTGCCGGCCAGGCCTTCTGCGGGGTAGAGGGCGAACAGCTGCTGGAGTTCCAGGCCGCGAATCTGGATGGGAAACAGTTGATTGCCGGTGGCCAGGTTCCATTGCCCTGGCGTCAGGGTGACCTCGCCGCCCATCAGCGCCGTGCGTGCCAGGTTCACTTCCAGTTGGCCCTTGCCGGCATCTGCCAGCGGCGCGCTATAGCGCGCGCGGGCTTCGACGGGGCCGATGGGCAGGCCGGGGTTGGCCTGCTGTAGCTTGAGTTCCGGTATGTATAGCTCGAAGCGCTGGCGCGCCAGTTTGAACTGCGCGCGAGTGTCCAGGCCACTGAGTTCGGAGCGGTCATAGATGCCGCCTAGGCCCTTGCCGGTCAGGTTCAGGTCTAGGCTCGGCGCGCTGCTGCCGGCGGCCAGCGCCAGGCTGGCATCGGCGTTAAGGCGGCCACTGGTGAGGTCGAGCAGCTCGGGCCATTGCACAAGAGTCTTGGCCAGTGGGTTGCCGGAGCGCAGGAACAGCTCGCCGAGGGTCGCCTTGAACTGCAGGTTCTGGTTGGCGTCCAGGCTCGCATCCAAGTCGAGTTGCAGTTCGCTGTCGTTGCTGAGTTTGCCTTTTAGCGTACCGGCCATGTCGGCGGCGGCCAACTGGCCCTGCAGGCGCCAGCCCTGGGGTTTTACGTTGGCCTGCTCCAGGCGCGTGGTGCTCAGGTTTAGCGGGCCGCTGAAACGCCAGCCGTGCAGAGCGCCGCTCTGCAGCGTCAGTTTGAGGTCGCTGCCGCCAATATCCGCCTGCAGTTTCTGCGCGCTCAGTGCGGCGCCCTTCAGGCTGGCGGCCTGCAGCGCGGAACCTTTGCCGAGGTTCAGCTCGATTGCGTTGCCGTCGGCATAACCCGACAGATGCAGATCACTGCTCAGCTCGGTCGCTTGCCAGTCAGCCTGATTGACCTTGGCGGTGCGGCTGGTGAGACGGCTGTCGGCGAACTGTACGGCCCAGGGCGCCGAACTGGCGATGGCGACGCGGCCTTGCAGGTCCAGTCGCGTGGCGCCACGCAGGGCAGCCTTTACCTGCAAGGGCAGGCTGCGCTCGGCCAGCTCGGGGCGCAGATTGTCGAGCAGTTTATCTGCCTGGATCTGCAGGTGCAGGGAGTCGCTGCGCAGCTCCGCCGGCAACATTGCCAGCCAGTCAGGGTTCGACTCGCTGAGTTGCAGATCGGCCTCGACGCGCCTGGCGATCCACTGCGGGCCTTCATTATGAGCTGCCAGAGCCAGTTGCCCTTGCAGCAGGCCGGCACCGGGCACCGGCCAGGGCTGCGGCAGGTTACCGTGCAGATCGAACTGACCCGTGGCGGCCAGCAGGTTGTTCACATCCGGCTGGCGGCGCGGCAGGTCGAGTTGCCAGGTGCCGGCGAGGCTGGCTTCGCCCGGCGGTGCCGGCCACTGCTTGCCCTCGGGCAGTGCCCAGACGCTCAGCCAGTTCTGCAGCGTGGTGGCCTGGGTAAGGTGGGTGGCCACCAGCTCGCCGTTCCAGGCCAGACCCTCGCCGCGCTGCTGCAGGTGGCTGGTCAGGGTGGCTTGCGGCTGCTGATCCACGGCCAGCGTCAATTTCAGGTCGAGCGCATCTGTGCCTGCCTTGAGGTCGAACGCGGCGCCGATGATCTGCATCTGATGGTCGAGATTCAAACGCAGGGCGATGTGCTCAGCCTCGCTGCGCTGCAGAGCCAGATTGCCGGTGGCGACGCACTGGCCGCGGGCGCAGGGCAGGGTAGCCGTGAGGTTGGTGACGGTCAGACTGCGTGGCAGCAGGGCCAGCGGCGCGGCCAGTTGCTGCACGTCGAGGTCGGTCGATGCAGGCTCGGTCTGCTCTTCTACTGTTGTCGGTAGCCACTGCAGCGACAAGCGGTCGATAGCGACGTGCTGCCAGAGCGGCAGGCTGAGGCCAAAGTCGCGCCAGGCCAGGTCGATGCTGTCGCCCTGCAGATCCAGGGTGCCGGCCGTGCTGCGCTGGCGTAGCGCAAGGCCGTCGATCCGCAGGCCTTCGCTCGACAGCGATGCGCCATGCCAATCGAGGGTTTCGATACCGCTGCGCTGCAGTAGGTACCGGCTGCCCAGATAAAGGCCGACGGCCAGCATCAGCAGCACGGCGAGTGTGACGGACAGTCGCAGCCAGACGCGGCGGCTGAGCATGGGCGTGGGTTCCTGAAAGGATCAATCTTCGACGGTAACCCGAAGTCATAGAGGCTGCCAAACCGGTTGCGCCTGATTGGTGCTTCACACTTTTGTGGCATGCAGATGACGGGGCGGATTTGGTGCATGGCCTACACGCCCCGCCCGTCGTGGCGTGCCGCTTTGTCAAGGCTGATTTCGCCCCGCAACAGGGCATTTTTCAGGCCTCGCCGCGGGACTTGTGCACAATCGCGAAGCAGCTTGTCAAGCTGCATATTGCCTCTTGTCAAAACCTCGGTAATAGCGTAGGCGCAAACATAAGTTTATGAAAAATATAGACTTTTTTGATGTGGTGAAAAAATGAGCAGTTTGAGCGCAAGGCCCATTTCATCGGTGTTAGCAGGTATTTCGCCCACCATATTCACAAAGTTATCCACAGCTTCTGTGGATTGTCGCGCGCAGCCGCTCTGCCACGGGCCAGGGCTTTACCTGTGAATAAAAAAGAGTAGAGTGGCGCGCCTGTTCCAAGCCCCTGCTTTAGTCTTATGCCCCGCGTTTTACCCCGCAGCGAATTCCATACGCTCCCCGTTCGTACCCAGGTTCCCGTCCGTGTCGCCACCTGGCTGCTCGACAGCCCGAGGCTGGCCGAAGCCCCCAGCGTGAAACGCATCGCCGGCCGTCTGCTCAAGCAGCCTGCGCGCCAGGGTGTGGTTCAGGCGCAAAGTCGACTGGGCCAGATGCTCTGCCGCGAGTGTGGTAATACCCGCGACCGGCGCATCGGTGTCGAGTTGCTGCGCCAGGCGGCGCGTGCTGGCGATGGCCGGGCGCAGCTTGAGCTGGGCCGCCTTTATTGCCAGCCGCGGACCCTCGAGCCCGAGCAGGCCCGACACTGGCTGGAGCTGGCAGCGCTGCAGGGGCATGACGAGGCGCGGGATTTGCTGCAGCGCCTGTAGGGCACCTCTAAAAACGTTGGCGAGGCAGTCAGCGCAAGGCAAAAACAGGCGAAAAAGCGCAGTTTACGTGCTGTAAATGAGCATTTTGAGCCTGTTTTTAACGCCGCGCTGACAACGCAGGTAGTTTTTAGCGGTGCCCTGTAACCGCTGCCAAGCCGCCCGCGCGGTTATACTGCCCGGCAGTCTTGCCTGGATGCCCTTATGCCTTTCGATCTCCTGACCCTGTTGCCGGCCTTTCTGGTCGGCGCACTGCTGGCTGCTGTTCCTTTGTGGTTGCGCATGGCTGCCGCCCTGCGACAGGCCGAGGACATGCGCCTGCAATCGGGGCTGGCCCAGGAGCGCATGAATGCGGCGCAGCTCGCCCAGGCCGGCCTCAGCGCGCAGCTGGACAACTGCCGCGACGAGCTTGCCGAGATCCTCGAAATCAAGGCTGATCAGCAGGCCGAACTGGCCGCCCTGCGCCGCGAAACCCACTTGCTGCAGAACGACCTGCAGCTGGCCCGCGAGCAGCTTGAGGGCGCGCAGGCCCTGCGCGAGCGCCAGGAAGCCGAGCTGCGTCGCCTGGACAGCGAGCGGGCCGGGCTGGCCGCCGAACTGCACGAACAGCAGGAAAACCACCAGCAGCGCCTGGAGGATCTGCAAGGCGCCCGTGATGCCTTGCGTGCGCAGTTCGCCGAACTGGCCGGCAAGATCTTCGATGAGCGCGAGCAGCGTTTCTCGGAAACCAGTCAGCAGCGCCTGGGGCAATTGCTCGACCCGCTCAAGGAACGCATCCAGGCCTTCGAGAAGCGCGTCGAGGAAAGCTACCAGCAGGAGGCGCGCGAGCGCTTTTCTCTGGGCAAGGAGCTGGAGCGTCTCCAGGGGCTCAATCAGCGCCTGAGTGAGGAGGCGATGAACCTCACCCAGGCGCTCAAGGGTCAAAAGACCCAGGGCAACTGGGGTGAGCTGGTGCTCGAACGCGTACTCGAACATGCCGGCCTGCAGAAGGGCCGCGAGTACCACACCCAAGTCAGCCTGAAGAGTGCCGAGGGCGAGCGTTTCCAGCCGGACGTGCTGATCCAGCTGCCAGGCGACAAGCAGGTGGTGGTCGATGCCAAGGTCAGCCTCACCGCTTATCAGCAGTACGTGTCGGCCAGCGAGGAAACGGTGCGGCAGGTGGCGCTGAAACAGCACGTGCTATCGCTGCGCAGCCACCTCAAGGGCCTGTCGCTCAAGGATTACCAGCACCTCGACGGGCTGCACAGCCTGGATTTCGTTCTGCTTTTCGTGCCGATCGAGGCCGCATTCGCAGCGGCTTTGCAGGCTGACCCGGGGCTGTTCCAGGAAGCCTTCGACCAGCACATCGTGATCGTCAGCCCGACCACGCTGCTGGCGACCCTGCGGGTGATCGACAGCCTGTGGCGCCAGGAACGGCAGAGCCAGAACGCTCGGGAAATCGCCGAGCGGGCAGGGGCGCTGTACGACAAGTTCGTGGCCTTCATCCAGGATCTGGACGAAGTCGGCATGCGTCTGCAGCAGCTCGACAAGGCGTACTCCGGCGCGCGCAACAAGCTGGTCGACGGCCGCGGCAACCTCATCAGCCGCGCCGAAAACCTCAAGCTGCTCGGCGCGCGGGCCAGCAAGAGCCTGCCGCCCGAGCTGCTCGAGCGGGCGGCCGGGCTGCCGCTGGATGAGCCGCTGGACGACTGATCCCTCCCTTCCGTATTCGAGTGGTGGCGTGACGCCAGGGCTGGACGCAGCCCAAATCTCGTCTATCTTGTCTGTTGTCATACTTCTTGTGGGTATGGTGATTGCGCTGTTCACCGTATGGCGTCTCGCCTCGGTATCCTCAGCTTATTCAATGGATTGGCCATAACAGGGATAACAATCATGCCGCTCATAAAGCGCCTTTTTACGCCTGTTTCTCTCATTAAATCCCATCGATCAAAGTGCGTTGTCATACCGCTGGTTTTGCTGGCCAGCGGTGCCGCCCTGGCGCTGGAGGCGCCGCCGAACATCCAGGTGCCGACCCTGGCCTATGACGACCGCCAGGTCATTCTGGTCTGGGAGAAACCGCAAGATGCCGCTGGCATCGTCGACTATCACGTGTACATGGATGGTAAAAAGCTGGGTGGCGCCAACGCCAACAACGACCAGCATTCACCGGCCAAGCCGTATATCGACCAGTTCTACGCGGCTGACAAGGCAAATTTCCATCACCGCATCGCCATCCACAATTTCACCGTCGATGGCCTCAAACCGGAGACGGAATACCGCTTCACCGTGCGCTCGGTGGATGCCGAGGGGCGCGAGTCGGCCGACAGCCCGGTGCTGGTGCAGCGCACTACGGCGGTCCCCGAGGTATTCAACGTCGAGGCCCAGGGCGCCAAGGGCGACGGCAAGACGCTCAATACCGCGGCCATCCAGAAGGCCATCGATGCCTGCTCGCTGAACTGCAAGGTGCTGATTCCGGCCGGGGTGTTCAAGACCGGTGCGCTGTACCTGAAAAGCAACATGACCCTGGAGATCGCCGAGGGCGCCACGCTGCTGGGCTCCGA
>Ga0268257_1002851_pt1 | contig 11605 bp, 17 predicted proteins | sample AgamicAtPrz_FD_200249 | JGI IMG/M metagenome (GOLD analysis project Ga0268257, IMG submission 200249) | Agave microbial communities from Guanajuato, Mexico - At.P.rz (v2) (version 3) | ecosystem: Host-associated > Plants > Phyllosphere > Phylloplane/Leaf | place: Guanajuato, Mexico | collected...
TGAGCCATGATCAAACTCTTCAATTTAAAAGTTTGATGCTCAATGAATTAAACTTCGTAATGAATTACGTGTTCACTCGTTGAGACTTGGTATTCATTTAGTGTCCGAGGACATTAAGAATCCATGCCACTTTGAGTGCCCACACAGATTGTCTGATAAATTGTTAAAGAGCAGTTGCGACGCGCTTCAGCGCGCTGTCGCGAGGTGGCGTATATTACGCTTTCCTCTTTCAGAGTCAACCCTGATTTTCAGGATTTTTTCTCTTCAACCGACCGGGTTGTTTGTGAAGTGATTCACATCCGCCGTGTCGATGGAGGCGCATTATAGGGATCCCATTTTTAAGCACAAGTATTTTTTAGATCTTTTTTTCTGACTGCTGATTTTCCGCGCTTTTCGCTGAAATCCCGCCCGATCTGCTTAAATATTGACGTAATTTGCCTTGCCTCGATCCAATAATATGATCAAAGTCTTCTGTATAGCGCTCATCTGTCGAGGTAGATATGTCTGCAGTCTTACGTCCTTATAAAGGTCTGTTCCCACAAAAAGGCGATCGCGTGATGATCGATGCCAGCAGTGTGGTCATTGGCGATGTCCGAATGGCCGACGATGTCAGCATCTGGCCGCTCGTTGCGATCAGAGGAGACGTTAACTACGTAGCAATCGGCGCACGCACCAATATTCAGGATGGCAGCGTGCTGCATGTCACCCACAAATCCTCCTATAACCCGGACGGCAATCCACTCCTCATCGGAGAGGATGTTACCGTCGGCCATAAAGTCATGCTTCACGGCTGCACGGTCGGAAATCGGGTACTGGTAGGAATGGGGTCGATTCTGCTGGATGGCGTCATCGTGGAGGATGACGTGATGATTGGTGCCGGGAGTCTTGTCCCACAACATAAACGGCTCGAAAGCGGTTATCTCTATTTAGGCAGTCCGGTAAAGCAGATCCGCCCCTTAACAGAAGCGGAAAGAGAAGGTCTGAAATATTCAGCGAATAATTACGTGAAATGGAAAGATGAGTATCTGGATCAGGACAACCAGATCCAGCCCTGATCGTCTTCGTGCTGATCGCGGATTAAATCGCTGGCTTCCTCTTCAAGATCCCAGCGATTTTCGCAAAATACCTCTAATGGAGTTGAGCCACCAAAGCGGCGCTTCAACGTTTCACCGGTAATGGCACATGTCAGTTGCATTCCGTGTACGAGCACCGGAAAACAGACCGCTTGCTTACTCTCGTCCCAGTGTTCTCTGTCGGGAAAGTGGATCGCCTGGTTCACGCTGTAAGTTCCTGCTTCAGCTTTTCAATGACCGGTTCTACAGCGGGTAACACACCGTGCCAGAGCAGTACTGCATGCGCAGCCTGCCCCACCAGCATGCCCAGGCCATCAGCCAAATGTTTTGCGCCGTGTTGTTCACACCAGCTCAGGAAGGGGGTTTTCCCTTTCTGATAAAACATGTCGTAGCAATAGAGGTGGCTGTTTATCAACGAGGACGGGATCGCCGGTACTTCACCACCAATGCCGCTGGAGGTGGCATTAATGATAAGATCAAACTCATGATGAGCAAGTTCATCAAGAGTGATCGCGCTCACGCTGCCAGTATGTGCAAACAACGCCGCCAACGCTTCCGCTCGGGCATAGGTTCGATTGGTAATAGTGACCGCACAATCCAGTGAAAGGAGCGGTAACAATACGCCTCGCGATGCCCCACCGGCACCAATCAACAGAACCCGGAACCCGGGTTTGATGAATGAGAGCCTTTCCAGATCGCTCAGTAAGCCGATTCCGTCAGTGTTGTCTCCCAAAAGGCGGCCATCCTCCAGCCGTTTAAGCGTATTCACGGCACCCGCAAGAGAAGCGCGCTCAGTCAGCTCATCCGCACGTTCAAAAGCGTCTTCTTTAAAAGGCACTGTCACATTGGCACCTTTCCCCCCCGCGTCAAAAAAAGCATTCAGGGTGGTAACAAAGGCATCAACAGGTGCCAGCACTCGGCCATAGGGATGATCTATCTGCAGTTGTTCAGCAAACTGCTGATGGATTAACGGCGACTTGCTGTGTGCAATCGGATTACCAAAAACGGCATAGGTTTCCATCATATTACCCCTGGCGAAAACGTTCGCCGGTCAAAGCGTCGCGGATTTCCGACGGATTAAGACGACCTCCGGTTTCACCGACGGCTACCGGGAAGTCATTCCCGAACTGCGCCAGCACCTCTTCGGTGCTGCGGCAAGGAGGCTGCCCGGTAAGGTTGGCACTGGTTGAGACCAGCGGTTTACCAAACGCCAGACAGAGTTCTACCACCAGCGGATGATCGGTGACACGGACAGCGAGGGAATCGAAACGGCCTGTTAACCAGCGGGGCGTTGTTGGCTGCGCCGGGAAAACAAAGGTCACCGGCCCTGGCCACGCAGAGAAAATGGTATCCCGTTGCGCCGGCGTGAGCATGGAATCATCAATATAAGGTTTAAGCTGCTCATAATTAGCAGCGATCAAAATCAATCCTTTTTCGACAGGTCTCTGTTTTAGCGTAAGTAAGCGATTCACAGCTGTCTCGCTGTCAGGATCGCAACCGACCCCAAAGACAGCTTCTGTTGGATAGGCGATGACTTCTTCATTTTTCAGAACCTCCACTGCATGCGCAATGGATCCTGATGGCAGGTTATTATTCACAGGTTTAATCCGCCGAAACCGGCTTTCCACATTGTTTACTGGCACAAAAGCGTTTCATACCTTGCGCCGTTTTCTTCTCTATAAGTAACGGATAATCGCAATGAGGGCAGATACCCGCTACCGGTTTAAAATTGATAACGAACTGGCATTCAGGATAGCGATCGCAGGAATGGAAGGTCTTGCCAAAACGAGAACGACGCTGTACCAGTTGTCCACGCTGGCACTGGGGACAGGCAATTGCTGTTTCATCTGGCTTATCAATTTGTTCTGTATGCTCACATTCAGGATAGCGACTGCAACCAATAAACATACCAAAACGGCCCTGGCGTAACGCCAGTTCACCGCCGCACTGTGGGCAAAGTTGCCCCTCCAGAATTTTAACGATATGTCCGTCCGCCTGGCTCTTCAGGGGACGAACATAATCACATTCCGGATAGTGTGAACAACCGAGAAACGGACCGTGTTTCCCGGACCGAATGACAAGTTCAGCCCCGCACTGTGGGCAGGGCTCGTTTTTATGCACCGTGAACAGTGCTGATTTGGCCATAACAACTCTTGGTGCTGCACATTGAATTAGTGCAGCATACCTTCATTCACTTCAAAGAGTAATTCTTCCATTTGCTGATAGGCATTTTCACAGCCCGGGATATTAAACAGAACCATCAGGATCACCCACTTGAGATCTTCCAGTTCAAATTCTGCCGTATCCAGCGCCATGACGCGCTCTATCACCATTTCTCTCGTTTCGAGGTTTAGCACCTGAATCTGCTCAAGGAATAAAATGAATCCCCGGCAGCTGGCGTCCAGCCGTTCACACTCTTCAGCGGTATAAATGCGTACAGACAATGGGTCAGAAGCAAGCTGCATCGGTTCGGCAAGGCCTTCCTGATAATCAGCCAGTTTTTCCAGCCACATCAACGCATTGTAGATATCTTCCCGCTCAAATCCCGCATCGGTAAGATCCTGTGTCAACTTGTCCTGATCCACTCGCATTTCTGCTTCGTTATGGATGTAAGTCTCAAACAAATACATCAGTACGTCGAACATGGCATGCCCTCCTTAATCGGACATAGCCGCCGGGTACAGCTGCGATCCACCCTGCTAACTCCAGTTCGAGTAGCTGTGCTACCGTTACTGGCACAGGTTGGCCGGCACGTTCAGCGACAACGTCAACAGGTGTTACCTCATCTCCTACGTTAGCCAGGAGGCTGGGAAATGGCAATGCCACGTTCTCCTGATCTGATGAAAAATGTCGCTTTTCGGGTTCGTCTGTTAACCAGTGCAAGCCATATCGCAAATTTTCAAGGATGTCCCCTGCGTCCGTTACGGGTGTTGCACCCTGCTTGATTAGCCAGTGCGGCCCCTCACACCCGGGGTTACCTATCGGGCCAGGTAAGGCAAAGACTTCTCGCCCCTGTTCTAGCGCATACCGTGCCGTGACGAGTGAGCCGCTTCTTAAAGCGGCCTCCACCACCAGCACGCCCAGACTCAGACCGCTGATAATTCGGTTACGACGTGGAAAATTTGCCGGCCAGGGCGGCGCTGATAGCGGGAACTCCGACACAATAGCCCCCTCTGATTCGATAAGCCGTGCAGCCAGAGCCTGATGCCGACGGGGATAAATGCTAAAAAGCCCGTTCCCAAGCACCGCGACACTTCTCCCTTTTGCCGACAGCGCGGCGTGATGAGCGATGCCGTCAATACCGCAGGCCAGCCCGCTGGTGATCGTGAAACCACTTTGTGAGAGTTGTTCACACAGGATTTTCCCCCATCGCTCACCGTACCACGATGGCGCGCGGCTTCCGACAACCGCCAGTTGAACAGAGTTGAGGGCTTCAGGATTGCCTTTAACAAACAATGCCCCGGGATAGTCAGGGATCGTGCGGAGTAAAGGGGGATAACGAGGATCATCCGCCGTCAGCAAATGGTTTTCTGGCTGTTCAAGCCACGCCAGATTACGTTGCAGTTCGCTTTCATTGAGCACAAAGAACCGTTGAACCTGCTTTGTTGACAGCCCGGCATCTCTGACAACGGCATCATCAATCCTTGCCTGCATATGTAGCCATGCTGCCGCTGCCAGCATCTGATCCCCACACAGAGAGCCTGTATTGATTAGCCGTAACCATATCTCGGTAGATGTCATCCTTTTCCCTGCCATAAGCAGCCTCTGCAATCATTGCGATTGGTCACGGATGCTGTCAATCGATGGGGGATTTGTCTAGAATAGAGATAATATTCTTATCAACTCCTGAACACGACTCTGGAAATTTATGGCAGTTTTGCAAGTGTTACATATTCCGGACGAGCGCCTTCGCATCGTCGCTGAACCGGTTAAAGAAGTGAATGCAGAAATTCAGCGTATCGTTGATGATATGTTCGATACCATGTACGCCGAAGAGGGCATTGGCCTCGCGGCAACCCAGGTGGACATTCACAAGCGTATTATCGTGATCGACGTTTCAGAGAATCGCGATGGCCGTCTGGTGCTGATCAACCCTGAACTGCTTGAAAAGAGCGGCGAAACAGGTATCGAGGAAGGCTGTCTGTCTATTCCTGAACAGCGTGCTTTAGTTCCGCGAGCCGAAAAAGTGAAAATTCGCGCCCTGGATCGTGAAGGCAACCCGTTTGAACTGGAAGCAGACGATCTGCTGGCGATTTGTATTCAGCATGAGATGGATCATCTGGTCGGTAAACTGTTTATCGATTACCTCTCGCCACTGAAGCAGCAGCGTATTCGTCAGAAAGTAGAGAAACTGGATCGTTTGCGTTCTCGCGCATAACGTCCCCCCGGATACAAGGATCATCGTGTCTAAAACACTACGTATTATCTTCGCCGGTACCCCTGATTTTGCAGCGCGTCATCTTGACGCGCTGTTATCTTCTGGCCACCAGGTTGTTGGCGTTTTTACCCAACCGGATCGCCCGGCAGGCCGTGGTAAAAAACTGATGCCCAGCCCGGTGAAAGTGCTGGCAGAAGAACACGGGTTACCGGTTTATCAGCCAGCATCCCTGCGGCCCCCGGAAAATCAGCAGCTTGTTGCTGACCTGAATGCCGATGTCATGGTGGTGGTGGCTTATGGGTTAATTCTGCCGAAAGCCGTGCTGGATATGCCACGACTGGGTTGTATCAACGTACATGGTTCTTTGCTTCCACGCTGGCGTGGTGCGGCGCCGATCCAACGTTCGCTGTGGGCGGGTGATGCTGAAACCGGTGTTACCATCATGAAGATGGATGTAGGTTTAGACACTGGCGACATGCTGTATAAACTGGCCTGTCCAATTACTGCAGACGATACCAGCGCCACGCTGTATGACAAGCTTGCGGACCTTGGCCCGCAAGGACTCATCAAAACTTTGCAGCAGCTTGCTGATAATACAGCAGCCCCTGAAGTTCAGGATGAGGCCCTGGTAACCTACGCCGAAAAACTCAGCAAAGAAGAGGCGCGGGTCGACTGGTCCCTCTCTGCAGCACAGCTTGAACGTTGCATTCGCGCCTTTAATCCATGGCCGATGAGCTGGATGATGATCGATGAGCAACCTGTCAAAGTCTGGAAAGCCTCCGTCATTGAAGGCAACACATCTGCTGAGCCCGGAACAATTATCGAAGTCAGCAAGAACGGTATCCAGGTGGCAACCGCGGAAGGGATCCTGAATCTGGAATCACTGCAGCCAGCGGGTAAAAAGGCGATGAGCGCTCAGGATCTGTTAAATTCCCGTCGCGAATGGTTTATCCCTGGCACTCGTCTTGCCTGAGCAACTTTATACTTAAAGCCCGGTGTTTCCGGGCATTTTTATTTTTACGGTTATGAAAAAACAAAATCTACGCAGTCTGGCGGCACAGGCCGTTGAGCAGGTTGTCGAGCAGGGTCAGTCACTCAGTAATGTCCTGCCTCCACTGCAGCAAAAAGTGTCCGACAAAGACAAAGCTCTGCTTCAGGAGCTCTGTTTTGGCGTCCTGCGCACCCTTTCTCAGCTTGAGTGGCTGATTAATAAGCTGATGTCGCGCCCCATGACCGGAAAGCAGCGTACCGTGCATTATTTGATTATGGTTGGCTTTTATCAGCTTCTTCATACCCGTATCCCACCTCATGCTGCGTTGGCTGAGACGGTAGAAGGCGCCGTCGTGATTAAACGTCCCCAGCTCAAAGGACTGATCAACGGCGTACTGCGTCAGTTCCAGCGCCAGCAGGAAGAACTTCTGGCGGAATTTGAGCAAAGCGAAACCCGTTTCCTGCACCCCGACTGGCTTCTGAATCGCCTCAAAAAAGCGTACCCGCAACGGTGGCAGGAGATTGCCGAAGCGAATAATCAACGTCCGCCGATGTGGTTACGCGTTAACCGTAATCATCATACCCGCGATGCCTGGCTGGCCTTGCTGGAAGAAGCCGGAATGAGTGGTTTCACGCATGACGCCTATCCTGATGCCGTGCGTTTAGCCTCTCCTGTGCCGGTGCATGCATTACCCGGGTTCGATGAGGGCTGGGTAACCGTTCAGGACGCTTCTGCCCAGGGCTGTATGACCTGGCTCGAGCCCAAAAATGGCGAACAGATCCTCGACCTGTGTGCCGCGCCTGGCGGCAAAACGACGCATATTCTTGAAGTCGCACCGCAGGCAAACGTAATGGCTGTAGATGTTGATGAGCAGCGTCTTTCGCGTGTCTACGATAACCTAAAGCGTTTAGGAATGAAGGCACAGGTTAAGCAAGGCGACGGACGTAAGCCCGCAGAATGGTGTGGCGAGACGCAATTCGACCGTATCTTGCTGGATGCTCCCTGCTCAGCAACCGGCGTTATTCGCCGTCATCCGGACATTAAGTGGCTGCGTCGCGACCGTGATATTAAGGAGCTTGCACAGCTGCAATCCGAGATCCTTGATGCCATTTGGCCACACCTGAAACCAGGTGGAACGCTGGTTTATGCAACGTGTTCCATACTTCCTGAAGAGAACAGTCAGCAAATTTCGGCTTTCCTTAAACGCACCCCTGACGCTACGCTACGCGAGACGGGGACTCCGGAGCATCCGGGCCAGCAGAACCTGCCTGGCGCTGAAGAGGGTGATGGCTTCTTTTACGCTAAGCTAATCAAAGAGTGATGTTGAGAACAGGTCACGAGATATGAAGATTATCATTCTGGGCGCAGGACAGGTCGGCGGGACGCTGGCGGAAAACCTTGTAGGTGAAAACAACGACATTACGATCGTCGATACCAACGGCGATCGACTGCGCGTTCTGCAGGATAAATTTGACCTTCGCGTTGTGCAGGGGCACGGTTCGCATCCACGTGTCCTCCGTGAAGCCGGTGCTGACGATGCCGATATGTTAGTGGCCGTGACCAGCTCTGATGAAACCAATATGGTCGCTTGTCAGGTGGCCTATTCGCTTTTCAACACACCGAACCGAATCGCCCGTATCCGCTCCCCGGATTATGTCCGCGATGCGGAAAAACTCTTTAACTCAGAAGCAGTACCAATTGACCATCTCATCGCGCCGGAACAGCTGGTTATCGATAATATTTATCGCCTGATCGAATATCCCGGCGCACTGCAGGTCGTGAACTTTGCAGAAGGGAAAGTAAGTCTGGCCGTCGTTAAGGCCTATTATGGCGGTCCGTTGATCGGAAACGCGCTGTCTACCATGCGCGAGCATATGCCGCATATCGATACACGTGTTGCAGCCATTTTCCGTCACGACAGGCCTATTCGACCTCAGGGCTCGACCATTGTCGAAGCGGGAGATGAAGTCTTTTTCATTGCTGCTTCTCAACATATTCGTGCCGTTATGAGTGAACTTCAGCGCCTCGAAAAGCCCTACAAACGCATCATGCTGGTCGGCGGTGGTAATATCGGCGCAGGTCTCGCCCGCCGTCTGGAAAAAGACTACAGCGTAAAGTTGATCGAGCGCGATCAACAGCGTGCCTCTGAACTCGCAGAAAAGTTACAAAACACGATCGTGTTTTATGGTGATGCATCGGATCAGGAATTACTGGCCGAAGAGCATATCGATCAAGTTGATCTGTTTATTGCCGTCACCAACGACGATGAAGCAAATATTATGTCCGCCATGCTCGCCAAACGCATGGGGGCAAAAAAGGTGATGGTGCTTATTCAGCGTCGTGCCTATGTTGACCTGGTACAGGGGAGCGTGATTGATATTGCGATTTCGCCGCAGCAGGCAACGATTTCCGCACTGCTGAGCCATGTACGTAAAGCCGACATTGTTGGCGTGTCATCACTGCGTCGCGGCGTCGCTGAAGCCATTGAAGCTGTCGCTCACGGTGATGAAACCACATCACGCGTGGTGGGTCGTGCCATTGATGAAATTAAGCTGCCACCTGGCACAATCATCGGCGCCGTAGTACGCGGGAATGATGTCATGATTGCCAATGATAATTTGCGTATTGAACAAGGCGATCACGTTATTATGTTCCTGACGGATAAAAAATTTATTACCGACGTCGAACGGTTATTCCAGCCAAGTCCATTCTTCCTTTAATGAGTCAGGTGCTCGTGACAGAGCACCTGAGCATTATCCATCTGATTCCTGTGCCTTTTATTTTCATAACGTTTATTTATCCCCAATGGCAATTAGCTAATCATTTGTTAAACTTATAGTCGTCAGCTGGCACAAGGAGAACATAATGAGTTTTATTAAAGAATTTCGCGAATTTGCGATGCGCGGGAATGTAGTGGATTTGGCAGTGGGTGTCATTATTGGTGCGGCGTTCGGCAAGATCGTTTCATCTTTAGTGGCTGACATTATCATGCCACCTTTAGGGCTGTTAATTGGGGGCATTGATTTCAAACAATTCGCCTTCACGCTTCGGGAAGCCCAGGGGGATATCCCGGCAGTTGTGATGCACTATGGCGTGTTTATTCAGAACGTATTTGATTTCGTGATCGTAGCGTTTGCCATTTTTATGGCCATCAAGCTCATTAACAGGCTGAACCGTAAAAAAGAAGAGCCTGCTGCGGCACCTGCCCCAACGAAAGAAGAAGTGTTACTGACTGAAATTCGCGATCTGTTAAAAGAGCAGAATAATCGCGTTTAACAGCTAAAAGCAGGAAGGCCAGTGGTAAATAAGCGATTCGCTTGCTTGCCACTGGCCTCCCAGTTACCCCGTTTTGCATGCTTGTTTTTACGCAGATAACTTCCCTTCCCTTTTTTGTTCTTTTCAACTCGCTGTCGAAAAAGCGGGTCGTGAAGTAAAGCCTCAATGGCGTTATCTTTAATTTGTCCCTTTGTATGCTGATAGTGACTCATAATTTCTCCTGAGCATGGTTTATGTCGAGGGGAGTCTAGACCCGGGCTGATAAAAAATCAACAACCCTGGGTTTCTCCACTGGCCCCTTGTTCAAGGGCTTCCAGAATTGAGCAATATATACTGCTGTGAGCTGTACCACAGCACGCATCATTCAGTCTTTGCAGGGAGCGCTGCATGGTTTGCAGTTCCTGAATACGCGCTTCCACTTCATCCAGACGGGCCTGGACAATGCTTTTCGATTCCTGACAGGTGTGATGTGCCGGATCGATACGGATCGACAATAGCTCGCGGATCGAATCCAGCGTGAACCCCAATTGCCGCGCATAACGAATAAACCGCAGCCGTTGCAGATCGTTGTCCGTGTAGAGACGGAATCCACCTTCGGTTCGCACCTCGTGATCGATCATCTGCTGCTTTTCATAGTAACGGATGGTATCCGGCGTCACGTTCGCAAGCTTTGCAAGTTCACCGATACGATACATGCCTACTCCTCATTTATCTTCTGCATCAGTCTTTCACTATACTCACCATGCAGAAAGTCAGTATCAATCCCCGCCTGGCGCAGTTTGAGTTCAACCAGAGCCAACCGGCGACATAATTCTCCGTGCCGTGGATCGTCTTTACGGATCCCTTTCAGCAAGTCAGCAAGCTCAACAGCCTCTTTGCGCTGTTCGAGCTCCGGGGGTAGACACCCCGCATTTTTCAGTAAGCGATATCCAGCCCGTAGTTCAGGGGGAATATGCGAATCATCATCCAGCACGAGCGGTTCACCGCTACCGGGCAGATTATCGAATTCGCCTTTTGTTTGGGCATCGCGAATATGGCGTTCTGCCCACTGGTCGAGCAACCACATCATAAACTCCAGGGGATGAACAGAATTAATACAGATATTGTAGAGAAGTGGTGATAGTGCGGATATAAAAAAACCCGCCGGAGCGGGTTTTTTTACGTTACTGCAGATTACTCTGCAGCAGCTTCTGCTTTCGACTCAGAACGATCAACCAGCTCGATGTAAGCCATCGGAGCGTTGTCGCCTGCGCGGAAGCCACACTTCAGAATACGAGTGTAACCACCGGCACGGCTCGCAAAACGCGGGCCCAGCTCGTTAAACAGTTTTGCCACGATCTCGTTATCACGAGTACGGGCGAATGCCAGACGACGATTAGCAACGCTGTCAGTCTTGGCAAGAGTAATCAGCGGCTCAACTACACGACGCAGCTCTTTCGCTTTAGGCAGGGTCGTCTTGATGATTTCATGACGAACCAGTGAACCTGCCATGTTGCGGAACATAGCCTGGCGATGGCTGCTGTTGCGGTTCAGTTGACGACCACTCTTACGATGGCGCATGACCTTATCCTTCTCAGTAAAACCTTAACCTGTGATCCGGTTACTCGTCAGCAATGCTTGCCGGTGGCCAGTTTTCCAGGCGCATGCCCAGAGACAGACCACGTGAAGCCAGCACGTCTTTAATCTCAGTAAGAGATTTTTTACCCAGGTTCGGCGTTTTCAGCAACTCAACCTCGGTACGCTGTACCAGATCACCGATATAGTGGATAGCTTCTGCCTTAAGGCAGTTAGCAGAGCGGACAGTCAATTCCAGATCGTCAACAGGGCGCAGCAGGATCGGATCGAATTCTGGTTTCTCTTCTTTCACTTCCGGCTGACGTACATCAC
>Ga0268257_1002852_pt1 | contig 11603 bp, 8 predicted proteins | sample AgamicAtPrz_FD_200249 | JGI IMG/M metagenome (GOLD analysis project Ga0268257, IMG submission 200249) | Agave microbial communities from Guanajuato, Mexico - At.P.rz (v2) (version 3) | ecosystem: Host-associated > Plants > Phyllosphere > Phylloplane/Leaf | place: Guanajuato, Mexico | collected...
CGTCGATGAGCGCGCTGCACACCGCCGTGCAGGCGATCCAGACCGGCAACGGCGACGTGTTCGTGGTCGGCGGTGTCGAGCACATGGGCCACGTCGGCATGATGCACGGCGTCGATCCGAACCCGCATCTGTCGCTGTACGCCGCCAAGGCGTCCGGCATGATGGGCCTGACCGCCGAGATGCTGGGCAAGATGCACAACATCAGCCGCGAGGCCCAGGACAAGTTCGGCGTGCGCTCGCACCAGCTGGCCCACAAGGCCACGGTGGAAGGCAAGTTCAAGGACGAGATCATCTCGATGCAGGGCTATGACGAGAACGGCTTCCTAAAAGTCTTCGACTACGACGAAACCATTCGCCCGGAAACCACCCTGGAAAGCCTGGCCAACCTCAAGCCGGCGTTCAACCCCAAGGGCGGCACCGTCACCGCGGGTACCTCCTCGCAGATCACCGATGGCGCGTCCTGCATGATCGTCATGAGCGCCCAGCGCGCTCAGGATCTGGGCATCCAGCCGATGGCCGTGGTTCGCGCCATGGCGGTGGCCGGCGTCGATCCGGCGATCATGGGCTACGGCCCGGTGCCGTCCACCCAGAAGGCGCTCAAGCGCGCCGGTCTTACCATGGACGACATCGATTTCGTCGAGCTCAACGAAGCCTTCGCCGCCCAGGCGTTGCCTGTGCTCAAGGACCTCAAGCTGCTCGACAAGATGGAAGAGAAGGTCAACCTGCATGGCGGCGCCATCGCGCTGGGTCACCCGTTCGGTTGTTCCGGGGCGCGTATCTCCGGTACCCTGCTGAACGTGATGAAGCAGAACAACGGCACCTTCGGCGTGGCGACCATGTGCGTCGGTCTCGGCCAGGGCATCACCACGGTGTTCGAGCGCGTCTGATGATTCGTCAGGGCTGCTGCGCTATATAAGGTGGCGCGGCAGTCCTTTCAAATCCGCTGTACAGGTTGCACAACCGGGGCTTTTAGCCCCGGTTTTTGTTTTTTTGCGCTCCGCCAATCAGGGCGAACCGTCTGGCAATTGACGAGGTCGTTCCTTAGGGTCTGTTGCCGCTTCACGCACGGCCGCGCCGGAGTCCCTTTTGTCGCGAGGCAAGGCACGAGCCGCGAAGTTTAGCGAGCTAAATGAGTCGGCGAGAAACGCCGCATCGCGACAAAAGGGGCCCGGTCCTTCGGGTTGTGCGGGAAATCTCGCCACGCGTCGTTGGAGGACTTGGCAAGGGAACAACCATTCCCCGCGTCCTCCGCCTAGCCTGGCGAGATTTCTCGCGACAACGCGGCTCGCGCTGAAACGGCAACAGACCCTAGTATCTGACGAAAAACTTTCCAGGAAATTGAATGATGTCTCTGCAACCCGGTCTCTACCGTCATTACAAAGGTCCCGAGTACCGCGTGCTGGGCGTGGCCAGGCATTCGGAGACCGAAGAGGAAGTCGTGGTCTACCAGGCGCTGTATGGCGAATACGGCCTGTGGGTACGACCGCTGGCGATGTTCACCAGCCAGGTGGAACTGGACGGCGAGCAGGTTCCGCGCTTTGCTTTGGTCGAGGCCGAAGCGAGCCTTTTCAGTCGCCCCTGAGAGCACCGCGAAAAGCACTCGCCCTTGACCTTGCCTTGACCGCCACTATATATAGCGGGGCCAAAGCTGAACGCAGGGCAGTTGGATGCGTGCAAAAGCACCACGCTGGGTCCGCGGCAGCGCCACGCTCTTTGCGTTCGCTCTCTCGAGCGGGCGCCTTCATCGTCGACGTGACAAGCGTCGACTCGATACGCCCAACAGTGTTTTCAGGCGTCTGTCGCCTTCACTTACCGAATTTCAGGAATTTTCCAATCCATGGGTAAATCGCTGGTCATCGTGGAATCCCCGGCCAAGGCCAAGACAATCAACAAGTACCTGGGTAGCCAGTACGTGGTGAAGTCGAGCATCGGCCATATCCGCGACCTGCCCACCAGCGGCGGGGCGGCTACCAAGGAACCTGCCAAGCGCGGCAAGGCAGCAGCAGGCGAAGCGCCGGCGCTGTCGCCGAAGGAAAAGGCCAAGCGCCAGCTGTTCGCGCGCATGGGCGTCGACCCGGAGCACGGCTGGAAAGCCAAGTACGAAATCCTGCCCGGCAAGGAAAAGGTGGTCGAAGAGTTGCGCCGCCTGGCCAAGGAAGCCGACACCATCTATCTCGCGACCGACTTGGATAGAGAGGGGGAAGCCATCGCCTGGCACCTGCGCGAATCCATCGGTGGCGATGACAGCCGCTACAAGCGCGTGGTGTTCAACGAAATCACCAAGAAGGCCATCCAGGAGGCGTTTTCCGCTCCGGGCGAGCTGGACATCAACCGCGTGAACGCCCAACAGGCGCGCCGCTTCCTGGACCGCGTGGTGGGCTACATGGTCTCGCCGCTGCTGTGGGCGAAGATCGCCCGTGGCCTGTCGGCCGGTCGCGTGCAATCGGTTGCGGTGAAGCTGGTGGTCGAGCGCGAGAAGGAAATCCGCGCCTTCGTGCCCGAAGAGTACTGGGAAGTGCATGCCGACCTGGGTACCGCCAAGGACGCCCAGGTGCGCTTCGAGGTGGTTCGCGAGAACGGCGCCGCCTTCAAACCGCTGAACGAAGCCCAGGCCATGGCTGCGCTGGCGACCCTCAAGGCGTCGAGCTACAGCGTCGCCAAGCGCGAGGACAAGCCGACCAGCAGCAAGCCGACCGCGCCGTTCATCACGTCCACTCTGCAGCAGGCGGCCAGCACGCGCCTGGGCTTCGGGGTGAAGAAGACCATGATGATGGCCCAGCGTCTCTACGAGGCCGGCTACATCACCTATATGCGTACCGACTCCACCAACCTGTCGGCCGATGCCATCGAGATGGTGCGCGGCTTCATCGACAAGGAGTACGGCAAGAAATACCTGCCGGAGAAGCCCAACTTCTACTCCAGCAAGGAAGGTGCCCAGGAGGCGCACGAAGCGATCCGTCCTTCTGACGTCAACCTGCGTCCGACCCAGCTGTCGGGCATGGAGCGTGATGCCGAACGTCTGTACGAGCTGATCTGGCGCCAGTTCGTGGCCTGCCAGATGCCGCCGGCCGAGTACCTGTCGACCACCGTGACCGTCAACGCCGCCCAGTTCGAGCTGCGCGCCAAGGGCCGTATCCTCAAGTTCGACGGTTACACCCGTGCTCAGCCGCAGCTGAGCAAGCCGGGCGACGACGCCGTGCTGCCGGAAATGAAGGAAAGCGAGTCGCTCAAGCTGATCAAGCTCGACCCCAGCCAGCATTTCACCAAGCCGCCGGCACGCTACTCGGAAGCCAGCCTGGTCAAGGAGATGGAAAAGCGCGGTATCGGTCGTCCGTCGACCTACGCAGCGATCATTTCCACCATCCAGGACCGCGGCTACGTGGCCCTGCACAATCGCCGCTTCTATTCCGAGAAGATGGGCGACATCGTTACCGAACGCCTCAGCGAGAGCTTTTCCGACCTGATGGACTACGGCTTCACCGCCGGCATGGAAGAGAACCTCGATGACGTCGCCCAGGGCGAGCGCGAGTGGAAGCACCTGCTCGACGAGTTCTACGGCGACTTCAAGAAGAAGCTCGAAGTGGCCGCCGACGGCGACAGTGGCATGCGTGCCAACACGCCGACGCTGACCGATATCCCGTGCCGCGAATGTGGCCGGCCGATGATGATTCGTACCGCTTCCACCGGCGTGTTCCTCGGCTGCTCGGGCTACGCCCTGCCGCCGAAAGAGCGCTGCAAGGCCACCATCAATCTGGTGCCGGGCGACGAGATCGCTGCCGATGACGAAGGTGAGTCGGAATCGCGGGTGCTGCTGGGCAAGCATCGCTGCCCGATCTGCGCCACGGCGATGGACGCCTATCTGCTGGATGAAACCCGCAAGCTGCATATCTGTGGTAACAACCCGGATTGTGCGGGCTATGAAATCGAGCAGGGCCAGTTCCGCATCAAGGGTTACGAAGGCCCGAGCCTGGAATGCGACAAGTGCGGCAGCCAGATGCAGCTCAAGACCGGCCGCTTCGGCAAGTTCTTCAGCTGTACCAACAGCGAGTGCAAGAACACCCGCAAATTGCTGCGTAACGGCGAGCCCGCGCCACCCAAGATGGACGCGGTGAAGATGCCGGAGCTCAAGTGCGAGAAGGTCGACGACACCTACGTGCTGCGCGACGGCGCCTCGGGACTGTTCCTGGCTGCCAGCCAGTTCCCGAAGAACCGCGAAACCCGCGCGCCGCTGGTGCTCGAGCTGTTGCCGCACAAGGACGAGATCGATCCGAAGTACCACTTCCTGTTCGATGCACCGACCAAGGATCCTGAAGGGCGTGCAGCGGTCATCCGCTACAGCCGCAAGACCAAGGAGCAGTACGTGCAGACTGAAGTCGACGGCAAGCCCACCGGCTGGAAGGCGTTCTTCGACGGTGGCAAATGGAAGGTCGAAGACAAGCGTTGATCCGTATCGGGCGTACCCTCGCGGCGTGCGCCCGGCGCCATCTGGAGAATGCAAATGGCTGGCGAACTGTATACCCGCACCAACCAGAAGATCTTCTATGCCGGGCTGTCTCTGGAGTCTTGGCGCAAGGCTGAAGAAGGCCGGGCGATGAATGCTCAGGCGTTGGTGCAGGCCGAGCGCGAAGCCACGCTGTTTCATCTGTACGGCGCGCTGCTCGGGCTGTGTCATGAGATTGCCGGTTTCTATCGCCTACCCAACAGCAGCGCCGCGCGTGCCGAGGTGCTGCTGGGCCGGCAGAACCTAGATGGCGCGCCGAGCCCTGAGTTGGCTGAGTTGGTCGAGCTGGCGGCAAATCGTGACACCTGGCTGGGGCAGTTGCTGGCCGCACACGCCGAGCTGTTCAAGCCGCCGCGCCCGCCACGTGAGCCGAAAGGCGAGCCCATTGCTTCGGCGCTGATTCAGGCGGTGAGCGTCGATGAGCAGGCGCCACCGCTGGCGCGTGAAACCCTGGAAAACTGGCGGCAGGAACTAAAAGCCCTTGCCCAGCGTTTTCGTGAAGGCCTGAGCGAGTGGTGAGCACCGCCTGTCGCTGATTGAAAGCCCGTTCGGCATCTGGCGGTTTTTTCGCCAAGCCATCGTGCGGACTGGCTGTTACACTGTACGGCCTTTTGCGGCACGCCTCCTTGAGGTGCTGCCCTTCGTGGAGAATTCGAGTCATGCCTACATCCTTCCTTGAAATCGTCGAACTGCCCGATGGGCGTATCGCCCTGCGTCGAGCTGACGATGAGGAAGCGCTGGTGGTGCTGGATTTCTCGGAAGATGCCAAGGCCTTTCTGCAGGGCCAGCACGTGGAAGTCGCCAAGGCGATGCTCAACGTCGGCGTGCAGATGGCAGGTCGAATGGCCGAAGGCGATTTCGACCACGAAGAAGACGAGCAGCCGCGCGTACTTCACTGACAGGCATTGGCCTGAGCGAACTCAGATAAACAAAAGGCCAGCAGATTTGCTGGCCTTTTGTTTATCTGGTCGATCGTTACGCCGGCAGATTTCAACCCAGGCTGATATTCAGGCTCTGGGCTTTGCCGGTACGTGCCGCTGTTTCCAGTTGCTGGCGGGCGTGCGAGGGCAGGGGATGCAACCAGCTCACAACGGTGTGGCTGCGGCCAAGCTTCAGCGCTTCCTCGGCCAGCTGCAGCGCGCTCTGGTTGCGGCGCGGCTGCAGCAGCAGGATGCGCTCGCGGTTCAGGCCGGCCTCGCGTAGCCAGCTCTGGGTCAGGCTGGCGGGCGGGGCGATCAGGGTCAGCCAGCGCTCGTCATCCTTTTCGCTCAGTTCCCGCAGCATGGGCGCCAGTAGCGTCAGGCAATGGCCAGCGGCCCCTCGCAGCGATACTTCGCTGAAGGTGGTTTCCTGGCTTGCCGGTTCTTCTACGGCTGCGAGGGTCGAGGCCAGAAAGGCATCGAACAGGGGCAGCTGGTTACGGCTCAACGACTGGGGGAACTGCATGACGCCTCCAATTAGCGGCGGATGACGCCGACACTCAAACCTTCGATGACCAGATCCTGTTCTTCCAGATTCACCTTGATCGGGGCGAACTCCGGGTTTTCCGCCAGCAGCCACACGGTGTTGCCTTCACGCTTGAAACGCTTGACCGTCACTTCATCATCGATGCGCGCGACCACCACCTGGCCGTTACGCGCCTCGCTGGTGGTGTGCACCGCCAGCAGGTCGCCGTCGATGATGCCGATATCCTTCATGCTCATGCCGCGCACGCGCAGCAGGTAGTCGGCCTTGGGGCGGAAGAAGTCCGGGTTGATCCTGCAGGCTTCCTCTATATGCTGCTGCGCCAGGATTGGCGCACCGGCGGCGACGCGGCCGATGACCGGCAGGCCGTCTTCCTCTTCCTGCTGATTGGGCTCGAAGCCCGGAATGCGAATGCCGCGCGAGGCGCCTGGGGTCATCTCGATGGCGCCCTTGCGTGCCAGGGCCTTGAGGTGTTCCTCGGCGGCGTTGGGCGATTTGAAGCCCAGGGCTTGAGCGATTTCCGCACGGGTCGGCGGGTAGCCGTTGTCTTCCAGGCACTGCTTGATGAAGGCGAGAATTTCACCTTGGCGGGGCGTCAGCTTGATCATGTGAGGCGCTCTGGCTTTTTATACAGTGACTGGGATTATATACAGTAAGGCGTGCTTGGCAATCGCTTGATGCGTGCGGGCTGGATATATCGGCACGGCAACGGATGATCGGTCGTCGGTGCGGTGCAACTGGGGGCCGGGTTGCGCGCGACGCTATCGCCAAATGGTGACTGAGCATCCAGAATACGCCTTGCGCGGCTTGACAGTGGCATGCGCTGAAACGTATGTTTCAAACACTTGTTTGTCTGGTGGGTGTCATGGCGCAATCGGAAACCGTTGAACGTATTCTCGACGCTGCGGAGCAGTTGTTCGCGGAGAAGGGCTTTGCCGAAACGTCGCTGCGCCTGATCACCAGCAAGGCCGGGGTCAACCTGGCCGCCGTCAATTATCACTTCGGCTCCAAGAAGGCTCTGATCCAGGCGGTGTTCTCGCGCTTTCTCGGCCCGTTCTGTACCAGTCTCGAGCGTGAGCTGGACAAGCGCCAGAGCAAGCCGGGCGTCACCTTCAGCCTCGAAGAGCTGCTCGAGCTTCTGGTCGAGCAGGCCCTGGCGGTGAAGCCGCGCAGTGGCAACGATTTGTCGATCTTCATGCGTTTGCTGGGGCTTGCGTTCAGTCAGAGCCAGGGGCACCTGCGCAAATACCTCGAAGAGGTCTACGGCAAGGTATTCCGCCGCTACATGTTTCTGGTGCACGAAGCAGCGCCCGGTATTCCGCCGCTGGAGCTGTTCTGGCGCGTGCACTTCATGCTCGGCGCAGCGGCGTTCAGCATGTCCGGTATCAAGGCGCTGCGCGCCATGGCCGAAAGCGACTTTGGCGTCGACACCTCCATCGAGCAGGTGATGCGCCTGATGGTGCCGTTCCTGGCGGCCGGCATGCGTTCGGAGAGTGGCGTGACCGATCCGCGCCTTGCCGCTGCCCAGCTTATTCCTCGCCACAAAAGCCCGCCCATCATCAAGCCTTGAGTCGGGGGCATCTCTTGCCCGCGGCTCCTGGCTGCCCCTAAGCTAGCGTCCTTCGAGATAACCGCCCACGGCCCGGAACTCTGGCCGGCACCAATGTCCCATGGGCGTGAAGCTTCTATTCAAGGAATACGCGTTGTGACGACTCCCCTTTATGGCTCCCTGATGGTGGACATCGCCGGTACCTGGCTGACTGCCGAGGATCGCCAGTTGCTGCGCCAGCCCGAAGTGGGCGGCCTGATCATCTTTGCCCGCAATATCGAGAACCCGCGTCAGGTGCGTGAGCTGTGTGAATCCATCCGTGCGATTCGCCCCGATCTGCTGCTGGCGGTTGATCAGGAAGGCGGTCGCGTGCAGCGCTTGCGTCAGGGCTTCGTGAAGCTGCCGGCCATGCGGGCGATTGCCGGTTGCGCCGACGCCGAGCAACTGGCCCGCCAGTGCGGCTGGTTGATGGCCACCGAAGTGTTGGCGGTGGGGCTGGATCTGAGCTTCGCGCCGGTGCTGGATCTGGACCATGAGCGCAGTGCGGTGGTTGGCCATCGCGCCTTCGAGGGTGACCCCGAGCGCGCCACCCAGCTGGCCGGAGCCTTTATCCGCGGCATGGCAGAGGCGGGCATGGCGGCGACCGGCAAGCATTTTCCTGGTCACGGCTGGGCCGAGGCCGACTCTCACGTGGCGATTCCTACCGATGAGCGCAGCCTAGAGGAAATCCGCCAGAAGGATCTGCGCCCGTTCGCCGCGCTGAGTCGCGATCTGGCGGCGGTGATGCCGGCCCACGTCATTTATCCGCAGGTCGACAATCAGCCGGCTGGCTTCTCACGCCGCTGGCTGCAAGACATCCTGCGCGGCGAGCTGGCTTTCGAGGGCGTGATCTTCAGCGATGACCTGTCGATGGCCGGCGCCCATGTGGTTGGTGATGCGGCCAGTCGCATCGAGGCGGCGTTGACTGCCGGCTGCGACATGGGGCTGGTATGCAACGATCGGGCGGCGGCGGAGCTGGCGTTGTCGGCGGCGCAGCGCCTCAAGGTGGTGGCGCCCAAGGGCCTGGCACGCATGCGTCGGCGCGCCTTTCCGGGTGTCGACTATCGCCAGGATCCACGCTGGGCGCAGGCACTTTCGGCGTTGCGGGCGGCGCAGTTGGTGGAGTGAGCTTGAAGCGAGCGGCCGCGAAGTGACAGGGCAGGCAGTCTGTGGGAACGGGCCATGCCCGTGACTTCTTTCGCGGGCACGGACTAGGCGTCCCCGCCCGCTCCCACAGAGTATTACTTTCGGCTGTGCCTGCTTTAGCTCAACCACAAACAATCAGGGCCGCTTATGCGGCCCTGATCATTTTCAGCTCTTCACCGTCGCCAGTAGCCGCTCCATCAGCGCTTCCAGGGTATTGAAGCGTTCCTCGGCGCGCTCCATCGGTACCGAGAAGCGGAACAGTGTGGCGCCTTCGAACTTGTAGCGGTTCGGCGCGCTCTGAATCAGCTTGATCAGCGTCAGCGGGTCGACCGGTGTCTCCGCCGCGAATTCGATACGACCGCCTTGCGGGCCCGCATCGATTTTCTTGATACCGAGCCGCTCGGCCTGCAGCTTCATCAGTGTCAGGCGCACCAGGTGCTTGGTCGGCTCGGGTAGCAGGCCGAAGCGGTCGATCATCTCCACCTGCAGCTCTTTCAAGCCATCTTCGTCGGTGGCGTTGGCGATCCGCTTGTAGAGGATCAGGCGAGCGTGCACGTCCGGCAGGTAGTCCTCGGGGATCAGCGCCGGCACCCGCAGGTTGATTTCCGGCCCGCCGCCCAGGGGCTGGTCGAGGTTCGGCTGCTCACCCTTGCGGATCGACTTGACCGCACGTTCGAGCATTTCCATGTACAGGGTGAAACCGACCGCCTGGATCTGCCCGCTCTGGCCGTCGCCGAGCAGCTCGCCGGCGCCGCGGATTTCCAGGTCGTGGGTGGCGAGCACGAAGCCGGCACCCAGGTCCTGGGCGTTGGCGATGGCTTCCAGGCGCTTTTGCGCATCGTCGGTCATCTGCTTGCGTGGCGGGGTCAGCAGGTAGGCGTAGGCCTGATGGTGGCTACGGCCGACGCGACCACGTAACTGGTGCAGCTGGGCCAGGCCAAACTTGTCGGCGCGCTCGATGATGATGGTGTTGGCGCTCGGCACGTCGATGCCGGTCTCGATGATGGTCGAGGCGATCAGCACGTTGAAGCGCTTGTGGTAGAAGTCGCCCATCACCTGTTCCAGTTCGCGCTCGTTCATCTGCCCGTGGCCGATGCCGATGCGTGCCTCAGGCACCAGTTCGGCCAGATCCGCCGCGCATTTCTCGATGGTCTTCACGTCGTTGTGCAGGTAATACACCTGGCCGCCACGCAGCAGCTCACGCAGCAAGGCTTCCTTGATGGTCGGCTTGTTCTGCTCCATGACGAAGGTGCGCACCGACAGGCGCCGCGCCGGCGGCGTGGCGATGATCGACAGGTCGCGCATGCCCGACACAGCCATGTTGAGGGTGCGCGGGATCGGCGTGGCGGTCAGGGTGAGAATGTCCACCTCGCTGCGCAGGGCCTTGAGGGCTTCCTTCTGGCGCACGCCGAAACGGTGTTCCTCGTCGATGATCACCAGGCCCAGGTTCTTGATCTTGACGTCGTCCTGCAACAGCTTGTGGGTGCCGATGATGATGTCGATCTTGCCTTCGGCCAGTTGCTCGATGGCGGCGCTGACTTCCTTGGCGCTCTTGAAGCGGCTCATCACCTCCACGGTCACCGGCCAGTCGGCGAAGCGGTCGCGGAAGCTGTTGTAGTGCTGCTGGGCGAGCAGGGTGGTGGGAACCAGAATCGCCACCTGCTTGCCGCCGTGCACAGCGATGAACGCCGCGCGCATGGCCACTTCGGTCTTGCCGAAGCCGACGTCGCCGCAGACCAGGCGATCCATCGGCTTGGCGGCGAGCATGTCTTCGCGTACCGCCTCGATGGCGCTCTGCTGGTCCGGCGTCTCCTCGAACGGGAAACCGGCGCTGAAGGTTTCGTAATCGGCCTTTGGATCGCGGAACGCGTAGCCTTCACGGGCGGCGCGGCGTGCGTAGATGTCGAGCAGCTCGGCGGCGACGTCGCGTACCTGCTCGGCAGCCTTGCGCTTGGCCTTCTGCCAGGTTTCCGAACCCAGACGGTGCAATGGCGCGAGGGCGTCGTCGCTGCCGGTGTAGCGGGCGATCAGGTGCAGGCTGGCCACCGGCACGTAAAGCTTGGCTTCCTCGGCGTACATCAGGGCGAGGAACTCGGCGGCCTGGCCGTCGAACTCCATGGTCACCAGGCCCAGGTAACGGCCCACGCCATGGTCGATGTGTACCACCGGTGCGCCTTCGCGCAGCTCGGTGAGGTTCTTGATCACGTTGTCGCCGGCATCGCGGGTCTTCTCGCGGCGACGGCGCTGCATGATGCGTTGGCCGAACAGCGGGCTTTCGGCGATCAGCGCGATATTTTCGAGCTGCAGGCCTTCATCGAGCGGCGCGATGGTGATGGCCAGGCGCTCCTTGCTCGCGCAGAACTGCGGCCAGCCTTCGACTTCCTTGGGCTTGAGCTTGAGGCGGGCGAGCAGTTCGAGCAGCACCTCGCGGCGCCCGGCAGACTCGGCGCAGAACAGCACGCGGCCCGGGTACTCCTCGATGAAACGGCGCAGGGCGGCCAGCGGTTCGCTGGTTTTGGCCTGGATCGCCAGGTCGGGCAGGGCGCTGGCCTCGAAGCGGGTGCGGCCGACGCCTGGTTCGATGTCCTCGGGGCTGATCACCACCCGCGGCCAGTCCTTCAGGCGGGCGAAGCAATCCTCGACCGGCAGGAAGATATCAGCCGGCGGCAGCAGCGGGCGCTCGGGGTCGACGCGGCGTTCGTCGTAACGGTTGCGGGCGTCCGTCCAGAACTGCTCTGCGGCCTTTTCGATGCCCGGCAGCGAGAACACCTGGGTGTCCTGGGGTAGGTAGTCGAAGAGGGTGGCGGTTTCCTCGAAGAACAGCGGCAGGTAGTACTCGATGCCCGCCGGGGTGATGCCGGTGGACAGGTCCTGATAGATCGGGCAACGGCGGAAGTCGACGTC
>Ga0268257_1002872_pt1 | contig 11550 bp, 9 predicted proteins | sample AgamicAtPrz_FD_200249 | JGI IMG/M metagenome (GOLD analysis project Ga0268257, IMG submission 200249) | Agave microbial communities from Guanajuato, Mexico - At.P.rz (v2) (version 3) | ecosystem: Host-associated > Plants > Phyllosphere > Phylloplane/Leaf | place: Guanajuato, Mexico | collected...
CATCGGCCTGGCGGTCAAACGCCTGCGTCAGCGCCCCGCCGACAGCCGCGTGCTGGTGCTGATCACCGATGGCGCCAACAACGGCGGGCAGATCGAACCGATGACCGCCGCCCGCCTGGCCGCCGAGGAAGGCGTGACCATCTACCCCATCGGCATCGGCTCCGACCCGCAGCAGGCCGGCAACTTCGCCGCCTTCGGCATGAACCCGAGTCTGGATCTGGACGAGCCGAGCCTACGCGCCATCGCCGAGCTGACCGGCGGCGAATACTTCCGCGCCCGTGATCAGCGCGAGCTGCAGCACATCGAAGCGACCCTCGACCGCCTGGAGCCGGTAGCCCAGCAACCGACCCTGGCGCGCCCGGCCCAGGCGCTGTACGCCTGGCCGCTGGCGGCCGCTTTGCTGCTGAGCCTGCTGCTGGTGGCCCGCAGCCTGTGGCCACAACTGCGCCAGCAAGCGCTGAGCGCCGCACAACGCCTGGGGCGCAAAACGCCATGAGCGAATTACTGCCCCACCTGCTGCGCCCCTGGTGGCTGCTGGCGCTGCCCGTGCTGGCCTGGTTGCTGTGGTTGCTGGCGCACCGGGAAACCCGCAGCGGCCGCTGGCAAACCCTGCTGCCGCCGGCCTTTCACGCAGCCCTGCTGCGCGGCGGCCGCGGCCGGCGCAGCCGCCTGCCGCTGATCATTCTGGCCCTGGCCTGGCTGCTGACCACCCTGGCGCTGGTCGGCCCCAGCTGGCAGCGCATCGAACAGAATGACGCCAAGCCGGCCGACCCGCTGGTGGTGATGCTCGAACTGACCCCGCAGATGCTGGCCGGCGACGCCTCGCCCAATCGCCTGGCCCAGGCCCGTCGCAAGCTGCTCGACCTGCTGAAGGCGCGCGGCGACGCGCAGACCGCCATCGTGGTGTACGCCGGTAGCGCCCACACCCTGGTGCCGCTGTCCGATGACCTGGGCACCAGCCGCAACCTGCTCGAAGCCCTCAAGCCGTCGATCATGCCCGAGCCCGGCAAGCGTGCCGACCTGGCGGTAGCCCGGGCGCTGGAGCTGCTCAAGAACGGCGCCCAGGGCCAGGGCCGCCTGCTGCTGATCACCAGCAGCCTGGACGAAGGCGAACGCAGCGCCATCGCCAAACTGCTCGGCAGCCGCGGCACGCGCCTGCGCATCCTCGGCGTGGGCAGCAGCGAAGGCGCGCCGATCGTGCAGGAAGACGGCACCTTCATGAAGGACGAGCAAGGCGCCATCCTCATCCCGCGCCTGGATGTCAGCGGGTTGCGGCAGTTCGCGGCGAGCGTCAAAGGCCAGTACCGCAGCATCAGCCTCGATGACCGCGACCTGCGCAGCCTGGGCCTGCTCGATGGCCCCAAAGCGCTGCGCGACAACGGCCACAAGACCCAGCTGCGCAGCTGGGCCGACCAGGGTTACTGGCTGCTATTGCCGCTGTTGCTGCTGGCCGCCTGCGCCGGCCGCCGCGGCTGGCTGCTGTGCCTGCCACTGCTGTTGCTCGGTACTCCGCAAACCGGCATGGCGATGAGCTTCGACGACCTCTGGCTGCGCGCCGACCAGCAGGGCCAGCGCCTGCTCGAAGCCGGCCGCCCCAAGGAAGCCGCCGAGCGCTTCGAGGACCCGCACTGGCGCGGCATGGCGCTCTACCAGGCCGGCGATTACGCGGCGGCCGCCGAACAGTTCGGCAAAGACGACAGCGCACCGTCGCTCTACAACCGCGGCAATGCTCTGGCGCGCAGCAACGAGCTGGAAGCGGCCATCGATGCCTACGACCGCGCCCTGGAAATCGATCCGCAGCTGCAGCAGGCCGCGAAGAACAAGGCCCTGGTCGAGGAACTGCTGCGCCAGCGCCAAGAGCAGGCCGAGCAACCGGACGAAGGCGAAGACCAGCAACCCGACGACAAGCCCGACGAGCAACAACCGCCCGGCCAATCCTCGGCGTCCGGCGAAGACCAACCGCCCAAAGGCCAGGGCCAGCCAGCGACCGCCCAGGAGCAGCAGCCGCCTACCCAGGAACAGCCGCAGCCGAACCCGACCGGCGAAGGTGAACCTGCGGACAAGGCCGAGCCGACGCAGAACGCACCGTCTGAAAAAGCAGCCCCCGAAGCCGATACGCCCCTCGATGGCGAGCGGCGCCAGGCTCTGGAACAATGGCTGCGGCAGATTCCCGATGACCCGGGCGAATTGCTGCGCCGCAAATTCTGGTACGAACAGCAACAGCGTCAGGAACAAGCCCGATGACCCGCCTGCTCTGCACCCTGCTCTTCTGTTTGCTGGCATGGCAGGCCAGCGCGCAGGACTTTACCGCCAGCGTCGACCGCAGCCGGCTGAATCTGGGCGAAAGCCTCGACCTGACCCTCGAATCGACGGACGCCACCGAATTCGGCAAACCCGACCTCACGCCACTCAACGAGCTGTTCGATGTGCTCGGTACACGCCAGGTCAACCGCCTGACCAGCCTGGAAGGCCAGGCGCGCGCCAGCACCCGCTGGATCGTCACCCTCAAACCGCGCCACAGCGGCTTCGTGGTGATTCCGCCGCTGCGCCTGGGTGACGCGCAGAGCCAGCCGGTCAGCCTGCATGTGGTAGAGGCCACCAGCCAGAACAGTGACGAGCAGATGGCACCGATCTTCATCGACGCCAGCCTGGATCACGAGAGCGTCTACGTGCAGGCGCAGAGCGTGCTGACCCTGCGCATCTACCACTCGGTGTCGCTGTATGACGACAGCAGCCTCACCCAGCTGGAAATCCCCGATGCGCGGGTCGAATCCCTCGGCGAGCCACGCACTTACGAGCAGGACATCGGCGGCGTGCGCCACGGCGTGATCGAACTGCGCTACGCCATCTTCCCGCAGAAGAGCGGCCAGCTGACCATCCCCAGCCAGGTGTTCAGCGCCACCCTGGCCGACCGCAGCAGCCGCAACGGCTACACGCCGTTCGGCCCGCGCCCGGGCAAGGTCACCCGCGTGCGCTCCCCGGAGATCCCGCTGACGGTCAAGGCCAAGCCCGCCGACTACCCGGCCGATGCGCCCTGGCTGCCGGCCCGCGCCCTGAGCCTGGCCGAAGCCTGGAGCCCGGAGCCGGGCGAAATCAAGGTCGGTGATTCGCTGACCCGCAGCCTGATGCTCAAGGCCGACGGGCTGTCCAGCGCCCAGCTGCCGCCATTGCCGGCCACCGAAGTGGAAGGCTTGCGCCGCTACCCCGATCAGCCGCAGCTGACCAACGAGAGCAGCGAGCGCGGCGTTATCGGCAGCCGTGAAGAGCGCGAGGCGCTGGTCGCCAGCAAGGCCGGCACTCTGGAGCTGCCGGCGGTGGACCTGGTGTGGTGGAACACCCACGAGGATCGCCTCGAGCACAGCAGCTTGCCGGCGCGCACCCTGAAAGTGGCCGCCGACCCGGCACTGAGCGTCGAGCAACCGGTGGAAACCCGCCCGCGCGAGAGCGCCGCCAGCGACGTATTGCTGTGGCCCTGGCAGCTGAGCACCGTGCTGCTGGCGCTGACCACCCTGCTCGGCTTCGGCCTCTGGTGGCACGCGCGCAGCCAGCCGGCCGTGCAGCGCAGCGCACAAGTCGGGCCCAGCCCGCGCACCCTGCTCGACGACCTCAGGCGCGCCTGCCTGGCCAACGACAGCCAGGCCACCCGCCAGGCCCTCGACGCCTGGGCGCGCCAGCAACCGGAAACCCTTGCCGACATGGCCGCGCGCTTCGCGCCGCTGTCCGAAGCGCTGGACGGCCTCAACGGCGCGCTGTACAGCGAAGCCGGCCAGCATTGGCAAGGCAAGCAGCTGTGGCAGGCCATCGGCGCGCTGCCGGCTGCGGAGAAAACCCAGGACAACGGCCAGGACGGCGGCCAGCTGCCGCCGCTCTACCCGCGCTGAACGGAGACCGCATGGACGCTCGCCCCGCTTGCCCCCAGTTCTGGCGCGACGCCGCCCTGCCCTTTATCGAGCTGCGCTCCATCGAGGATGGCCGCCAGGTCTGCTACGGACGGCACAGCCACGCGTTCTTTTCCATAGGCGCGATCACCAGCGGCCAAAGCACCTACAGCAACCGCGAGGTGGATCGTCAGGTGAGCCAGGGCACGGTGGTGCTGATGAACCCCGGCGACGTGCACGCCTGCAACCCCATCGACGGCGAGCCCTGGTCGTATCTGATGTGCTACGTCGACCCGCAGTGGCTGGGCGAGTTGCAGCATGCCCGGGGCTTTACCGACACACCCGCTTTCCAGCGCTTCGCCTCCATCGCCAGCGACGATGCCGAGCTGTACCAGGGCCTGCTGGCATTGCGGCGCAGCCTGCTCGATCCATCGGCCAGCACCGCCGAGAAGCGCACCCAAGCCGAAGCATTCTTCAGCCTGGCGTTGCAGCGGCTGGTACTTGAAGGCGAGCGTGACGACAGCCTGAACCCGCGCCTGGAACTGGCCGCCGAGCTGATCGAGCAGCACTGCGGCGAGCCGCTACGTCTCGATACCCTGTGCGAAGCGGCGCAACTGTCTCCGTCGCAATTGATCCGCGGCTTCAAACAACGCTATGGCCTGACGCCCCACGCCTACCTGCTCAACCGCCGCATCCAGTTCGCCCACGCGCGCCTGAAAAGCGGCGCGGCCCTGGCCGAAGTCGCCCAGGAAGCCGGCTTCGCCGACCAGGCACACTTCCAGCGCACCTTCAAACAACTCCTCGCCGCCACCCCCGGCCAGTACCGCGGCTAGCGACAAACACCCGTAGTCTGACCCAAGCCGCTAGCCTGGCGTTGAGCTCAGCGATACCCAGGAATCACTCGCGAAGGTGCCCCGGGTATCGCTACGCTCAACCACGGGCTACGGTTCTTAGGCCAGCACCAGATACCCCGCACTGGCCACCAGCAACCCCGCCAGCACCCGATTGAATACCCGCACCCGCTGCGGCGCCTGCAGGTAAGGTTGCAAACAGGTACCGGCAATAGCCCAACAAGCCAGCGACAGATAACAGACCACGCAATAGATCGCCGCGAACAGCACCACCAGCCCGATATCGCCATCAGCCGCAAAGGCACCCATGCCGGCAATCGCCGCCAGCCACGCCTTGGGGTTGAGCCATTGCATCAGCGCACCGCCAGCAAAGGACGCAACCGCCCCACCTTCAGCGCTGTGCAACGCGGCATTATCGACAACCAAGCGCCAGGCCAGATAAAGCAGAAAGGCCACGCCAGCCCACTGGATCGCCGCCGTCAGCCAGGGCAACAGCACCAGCAACTGATGCAACCCCAGGCCAATCAACACCAGCAGTAACGTAAAGCCCAGGGTCGCTCCGGCAACATGCCTCATGGCTACCCGCAGGCCATATCGGGCACCCGCACTCAGCGAAACCAGATTGACCGGCCCGGGTGAAATGGAAGCGGCCAGCGCGAACGCCGCCATGGACAGATACAGACTCATCATCACGCATACCTCACTGCTGATCGAGTGGGGCACGTTACGCAGCGCCAATGCGGGCGTATTGAAGAAAATTTGCATGCTCTGAAACGAAAAAACCGCGGCCAGGCCGCGGTTTTTCATTTACCGATCATCTCTAAATAAGCGGACAAATTTACTTTAGACAAATGGCACAGTGCCATAAATAAATCTATCCCTTTTTCATAGATACATTTTCACTCATAAATTATCAGTAATTCCTAATTGCGCTTAACGCCGCGCTCCGCGGCAAATTTACGCGCAGCGGAAAATTTTCCCGACAGCAGCACTTTGTTAAGTGTTCATTGCTCGTGTGCATGAGCCAGTATGTCCTGCGCTTTAAGCAACACATATGCAGGCTTATGTAATTGACTATTGACATCCAATTCATGACCAGATTTATGTCCAATTAGCAGCTGCAATATTGGCAACAGTCCTCCAACACCTGGCAATACTTGATCTGTTGCAACCCCATATGCCGATAGGCCGAGGCCCAAGAGCCCATAGGTAACTTTCCAATATTTGGCTGAATGCTTTTGGGTTCGTTGCAACTCTGCTCTGACTTGCGCAGCCTGCTCCCTCAGCTCCATTATTTGCTCTCTAGACGATTTTCCACTTGAAGTAGAGCCGGACATTATCTGAAATAATTTTTCTCTGAATAGCGGTAGAGCCTCACTAGCTTCTTCTCTCAACTCCAAAATTTGTGCTGGGTTAAGAGAGCTTACCCAAGGAATAGAGAACTCTCTTTCATTATCCAATAGCTGTAGCGCAGAGTGATTTACGAACCGCCCCTCGCTATGCAATAAGCCAGCCAAACCTATTCTTGAATTAGAAACAACGGAACCACCAGTTAAAGAAGCCTCTCGCGCAGTCCAGAAAATTGACCTAATTTGCTCCGCTGTCCATGCTCGCGCGAAATCCATTTTCTTGGGCTTTTTTTGATTAAACCCCGTGAGTTTGATTGAAGGGTAAACACATGATCCGACATCTGCCACAAAGCCATCAGACGTTTTTTCCAAGCTGAACTCTGCTTTAAATTCCTTTGCTATTACTTCGGTGGCTTCTTCAATTCTTGAGTAGAACTCAGCGAAGCAGGAGGAACACGTGATCGCCCAAGGGGTTCTGAATTTTATAATTCCCTTAGAAATCAATGGAAACAGGGTAAACAAGACCATCAAGTCTTCAAGCATGTAGTCTAATTTCTCATTTGTGGGCCGACCAAAATCAATAAACCTTTCAGTCAAAAGATCTGTCATCCACACTCGATCAGAAATCAACCCCATGCTTCGTGATATTCTTTCGGCAGTTGCGACTCTGCAGGGGAGTTCCTCACAACCGGCACCTATCAATAAATCCATGGCTCCATGAAGATGAACTTCAAAATTATTTTGTGAATCTATATCTCTTCCATGCTTTGCCTGATAATAGAAATAACCTTCGGATTGATCTCTCAACTCCTTTAGCATCCCTTTTAATGTTTTTCTCATATCAGACCAAGACTCTTTCCCTGCTAGTTCTTGGTGCAAAATTATTAAAGCTGGAGGAACATGAGATATTCCTTCAATCATATTATTTTCTCCTACTGGACACTTAACGGCCGCAGCATTCGCGGCTTTGCAATGAAGCCGAAGCCACAATGCAAAGGACGTCGCAGCGTTTGTGATTATTAGATTCCGCCTTCAAGGCTCTAGCTCATCTAAAACTGAGTTAAAACGGCGTGCTACATGTTCGTCGCTTATTGCGTATCTAACGGGCTTACTCTTTTTCTCTAAGCCAGCAACGATTGGATATATATTTCGCGATTTGATTTTCAAAATATTAATAGCTATTGGAGCACCAACATTGCTATAAAAAACATTACGCACATTACCATATGAAGTTCTCCCGCCAGATGATCCGATGTAGCACAATACTAGCCACTCCACATATTGGGCCAAAGACTCTTCTGGACAAAACTCCAAGCCACCAATTTCTTCAAGATTTCGTAAAAGCTCTCCATGGGAATTATGTGCCCCCCATGAATACCCAACCTTTTTCATTTCATCAAAATAGCTATCATAAAAATCTTTGATTTGCGCTTGCTTTAAATAGGGTAAAAGACCTGAACCATAAGCAACACGAGCTTCTATTAGAGTCGGACCACGTTTCCCAATGCGCTGAACAAACTCCCTAGCACAAGTAATTAAAACTTGATTATGTGCCATTGACCTTAATGAATAAAGAGCCATGTAGCAGTTGTGACGAACAACATCAGGTAGTTCAACATTCAGCGAGGAGCTTATTAAGAATTTATAGATTTCCATTTGTCTAGGTTCGGGCGCATGACTAAACTCCTCAAGAAGACTTTCATTGAGAGAGGTTGCCTCGGAACGCTCAACAATTTCTTTAATATCCGTAAGCTTAATAAGCTCGATAGGATCTTTAGATAGGATTACATCCACACAAGTTCTGAAAATGTATACGCAATCTTCAACTCCCGCCTCGTACTCATCATCTTCGTGCTCTAAGTCTTTGCGAATATCGTAAGCACGAAGAATTCGTCGATATTCTGGACGAGAAAGAAGCCCCATGCGATAAGCGAGATCAATCATTCGCAGGGTTGAATAGTTCTCTATATTTTCCGCTGATGATATCGGTGGTAGTTTATGCTGTTTTGCAGCTTCAGCAGCGATATCGATACCCGCAAATAATATTTTCTCTCTAAGATCATGAATAGATGCGTTAAATAGTCTCTGGCAAGCACTACTAGGGTCAACATGCAGCAATTTTGTGACACGCTGGATAAGGTTTTTCGCTTGCCAATGTGGACGAATTTGTAACAGCAAAGCATTAACACCAGAAGCTTCGATGATTTCCATATTTGCACTTGGAATTAATTCTTGTCCGCTACTCATTTAGTACTCCCAAAGAATCTAACGTGGGACGCTAAGCACCGTTCGCGCGATTTTGGCGAGCGTGTGCTTCAGCGACTTGTTATCCATCAATACACTCCGCTCTGCGCAGCAGAGCTGTAAATGCAATGAAAGTTCGGGCGGGATAAAAATGAAAAATCACGTTGTAACGCAGTATAGAGACTCGGCGTGTGCATTAGCTTAGTTAAGCGCCGCCGAGTGTCCATACTGCGCAATAGCTGCTTTTTCGATTTTTCGCCAGCCTGATTCCTTGGCATTTACGGCTCCTTGAACTCGGTCTATATATTGCGTGGATAACAGTGATTAAACAGAATGCTGCATTAACGCAATAGTAAAGCGTTCTGTATAACCGCGCCCTACCCGCACTCGCAAAAACTAAACTCCATGTCAATCAACAGCTTACCCATCTATGGAACGGCCAAAAAAGGGGACAGATTCTGAGGAATCCCCACAAATCTACTCTAGCGCTTGAACTTGCCGGTGAACCTCGTCACGCAGCAATAGCTCCATCTTGGCAAGTGCCGAATAGGATAAATCGCTAGCCGAGCGCCGTAGGTATTCAAGGCCGACACGCCAGAGCGACAGCACAGTTTTATGCCTAACGCTATTGCTCTGAAAACGGCGCGACTTGCCTGTCGTGTGAGCCTGTAGGCCAGCCAAGTACAGCGCATAACACGCCAGCGCTGCGATCAGCAGCAGGATCTCGATACGTCGTGGGCAGCGGGTCCGGTGCAGGTCGAAAGCAAAGCCGAAACGTAGGCTTTTCACATCCCGAAAGCCTTCCTCAATCTGCATCCGTTTTCGGTAGATCCCTACGACCTGACGTGCCGTCCAGTCGGGTTGTGGCAGGTTACTGGCGAGCAACCAGGGCTCTTGTTCACGGCGTGCACTCTGTCGGCTGAGCTTGTTGCGCGCGATGCTGCCCGTCACGCGTCGATGTTTCCTGCCCTTCGGCGGCTGGTGAATGCCGTACAACGCAACTTTGTGCGGTGCACTGCGTGTCATCTCGATTTGCCCGAGTGACCGCGCACTAGATGTCATCTGCAGGTAGAGCTGCTTGATCGGCTGCCATTGACCTTGCTCGTCGCGATAAAGATCACGATTGCGGACACGCCCCACGTAATACCACCCCTTGGCTTCGACCGCCTGGAACCAGGGGCGGCGAAACCCGGCATCGGTTACCAAGATCGGCACACATTGATCGGGAAGCATGGCTTGCAGTGCGTCAAGCAGTTGCTTCTGGCGCTGAGGGCAACCTTCACGGTCATGCACGCTTTCGTATACCGGGAACGCCCGCCCGGCCAGCGGTATTGAAGCGCGCAGCAAGTAAAGGTCAGAGGCCGCATTGATCGGCGACCAATCAACCAGAATCAATGGATGACGCAGGGAGCCAATCAGAGCAGTCAGCATTTTCCAATAGAACAGAGGACGCTCCGACTGAAGCTGGGCGTTACCCAACAAGCGACCCACGCGCTTGATCGAGTGCTTGGTGTAAGCCTCGCTGGGCATGGCCCTGCCCAGATCGGTCAGAGTCAGGCGATGCCCATGCAGCAAGGCACTGACACAACTCATCAAAGAGCTCAGTCGCTTGCTGTGGATCGTGGGGAGTGCTTGGGAAAATGCCTTGTGTAAGAATCGTACTGCCTGCATGAGTCTCGGGGGTTGGTTTGTTTGGCGACTACCAAACTGCCCGACTCATGCAGGCATCTTCAAGCTATCCATTTGATCTGCATGAATATTTTGTGGGGATTCCTCAGGGACAGATTTATTTTTAGGCCGATGGCGCTGTACCACAAATAAATCTGTCCCCTTTTCCTCGTCCCCTTTTCCTCAATATGGTGAACTCGGATTTGCCTTTTCCTGTACAACAGATGCGGCACGATCTGCTGCTAATGCGCGTGCAAAGACCAAAAAGCTTTCAATGTCTTTGACATCCTCAAGTAATTTGCTTACGTCCATTGTTTAGCACCTAACGCACGGGTTCACCCGCGCTGAGCGCGAGCGATGGAAGTCACGCCGGAGGCGTGGCCGTCGGGTGGAAGCGCTGGTTGGGCGGCGAGCAGTAGCACAGCTGCTCCACTGCTTGCGATTTTGGCTATTGAACTATAAATGCTTTTTAGCGGGCCATGAGCGAGAAGAGCTTCCGGGAGTGGCTGCCCCCCGTGTCCAGGATCGTTGTACGCAAAAAACTCCGCGTCCATTTCACACATGGCTAGAAACGAAGTGGCGACAATGGCGGTGCCGCAATGTGCACAACGTAGAACATAGGAGCCATGTTGCACGATGGCTTCGATCTGTTCGGAACTGCACTCGCTGCACTTCATGAGGATTCTTTCCTTCGACGCTCAATAGGGATAGGTAGAATTCTTCGTTAACACGATAGTAAATCGTTCTGTATAAGCGCGCCCTACCCGTATTCGCAAAAATTAAACTCCATATCAATCAACAGCTTACTCACCTATAGAGCGGCCCAACCTGTATTGGCCTGACTTCCGCATTTCACGGCCAGCACTGCCCCATAAAAATCAGCACCATCGTGCATTAGCAAAACGACCTCTACGGCATGTAAATGCCGTAGAGGGCGCGCCTTTACCGAGCCAACCCGTCAGTGCGCCAGCAGCGAACCACCCTTCTTGCCCGCCAGTTTCTCGGGCTTGATCAGGTAGTGGGCAAGGGCCGGCAGCAGCCATAGGGCGCCGAACATGTTGACGATGAACATGAAGGTCAGCATCAGGCCCATGTCGGCCTGGAACTTGATCGCCGAGAACATCCAGGTCGCCACGCCGATGGCCAGGCACAGGCCGGTGAACAGCACGGCTTTACCGGTCGAGCGCAGGGTCTGGTAGTAGGCTTCCTGCAGCGGTAGGCCGGCGCGCAGGAAGGTTTCCAGGCGGCTGTAGATGTAGATGCCGTAGTCCACGCCGATGCCGACGCCCAGGGCGATCACCGGCAGGGTCGCGACCTTCACGCCGATGCCCAGGAAGGCCATCAGGGCGTTGCCGAGGATCGAGGTGAGGATCAGCGGCAGCACGATGCACACGGTGGCGGCGAAGGAGCGGAAGGTGATCATGCACATCACACCGACGCACAGGTACACCAGCACCAGAATCAGCAGCTCCGAGGTGCTGATCACTTCGTTGGTGGCCGCTTCGATACCGGCGTTACCGGCGGCCAACAGGAACTGCACGTTCTCGGACTGATGCTCGG
>Ga0268257_1002874_pt1 | contig 11541 bp, 10 predicted proteins | sample AgamicAtPrz_FD_200249 | JGI IMG/M metagenome (GOLD analysis project Ga0268257, IMG submission 200249) | Agave microbial communities from Guanajuato, Mexico - At.P.rz (v2) (version 3) | ecosystem: Host-associated > Plants > Phyllosphere > Phylloplane/Leaf | place: Guanajuato, Mexico | collected...
ATCTGGTGCGCAACTCCATCAATATGACGCCGCAGATGCCGCTGATGCTGCAGGAGAACTTCACCGTCAAGCTGCTGGAGATGCTGCGCACGGGCGAGATCGACTGCGCCATCATGGCCGAGCCCTTCCCGGATACCGGCCTGGCACTGGCGCCGCTGTACGACGAGCCCTTCATGGCCGCCGTTCCCAGCACCCACCCGCTGGCGCAGAAGAAGAGCCTGTCGACCACGGATCTCAAGAACGAGACCATGCTGCTGCTGGGCGCGGGTCACTGCTTCCGCGACCATGTGCTCGAGGTCTGCCCCGAATTCGCGCGCTATGCCAGCAATTCCGAAGGCATTCGCCGCACGTTCGAAGGCTCCTCGCTGGAAACCATCAAATACATGGTGGCCGCCGGTATGGGCGTGACCCTGGTGCCGCGACTGTCCGTGCCTGAGGACGCGCTGGCTCCCATTGAGCGCCGTCGCCGCGCCGATGAGCCTCATATTCGCTATCTTCCGATTCATGAGGAAGACGGCATTGCGCCGCCCACCCGCCGTGTGGTGCTGGCCTGGCGGCGCAGCTTTACGCGCTACGAGGCGATTGCCGCATTGCGCAATGCCGTCTACGCCTGCCCGCTGCCGGGAGTGCAGCGTCTGTCGCAGTAAGCGTGGCTTCAGCGGCTCTAAGAGGGCGGGAGTCTGGATTCGTTAAACCTGAAAGGTGAGTGGATGACCAAGCAAGGCAAGGACAAATCGCAGAAACAAAAGTCGGACGCCGCGCCGCAGGTGCCCGCTGGCATCCACATCGGCATCAGCGACGAGGACCGCGCTGCCATTGCCAAGGGGCTGTCGGCGCTGCTGGCCGACACCTATACGCTGTACCTGACCACGCACAACTTCCATTGGAATGTCACGGGGCCCATGTTCAACACGCTGCACACCATGTTCATGGCGCAGTACACCGAGCTGTGGAATGCCGTCGATCCCGTGGCCGAGCGCATCCGCGCACTGGGCCACCATGCTCCTGGCTCCTATGCCCAGTTCGGCAAGCTCACCAGCCTGCCCGACGCACCGGCCCAGCCGCCCAAGGCCCTGGAGATGGTGCGCATCCTGGTGCAGGGCCACGAGGCCGTGGCGCGCACGGCTCGCCAGCTGTTTCCCCGTGCCGACAAGGCCGGCGACGAGCCTACGGCCGATCTGCTGACCCAGCGTCTGGCCGTGCACGAGCAGACGGCCTGGATGCTGCGCTCCCTGCTCGAAGAGTGAGCCGCGCCGCGGCAACTGCCCGGCCCGGTCATAGTTTCAGTTTCGCTTAAGCCCTGGCGGGTTAGCCTCTGGAGGCCCGTCAGGGCTTTTTCGCTTTTTGATGTTGAAAGGAATGCGCGTGCTTGCTGTGGTGGAACCCGTGGTCTTGCTGATGCAGTGGGTGGACGGACATGCCATCTGGATGTTGCTGCTGCTGTTGCTGGCTGCGGCCTGCATTCTGCGCTGGCGTGCGCAGGGCCGGGCCGCGTGGCTGTGGCAGGACCACAGCACGGATCTCAGGCCTGGCGGCAACTGGCTGCTGGCGGTGGCGGGGTTGGCTGCCACTGCTCTGGCCTTGCTGGTCGTCGGCGTGCAGCAGTCCCAGTCCCTTCAGCCACCGCAGGGGCTGATGGCTCTGGACCTGAAGCTGCAGAACGCGGTGAGCGCAGGCCTGCCGCCCAGTCTGCAGCCCCTGGTGCGGGGCTGGACCATGCTTGGGGATTTGCGCGTCATGGGGCTGCTGAGCCTGGTCGTGGGCCTGTGGCTGCTGTGGCGACGCCAGGGCCTGCAACTGCTGGGTTGGGTGGTGGCCGTGGCCGGCACGGGACTGTGGGTGCGCTTCCTCAAGGCGACCATGCAGCGCGAGCGTCCGCTGGACGGTCTGGTGCATGAGGCCGGCTTCAGCTTTCCCAGTGGTCACAGCGCAGGCACGGCCGCGATTTTCGGCATGCTGGCCTGGCTGGTCGCTCGTCGACTGCCGCCGCGCTGGCGGGCCTGGGTCTTTGCGGCGGCAGCGCTGCTGGCCCTGAGCACGGGCTTGAGCCGCGTGTTGCTGTCCGTGCACCATGCCAGCGATGTGCTGGCGGGGCTGTGCCTGGGATTGGGCTGGACGGCTCTGGTGCTCTGGCTGACAGACCGTGTCGAGCATGGGGGTGGCGCCCTCAGGGCGGTGCAGGCCGAGGCACAATTGCCGTTGCGCTGACCGCGGCCAGGGGGCCCGGTCATGATCTCCTGCCTTCCGGAACCCCTCTCATGTCCGCCTCCATTCCTGCTTCGCCGCGCTCCAAGCTGTCGCTGTATCTGGATCTGATCCGCTTCAACCGTCCCGCAGGCTGGCTGGTGCTGGTCTGGCCCACGCTGGTGGCACTGTGGGTGGCCGGTCAGGGCTTTCCGGGCTGGCATCTGCTGGTGGTCTTTGTGCTGGGTACGGTGCTGATGCGCAGCGCCGGCTGCACCATCAACGATATTGCCGACCGCGACTTCGACAGGCATGTGAAACGCACCACCCAGCGCCCCATCACCAGCGGCCAGATCTCGGTCAGGGAAGCCGCCATGGTCGGCCTGGTGCTCACGCTGGTGGCCTTCGGCCTGGTGCTGTCCACGCGCTGGGAGGCCGTGGCCTGGTCGGTGCCCGCCGTGCTGTTCACGATTCTCTATCCGTTCACCAAGCGCTTTTTTGCCATGCCGCAGGCCTTTCTGGGCATTGCCTTCAATTTCGGCATCGTGATTGCGTTTGCGGCGGTGACGGGCGAGGTCAGTGCCACGGCCTGGACGCTGTGGCTGGCCAATATGTTTCTGGTGCTGGCCTATGACACCGAATACGCCATGGTGGACCGCGATGACGATCTCAAGATCGGCATGAAGACCTCGGCCATCACCCTGGGCCGTTTCGATGTCACGGCCATCATGCTGTTCTTTGCCCTGTGCTGGGGGCTGATCGCCTGGGTGCTGGCTCCCTATCAGCTGGGCTGGCCCTTCTGGCTGGGCATGGGCGTGGCAGCAGCCCAGATCGTCTGGCATTTCAGCCTGATCAAGAACCGCACGCGCGAAGGCTGCTTTGTCGCCTTCAGCAAGAGTCACTGGATTGGCGCTGCGATCTTTGCGGGCGTGGCGCTAGGGTTTGCGTTGAAATAGTCCTGTTTTGATAGCTTGAATCGCTTGATTGATAAGCGATAGATGCCTGAAAGACCCAAAAAGAAAACCGGCCGAGGCCGGTTTTCTTTATTTGCCGAACTCGGCAGCCAGCTCCTGTGCGCGGATCTGGGCCTTGCGCATGGCTTCAATGAAATGCTCGGGCAGCTTCTGCTCCTGCATATGGGTGATGGCGGCATAGGTGGTGCCGCCCTTGCTGGTCACGCGCTGGCGCAGCACTTCGGCGCTCTCGCTGGAGCGTGCCGCCAGTTCCGATCCGCCCGCAAACGTGGCCACGGCCAGCTTGTAGCTTTGCTCGGCGCTGAGGCCCATGTCGACGCCGGCCTGGGTCATGGCTTCGAGGAACAGGAATACATAGGCCGGGCCGGAGCCGGAGATGGCCGTCACGGCATCCAGATGCGCTTCCTGGTCCACCCAGGTGAGTTCGCCGGTGCTGCCGATCACGGTCTCGATCAGGGCCTTGCCCTGGGCATCGACCTCAGGGCGGGCGAACAGGCCCGTCATGCCCTTGCCGACCAGGGCCGGGGTATTGGGCATGGCGCGCACGATGCGGCGGGTGCCGGTCCAGGCCGCAATGCTGTCGGTGGTGATGCCGGCAGCTACGCTCAGGTGCAGGGCGTGGCGGGTGTGGGCGGCAACGGGAGCGGCCGCTTCCTTGAAGCTCTGGGGCTTGACGGCCCAGACCACCAGCTGGGCGCTTTGCAGGGCCTCGGTGGCGGCGGGCAGGGCGTCGATGCCGAAGCTGGTCTTGATCGCAGCACGTGTGGCTTCAAAAGGCTCGACCACGGTGATGCTGCTGGCCGGAACGCCCTGGCGGATCAGGCCGCCGATGATGGCGCTGGCCATATTGCCGCCGCCGATAAAGGCGATGGGAGGGAAGACGGAGGTCGAGTGGTCGGTCTGGCTCATGATGGTTAGATTCGCTTTGCAATGCTGCAAGTGGGCAAGCCTGTATTCGGATTTCAGGTGCAAAGCGGCACTATAAACCTGTGCCGCAGCGGCCAGACTCCTCGCTCAGGGCGACGAACTGGGTGACTTCGGCGGGGTTGAAGTTGTTGTCGCTGACCAGCAGCAGCACGCGTCGGCCATCGGGCAGCGGTGGTCCCCAGCTTATGCCCTCTAGGTTGTCCACGGATTGCAGGCCTGCATCCGCCAGATCCAGCAGCAACTTCTTGTCGGCGGGCCGGTAGCTGCCCGGCAGGAGCCGGCTCTGGCCCAGCGTGTCACTGCTGGCGTCGGCGCGGGTGCTGATGCGGTAGATGCGGGCGCCGAAGCGCAGCGGCGGCGCAAAGGAGCGCTCCAGCACCAGCAGATGCTCTGCGTCGTCGGCCAGCACGGCGCTGATGCCGTTGATGGCGCCGCGTTGCAGCCACAGGTCGGCAGGCATGGCATCGGGCTGGTAGGCCAGCTGGCGTCGGGGCTGTTGCGTGCCCATGTCATAGGCAGTGATGCGCACCGGGCCGCCCGCTTGGCCGGGTGTGGGCAGGGGGCCGTCTTGTCTGAGCGCCGCTTCCATGGCCAGCCAGAGCGTCTTGCCATCCTGACTCAACGCCAGACCTTCGAGCGTGAGGTTGCTGCGCGGCCCCTCGGACTTGCGGGCCGGCAGGCGCAGCTCGGGCGGTAGCGGCCATTCGCGCTGCCAGCGCCCGTCCGTGCCCGATTGCAGCAGCTGCGGGCCGAATCCGCGTGCAAAGTCGCCCTCGCTGCTCCAAATCAGGGACTGGCGTCCCGGCAGCACGCGCAGGGCTTCCGCGTCGGGCGTCGCGATGCCGGGCAGGGGCTGGCGGTGGCTGGGATAGGGGGCCTGTGCGGGGCTGAGCAGCGGTCGCGCATCCTGCAGCGTGACCTGGTGCAGGCCGCCGGCGTCGTAGTCGATGCGGGCCGTGTAAAAGCGCGCCGGCCCATGGGCGACACGGTCGTCGCTGACCAGGTAATGCAGATGGCTGTCCGCGTCGTAGTCGATCGAGGACAGGCCGCCGACGGCCGTGCCAGCAAACAGCTGCTCGTGCGGCCAGCGGATCTCGCCGAGCAGAGACCAGGGCCGGGCCTGGGGTGTGCTGCAGATGCGATGGGGTGTGAGCGACGCCGTCGTACAGGCAGCGAGGCTGGCGCAGATCAACAAGAGGCCCCAAAGCCAGCGCGGTCGTGGATTGTTCACATTTGTGCCTTGTACTTTTCGCCGATCGCTTTCTAAGATGCCCAGCGGTACGGTTCCATGCCGCGTGGTGCGGCACGGACAACGCTCATTGGAAATAGGGAGCAATCATGGCATCCAATGTCAAAAAATGGTCGGCGGAGTTTCTGGGTACTTTCTGGTTGACCTTTGGCGGTTGCGGCAGCGCGGTGCTGGCAGCTGCCTTTCCCGAGGTGGGCATCGGCCTGCTGGGCGTGTCTTTTGCCTTCGGTCTGACGGTGCTGACGGGGGCCTATGCCTTCGGCCCGGTCTCCGGCGGCCACTTCAACCCGGCGGTCTCCGTCGGTCTGGCGGTGGCCGGTCGCTTTCGCTTTGTCGAGCTGCCCGGCTACATCATTGCCCAGGTCCTGGGCGCCATCGTGGCGGCAGCCATGCTGTACTTCATTGCCAGCGGCAAGGCCGGTGCCCATGTGACCGATCTGGCCACCAATGGCTATGGCGAGCATTCGCCGGGCAAGTTCAATATGGCGGCGGCGCTGGTGACCGAAGTCGTGCTCACCGCGGTGTTTCTGCTGGTGATTCTGGGCTCCACCACCAAGAAGGCCGCCGTGGGCTTTGCGGGCATGAGCATCGGCCTGTGCCTGACGCTGATTCACCTGATCTCCATTCCCGTGACCAATACCTCGGTCAACCCCGCCCGCAGCACCGGCCCGGCGTTGTTCGGTCCTGCCATCGCACTGGAGCAACTGTGGCTGTTCTGGCTGGCTCCCATCGTGGGCGCCATCATTGGCGCCGTGATCCACAAGGCGCTGCTGGGCGACGAAGACTGAGCGCTGCGGCTGTTGTGGCCCAAGGGAAAAGGGATGCCCTGGCATCCCTTTTTTGATGGTGTTGGCTGGACGGCGCGGCTTTACTGCGCCGTGGTCTGGCGCACGGCCTGTTCCCAGCGCTGCATCAGCTCGTCGGCGCGGTCCTTGCTCAGCGTGGGCAGGAAGCGGCGCTCGGCCTTCCACAAGGCAGACAGCTCCTCGGTGCTCTGATAGACGCCGCTGGACAGGCCGGCCAGATAGGCCGCGCCCAGGGCCGTGGTTTCCACGCAGGCCGGGCGCACCACGGGAATGCCAAGCAGGTCGGCCTGGAACTGCATCAGCAGATTGTTCACACAGGCGCCGCCGTCCACACGCAGCTCGCTGACCGGCGTGCCGCCCGTGGCCACGGCGTCGCGGCTCATGGCGCCGAGCAGGGCCGCACTCTGGTAGGCAATGGATTCCAGGGCCGCGCGCGCGATATGGGCCATCGTCGTGCCGCGTGTCAGTCCGGTGATGGTGCCGCGCGCATCGGGTTTCCAGTAGGGGGCGCCCAGGCCGGTAAAGGCCGGCACCAGCATCACGCCGCCGCTGTCGGGCACGCTTTCGGCCAGTTGCTGTACCTGGCCGCTGTGCTCGATGGCCTGCAGGCCGTCGCGCAGCCACTGCACCACCGCTCCGCCGACGAAGACGCTGCCTTCCAGCGCAAACTGGGGCTGGCTGCTCGCCTGGGCGGCCGATGTGGTCAGCAGACCGTTGCTCGATGTCTGGAAGCTGCTGCCCGTATGCATGAGCATGAAGCAACCCGTGCCGTAGGTGTTCTTGGCCATGCCCGCGTCGAAGCAGGCCTGGCCGAACAGCGCGCTTTGCTGGTCGCCGGCCACGCCGCCGATATTGATGGAGCCGCCCAGCACCTCGTCCGCCGTCTGGCCGAAATCGGCGGCCGAGGGCAGGACTTCGGGCATCAGGCCCGCAGGAATGTCGAGCAGGGCCAGCAGATCGGCATCCCACTGGTTGCTGTGCACATTGAAGAGCATGGTGCGGCTGGCGTTGCTCACATCGGTGACATGGCGCTTGCCGCCCGTCAGCTGCCAGATCAACCAGCAATCCACCGTGCCGAAGGCCAGCTCGCCAGCTTGCGCAGCAGCGCGTGCGCCGGGCACATGATCCAGCAGCCATTTGAGCTTGGTGCCTGAAAAATAGGCATCGATGCGCAGGCCGGTTTTCTGCAGAATGGCGTCGCTGTGACCGGCTTCGCGCAGCTGCACGCAGGTGGGTTCGGCACGGCGATCCTGCCAGACGATGCCGTGGTGGATGGGAGCGCCGGTCTTGCGGTTCCATACGATGGTGGTTTCGCGCTGGTTGGTAATGCCCACCGAGCGGATATCGCCAGCCTTGAGGCCCGCCTTGGCCAGCGCCTCCTTGGCGGTGGTCAGCTGGGTGCGCCAGATCTCGCGCGGGTCATGCTCCACCCAGCCCGGCTGCGGGTAGATCTGCGGCAGCTCCAGTTGGGCCGATGCCACGATGCGGCCTTGCGTGTCGAAGACGATGGAGCGGGAGCTGGAGGTGCCCTGGTCCAGGGCGAGCAGATAGGTTGTCATGGGTTGTCCGTGGTTCAGAGGGGGAGCACAAAGCGCGCCATTTCGGCCTGTTCGCTCCAGCCCTGGCGGGAATAGAAGCCGCGCACATAGGAAGGGCGCTCGCGGTTGTTGACCAGCCAGATACGCAGGCAGTGGCGCTCGCGCGCAGCCTGTGTGGCCGCATCCAGCAGCTGCTGGCCCAGGCCGGCACCACGTGCTGCTTCTGCGACAAACAGCTCGCTCACATAGGCTTCCCAGCCCTGCTGCACGGCGACCGGCAGCCAGTGCACGGCGCAGTAGCCGTGAATGCGGTGCTGGCCATCTTGCGCCACCAGCATCAGGGAGCGCTCCGGCCCGGCCTGCAGCTCGTCCAGCAGTGCCTGCACGGCCTCCGTGTTCTGGGTGGCGGAATGGGTTTCATAGGCCTTGAACCAGCCGATGTCGTGCAGCAGCCCGGCAATGCCTGCTGCATCCTCGGGGAGCGCGGGACGGATCAGATAGGGGGCTGCATTCATTGGGCGATGGTGCATTGCACCTCGGCATCGCGCAACAGGGCATCGAAGGGGGCGGAAGGCGGCACGTCGGTGAACAGGCGGTCGATCTGGTTCAGGCGGGCCAGCTCCACCATGGCCTGGCGGCTGAACTTGCTGTGGTCGGCCGCCAGCCAGACTTCGCGCGACTGGCCGATGATGGTCTGGGCCACCTTGACCTCGCGCAGATCGAAGTCGCGCAGGCTGCCGTCCGATTCGATGGCCGAGATGCCGATCACGGCAATGTCCACCTTGAACTGGCGCATGAAGTCCACGGCAGCCTCGCCCACGATGCCGCGGTCGCGGGTGCGCACCACGCCGCCCGCGACGATGACCTCGCAATCGGCATTGCTGCTGAGGATGGCGGCGACATTGAGATTGTTGGTGATGACGCGCAGCCCCTTGTGCTGCAGCAGGGCCTGGGCCACTGCTTCGGTGGTGGTGCCGATGTTGAGAATCAGCGAGCAGCCGTTGGGAATGGCCTCGGCAATGGCGCGCGCAATGCGCATCTTGCCTTCGGCATGCAATACCTGGCGCTGGGTATGGGCCAGATTCTCCACGGTGGCGCTGGGCACGCGCACGCCGCCATGAAAGCGCACCAGCAAGCCGGCATCGGCCAGCTTCTGGATGTCGCGGCGCACGGTTTGCAGCGTGACCCCGAGGATTTCGGCCAGTTGCTCTACCGAGGTGGATTGGCGGGCGCGGACTTCTTCGACAAGCTGCAACTGGCGGGGATTGCTGTTCATGACTGATGACTGGTTATATAGGTGCTATTGGCGCATGGACGCGCTGCAGGCAAAGAGCTCTACAGGCGAGAGCGTCGGCCGCAGCGGGCAGTGCAGGGATTGTGAGCGAATCCAAACGAACCTCTAATAGGGTGATTTTCTATGGAATTGCCCGGTAAAAAACAAAAATGAATCCATGCCGAGTCTGAAGTCTGACAGCAAGCTGCGGTGATATGTCATCGTGGCGAGTTGTTGCAGCAGTAACAATGAGCGCAGCAAGAAGCATGCAGTTCATGCATGGAGAGTGTGCAAGCGCGCCGATAGCCGGTGTCGCAGTCCGGCCCGAGTGGCGGCCGACCAGCGGCTTTGGCTTGAATCGCGCTAAAACGAATCGATATTTTCGGGTTGCCACCCACGGAAAGCGAAAAAGAGCGAAAATATTCGATCTGAAATTTGTTCTTTGCTGTGTGCCTCCCGTCCGTGATCGGGAGCGGCACGGCGATCACCGCAGAAGTCGTTCCATGAACCAGTCCACTCAACCCTTGGCTACAACGCGTGCACAACTGCTGGAGCGCCTGGCGCAGACCGAAAGCTTCGATCTGGCCATCGTGGGCGGCGGTGCCACGGGGCTGGGCGTGGCGGTGGATGCGGCGGCACGCGGCTTCAAGGTCGTGCTGCTGGAGTCGCTGGACTTCGCCAAGGGCACTTCCTCGCGTGCCACCAAGCTGGTGCATGGCGGCGTGCGCTACCTTGCGCAGGGCAATATCTCCCTGGTGCGCGAGGCGCTGCACGAGCGCACGACCCTGTTGCACAACGCACCGCATCTGGCCCAGCCCCTGGCCTTTGTGATGCCCTCGTACAAGCTGCTGGACACGCCGTTCTACGGCATCGGCCTCAAGATGTATGACGCGCTGGCCGGCAAGGCCGGCCTGGGGGCGACCGAATTCCTCTCCAGCGCCAAGACCGTGAAATACCTGCCGACCGTGCAGCAAAAAGGCCTCAAGGGTGGCGTCAAGTACTGGGACGGCCAGTTTGACGATGCGCGCCTGGCGCTGGCGCTGGCGCGCACTGCGGCGGCCAAGGGCGCTTTGTTGATCAACTACTGCCCGGCAGAGAAGCTGATCTATGAAAACGACCAGATTGCCGGACTGATCTGCCGCGATGCGGAATCGGGCCGCAACTTCACCGTGCGCGCCAAGTGCGTGGTCAATGCCACGGGGCCCTGGGTGGATCTGTTCCGCCAGCAGGATGCCGAGGCCCAGGGCAAGCCCGTCAAGCCCATGGTGGCGCCCAGCCAGGGCGTGCACGTGGTGGTGGACCGCGAGTTCCTGCCCACAGATCATGCACTGCTGATCCCCAAGACGGCCGATGGCCGCGTGCTGTTTGCCGTGCCATGGCTGGGCAAGGTGATTCTGGGAACCACCGACACGCCGCGTCACGATCTGGCGCGCGAACCCTTGCCCTTCCCCGAAGAGCTGGATTTCATTCTTGGCGAGGCCGGCAAGTATCTGAATCGCCAGCCCACGCTGGCCGATGTGCGCAGCATGTGGGTGGGCCTGCGCCCCCTGGTCAAGCCGCAGGATGATGATGGCGAGAACACCAAGAAGATCAGCCGCGAGCACACGGTGATGGCCAGCAAGACGGGTCTGGTGACCGTTACCGGCGGCAAATGGACCACGTATCGGGCCATGTCCGAGGATGTGCTGGCCGAATGCTTCCAGATCGGTCGTCTGCCCAGCCGTCCTGCCGGGGTGACCGTGAACCTGCCGTTGGTCGGTGCGCCGGCCGAGGCGGCCGTCACGCACAGCATGAATCAGAGCCAGGGACTGCACTCCTACGGCACGGATGCTGCCGCTGTGGCGGCGTTGCCGGGTGCGCAGAACTGGCTGATGGACGGTCTTTCCGAGGCCATGGTGCGCTTTGCCGCCCGCTTCGAGTACGCACGTACCGTCGAGGACATGCTGGCGCGCCGTAGCCGCCTGCTCTTTCTCGATGCCCGCAAGGCGGCCGAGATCGCGCCCCGCGTGGCGGCCATCCTGACCGAGGAGCTGGGGCAGGATGTGCATCTCAACGACTTCCTGGCTCTGACTCGCCAATATCTGCCCGCTCAGGGCTGATCTGTGCGGCCGCTCCGCGGGGCGTGGCGTGCGGGCAACAGGCTGTAGCTTGCAGGCCCTGCGAAAATGTGAGCTGTCAGCGCTTTCCATCTGTTGATTTCAGATGGAATACTGTTTGAAATCAATGCACTAAGAGCGCTGTGCGCTATTGTTTTTGTTGCAAGTGCGAAAGGCCTGTCTGCCAGGCTTGGCGCCAGTGAAATCAGTGCGGGTATTGCGGGCTAAACGCTTGACGCACAAAGGATTTCCTGCGACAATCTCATGCTTCACGTGTAAAAGCGTGGAACTTTCTGCCCAGCGGGAAGCCCTTCGGAATGGTCCGAGGGGTGGACGACGGGCCCAAGACTGACCGGCTGCTTGAACGGCCCTTGAGAAGACTCTGGGGCTGTCGAGCGTTGCTGGAGCAAGTTGGGAATATTGAAATGATCCAAACAGAATCTCGGTTAGAGGTTGCCGACAACACCGGCGCGAAGTCTGTTCAGTGCATTAAG
>Ga0268257_1002876_pt1 | contig 11539 bp, 9 predicted proteins | sample AgamicAtPrz_FD_200249 | JGI IMG/M metagenome (GOLD analysis project Ga0268257, IMG submission 200249) | Agave microbial communities from Guanajuato, Mexico - At.P.rz (v2) (version 3) | ecosystem: Host-associated > Plants > Phyllosphere > Phylloplane/Leaf | place: Guanajuato, Mexico | collected...
CCGAATTGGTCTGGGAATTTATCCTTTGCAATGGCTGGTAAAAGGACATTTCCAATCGCTATCCCTACCCCAATGAACAAAGTCCCTGTGAAAAGGAAAAACGCCATGGGAATAGAACGGATCAAAATGCCAATCAAAAGTGAGGACAAACCTGCTAATAAAGCCAGTTCATTTGTTATACGATTAGCAAGTTTCGGGACAATCGGTGACATGATGGCAAAAACAATTAAAGGCAAACTCATTAATAAGCCTGCGCTCCAATGGGCTAGTCCCACATCTTTCTGAATCATTCCAACTAACGGTCCTAATGAGGTTATAGCAGGGCGCAAATTAAAGGCTATTAGTACAATTCCAATAATGAGCCAAATGATGTAAGTCGATTTCGAATAGGTATTTGATTTTAGTAACTCCACTAATTAAACCTCCACTGTAGAACAAACTTTCTAAAGTATATCACAAATAAAGTTGTGAGTTGCAAGGCGGGCTAGAAAGATTAGGGAATAATGGAGTCTTATAGAAATAGAAGATTAATAGGATTAAAAAAGGTCAGCCTTCCATTACGGTGAAGTAGTGGGAGTCTGACCTTTTTTGGAGATTTTTAATTCTAGCTTTTCGCTTAAGAAAGTAGAACCTAAGACAAGGGCTCCGCCTATCATTTGAATTAGTGACATCCCTTCGTTTAGGAAGATCGCGGCAATGACGACGGCTGAAATCGGATCGATATAGCTGAGAACGGCAATCGTTTGCCCCTTCAGTTCTTGGAGAGAAGTAAAATATAAAAAATAAGCAAAACCAGTATGTACAATCCCGAGAATCAAGATAAAAATAATCGAAGTTGAGCTTAAACCTCCCAAATCTAGATTACCTTGCCATAGTACATAGGGAAACAGAACCAACGCTCCCGCCATTAATTGTACCAACGTAATCTCAAAACCTGACAAGTTTTTGATGAATTTATTCATTAAGACCACACTTGCATAAAAGGCTGCCGCTAAAAGGCCATAGAAAATCCCTAACGTATTATTCTGTGATCCGCTTGTGCCGCCAGCACCAGGATTAACAATTAAAAACAAACCAATCATTGCTGTTGCGATGCAAATAACCTTTACGCTCGTCAATTTTTCTTTTAGAATCCATGGTGCTAAGATCATCACAAAGATCGGTGCGAAGTAATAGCTAATCGTGGCATTGGATATCGTTGTATAACGATAGGATTCAAACAGAAAAATCCAATTCAAGCCAATCGCTGCCCCTGATAATAGTAGCAAAAGTGCATTTTCTTTTAACGCTTGATAAGATGGCTTATGTTTGACAAGGAAACTAGCTATTAACAAAAATAGACTCCCAATAACCCCTCGTAAGAAGGCAATTTCACTTGAAGATAGGTCAATCTTTTTTACAAAAACCCCGATGCTTCCAAAAATGAGCATCGTCAAAATAAGTCTCATTTTCCCCTTCATGTAGATCCCCCTCGTCCTTTATTGAATATTTCTTTTTGCTCAACTGCTGTTTTAGCAGGGGGCACTATCTTATTATGTTATAAACTGGAATTACATAAAAATCAATAATTTATATCTACATCTTAAGCTCTTCTTGTAAATAATATGAATGAATAAGCCAAGAAGCCTGATAACAAACTTAAAAGGTTCCATTTCGGGTGATTTCTTATTTAAAAGACACAACTTTATTGATATTTATAAGCTGGTCGATAAAAAGTTGCTGATTCCCGTATCTAGGATCAGAGGGTCCGTACTTATCGATTGGGGGATCTGGTTATGCACCCGAGCTATAAATAGAAGGAAAAATTCCGACTAATTCGTAATTTTTATTAAAAAAGGCGTAAATAGACGGAGAAATTCCGCCTAGTGACTCGAAAAATCCGAAAAGGGGAGATTTTGCTTTGCATAAGCGGAAAATCTCCCCTTATTTACCCCAAAACGAGCTCCATTCTGCATTTAACCGGAAAACTCCGCTTATTCTACTTTCGCTGGTTACTCGATTAAGGACAAGGCATATTATTTAAATAGGAGTGAGTTCCAAGAGAACCTCAATTTGCTGCATTACAGAGAGGTTTTATATACCAATAACGATGCCAATACGACTGTCATTTCGGCACAAAACGAAACCATTTATAACGAACGGCAGGGTTCATTATTTTTGAATATTTATCCCCACATACAACAGCCTTAATTGTGCTCAACGCGCCCCAACTACGCTTTCCTCAATACCATGCGCCTATAAACCATCATAAAAGGTGAATACTAAGCGATATACTTTTGATTCAAAGGAGAGTCAATAATAATGAAGAAGTATTATAGTAGAGCCATTTTTGCAGTGGTTATCCTAGCTATAACTTGTGGTTGTAGTAAAAACAATCATCAAAAGGTTGAGCGAGAAAAGGTGAAAGAAACGATGAATCCTTCTGTCTATGTAGATCCTGCCATTGACCTCACTAGCAAACAAACCATCTCGATTATCATCGAATTCAAATCAAAACCAGCCAAAGTAGCAGTAATTGAAGCCGAAGCAAAGGGAATTCCTTTCACATTGGAGGAAGCAAAGAAACAGGTAGAAGATAGTCATTTAATGTTTCAAAAGGAACTGCACGAGATATTAGATAAGAATCAGATCCCCTATACCGTTCGGCACAAATATACGACAGCCTTAAACGGTGTGTCGATGGAACTACCCGCAAATGAAATCAAAAGGTTGGCAGAATCCTCGTCAGTCATTTCAAAAATATCACTCAATCGAAAAATCAAACTAGATCCTCCACCTAGTTTACCATTTGAACAACTGTGAAAATATAGGTGCGGTATTCTCACGATACATACATAAAGGCCTCCTAAAACTGGAAAACTATATAAAAACTAGGGGGTGGTTCGTTTTGAAGAAAAAAGTCTTAAAGCCGCTTTTTAAGAAGCTCAATGCAGAACCACAATTTAGCGAAGAATCCAATACACAGGATATTGAACTAAAAAAACAAGATATTAGCAGTAATTATGATCAAAATTTAGCAACATTTAAGTCCATATTCAGTATACCAAAGAATATCGATATCAAAGTACGTGAATTTATCATCGGTTCACTTGATCGCCGTGCTTTTATCATTTTTATAAGTACGATGGTCGACGCACAAAGCATTCAAGAAGGCATCATGGAAAAATTAATTGGTAACGATCAGCCGTCAGGTAAAATTCAAAATATCACTTCCTCCCCAAGTGAAAGGACAGCTACAAATATTGGGGAAATTACGGAATTTATTACAGGTGGAGTCACCGCACTCTTTGTGGATGGCGATACTCAATGCTACTTATTTGAAACGACGAAAATTACAGGCCGTTCCATTGAGAAATCCGATAATGAAGTGATTGTAAAAGGGGCAAAGGAAGCTTTTAACGAAAAGGTAATCGATAATATTGCCTTAATTCGTAAAAAGATAAGAAATGAAAATCTTATTGTTGAGGCAAAGGTTATTTCGAAACGATCCAGAAATGATGTATTTTTGGTTTATGAAAAAGACCTAGTAAATGATGAATTGCTTCAAACGATTAAAGATAAGATAGCCTCGATCCAAACGGATAGGATTCTTGATCTAAGTATTTTAGAGCAATACCTAGAAGAACGACCAAGGTCATTATTTCCATCCATATTATATACAGAACGTCCTGACCGGGCGACATCCTTCATTGAAGAAGGTCACATCGTTTTATTAATGACAAATTCTCCAAGTTGTCTGGTACTGCCTGCTACCTTTTGGTCAATGTTTCATTCGCCGGAAGACCATTACCTACGCACACCCTATGGTAATTTCATCAGGTTTTTGCGATTTCAAGCTTTGTTTGTAGCCATGTTTGCTTCGCCCTTATATATTGCGATTACAAATTATCATGTAGGGATGATCCCGCCTGATTTGTTAATGGCCATTGCCGGGACAAGGGAACGTGTCCCTTTTCCATCGACCGTTGAAATCTTAATGATGGAAATCGCCTTTGAACTCATTCGAGAAGCGGGACTACGTGTGCCAACTCCTATTGGTCCAACGATTGGGATTGTCGGTGCACTGATTTTAGGCCAGGCTGCTGTTCAAGCGAATATTATTAGTCCGATTGTCATCATTGTTATTGCCTTAAGTGGCTTAAGCTCTTTTATTATCAGTGATGTGAGCATGAATTTTGCGATTCGCATCACACGCTTTTTGTTTATTTTTGTGGCAGCCTTTATGGGCATTTATGGCGCAATAGCTTTATTTGTACCCGGACTCTTTTATTTAGTCTCATTAAAATCATTTGGCATTCCTTACTTTGCACCCATGACGCCGCATTTCATCTCGTCAAAAGACCTAATTATTCGTCATGTTCCCATGAAAGAAAGGTTTCGCCCAGGATATTTAAATCCAAAGGATACTGTCAAACAAAGAAAGGGATAAAAAACATATGAAGCAGCAACCTGGAAAAATTGGTATCCGTGAATATCTGTCCATCGCAATTTTAATGGTTGGTTCCAAAGTAACTGAAGACACACCAACTGCTCTGTTTCAAAAGGCCCAAAATGCAGCATGGATGATCCCGATTATAACGGCCGCATTCACTTTTATCCCGCTCTTTTTATTAATAAAGACCATGTCGTTGTACCAAAACAAAAATCTATTCTCTGTTATTCAAAAATTACTCGGAAAATATCTAGGATTTTTTGTCTGTCTTCTAATATTTATCATCAATGTATTTTCCATTTCGTTCGATTCAAGAACATATACAACGATCATTAGGACGTTTTATTTTAATAGGACACCGATTGTGATCATCTATGCCATCTTAATGGGTGTTTGTGCTTATGGTGCAAAAAAGGGAATTCAGCATATCGGATCGGTTGCCTATCTTATTATTTACTATGCAGTACTACTCTTGTATCTTGCGTTCGTATTATGTACTCAAGATAGCAGTATTCAATCCCTTTTCCCCATTTGGGGTCCTGGAAAACTTGAATTATTGAAACAAAGCTCCCTAAATCTATCCCTTTTTTCTGAATTTTTTCTGTTTGCCTTAATAATACCGTCTATCGCATCATACAAAGATTTTCGAAAAGGTACGTGGATTGCCTTAGTTTACATCAGCATCCAATTAAGTGTGGGTATTATTATTTTCATCTGTTTGTTTGATGCATCCTTAAAAGGGATTGGTTATCCATTCCACACAGCGATTCGGTTTATTTCAATTGGAACTTTTTTTCCTAATATCGAAATCCTATTTTTCGTCATTTGGTTAATGGCGGCATTAATTCGTTTTACAGCATTTTTGTATATAAATGCACTTATGTTCGGTCAACTATTTAAAATTAAAAACTTTGAATTCCTCATTCCAGCATTGGCAACGATTTATTTATTGATTGGATCCATTCCGGAATCACCATATGATCTCAGTCTCCAACTGAAACCGATTTTAAGAAGTGTTATTGGTCCTACATTTTTGGTTGTTTCGATCACTTTATGGCTGGTTGCACTGCTAAAGGGAGAATTTAAACATGAAAAAAAAAGAGGCAGTATGTAGATTGTTATTGTTTTTCGTCATTGTTTGTTTATTAACAGGTTGTTGGGATCGTCAAGAAATTGAAGACAAAGCCTATGTGATCGGACTAGGACTAGATCGCTCTAAAGATGAAGGGAAAATCAAAGTCACCATGTTACTTGCCAATCCGGAAGTGGGCAGTATGCAAGGCGGTGGTGGGTCAACCGAAAAGCCTCGGGAAATTGTCTCGTTTGATGCCAATGATTTCATTGCGGCGAAAGCTACAGGCAATTCCGTCATCTCCCGGGATATTAGTTATGAACTATTAAAAATTATTGTTGTATCCGAGGAATATGCAAAAGACAAAGAGTTTATTAGGAAGTTTTACGACATCTTAAAGGATAAAGACATTCGCTTGGATTGTCATTTAGCCATATCTAAAGAAAAGGCAAGTGAGTATTTTATTAATAATCAGCCGAAAATGGAAACAAGACCACATAAATACTTTCAATTCATGATTAATCACGGAATTGAAAATGGGTTCATCCCAGATTCCACCCTCTTTCGTTTTTTTAAAACATTGGAAAGGGGGACAGATTTCTTTTTGGCGATGTACACAACAGCTGCTATGGAAAAAAATCCTCAAATAAAAAGTGAAGATGAATACATGGCAGGGCAATTGGATGCTACAGGCGAATTGGATGCTACACAGTTTATTGGGTCAGCTGTCTTTAGGAATGGCATGATGATTGATAAGCTAACCGGTCAAGAAACACGTAATATCAATATTCTAGATGATTCAACGAACATCCATGATATATTGGTTGATATACCTGATCCTTTTTCGGACGATCAGTTGCAGTTTGCAGCAAGAGTTATGAAAACAGAAAGTAATAAAGTGGAGATGGACTTAAAGGGTCAAAGGCCAAAGATTTTTATAACCATCCCTTTAAAGATAGAAATTATCTCAAACCCGTCAATGGTCAACTATACAGAGAAAAAAAATCAACAAATAGTAAAAAAACAAATAGCCGCTCATATAAAAACACTGAACGAAAAATTGTTAAAAAAAACTCAAACAAAATTTAAAGGTGTACCTTATCCATTATCCATGTATGCTCGCAAATACTTTGGGACGATCCAGGAATATAAAAAATTCAATTGGGGAAAATCATATCAGAAAGCGGACATTCATGTGAAAGTAGATGTTGAAATTGTTGATTATGGTAAAAGAATAAAAAAACCTCGAACGGTGGGGGCATAATTGAAAATATTTATTTACGTTAGTCTGTTTTTAATTATTGTTTATACCATGGGATTCGGCGTTTCCATGTGGAAGGAAAAACAAAAAATGGGTGCATTGGCCATATTTTTTCTTTCTCTTTGCTTGATTATCCTGCCTTTCTTCTCGATCCTTTAAAACTAATTTCAATCGCTAATACAATACCAAACACCGAGGGCTGGATATTCAGTCCTTTTTCACAAATAATTAGTTTGTTGTATGGATAAACTAATAAAATATAATGAATAAGGTGTTTTTAATAATAGAAGTATAATTTTACTAATAATTAATTTATAATAGAAGTAAATGATCAGAATAATATAATGACTTAATTTATGCATTATACAAACGGGGTGTAAACTATTGATGATCGCGGATCAAATATTAGTGAAAAAAATGAACCAAAAGGTATTATTGAATGAAATTGTATCTAATTCCCCAATCTCGAGGGCGAGATTATCTGAAATAACAGGATTAAATAAGTCGACTGTATCTTCACAAGTAAATACTTTAATAGAAAAGAAGCTGATTTTTGAAATCGGACAAGGGCAATCCAGCGGCGGGAGAAAGCCTGTGATGCTTGTTTTTAATAAAAATGCCGGTTATTCAATCGGCATTGATATCGGCGTAGATTCTATCAATGGAATTCTAACAGATTTAAAGGGAAACATTGTCGTAGATCAATCCCATCAATTAGAGAAACCATCATTTGATCGAAACAAAGATGTTCTATTTTCCATGATTAAGGAACTTAGCAATCAAATCCCTGATTCTCCTTATGGTTTAATTGGCATCGGGATATGTGTTCCAGGCCTTGTCAGTACAGAGCAAAAGGTCATTTTTACTCCTAACGTCGACTGGAATTATCAAATTGACTTAAAAGCTGACATTGAAAAGGAATTTCAAGTACCCGTCTTTATTGAAAATGAGGCCAATGCTGGTGCCTATGGAGAAAAAGTCTTCGGGGCAGCTAAAAATTACGAAAACTTAATTTACGTGAGTGTCGGAACGGGAATCGGGATCGGCATTGTCATTAATCATGATATATATCGAGGGGTCAATGGGTTCGCTGGTGAAATGGGTCATCTAACCATCGACTATAATGGACTCAAATGCAGTTGCGGCAACAAAGGGTGCTGGGAATTATACGCCTCTGAAAAAGCATTACTCCACACTTTTCAGCAAAACAATCGTATCAATACCAGTCAGGAACTAATCCATCTGGCCAACCAAAATGATTCAGATGTATTAATGGCATTACAAAATTTCGGCTTTTACCTTGGAATTGGATTGACAAGCATCTTAAATACATTTAACCCACAAGCAGTTATTATCCGGAATGACATTGTTGAAGCTCTGCCTATGGTGATGAACTCAATTAGAAATTCTATATCATCGAGGAGTAATGACCAGTTTAGCAACACTCAGGAACTATTTCTCTCTTCCTTAGGAAAAAATGCTCCTGCCTTAGGGACGTCTTCGATTGTTATAGAACATTTCTTAGAAATGTTTACATCTTAAATCAGGTACATGCTGAAAGGTGGAGGTAGGTTTGAAAAAAACGATTTATATTACGAGAAAGCTACCCGGAGAAATTGTCGATAAACTCTCAAGCCAATTTCATGTAAAGATGTGGTCTGAAGAAAATGTTCCCGTTCCAAGAGATGTGTTATTAAAAGAAATTGAAGAGGTAGACGGGTTAATCTGTCTATTAACAGAAAAGATTGACGAAGAGGTCCTGAGTAAAGCGAAACAGTTACAGGTCATTAGTAATATTGCGGTTGGCTATAATAATATCGATATTCAAACGGCAACAGAGAAGGGAATGATCGTAACTAACACACCTGGCGTATTAACCGAAACGACAGCGGATTTAACGTTTGCCCTTCTAATGGCAGCAGCTAGAAGAGTCGTTGAGGGATCGGATTATTTGCGCAGTGGGGAATGGGGCGCCTGGTCCCTTATGCAAATGACTGGACAGGATATTTATGGGGCCACCTTAGGAATTATTGGATTAGGCAGAATTGGCGAAGCCCTCGTTAAGCGGGCGCATGGGTTTGATATGAACGTTCTCTATCATAATCGGACACGGAAATTGGAAAAAGAAGAACAGCTAGGAATTCACTACAGAGAAATGAGGGACTTGTTACAGCAATCTGATTTTGTTTGCCTGCTGTTGCCGTACAGTCCTGAAGTCCACCACTTGATCGGTAAAGAAGAATTGTCGCTCATGAAAAAAGATGCGATTCTGATCAATACCGCAAGAGGGGGCATTGTTGATGAAGAAGCATTATATCATTCATTGAAAGATGGAGAGATTTGGGGAGCCGGGCTGGATGTATTTGAACAAGAACCCGTATCATTGGATCACCCCTTATTGTCCCTGCCAAATGTGGTAACACTCCCGCACATTGGAAGTGCAAGTGTGAAAACAAGAATGAAGATGGCTCATTTAGCTTCCGATAATATGCTGAGTGTATTAACAGGCGGTGAAGCCCTTACCCCAGTTAATACTAAAAAGTAAAATACGATACTTTTCTGAAATATTTGTTAAGAAGGATAGGTCTACGCAAGAGGTGTCAATATTACTTCTTATTATAATTATTGGTAGTTTTTCTGTAATTTGGTAAAAGGTGCAAAAAGGACTGTTTTTTCTTGATAGTGAAAGAGACTTAGAGTATCAGGAGTTAGCTTGAAATAAAGTTTCTAATAGAATGGATCATACTTTCTGTTGTAAAATCCTTCCTCAAATATGACAAAAATCATATGTTACGATGAATTTGCGGAAAAACGGCAAATTGTCGAAATAGGAGGAAGAACCAATGATGAAGAAAAAAGCAATTCTTACTGTTGCAGCTGCAGCGGCATTAATGATGTCAAATCCGGTCTTAAATAAAGCCCATGCGGCCACTAATAGCCCGTCGGTACAGGAAAAGGTCTATGTATACCAAGGGACAAATATGAATGAAATTAATAATGTCATTGAGAAATATCTTGCTAGTTTAGGATTTACTTTTTCACATAATACTATAAAGCAGCCAACTCAGTCTCAACCGGATCAAAAGATCGCAACACAAGAGCCTGCTCAAACTGCGCCACAGCCTGTCCAGCAGCAACCGGCACCTGTGACGAATACAGCCCAAACTACTAGTACCTTAAGTGCTTATGAGCAAAAAGTAGTTGATTTAACCAATCAAGAACGAGCTAAAAATGGCTTACCGGCCCTTAAAGTGGATGTAACACTTAGCAAAATGGCACATGAAAAATCACGTGATATGTCTGCAAATGGCTACTTTAGCCATACAAGCCCAACATACGGTTCACCTTTTGATATGATGAAGAAGTATGGGATTACCTATCGTTATGCAGGTGAAAATATTGCCATGGGACAGCGTACTCCTGAAGAAGTCGTCAAAGCTTGGATGAATAGTGAAGGACACCGTAAGAATATACTTAGCCCGAACTACAATTATATTGGGATAGGGTATGTCGCGCAGGGGAACTATTGGACACAGGAATTTATTGGTAAATAGAAAGATGAGAGCTTGGGGATGAATGATCCTCAAGCTTTTTAGTATTAAACTATAAAAATCATATAGTGACAGGAATTAGTTGAATGAATCTTGAATTACTAAAGGGGTAAATTAAAAGGTATAGTATATAAATTTAAGGGGTGGAAAAATGAAAGTATTAGGATTTGGCGGCATCTTTTGGAGATCAAAAAATATAGAAACTTTAAAAAAATGGTATAACGACGTTCTAGGTATCCCTATGGACAATGATTGGAATATGACGATCATTACTCCTGGAGCAGAGAATAAAACAGCCTTTTCATTTTTTACAGAGGATAACGAATATTTTCCTCAAGAGCAATCTGTTATGTTGAATTTTCAAATTGACAATATGGCTGAGTGTCTTGAGCATCTTAACCAAAGCGGGGTTCCTCTTTTGAAGGAGCCGGAGCAAAGTGAATTTGGAACATTTATTTGGATTTCTGATCCTGATGGCAGATGGATTGAACTGTGGGAAAAACCCACTGACGTTCAGGAAAAGAGATAATAGGCACGAATGTTTTCTTCATGACAAACAAACGGAGCCATTTAAGAAATCGGTTATAATCTTGCTCAAGATCCGGAATTAAAGCAAAGGTTAATCTGAAGTATTAATAGCTCAGCGTCTTTCCTCAAACCTACAATGATAGTCAATTTGTAGGTTTTTGTATTTTTTCGCCTATTGACATAAAAATAAAATTTAATTAATATTTATTTATTAATCAATAAATAAACGAACGCAGAAAAGGATGGTAGCAGTAGTGGCAGTCCGAGAAGATAAAAAAGAACTCATTATCGAAAATGCAGTAGGTGTCTTCGCCGAAAGGGGGTATTATAAAGCAACAACGGCAATGGTGGCAAAAGCTGCAGGAGTGACACAGCCCTATGTATTTCATTTTTTTGAAAACAAGGAAGAATTGTTTAAAGCTGTTATTGATCATGCATTTAGCCGCATTTATGACACCTTTGCTGAAATTCAAGCGCCTGCCGATCGATTAATTGAAACGATGGGGCATGCATTTGAACAAATTATTCAAACACATCGTGATGAGGTATTGATGGTGATGCAGGCACACGCCATATCAGATACTGGTATTCGCGAACACGTCAGTAAGTTATTTCTGACCATTTTTGAATCTCTAACATTAAAATTTGAAAATGCAGGAATTCCAAATGCCAAAGAGACAGCCTCACAGTTTATT
>Ga0268257_1002887_pt1 | contig 11491 bp, 14 predicted proteins | sample AgamicAtPrz_FD_200249 | JGI IMG/M metagenome (GOLD analysis project Ga0268257, IMG submission 200249) | Agave microbial communities from Guanajuato, Mexico - At.P.rz (v2) (version 3) | ecosystem: Host-associated > Plants > Phyllosphere > Phylloplane/Leaf | place: Guanajuato, Mexico | collected...
AAAAACAAATCAAGAGATTCGCGTTAGTTTAGATTGTGCTAATTGGCACATATGGAATATTCAAATTAAAAACGATACTTTTTATCTAGAAAAATAGAGGTGTATAATCATGCCACAGTTCTTTCTGAATAAACGTCTGATTATCTTGCTTGTCAGCATCATTGTTCTCGTGGCATTGATTGGGTTTTCTTTAAGGGAGAGAAGTAAACTATCCTGGCCGGAGCAATTTCTAAAAGATACCACCGGCTGGGTTCAATCCCTGGTTTCAAAGCCTACTCATTTTGTGACAGGCTTTTTTGAAAATCTCCAGGATTTGCAAAATACATACGATGAGAATAAGGAATTAAAATCGCGGGTCGAAAATCTTGTCAATCTTGAAGCACAAGTACAAGAGTTGAAACAAGACAATAAAGAATTACGTGACATTCTCGGTGAAAAAAGAACCCTGAGAGACTTCAAACCATTACCAGCTACCGTAATTGGCAGAAACCCTGATCGTTGGCATGAAATGATTATTATCGACAAAGGCAAATTAAATGGCATCAAAAAAAATATGGCTGTTGTTACGGCAACCGGCTTGGTAGGTAAAGTCAAAAATGTAACCCAATTTAGTTCAACCATTCAGCTGTTAAGTGCTATGGATCCTAAAAATCGTATATCAGCTGTTGTGCAGGGCAAGAAAGATGTCTATGGATTTGTCCAAGGATTTGATGACAAACGAAAACTACTTTTAGTTAAAGCCATACCATCGGGGGAAAAAATTGAAAAAGGGCAAAAAGTAATCACGTCTGGCCTAGGCGGAGTTTTTCCGAAGGGACTGCTGATTGGAAAAGTGGTTGACGTAAAGCCCGACCAGTATGGATTAAATCAAACGGCTTTAGTTCAGCCCGGTGCAGACTTTTATGATATTGAAAATGTTATTGTCATTAAAAGATTAATGACTCAGCCAGTAGATATGCAATCAACTGATGGGAAGGAGAAAGATTTTTGAGAAAATTCCTTCTTCCTCTTTTATTTTTGTTGCTTTTTATTGTTGAAAGTCTTTTTGTGGAGTATTTACCCGAGAAGGTTTTCGGGTTTGAACGAATATTTGTCCCTCACTTTCTTTTTATTGCTATTTTGTTTTTAACGATTTTTGTCGGAAGAAAACATGGAATTATTTATGCGGCCATTTTTGGACTTTTATTTGATGTCGTATATGTTGAAATTATCGGGATCTACTTTTTCTTATTTCCATTTATCTCTTATCTGATATATAAACTATTGCAGGTTTTGCAATCCAATATTATTACGGCGTTTCTTGCAGCGGTTCTCGGTGTTTCACTATTAGAGATTGGTGTTTATGAAATGAACTATTTAATTCATGTAACAGACCTTGATTTTATCGGTTATATGAACTTGCGTTTTTACCCAAGTCTTATCTTAAATGCAGGTGTTACACTCATTGTTGCCTACCCATTAAAGTGGCTTTTTGAAAAACATTCGGAAGCAATAAGAGCCGAATGATTTTTCATTAAAAAAGAGGAGAATGGACGCATCGTGTCGAAATTTTATTAGGATAGTATGACTATTGATTCGGAATAGGCTAGAGGGCCCGTATTCCTCTCGAACTGGCTTGTTTCGAAATTGCTTTCTTATTATGAGGTGAAAAATTCTCCATGAAAAAACGGCAAAATGTAACAATAAAAGGGACAAAGGAAGGACTTGTCCTTCATCTTGATGATAGTTGTTCCTACGAAGAACTAAAAAGGGAACTTGATCATAAACTTTCAGCCAACTCTAGTACACAGGATGAGCGTCATTTAACCTCTGTCAAAGTGGAAATCGGTAACCGCTATTTAACGGAACCGCAGCGGGAAGAACTAAAAGAATTAATTCGTCAAAAAAAGAATTTTGTTGTGGATGAAATTGAATCGAATGTAATCACGAAGGATGAAGCTGAGGAATTATTGGCCGAAACGGAAGTAATGACTGTTTCTAGAATCATTCGTTCGGGACAAGTCCTCGAAGTCCCAGGTGACCTGTTGTTAATTGGTGATGTCAATCCAGGCGGAACGGTCATTGCAGGCGGAAACATCTTTATCATGGGAACCTTAAAGGGAATAGCTCATGCGGGCTGCTATGGGAATGATGAAGCAGTCATTGCCGCATCCAGCATGAAGCCATCTCAGCTTCGAATTAGTGATTGTTTAAATAGTGCATTAGACAGCCTTCAAAGCAATGAAAAGCGGGAAATGGAATGTGCTTACATCGATGAAAACCGTCAAATCATTGTTGATAGATTACAAGTGTTAATCCAATTAAGACCTAATTTAACGAGATTAGAAGGGGGACATTAAAGTGGGAGAGGCAATCGTAATTACATCCGGTAAGGGCGGCGTAGGAAAAACAACAACTTCTGCTAATATCGGCACATCATTAGCCCTTCAAGGTAAAAAAGTATGTTTAGTAGATACTGACATCGGTCTTCGTAACTTGGATGTCGTCATGGGACTTGAAAACAGAATTATCTATGATCTTGTCGATGTTGTTGAAAAAAGATGCAAAATCCATCAAGCCCTTGTGAAGGATAAACGTTTTGATGGCTTATTATATTTATTGCCCGCTGCACAAACGGTTGATAAATCAGCCGTGAAGCCAGAGCAAATGAAAGAATTAATCATCGAACTAAAGCAGGACTACGATTATATTATTATCGATTGCCCAGCAGGTATTGAGCAAGGATTCCAAAATGCGATTGCTGGGGCTGACAAGGCGATCGTCGTGACAACACCAGAGGCTTCTGCCGTCCGTGATGCTGACCGGATAATTGGTCTCCTTGAGAAACAACCGAATATGGAGTCGCCAAAATTAGTCATCAACAGGATTCGAAATCATATGGTCAAGAATGGGGATATGCTCGAGATTGATGAGGTAACACAGCATCTTTCCATCGAACTCATCGGCATTGTCGCTGATGATGATGAAGTGATTAAAGCTTCTAACCACGGGGAACCGATTGCCCTCAATCCGAATAACAAAGCATCAATTGCCTACCGAAATATTGCGAGAAGAATTCTTGGTGAATCAATTCCATTGCAGTCACTCGAAAATGCAGACAAGGGAATGTTTACGAAAATTAAAAAGTTTTTTGGTGTCCGTTAAAAAAAGCGCCGCTATAAATCAGCCTGTCCACTCACTTGTGGACAGGCTGATTTATTTTAAAGTCATACTCTTTCATTCCTCTTCATAGACTTGTACAAATTAGTGTGAAAAGGGTGGATGGAAATGGCGCGGTCTACACCGGAAGAAATTCGGCGACGAATCGCAAAGCGAAAAAATGATAAAGGAACAACATCTGTAAAAAGTCCCGACCGCCAAATTGCTTGGCCTAGTGACGATGAAAAATATGGTTTTAATCAGTATACTCCTCCAGGGGGGAGTGATAGTGAGGACGGGCATCCTTTATTTAAGAAGGAAGTTTTCTTTTTCAAAATTTTGTCCTCTATCCTCCTATTTTTAGTGATTGCTATATTATTTCGGAACCATTCCACTACCTTTGACCCTGCAAGAGCCTTGGTGACTAAAACAATGGACCAGGATTTTAAGTTTGCAACCGTATCAAACTGGTACGAAAGTAAATTTGGAAAACCTTTAGCCCTGCTGCCTTTTTCGGATAAAGATCAAACGGAGAAAAAAAAGGTGGCTGAAACTGAGTTTTCCGTCCCAGCAATGGGGAAAATCCTTGAAAACTTCGAAAAGAACGGGCAGGGAATTATGATTGAAACGGGAAAAGGGGCGTCCGTCCAAACGATTAATGAGGGATTTGTTATGTCTGCGGGTGTAAAAGAAGGTCTTGGAAAAACAGTCGTCGTTCAACATGCAGATAAAACGGAAACATGGTATGGGAATTTGGATGAAATCGACGTTAAATTATATGAGTATGTCGAAAAACGACAAGTAGTTGGCACCGTCTCTGGAACCACAGGTGAAGATAAAAGCAAAGGTAAATATTACTTTGCCATTAAAAAAGACGATAAATTTATCGATCCCATTCAGGTGATACGCTTTGAATAAAGCCATAAATTTACTTCGACTGATTAGTATTCATCCATTATTATGGATTGTCATTGCCATTTCAGTTGCCACAGCTCATTTCCTTGAGGTTTGCTTATTACTTGGAATTATTTTCATCCATGAATTGGGGCATGCGGCTGCGGCTTCTTTTTTTTCATGGAGAATCAAAAAAATCACCCTGCTGCCGTTTGGCGGGGTTGCCGAAATGGATGAGCATGGCAATCGCCCGTTAAAAGAAGAGATGATTGTCGTACTAGCAGGGCCGCTCCAACATGTGTGGATGGTGGCCTTAGCGTATGGATTGGTTAGCATGGACCTGATATCTGTGGACCTTTTTCACCTATTTTTTAGCTATAATCTGATGATACTCGTATTCAATCTATTTCCTGTTTGGCCGCTTGATGGCGGGAAACTGGTATTCTTACTGCTTTCATTAAAAAGTTCCTTCCCAATCGCCCATCGCTTAACGCTTATCCTTTCCTTGGTAAGTTTGTCGATCTTTTCGCTGGTTATTGTTGTAGCAGCCCCAACTCATATCAATGTCTGGGTCATCATTGCCTTCCTTTATTTCTCGCTCTACCATGAGTGGAAGCAGCGCCGCTATATCTTTATGAGATTTTTATTGGAGCGCTATTATGGCAAGAAATCAAGTCTGCAAACATTGAAACCAATTGAGGCCAATGAAGAGGAATTACTTATTCACGTTTTAGAAAAGTTTCAACGCGGCTGCAAACATCCAATCATTGTCGAAGCCGATGGCAAGGAAAAAGGGATGTTAGATGAAAATGAACTCTTACACGCCTACTTTACCGAAAAACGCTTAACCGACAAAATCAGCGACCTTCTCTTTTCTTATTACTAAGGTATAATAAAAAGAAAAGCGAAAGCGACCGTTTAGCAATGTATGGACTGGAGCGCTTCGACTGAGATAAAGGAAACACGAAGAGCGAAGTGATTCGATGTTGACTTATCGTAGGGAGAAGTGCGAAGTACACTAGTTGCTGGGAGCTGGAGCTAGAAAGTAGAAAAAAGTGAGGTCGCTTGTTTGGAAACGTTAATCATTAACTACAACTCACGGGAAAAGCGATTGGCTTATATAAAAGATAACCGTGTAGAAAATATCGTCTTTGACCGGCCAGAACATCGATCACTGGTCGGTAATATTTATTTTGGGACTGTGACGAAAGTATTGCCCGGCATGAATGCCGTGTTCATTGATATAGGCGAGGAAAAAAATGCGTATTTACACCGGGATGTGCTTCCTTCCTATCTCTTTTCACAAGATAAACAAAAAAACGTCAGCTCGTTCGTTCATCAAGGAGAAAAAATGCTTGTGCAAGTCGATAAGGACGCGACTGGCACGAAAGGTGCCCGAGTTACGGGGATTATTGAAATTTCGGGGCCCAATCTCATTTACATGCCCAAGGGTCGTTATGTGGCCGTTTCAAAAAAAATTGCGGATGATAGGCAACAAGCAACACTACGCCGAATCGGCAGTCACTTAAAAACAGACGAAGAAGGGATGATTTTTCGAACTTCCTCCCTTTCAAGTACCGAAGAAGAAATACACTCTGAACTAACAAACCTGCGCGAGCAGTATCAACAACTGTTGCAGAAAACGGCAGGCCTTAAAAAGCCAGGGATTATTTTTCAAAAGGACACTTTCATCGAAATGGTCTTGGATAAGGTGGGGAGAATGAAAGACGGAGAGGTAATCGTCGATGACCTACCACTAAAAAAGCTTTCTGAGGAGCGAAATAATCAGGTCAAACATATTTACTACAATGGAAAAGAGAATATTTTTTCAGTACATAATATCGAGCATGAAATTGATAAAGCCCTCAAACGGATTGTCTGGCTTGATCACGGCGCCTACCTAATATTTGATGAAACGGAAGCGCTGACGATTATTGATGTGAACACCGGCAAATTTTCTGGAAAGACGGATTATCAGGAAACGGTGTTAAAAACCAACCAGTTGGCTGCAAAGGAAGTCGTGCGTCAGCTCCGTCTGCGTGATATTGGCGGAATCGTCCTCATCGATTTTATCGATATGAAACGTGAAAAGGACAAGCAGGCTATTCATGCTCTTATCGAATCGGAATTAGCCAAGGATCAAAAAAGAACAAAGATTATTGGCTTTACCCCGTTAGGCATTCTACAACTAACACGAAAGAAAACGAAGGTTACTCTTTCAGAGGCACTCGAGGTGAAATGTCCTGTCTGTAATGGGACGGGCCGAATTCTTAGTCCAGAAACGGTTGGTTTTCGGCTTGAACGAGAGCTATTAGAGCACCGCTATTCTGAATTTGAGGCTGTCCTGGTGGAAACGACCACTGAGGTAAAAGAAAAGCTGCTAGGGCCAAATGAAGCCCACCGGGAAGCCTTAGAAGAGCTCTTACATCTTAAGTTGTTTTTTTCGATTCAGCCGTCTAACCGCCATTATTATGTTATAAAGCAGTTTGGCAATGAAAATGAGATTGTTCAAAAATGATTGGATTGAAAATGATCTTCCTAAATTTCTATTGACACTTTTGCCTAGAATATGTTAGGATTTTAATGTTATGTTTGTAGCGCACCCGTGCTACAACCGCACAGAACAGGTCCTAAGTCTTTAGCATATGCTTAAAGCGCCTGTGTATGGCGAGTCTGAGTTTATAAGGAGGTGCAGTTCATGTACGCAATTATCGAAACTGGCGGTAAGCAATTGAAAGTTGAAGAAGGCCAAGCTATCTACATCGAAAAATTAGATGTTGAAGCTGGTGAAACAGTTACTTTTGACAAGGTTCTTTTCGTTGGCGGTGAAAACGTAAAGGTAGGTTCTCCTGTTGTTGCAGGTGCTACAGTTACAGCTAAAGTTGAAAAACAAGGCCGTCAAAAGAAAATCATTGTTTTCAAGTACAAGGCGAAGAAAAACAACCGTAAGAAGCAAGGTCATCGTCAACCTTACACTAAAGTAGTCATCGAAAAAATCAACGCGTAAGGTGTTGGATCATAGATGATTAACATTACGATTTATCGTACGAAGTCCGGAACGATTCAATCATTTGAAATGAGCGGACATGCATTGTTTGCAGATCGTGGGAAAGACATTGTTTGTGCAGGCGTATCAGCCGTATCTGTAGGTGCGATAAATGCGGTGCATGAGCTAACCGGTGTCACTCCTGATCTTGAACATCGAGCAGATGGTTTTCTCCGCTGTGTGATTCCGGAAGATCTTCCAGATAACACGCAAGAGAAAGTGCAAATTCTTCTTGAAGGCATGGCTGTTTCATTACGGGCGATTGAAGAAGAATACGGAAAGCACATAAAGATTACCTTCAAAAAGCAGGAGGTGGAATAAATGTTATTAAAATTAGATCTTCAGTTGTTTGCATCTAAAAAGGGTGTAGGTTCTACAAAAAACGGACGTGACTCTATCGCAAAGCGCCTTGGTGCTAAGCGTGCAGACGGACAATTCGTAACTGGTGGTTCAATCCTTTACCGTCAACGCGGTACAAAGATTTACCCAGGTGAAAACGTTGGCCGTGGAGGCGACGATACACTTTTTGCAAAAGTTGACGGCGTTGTGAAATTTGAACGTGTCGGCCGTGATCGCAAAAAAGTGAGCGTTTATCCAGTAGCTCAAGAAGCTTAAGGATTCTTTGAAAACTCTAACCTGATTGGTTAGAGTTTTCTTTTTGCCAGCGAATTTTTCCTTCCATAATATACTTCGGGAAACGCTACGTAGATGCTTCTTTTTGCCTCTAATTAACTTTCATCACAAAATAAGCTTACTCATGGTTCATTTTTTGATATACTATCAGCAAACTAGTGTTGTGACACTTAATGTGGGAGTGTACGTATGGAGAAAGATTGGGATATTGTTGAAGTGCTGCGGCATGCTCGTCATGATTGGTTAAATAGGCTTCAACTAATAAAGGGGAACTTGGATTTAAATCGAATCGACCGGGCAAAAGCGGTCATTGATGAAATCATTATCGAAGCGCAGCATGAGTCAAAGCTTTCAAATTTGAAAATGCCTTTGTTTGCCTCACTATTGTTAAAATCAAATTGGGAGAATCCTTCCTTTAAACTTGAATATGAGGTCCTTCATGATACGAAAGTTGATCCAATCAATGAGGACCTGTTGACAAAGTGGACATCCCATTTATTTAAAAGTTTAAATGAGACGATTGAAGCTTTTCAAGAAAATCATTTATCTGTAACAATTGACCCGGAATTAAAGGGGATTCGTTTCTTTTTTGATTTTAGCGGGATAATAATTAAAAGCGAAGTAATGAATGAATTCCTTTCAGAACCATTTAGTCTACTCGACATCGTGGTCAAGGACTTCTCAGAAAGCGAATTCGCATTAGAAGTTTATTTACCTTATCAAAAAAAATAGGAAAAGCTAAGACTCTTTTCGTGACATTTTTTGATTTGAATTGCAGACTGGAGGAATAAGATGTTTGTTGATCAAACGAAGATTTATGTAAAAGGCGGAGACGGCGGTAATGGTATGGTCGCGTTCCGTAAAGAAAAATATATACCAAAAGGCGGTCCAGCAGGTGGGGATGGCGGGAAAGGTGCCAATGTTGTTTTTGAAGTAAATGAAGGCTTACGTACATTAATGGATTTCCGTTATCAGCGTCATTTTAAAGCACCGCGCGGCGAGCATGGCATGTCCAAAAACCAGCACGGTGCCGGTGCAAAGGATATGATTGTCAAGGTACCGCCTGGAACAGTGGTAATTGATGCAGATACGAAAGAAGTGATTGCTGATTTAGTTGAAAATGGACAACAAGCAATCATCGCCAGAGGCGGCCGTGGCGGGCGCGGAAATTCACGATTCGCCACCCCTGCAAACCCTGCACCAGAGCTTTCTGAAAATGGGGAACCAGGTCAAGAGCGGGAAGTAATCCTTGAATTAAAACTGCTTGCTGATGTTGGTCTAGTTGGATTTCCAAGCGTAGGGAAGTCAACACTGTTATCCGTTGTATCTTCGGCAAAGCCGAAAATTGCTGAGTATCATTTTACAACGATTGTTCCGAATCTTGGGATGGTCGAAACGGAAGATGGGCGCAGCTTTGTCATGGCAGACCTTCCAGGTTTAATTGAAGGAGCAAGTGAAGGTGTGGGCTTAGGACATCAATTCCTGCGTCATATTGAACGGACGAGAGTGATTGTCCATGTGATTGATATGTCTGCGATGGAAGGCAGAGACCCATTTGAGGACTATCAGACCATCAATCGCGAATTAAGTGAATATAATTTGCGCTTGACCGAGCGTCCGCAAATCATCGTTGCCAATAAGATGGATATGCCGGAAGCTGAAGAAAATTTGAAAAAGTTTAGAGAGCAGCTCGAAGAGGATTATCCAATCTTCCCGATTTCAGCCGTAACAAGAAAAGGTCTTCGTGAATTATTGTATGCTGTTGCAGATAAGATTGAGGAAACACCTGAATTTCCACTTGAGCACGAGGATGAGGAGGAAACAACGGGTGTGCACCGTGTTCTTTATAAGCACGAGGCAGAACCGGAAGCATTTAAAATTACAAGAGAGCCGAATGGCACATTTGTCGTCTCTGGTGAAAAGACAGATAAACTCTTTAAGATGACAGACTTCTCGAGAGAAGAATCCGTTCGCCGTTTTGCACGTCAACTTCGTGGTCTTGGTGTAGATGAAGCCTTGAGGGAAAGAGGAGCAAAAGACGGGGATATTGTGAAATTAATGGAGTTTGAATTTGAGTTTATTGAGTAGAAGGGAACGTGTCCAAAAGAGAGTAAGGTAGAGTGATAAAAATGGATAAGAAATTTTACTTAGTGCGTGAAGATGTTTTGCCGGAAGCAATGAAGAAAACGCTTGATGTAAAAGAAATGCTGGAAAGAGGTAAGGCCGAATCTGTTGCGGATGCTGTTCAAAAAGTAGATTTAAGCAGAAGCGCCTTTTATAAATACCGAGATACTGTTTTTCCTTTTTCAACCATAAAAAAAGAAAAGATTGTCTCGCTTTTCTTTCATTTGGAAGATCGCTCTGGTACGCTGTCACACTTGCTCAGTGTTGTAGCAAACTCAGGCTGCAATATTGTTACCCTTCACCAAACGATTCCGTTGCAAAGCAGGGCAAATGTAACACTCTCATTAAACACTTCAAACATCACGATGGAAATAGATGAGTTACTTGAGGAACTTAGGAAGCTCGAATTTGTAGAGAAGGTAGAAGTGCTGGGAACAGGTGTGTAGGACAAACTACACCCGGTTCTCAGCTCTCTTTTTATAAAAATAAGGAGTGGGGAAACAGTGAAAGTTGGATACTTAGGACCAAAAGCTACATTCACAGAATTAGCCGTAAAAAAGGTATTTCAAGGATATGAACATGAGCCCTATCAAACAATTCCTGCTAGCATGGATGCCATAGTTGATAAAGAAGTAGAATTGGCCGTTGTTCCAATTGAAAATGCGCTAGAAGGCTCTGTGAACATTACACTCGATTATTTAACACAGGAAGTCCAAATACCAATAATTGGTGAAATAACCTTGCCAATCAAGCAGCATTTAATGGTACATCCTGATAATCAGGAAAAATGGCAGGATGTTAGTAAGGTGTATAGCCACTCCCATGCGATTGCCCAATGCCATAAATTTCTACATAACCATTTAAAAGGTGTCCCGTTTCAAAGCGTCTCATCAACAGCAGCTGCGGCATTAATGGTAATGGAACACCCTGATTTGAAAATTGCAGCGATTGCCAATGAACTGGCTGCGCAGGAATACGGGTTATCGATTGTCAAAAGAAATGTACATGATTTTGATTATAATCATACTCGGTTTGTTGTTCTTTCCAAGAAAGAACTTGATTTTCAGGCGATTAGCGGATCAACTCATTATAAAACAACACTGATGGTTACACTCCCATCGGATCGCGCTGGTGCTCTTCATCAGGTATTATCCGCCTTTGCTTGGAGAAAATTGAATTTATCTAAAATTGAATCGAGACCGATGAAAACCGGAATTGGCAATTATTTTTTCATTATTGACCTCGAAATGAAAGTGGATGAAGTGTTGATTCCTGGAGCAATAGCAGAAATAGAAGCATTAGGCTGCGGGGTTACATTACTAGGCAGTTATCCATCTGTTATGGTGAGTTTAGATTAAACATAAAAAGGACCCAATTCGGGTCCTTTTTATGTGAGGTTTTACTAAAATTACTGTCTAGCTCCAGCACCCTAGCGGCTAGTGTCCTTCGCTCTCCGCCCTACGATAAGTCAACATCGAATCGCCTTCGGCTCTTCGTGTTTCCTTTATCTCAGTTGGAGTGCTCCAGGCCATACGCCGCTGACCAGGGCGCTTGGCTTTTCTTATGACTCAATTAAAAAGCCTTCTGCTTTTAAAGCTTTTTCAGCTTCATCTAAGACTTGGATGCTTGATGCTGAGATCGTATGAAGGTGGATTC
>Ga0268257_1002888_pt1 | contig 11488 bp, 7 predicted proteins | sample AgamicAtPrz_FD_200249 | JGI IMG/M metagenome (GOLD analysis project Ga0268257, IMG submission 200249) | Agave microbial communities from Guanajuato, Mexico - At.P.rz (v2) (version 3) | ecosystem: Host-associated > Plants > Phyllosphere > Phylloplane/Leaf | place: Guanajuato, Mexico | collected...
TTGCGCATGGCGCCCTGTTCATGCTGGGGGCCATGTGCACCTGGATGGCCATGAGCTATTTCGGCATCAACTACTGGGTGATGCTGATCCTGTCGCCGGTGCTGGTGGGGATTCTGGGAGTGTTGATCGAGCGCTTTTTGCTGCGCTGGATCTACAAGCTCGATCATCTCTACGGCCTGCTGCTGACGCTGGGGCTGTCGCTGCTGATCGAGGGGGTGTTCCGATCCGTGTATGGCGTCTCGGGCCTGGGCTATGACACGCCCGAGCTGCTCGAAGGCGCAACCAATCTGGGCTTCATGATCCTGCCCAATTACCGTGCCTGGGTGGTCGTGGCTTCCATCGTGGTGTGTGTGGCAACCTGGTTTGTGATCGAGAAGACGCGCATCGGCGCCTATCTGCGTGCCGGCACCGAGAACCCGCGTCTGGTCGAGGCGTTCGGCGTCAACGTGCCTGTGATGATCACGCTGACCTATGCCTTCGGTGCCGCGCTGGCCGCCTTTGCGGGCGTGCTGGCGGCTCCGGTCTACCAGGTCACGCCACTGATGGGGCAGAACCTCATCATCGTGGTGTTTGCCGTGGTGGTGATCGGCGGCATGGGCTCCATCATGGGCTCCATCCTCACCGGTCTGGCACTAGGCGTCATCGAGGGACTGACCAAGGTTTTCTGGCCCGAGGCCTCGTCCACCGTCGTGTTTTTCATCATGGTGATTGTTTTGCTGATTCGCCCCGCTGGCTTGTTCGGTAAAGAAAAATAAGAGGGGCACGACATGAAATCCAAGACGCTTGTTCACCGCATTGCCCCCGTGGGCTACGGCCTGCTGCTGCTGGGCCTGATCGTCGCGCCCTTCCTCGGTGCCTATCCCGTTTTCGTCATGAAGCTGATGTGCTTTGCACTGTTTGCTTCGGCCTTCAATCTGCTGCTGGGCTATACGGGGCTGCTGTCCTTCGGCCATGCGGCTTTTCTGGGCGGCGCCGCCTATGTGGCGGGCTACAGCATCAAGGCCTGGGGCTTTACGCCCGAAGTCGGCATGCTGCTGGGCACCTTGGTCGGCGGTCTGCTGGGTCTGATCTTTGGCTGGCTGGCCATTCGTCGCCAGGGCATTTATTTCTCCATGATCACGCTGGCGCTGGCACAGATGCTGTTCTTTGTCGCACTGCAGGCCAAGTTCACAGGCGGCGAAGACGGCCTGCAGGGCGTGCCGCGCGGCAAATTGTTCGGCGTGATCGATCTGAGCAGCGATATGGTCATGTACTACGTGGCTCTGGTCATCGTGGTGGCGGCCTTTCTGCTCATTGTGCGCACCATCCATTCGCCGTTCGGGCAGGTGCTCAAGGCCATCAAGGAGAACGAGCCGCGCGCCATCTCCCTGGGCTATGACGTCAACCGCTTCAAGCTGCTGGCCTTTGTCATCTCTGCGGCCCTGACGGGTCTGGCCGGTTCCCTCAAGACCCTGGTGCTGGGCTTTGCCACCCTGTCCGATGTGCACTGGACCACCTCCGGGCATGTGATTCTGATGACGCTGATGGGTGGTCTGGGCACGCTGTCGGGTCCGCTGCTGGGTTCGGCCGTCGTCGTGGCGCTGGAAAACAAGATCGGCGAGTTCGGTACCTTTCTTGCGCACATCACGGGAGTGGAATGGTTTGGCACGCTGGGCGAATCGGTCACCATCGTCACCGGCCTGATCTTTGTGCTGTGTGTGCTGCTGTTCCGCAAGGGCATCATGGGCGAGCTGATCGCCTGGTTGCAGCGTCGCAAATAAGGCGCTTTATCCTCTCTCCAAAGGCCGCATCTGCGGCCTTTTTTGTTGCCTTGAATCCTTAGTAAAAACGGAAATTTCAGAGATTCCTGAAATTGCTGGTACACGTTTGCAAGCGATGGACTTTATTTCTCACAACAATGGACTTTTTTTCTCATTCAAGAAAATGCCTAGCTGCGACCGGAGGCCGGTGCGCACGCGGGCTCATACAGTTCGAGGTTCGATATGACACATCAGGAGCAGGCGCAGCCCTTGGCTGCGCGCATCTGGCTCTGGGTACTGGGGGCGGCGCTGGCGCTTGCCGGCCTGTTCTTCTTGATAGGCGGTGGCAAGCTCATCAGCCTGGGCGGCAGCTGGTACTTCCTGCTCGCTGGCCTGGGACTGCTGCTGTCCGGCCTGCAACTGATTCGCCGCCGAGCGAGCGGTGCATGGTTCTATCTGGCCACTTTTGCCGCCACCGTGCTGTGGGCGCTGGCTGAAGTCGGCCTCGATTACTGGAGCCTGATTTCGCGGCTGCTGGCCTTGACCTTTGCCGCAGTGGCGGTGCTGGCCAGCATGCCTTTGCTGCGCAAGGCTGGCGGGTCGATCAATGCCTCGACCAGCAAGGCGCCGTTTGCTGGCGCAGCGGTCCTGCTTCTGGCTGGCATGGCGGCCTTTGTGTCCATGTTCCAGATCCACCCCGAGGTGCAGACCCAGTCTGCCGCGACCCGCAAACCCGTGGATGCGGCCAGTGAGCAAAAGGACTGGAGCCATTACGGCAACAGCAGCAACAATGACCGCTTTGCCGCGCTGGATCAGATCAACGCGGACAACGTGAGCCGGTTGCAGGTGGCCTGGACTTTCCACACCGGCGACGTTCCCCAATCCACGGGTGCCGGTGCCGAAGACCAGACCACGCCGCTGCAGGTGGGCGACAAGGTGTTTGTCTGCACGCCCAGCAACAATGTGATTGCACTCGACGCCGATACCGGCAAGCAGCTGTGGCGCCATGACACCAACTCCCATGTTGGCGGTGTGTGGGAGCGTTGCCGCGGCCTGGCCTACTTCGATGCGGATGCAGCACTGGCCCAGCCCAGCGTGCCGGGATCGACTCCCGTGCAGGCAGTGAGTCTGCCTGCCGGCGCAGCCTGCAAGCGCCGCATTCTCATGAACACCATCGACGCGCGCCTGTTTGCCATCAATGCAGACAATGGCGAGCTCTGCGACGAGTTCGGCGAACATGGCGTGGTCGACCTCAAGCAGGGCGTCGGCACTGTTTCCAATCCCGCGTTCTACACCCTGACATCGGCCCCCACGGTGGCCGGCACCACGGTGGTGGTCGGTGGTCGCGTGGCCGACAACGTACAGGTGGACATGCCTGGTGGCGTGATCCGCGGCTTCGATGTGGTGAGTGGTGCGCAGCGCTGGGCGTTCGACTCCGGATCGGCCACGCCCAATGAAGTGCTCAAGCCTGGCCAGACCTACACCCGTTCCTCGGCCAATGTCTGGGCAGGCACGACCTACGACCCCGGCTCCAACACCGTCTACCTGCCCATGGGTTCGCCCTCGGTGGATCTGTATGGAGCCACGCGCTCTGCGGCGGACCTGAAGTACGGCGCCTCCATCCTCGCGCTGGATGCCGCCACGGGCAAGGAAAAATGGGTGTACCAGACCGTTCACAACGATTTGTGGGACTTCGACATTCCCATGGCGCCCACGCTGATCGACTTCCCTCGGCAGGACGGCACAAGCACCCCCGCGCTGGTGGTCGGCACCAAGGCCGGTCAGATCTTCGTACTGGACCGCCACAGCGGCAAGCCGCTGACCAAGGTGGAAGACATTGCCGTCAAGCCCGGTCATATTCCCGGCGAAAAGTATGCCCCGACCCAGCCTCTGTCCGTGGGCATGCCGCAGATCGGCACCAAGACCCTGACCGAAGCCGATATGTGGGGCGCGACGCCGGTGGATCAACTGATCTGCCGCATCAAGTTCAAGTCCATGCGCTATGAAGGCCTGTTCACCGCGCCAGGCACCGATGTGTCGTTGAGCTTTCCGGGCTCGCTGGGCGGCATGAACTGGGGCGGTCTGTCTGCGGACCCCGGCAACAACCTGATCTTTGTGAACGACATGCGTCTGGGCCTGTGGGTGCAGATGATGCCGCAGCAGAAAAAGGACAAGCTGTCCGACGGTGGCGAGGCGCCCAACACCGGCATGGGCCAGGTGCCGCTGGGCGGCACTCCCTATGCGGTGATCAAGGACCGCTTCATGTCGCCGCTGGGTATCCCTTGCCAGAAACCCCCGTTCGGCACGCTGACCGCCATCGACATGAAGACCCAGCAAGTGGTCTGGCAGGTGCCTGTGGGCACGGTGCAGGATCAGGGTCCCATGGGCATCAAGATGCGCATGCCCATGCCGGTGGGCTTGCCCACATTGGGCGGTACGCTGGCGACGCAAGGCGGCCTGGTGTTCTTTGCCGGCACGCAGGATTACTATCTGCGCGCCTGGGATAGCGCCACTGGCCGGGAAATCTGGAAGAGCCGTCTGCCTGTGGGCAGCCAGGGCGGCCCCATGACCTACAAGTCGCCCAGAACCGGCAAGCAGTATGTGGTGATCTCGGCCGGCGGTGCCCGCCAGTCGCCCGACCGCGGTGACTATGTGATTGCCTACGCATTGCCCGATAGCGGCAAATAAGCGACGCAGGCACTGAACCGAAAAGCCATGGCTCGTTAGAGCCATGGCTTTTTTCATCGGCGTGCAGCCCCAAGATGAAAAGCGCCTCCTCTCGCAGGGGCTGCGACCACACGCCGTGGGAAGTGTGGGGGGCCTTTTTTCATGTACGCTGGCGCGCTTGAGTCAATGGAGATGTGGTCGTGAGCGAGCAGCAAGGTCCTGAAAATTCACTGAGCCAGCAGCCTTCGGCAGACGAGGCCTCGGCCGATATGCGCCAGGCTCTGCTGGACGCGGGCAAGACCGAGTTTGCCAACTACGGCTATGACGGGGCGCGGCTGGAGCGCATTGCCGCCAGGGCGGGCTGCGCCAAGCGCATGCTGTATTACTACTTCGGTAACAAGAAGGATGTGTATCTCGCGGTCATAGAGCAGAGTTATTCGGATATCCGCGAGTCCGAGGAGCTGCTCAATCTCGATGCGCTGGAGCCCTTGCAGGCGCTGCATGCGCTGGCGCGCAAGAGTTTCGAGTATCACGAGCAGAACCGGGAGTTCACGCGTCTGGTGCTGCAGGAGAATTTCCAGAGCGGAGAGATGCTGGGTCAGATCTCCAAGACCGAGCTGTTGCGCAAGGCGGCGCTGGAGCCTATCGAACGCATCCTGCAGCGCGGCGTGGCGCAGGGCCTGTTCAGGGAGCAGCCGACCGCTGTCGATGTCCACTATCTGATTTCGGCCCTGTCCGGCTTCCGCGTGGATCATGCCGCGACCTGGCAGAGCCTGCTGCAGGTCGACCTGCTGGGAGAGAACTTGCGCGAGCGTCATCTGCAACTGCTGCTCGATCAGCTCGGAGCTCTGGTGTGCAAGTCCCGGTTCTAAAGCCGTAGCGCGTTCGCATAGCCTGTCATCTCCAGGTAGCCCTGGCCCACGCGACGGCTTGTGCCATCGGCGCCTATGCGGCGCAGCTCGCACAGGCCCTCCCAGTAAATGGCGCCGGTGCTGGCGCGGCTGTCCAGTTCCTGGTCGTCCACCAGGGCTTGAACCTCGAAACGGCCCGCCGGTGTCTGCACGCTCCAGGCCACGGGATAGCTGGCGTTGCTGTGAGGGCTGCTCCAGTGGCGCAGCGGCTCGAACCGTACCTGATCGGCGCCAAAGATTTGCGCGCTCTGGTTCGGTGCGCGAAATGAGCCGCCTGCCCAGAGTGCCGATCCATTGCGTCGGCGCAGATGAAAGGCAGTGAGGGCGCTGCCGTCATCGAGATTCATGCCTATCCAGTCCCAGCCTTGGGCTTCCGGGTCCATGATGGCAGCGCTGCATTCATGGTCGAGCCAGGCGCGGTTGTGTGCGCTGGCTTGCACAGGCAGCGACTGGCCGGCCACGGTGATGGAGCCGCCGACCTTGAGCTGAGGCTGGCTGTAGTAATAGCTGGCCTGTTCCTCTCGTGGGCCTTTGCGTGACAGACCGTTGCTCCCCTGCAGCAGCAATGGCTGCGTGCTGTCAAATTCAAGATCCAGCGTGAAGTCCTTGGTTGTCAGCAAAGCCTGGTAACGGCTGGCCTGCGCGGCGCTTTGACCTTGCACGGAGCGACGCTGCAGATACCAGTCTCCTATATGCACATCGGTGTCGCTCTCGCTGGCTCCGGCCAGGCCCAGGCCCGCGCGCGCCATGCGCTGGTCGTGCAGCAGCTTGTGGCCCTCGACATCGCACAAGGCCGCATGGGCAAAGATCAGCTGCTTGGCCGCGAGTGTCGATTGCAGGCTTTGGGCGGCTTCGATGCGTGAGCGAAAGAAGGTCAGCTGAAAGCCCCAGGGCTTGCCGCCGGCCTGCAGCCGGCCGGTGATGTACCACCATTCGGTCTGCAGCTCGGGGTGGCTGCCGAAGTCGCGCGGAAACTGCAGGGTCTTGAGCGGCAAAGCCGAGGCTGGCATAGGCAGCCCCAGGCCCGCCCAGCCCAGACCGGCTGCAGCCAGCGTCTGCAGGGACTGCCTGCGTGACAGGGCACGAGGCGACGGTTGCGGGAACTGGGAGGTCGCGGGCTGGTAAGGCATGGCCCATTGTCGCCCAGCCGATCAGCACAAAGCCATGACCCGAAGGTCCTGCTTTGCGCGGCCTCAGCCGATATCGACGAGGGGAACGATCACCATCCAGCTGACCCCGAAGCGGTCGGTCACCATGCCGAAACGGCGTGCAAAAAATGTGGTGTCCAGCGCCATCTGTACCTGGCCGCCCTCGCCGATGGCAGCAAAGATACGATCGGCCTCATTCTCGCTGGGCGCGGTGATGGACAGTGAAAAGCCTTTGAAGTCCGGCTTGCCGCCGTTCATGCCGTCGGATGCCATGATCTGCGTCTCGCCAATCTGGATATTGGCGTGCATGATTTTTTCGGGATCCATCTGTCCCGGGCCACAGCCTTGCTGGCTCGATGACTCGGGTTGCGGCGGAGCATCCTTGTAGCGCATCAGCATGGTGATCTCTGCCCCCAGAGCGGCCTGGTAGAAATCCAGGGCCTCTTCGCAGCGGCCATCGAAAAAGAGATAGGGCTGAATCTGCATACGAACTCCTCGCAGCGGTTAAGGTTTAATTGTGCGCTGCGCCATGGCGCAATCGTGTGAAAAACGGTGACAGGGGTGCAGGTATAGCTACCAGTCCTCCTTGACGGCCAGCACCGCATCGGCACTGGCGGCCCGGCGCCCGGCCAGCCACGCGGTGACGACGCCGGCCAGCACCACGGCAGCGCCCAGTGCCAGCAGGCGCAGCATAGGCAGGCGAAGCTCCATGGTCCAGTGAAAGCTCTGCGGATTGACCACATGCACTAGGATCACCGCCACGCCCAGGCCCAGCAGCGTGCCAGCGATGGTGCCCAGCAGGGTCCAGGCCAGACCCTCGGCGGCAACCACGCTCAGCACATTGCGCCGTGTCAGGCCCAGATGGGCCAGCAGCCCGAATTCCTTGCGTCTGGCCAGTACCTGGGCGCTGAAGCTGGCCGCAATGCCGAACAGGCCTATGCCTATGGCCACGGCCTGCAGCCAGTAGGTGACGGCAAAGCTTCGATCAAAAATGCGCAAGGAGCGCTCGCGCAGCGCCTGGCTGCTGACAAATTCCAGCGCTGGGGGCGGCTGCCCCGGCGTGCCGAGGGCCTGCTCTATCGCCGCCTGCAGATCGGCACCAGACAAGGGGCCAGGGGTCTCAGGCCAGATGGCAATCTCGCTGATCAGCGCCGCACTGCCTGCTTTGCCCGCCAGCGCCAGATAGTCCTGCCAGTCCAGGGCGACGGCACCGAACTGACGCACATAGTCGCGCCACACGGATGCTATGTAAAAGGAAGCTGCTGGCGATTGCTGGTCAAGGGTTTGATGGCTGAAAGCCTTGGAAAGCAGCGGCCAGGTGTCGCCGAGCTTCAGGCCATAGAGTTGGGCCACGGCTTCGCTGATGTGCACGGCAATGCCCGGGCGCGTTTCCTGGATGGGGCCTTCGACCCAGGGCAGCTGCATGGCCTGCTCGCCCCGTAGCGGGCGAATCAGCAGACTGATGGCCGGGCGCTCGGGGCTCAGTACCAGCTGGCTGCTGCGCATGGCCTGGGCACGCGCTATGCCGGGCAGCTGCTCCAGGCGCTGCGCCGCATCGGCCGGCAGCAGGGCAGCATCGACACGGCTGGAGCCGCCTGCCGCGCGTACATACAGGGGAGCGGGCAACACGGCATCCAGCCACTCCATCATGCTGCCGCGAAAGCTGGTGACCATCACCGTCAGGGCTACGGCCAGGCTCAGGCTGGCCACCACGCCGCCTACGGCCACGGTGGTGGCGTGGCGCATGCGCCGCGCGCGCTCCAGTGCCAGCATGGCCAGCGGCTGGCGCGAAAAGGCGTTGGGTACCACGGCCAGCACCGCTCCCAGCAGCCAGGGCAGGGCTGACATGCCGCCCAGCAACAGCAGGCCCACTGCCATGTAGGCGGCCAGCGGGACACCTGCGACCGGCGGCATAAAGGCCAGCACCAGGCTGGCTGCGAGCAGTGTGACAGCGGGCCACAGGCGCGGAGCGCTCTCGTGCGTGCTGCCCAGCCCCTTGAGCGTGGCCGCAGGTGGCAGATCCATGGCGGCGCGTGCAGGCCACCAGGCGCCGGCCAGCGTGGCGGCAAGGCCCAGCAGGCCGAAGATCAGCGCTGCCGCAGGACTCCAGTGCAGGGCGGGCTGCACGCCGGCAAAGAATCCGCCGCCCAGATCGCCGCCCAGCACCTGCAGCGCCAGCCAAGCTAGTGCCGTACCCAGCGCAATACCGGCCAGACTGCCCAGAGTCCCCAGCGCCAGCGCTTCCAGCAACACCAGTGCCATGCGCTGGCGCGGCGTGGCTCCAAGTACGGCCAGCAGCGCAAACTGCGGCGCGCGCTGAGCCACGCTGAGCGCCAGTACCGAGAACACCAGAAACGCTCCCGTGAACAAGGCCACCAGCGCCAGCACCGTGAGGTTGACGCGGTAGGCGCGCGACATCTCGCCCACGCGCTGCTGATCGTCGCTGGGCTGCTGGATCAGTATCTGGTCTTGCCAGGCCGCCAATGCGTGCAGGGCGACGCTTACCTGGCTGCGGCTGGCGCTGTCGGTCAGCAATAGATCCAGCCGGTCGATGCGGTCAAACAGGCCGAGCTTCTGCTGTAGTACGGCAATGTCCATGACTGCGACCGGTGCGCCGCTGGCGGCGACCGTGCCCGCAATGCGCAACTGCTGGGCCTGGCCGTTGAGCAGCCAATGCATGGGGGCGTTGACGGCCTGCTCAGGACTCAGTCGCAGGGCCTGCAAGGCGGCGGCATTGAGAAACACGGCGTCGGGAGCAAACAGATCGAGACGGTCACCGCCCTCAAACAAACGCGGCATCAGTGCCGGGGCGACAGGGGCTAGCTTGAGGGCATCGCTGCCGAGCACGCGCAAGCTCACGCCCTGCACTGCCCCTTGCGTGCCGCGCGTCTGCGGGTCTGCGCTGCTGCCGGGCAGCAGCACCGTGGTTTCGACCCAGGGCACGGCGCTGGCGACGCCCGGGGTCTGCGCCACCTGGGGGTAGAGCGCCAGCGGCAGGCCGCCCTGCATGGCGTGCAGCTGCAGATCAGGCTGGCCGTTGACGCTGCGCACCGCCCTGGAGAATTCGTCCAGTGCGGACTGGTTGATCACATGGACGGCAAAGCCCAGCGCCACGCCCAGCATGATGGCAATCAGCGCCGTGGCCGTGCGCCAGGGGTGCTGGCGCAACTCCTGCCAGGAGAAGCTGGTCAGCAGCAACAGAAGCGGGGCGCGTGAAGTCACAGGCTTAGCGCGCTTTGCTGCGATGTCGAGAGCTCGGCCTGCATGCCGCCGGCTGTCAGCCGCAGCACGCGGTCGGCTCGTCTGGCCGCTTCTGCGGAATGGGTGACGAGCACCAGCGCCGTGCCGTTGTCGCGGGTTTGCTGCAGCAGCAAATCCATGATCTGCTGAGCAGTGGACGGGTCCAGATTGCCCGTGGGCTCATCGGCCAGCAGCAGAGGCGGTGAATGCACCAGGGCACGTGCTATGGCTACGCGCTGCAGCTGGCCGCCGCTGAGCTGCTGGGGCAGGCGCTGGCCCAGACCTGCGAGTCCCACGGCTTGCAGCACCTGCTGCACACGCTGCTGACCCTGGTCATCCATGCGACCCAGCAGCATCAGCGGCAGGGCAATGTTCTGTGCCACATCGAGATGGGGCAGGACATGAAAGGCCTGGAACACAAAGCCCAGATGCGCGCGCCGCCAGATGGCGCGCCGGGCTTCATCGAGCGTGGACAGGTCCGTGCCGCTGTGCAGAACCCGGCCTTGTTGCCAGCTGTCCAGCCCGGCCAGGCAGTTGAGAAAGGTGGACTTGCCCACGCCGGAGTTCCCGACGATGGCGACAAATTCGCCGGCGGCGATCTCGCAGCTCACCTGCGCGAAGACTGTGGTCTGGGACTCTCCCTCGCCATAGCGTTTGGCAAGGTCGCTGACCTGCAACAGCGGATGGGCGTGGGATGAGTCGGTGGCAGTCATGCAGCGATCTTAACGATGGACGCTGCTGCGGAAGGTCCTTAGCCTGCGGCCTGCTGTGCTGCGTCAATGGCTGCCATGGCAGCATCCAGCAATTGCTGCTGGGCGCTGGGCGCATCGCAGGCAATGGCATGGCGCTGGGGCATGGAGCGCAACCAGGTGATCTGGCGCTTGGCCAGCTGGCGTGTGGAGGCGATGCCGCGCTCGCGCAGGCCTGCCATGTCCAGCGGTTTGCAGGGATCGGCCTCCAGCGCGTCCAGCACTTCCCAGGCCTGGCGATAGCCCACGCAGCGCATTGAGGGCAGGTCCAGATGCAGATCGCCGCGCGCGCGCAGGCCGCGCACTTCGTCGAGGAAGCCCTGCTCCAGCATCAGATCAAAGCGCAGTGCAATGCGCTGGTGCAGCCAGGCTCGCTCGGCAGGCTCCAGAGAGAAAAGCGTTGCAAGTCCCATCTGTTCGGCAGGGCCCGACTTTTTCATGGTCGTATGAAAGCTTGAAAGCGGTTTGCCCGAGACATGCCAGACCTCGAGTGCGCGCTGGATGCGCTGGCTGTCGCCGGGGGCCAGGCGTGCTGCCGTGACGGGGTCCACCTCGGCCAGTCTTGCATGCATGGCGGGCCAGCCCAGCTCGGCGGCCTGCGCGTCCAGCATGGCGCGCACTTCGGGGTTGGCTGCGGGCATATCGTCCAGCCCGTCCATCAGCGCCTTGAAGTACAGCATGGTGCCGCCCACCAGCAGAGGTATGGCCTGGCGGGAGCGGATTTCGGCAACCAGGGTCTGCGTGTCCCGCACGAACTCGGCCGCACTGTAGGCCTGCAGCGGATCAATGATGTCGATGAGGTGATGCGGGACGGCGGCCAGCTCTGCCGCCGTGGGCTTGGCCGTGCCGATGTCCATGCCTTTGTAGACCAGGGCCGAATCCACGCTGATGATCTCGGCCTTCTGATCGCGTTGCGCCAGCCGCTCGGCCAATGCCAGCGCTGCCGCAGTCTTGCCCGAGGCAGTGGGGCCGGCAATGGCGATACAGGGCAGGGCGTGGGCAGCAGTCATGGGGCGAAATCCGTACAGGTCAAA
>Ga0268257_1002889_pt1 | contig 11488 bp, 9 predicted proteins | sample AgamicAtPrz_FD_200249 | JGI IMG/M metagenome (GOLD analysis project Ga0268257, IMG submission 200249) | Agave microbial communities from Guanajuato, Mexico - At.P.rz (v2) (version 3) | ecosystem: Host-associated > Plants > Phyllosphere > Phylloplane/Leaf | place: Guanajuato, Mexico | collected...
GTCGGACTACTGATTGATATGAAGAAACATGAACCGGGCGAACCCGGTTCAGCGACAGTCAAAGCAAGCCGTGGCGCGCAACGGGCATCAGCAGGCCTCGTCGATCCTCCGATGCGCCGCGCGCCATGCGCTAGACCGTCGAATACCCGCCGTCCACCGGCACGACCGCGCCGGTGACGAACGACGCGCCGGACGAGCACAGGAACAGGATCACTTCCGCGACTTCGTCGGCCGTGCCCCAGCGCCCGAGCGGCGTGCGCTCGAGGATGCGACGCGATGCCAGCGTGTCGGCCATCAGCCCGCTGCTGAGCGGCGTGTCGATCCAGCCCGGTGCGACCGCGTTCACGCGGATCGCATGATCGGCCCACGCTTGCGCGAGCGAACGCGTGAGCTGCGCGATGCCGCCCTTGCTCGCGCTGTACGCGGGCCGGTCCTTGCTGCCGAAGTACGTGTACATCGACGCGATATTGACGATGCTGCCGCCGTTGGTCGCCAGCGCGGGCCGCGCGGCGTCCGATGCCCGCATCACCGACGTCAGGTTCACGTTCAGCACGTGCTCGAACTGATCCATCCGGTATTCGTCCGCGTGGCGGCTGATGCCGACGCCGTTGACGAGCACGTCGAGCCGCGGCAGCGCGGCGATCGTGCGCGTCAGTGCATCGCCGTCGGCCACGTCGAGTTCCACGCAACGGATGCCGGCATGCACGGGCGCATGCGGGCCGGTTGCGTCGAGCCCGAATGCGACGACCGATGCGCCGGCCTGCGCGAACCGCAGCGCGGTGCGCGCGCCGATGCCCGACGTGCCGCCCGTCACGACGACGGACTGCCCTTCAAACGTCCACAGACGACTCATGCTCGACACTCCCGATGGTGGTGGCGCGGCGGGCCGGCCGCTGCGCGGGTGAAACGAGGATCTTGATCTGCGTGCGGTCGGCGAGCAGCGCGTCGAAGCCGTCGGCGACGGCATCTTCGAGCGCGACGGTGCGCGTGACGATCGACGTGAGATCGAGCGCGCCCGACGCGACGATGCGCAGCAGGTCTTCGTACGCATGCCGGTAGCCGACGCTCGCGGTGAAGGTCAACTCGTCGTTGACCGCGCGGAACGCGTCGAATCCGGCGTGCGGCATCAGGCCGACCATCACGACGCGACCGCCCTTGCGCAATGCCCGCATCGCCGATTCGAACGTGGCCTGCAAGCCGGCCGCTTCGAAGCTCGTATCGACGCCGAGGCCGCCCGTGGCCGCGCGAATCGCGTCCTGCAACGCGGACGCTTCGAGCTCGCGCGCGTCGAACGCATGGGTCGCGCCGAAGCGTGTGGCGGCCGCGAGCCGTTCGGGCGATACGTCGACGGCGACGATCGTCGCCGCGCCCTGCAGCTTCGCGAGCATGATCAGCAGCAGGCCGATCGGCCCGAGCCCGAACACCGCGCAGGTTTCGCCGAGCCGCAGCTCGCCGCGCCGCAACGCGTGCAGCGCGACGGCCGCCGGCTCCATCACCGCGGCCTGTTCGAGGCTCACGCCGTGCGGCAGGCGATGCAGCATGTAGGCCGGCACGACCGCGAAGTCGGCCATCCCGCCGTCGCCCATCAGCCCGGCGAAGCCCATCGACACGCACAGGTTGTACGACCCCGAGCGGCAGTACGCGCACTGGCTGCAGCGATACTCGGGCTCGACCGCGACGGGGTCGCCCGCGCGCAGCGTCGTCACGCGTTCGCCGACTTCGACGACGGTTCCACAGAACTCGTGGCCGAGCGTCAGCGGCGCGGTGCGGCGCGACAGCGGATGCGGCGCATCGACCGGAATCGCGTGCGGGCCGTCCGCGTATTCGTGCAGGTCGCTGCCGCAGATGCCGCAATACGCGACCGCGATGCGCACGTCGCCGGGGCCGACGCGCGGCGTGTCGATTTCCACGAGACGGACGTCGTGCGGGCCATGCCATTGAAGTGCGCGCATGTCAGCGTCCTCCGAGGTTCTGCGTGTCGAGACGGCCTGCGGCAGCGCCTGCGAGCGCGCGCTTGCGCAGCACGGCCGGTGCGGTTTCGACGAGGCCGAACGACAGCACGCACGCGAGGATTGCGCCTGCAGCCGACGTCCACATCGCGAACTGCAGGCCGTATCGGTCCGCCGCGAAGCCGGCGACGGTCGGCGCGACGAAGCCGCCGATCAGCTCGCCGGCGCCCATGATCAGCCCGAGCGCGCTCGCGATCGCGCGCGGCGGCACCGTTTCGGCCGGAATCGTCGCCATGAACAGCGTGAAGCAGCCGAGCCCCGTGTACGTGGCGAACACGAGTGCGCCGAGCGCCCACACCGAGCCGACGTGGATCAGCACGACCGGGCACGCGGCCGCGACCAGCGCGAACACGATCATCGTCGGCTTGCGGCCGATCCGGTCGGAGATCGCCGGCACCGCGAAGCCCCAGAACACCCACGCGGCGCCGAGGCAGGTCATCACGGCGCCCATGGCGGACGGCGAGAGGTGGCGGCTTTCGACGAGGAACACCGGCGCGAACGAGATGATCACGACGAACCACGTGAGGAAGAAGCAACTGATCAGCACGCACAGCAGGATGTTGCGCTCCTTCAGCAGCGCCCAGCGGCTGACCGCCGCGCCGCTTGCGGCCGGTATTGCAGTGGTATCCGCCTGCGTGTGGCGCACGCCGCCGGGCGGTACTTCGCGCACCCAGCGCCAGATGCAGAACGCGATCAGGAAGCCCGGGATGCATGACACGTAGAACGCCTCGCGCCAGCCGTACGCGGTGGCGATGCCGATCACGACCGGCGGGCCGATCATCGCGCCGAGCAGGCCGGCGGCCGAGCCTTGCAGCAGGCCCATGTTCAGCCCGCGGCGGCTCGGCGTCGAACTCTCGACCATCAGCGATTGCGACAGCGGCAGCACGGGGCCTTCGGCGATGCCCATCAGCGCGCGAAATGCGATCAGGCTCGCGAAGCCGCCGACGAGGCCCGACAGCGCCGAGCACACGGAAAAGCCGAGCACGGCCGCGACCAGCAGCGGCTTGCGGGTGCCGCGCGCGTCGGACCACGCGCCGGTGGCGGCGCCCGACAGCGCCCACGTGAGCGCGAGCGCGGACGACACCATGCCGAGCTGCGTGTTCGTCAGGTGCAACTCGGCCGACATGAACGGGAACAAAAACGACAGCGCGAGGCGGTCGAAGAACACGAAGCCGAACGTCATGAACAGGATCAGCAGCAGCCGGTTCTCGTACGTCCAGGCGGGTCTGCAAAAGGAAGGGGACGTCATCGTGAGCCTCGCCGCGCGTCAGCGGAACAGCTTCTCGATCGCTTGCGCGCCGAGGCCGACCTTCTCGTAATGCGCCTTGCACATCGCGATGTACGAATGCACGTCGAAGTAGCCGTCGGGATTGCCTTCGTCGTCGAGCCAGATCAGCGGGCCCGTGACGATGAAGAACGCGCGCATCGGCTCGGGGTGATCGAACGCGACGAGCGTGTGGCCTTCGCCCGGCGTCTCGTACACGAAATCGCCGCGCGTCGCGGTCCATTCGTGTTCCAGGTAGCCCCATTTCCCGGACAGCGTGTACGCGAACACCTCGTGCGGGTGATAGTGCCGGTTCACGAGCCCGGCTTCCTTCGCCATCAGGATGTCGCACCATTTGTTCTGCGACGGCGAGATCCACAGCGGCCGCGACGAAACCGTTTCGGTGAACGGAACGTAATAGCGCTCGTCGTCGGTGGCTGCGTTCGGGATGTAGGCCTCGGGCAGCGCATCGGGCTTGAACGGATTGGCAATCGCCGGGATGTTTTGCCAGAATTCGGATACGGCTTTGTCGACCACGGTTGTCTCCTTGTATGGGTTGTCGTGGGCTCGACTTTAGCCAGCCGGTGTGCGCCGCTCTTGACTGGGCTGGACGAATTGCTTGACCGCGCCGGACATTGCAGCGCACCAAAAATCCAGACGAACCATCCCCCAATCCGTGCCGCTCCGCACGACAGGCGCCCGCAGGAGGCGATGTGACGAATTCGACCGTTCTTTCATGCACGCGAGGCTCGACGGCCGACGTGCCGGCGCGCGACAGGATGGCGTACTGGGATGCATTCAACGCGGCGACGCTGGTCGGCCTGCGCTGCTCGTCGCTGTCGCCGGCCGGGCTCGAAGCCGAGAAGACCGACATCGCGCTGCCGGGCCTCGGCATCGCCGACATCAGCGGGCAGGACCACGTGATCGAACGCAGCCCCGCGCTGGTGCGCCAGTTGCCGAAGGAGTCGCTGTTCGCGTGCCAGATCGTGAGCGGGCGCGCCTATTTCATCCAGCACGACCGGTGTCTGCTCGCGGAAGCCGGCGATGTGGTCGTCTACGACACGCGCGTGCCCTATCTGTTCGGATTCCTGACGCCGATGCGGCAGCTGCTGATCGATATCCCGATCACCACGTTCGACGATCGCCTCGATGCGGCGCTGGCCGCGCTGCCGCTGCGGATCGCGCCGAAGCCGGGCGCGGGCGCGATGCTCGGCGCGACGTTGCGCGCGAGCGTCGAGCGGTTCATGAAGGCGCCGGTCGAGCGCGACGCCGCGCGGTTCGCCGCGCACACGCGCACGCTGATCGCGGAACTCGTCGACACGGAAGTGAACGGCGCGGGCACATCGCGCGCGTCGCTGTCGTACCTGCTGACCGCGAAGCAGTACATCGCGACGCATCTCGGCGAGCCGGAGCTCGCGCCGCAAGCCGTCGCCGATGCGGTCGGGCTGTCGCTGCGGCATCTGGGCCGCCTGTTCGCGGCGGAAGGCGAATCGATCACGCAGCACATCTGGTCGGAACGGCTGTCGCACGCGCACCGCGAGCTGACCGACGCACGGCTGCGCAAGACGAGCATCGGCGAGATCGCGTTTCGCTGGGGATTTTCGAGCCAGGCACACTTCAGCCGCGCGATCCGCGAGCGCTATGGCGCGTCGCCGATGGCGCTGCGCGATGCGGCGCGTGACGCCGGCAGTTGACGCCGGTTTTCCGGTGGGTTCGGCGGCAGCGGCGCGCGCATGACGCGCCGCTTTCGTTTTCGGGGCGATGTAGCGCGCATCGCGTCACTCCGCCAGCATGAAAGCCGCACAGCGCTCCGCGATCATGATCGTCGGCGCGTTCGTGTTGCCGGACACGATGCGCGGCATCACCGACGCATCGCAGATCCGCAATCCGTCGACGCCCCGAACCGCGAGACGCGGCGTGACGACCGCGTGCGCGTCGCTGCCCATGCGGCACGTGCCGGCCGGGTGATAGACGGTTTTCGCGCGACGCCGCACGTAGTCGGCGAGCGTGGCATCGGTCAGCGGCTCGGCTTCGCGGACGATGCGCGCGAGCGACGGTGCGCGCAGGATCCGCCGCGCGAGCGCGACGCCGCGCACGAGGCCGTCGACGTCGGCCGGATCGGACAGCGCGCCGCTGTCGAAGCGGATCGGCGCGGCCGGATCGTTGCCGCGCAGTTGCACGCGGCCGCGAGAACGCGGCCGGAGCAGGCACGGATTGATCGACAGGCCGTGGCCGGGCAGCGGTTCGCGATCGACGTCGCCGACCAGCGTCGGCAGCACGTGGAACTGGATGTCCGGGCGGCCGCTGCCTGTCGTGTCGACGAATGCGCCCGATTCGACGACGTTCGACGTCAGCAGGCCCGAGCGGCACAGCATCCATTGCAGCCCGTGCCGCAGGGCCTTCCACCCGCGATCCTCGCCCAGCAGGCTGACGGGCGCATCGCTGCGGCCGTAGATCGACACTTCAAGATGGTCCTGGTAGTTCGCGCCGACTTCCGGGCTGTCGTGCAGCACGTCGATGCCATGTGCGTGCAGATGCGCGCCGGGCCCGATGCCCGACAGCATCAGCAGCTTCGGCGTGCTCAGTGCGCCGGCCGCGAGCACGACGTCGGCGCGCGCGGCGGCCGACCCCATCGCGCCGCTCGCGGTGCGCCATTCGACGCCGGTCGCGCGGCGGCCGTCGAACCGGATGCGCGTCACGCGGCAGCCGGTCAGCACGCGCAGGTTCGGATCGGCGATCACGTCGGCCAGATAGGTGGCCGCGGTGCTGCCGCGCTGCCCGTCGAAGATCGTCGTGTGATAGAAGCCGACGCCATGCTGCGCGGCGCCGTTGAAATCGTCGTTGTACGCGATGCCGGCTTCCTGCGCGGCCTTCACGAACGCGAGGCTCAGCGGATGCCGGAAGCGCGTGTCGCCGACCTTCAACGGCCCGTCGGTGCCGTGGTACGGCTCCGAGAGCCGCAGATGCGATTCGGCGCGCTTGAACACGGGCAGCACGTCGTCCCAACCCCAGCCGGTGCAGCCGAGCGCGGCCCAGTCGTCGTAGTCGTCGCGCGTGCCGCGCACGTACAGCATCGCGTTGACCGAGCTGCCGCCGCCGAGCGTGCGGCCTTGCGGCACGTAGGTCTTGCGTCCCGCCGCGCCCGGCTGCGGCTCGCTCTCGAACGTGACCGTGCGCTGCGTGCCGAGCACGCGGATGAACGTCGCCGGAATCCGGATGAACAGGCTGTCGTCCTTCGGGCCGTCCTCGAGCAGCAGCACGCGCCGGCCGGCCTTCACCAGCCGGTGCGCAACCGCGCAGCCGGCCGACCCGCCGCCGACGACGATGTGGTCGTACGTCTCCATCCCGCTTCTTCTCCTGGCTGTCGGGCGGCGGAACGGATGCCGCCGCGCACGAAGCCAGCTTAGCGAGCAGGTTGGGGCCCTATTTGACCGAGGCGGACGCCGTGCTTGCCTCGCCGGGACATCGCAGGGAGTGGCGGTGGCAGCGGCGAGTATCGGCCTAGGGCGTGAACACGCCCTAGCACGCTCCGGCCGGCGCGCGCGTGTCGCTCGGCGTCTCGCCGAACCGCGCGCGATAGCTGCGGCTGAAGTGCGCGCTGTTGTTGAAGCCCCAGCGGAACGCGATCTCGCTGACCGTCAGGTGCTTCAGCGATCGGTCGCGCAGATCGGCGCGGCAGCGTTCGAGCCGCCGCGCGAGAATGTAGCGCGTGAGCGGCATCCCCTCGATCTCGAAGATGCGCGCGAGCTGGCGCGGCGACAGGTTGATCGCACGGCTGACCAATCGGCTGTCGAGGTCGTCGTCGGCGAGATGGCTGTCGATGAACGCCTTCGCGCGCGACAGCGTGTGGACCGTCGACTTCGTCGGTGCCGTGTCACCGTCGTGCAGCCGCAGCATCGATTGCACGAGGTCGAGGATCGCGGCGGCGCGCCGTTCGCGCGCGTCGGGCGTCGGCTCGGGCGGCGCGGCGAGCAGCGCAACCACCTGCCGCACGGCCCACGACGCGACGCCGTCGCCGCGGTCGATCTTGACGAGGCTGCGGTAGCGCCACGGGCCGACGCGCGCCTCGAATACGTCGCGCGGCACGTCGAGCACGGTCATCGCCATGTCGGCGGGAAAGCCGTGACCGTACGGCATCGACGTGTCGTACAGCACGAGATCGCCGGGCCCGTGCTGCATGCAGTCGACGTCCTGGAACGTATAGCCGTGCCCCTCGTGCATCACGCAGATGAACACGGCGTCGCGCTGGTCCGCGTGGATGTTGTGCGGCGTGCGCACGACCGCGTGCCGGTTCGCGACGATGTCGCACGCTCGGAACAACCCGAGATCGCGTTTGCGCAGCGACGCATCGATCCCTTCGGACGACCTTCCGCTGCATTCGATCCGCACGAGCGTGCGCGCGACATGGTCGACCCAGAAGTCGACGCGCTCGGCGCCGCGTACGGCGCGCGTCGAGATCGTGGCGATCTCCGTGCTGGTGTCCGGCATGACGTTCTCCCGATGACGGCCCGAGCGGGGCAGTCTCGGGCACGCCGAACGCCGCGGTCAATCCGTGAAAGACCCGGGGCACGCGCGTGACGCGCTTGCAGCGGGGCGCGGCGGGCGATTGCGCGGTCGATGTCCGTCCGGGTCAACGAAAGCGGCTGGGCGAGTCAAGACACGTATGCGGCTTTGGGGTAAGCGTGACCGGCCTACTTCGACTTCGATGAAGACGACGGCAGCCCGAGCGACACGTCCTCCTGATAGCCCATCTTGCCGCCACGGAATTCGACGCTCACGTAACCTGCCCGCCGCGTGTCGGCGACATTCGCGTAGATCGACGTCATCACCATGCCCGCGTCGCAGTCGAGCACGATCGTGCGATCGACGCGGCCCGTCGCGATGTTCACGGCCCGCAGCGACTGCATCGCGATGCCGCACTTGTCGGACAGCGCGTAGACGCCGACCAGCATGTGCGTCTTCGTGCGATACCACATCGGGATATCGACGCTGCCGTCGAGTTGCAGGTGCTGCGTATCGGTGTCGTTCAGCCGGCCGATTTCGTTCAGCGTGATCGGCAGCGTCTTGCGGCCGTCGTCCCACGTGCCGGTTGCCGTTTTCCCGACGACGACGAGCGCGATCGGGCAGGGCTTCGGCCGTGACGGCGCCGCGGCCGGCACGACCGGCGAGTCGGCATTCGATGCGGGCGATGACGCTTCGCACAGCGTCAGGCGGCCGTCGGGCTCGCGGTGGCCGCGCAACGGGATCGGTTTGCGATGCGCGTCGTAGTAGTAGCTGCCGTCGACGCGCCAGCGGCCCGCGTCGTTGTGGTTGATCGCGTCGTAGGTCTGCACGGACACGTGCACCGGCGCGTTGCCGATCGTGCCGGTGTAGTTCGCGACTTCGTACCAGCCCGCGAAGGATACGGCCGGTGCGCAGGCGAGCAGCGCGGCGATCGTTGCGACGAGCGGACGGCCATGACGGACGTAACGGGAACGGCGGGCAAGGTGGTTCATCGGCGGTTTTTATGTGTGGTTTTGAGTCGGCGCGAAGAAGCCCGGTCGAGCCCCGCGGCCATCGGATGCTCGCCATTGTATCCATCCGTCCTGCATGACTCGCAGGCAAGCCGCGGAACCGCCTGCCCGTGCGATTCCGTCGACCTGCCGCCGCCCCTGACCTCAAGGCGCGCTGGCTTCGTCGATCCGGCGGATGTCGTCCCGATCGAGCGTGACGCGGATCGCTTCGCCGAGCAGCGCGAGCTGCTCGAGCGACGTCGCGCTCGCGATCGGCGCGGTGATCGTCGGCCGCGCGATCTGCCATGCGAGCGCGATCGCGGCCGGCTGCGTGCCGTGCTTCGCCGATACGGCGTCGAGCGCGGCGAGGATGCGCAGGCCGCGTTCGTTCAGATAGCCGGCGACGCGATCGCCGCGCACGCTCTTCTTCAGGTCGGCCTCGCTGCGGTACTTGCCCGACAGGAACCCGCTCGCGAGCGCGTAGTAGTTGACGACGCCGAGCTTCAGGTCGCGCACGACCGGCTCGAGATCGCGTTCGTAGTCGGCGCGGTTGAGCAGGTTGTATTCGGGCTGGATGACCTGGTACGCGGGCAATCCGTCGCGCGCGCTGATGGCGGCGGCTTCGCGCAGGCGCGCGCCGCTGTAGTTCGACGCGCCGAGGATGCGCACCTTGCCCGCGTCGATCAGCGTTTGATACGCGCCGAGCGTTTCTTCGAGCGGGGCCGTGTCGGCCAGATCGCGGTGCGAGAAATACAGGTCGATGTAGTCGGTCTGCAGGCGGCGCAGCGAATCGTCGGCGGCCTTCAGGATGTTGTCTTTCGACAGCCCCGCGCGCGTGCCGAGCATGCCGACCTTGGTCGCGATCACGACCTGCTCGCGCTTGCCGGAGCGCTTCAGCCACTTGCCGATGATCGTTTCCGATTCGCCGCCTTGGTTGCCGGGCGCCCAGGCCGAATAGACGTCGGCCGTGTCGATGAAGTTGATGCCGGTGTCGGCGAGTGCGTCGAGCAATGCGAACGATGCGTTCTCGTCGACGGTCCAGCCGAAGACGTTGCCGCCGAACGCGAGCGGCGAAACCTGGATGCTGGATGTACCGAGGGTGCGATGTGCCATGTTCCTCTCCGATAACGGCAGGTAACGGGATTGAACTGCGGGATGGGTCGAGACGATCCCGGCGGGACGGCAGGATGCGCGGTGCGGTTCCGCCGTGGTCGCGGGACACCGGACATTCTCGCCGATCGTTTCGATTCGTGCAGGCGCAGTAACGCCGCGATGGTGGACGGCTTGCGGCAGATGGCGGAGACCGTGTCCGCTGCGTGCGTATTCCGTACGGTTGCGTTGGATCGGGAGCGAATTTTGCGGCGACGTGCGCGACGGGAATCACGCAGCTTGCGCTGGCGTGGGGCCAACGCGGAGGGAAAGCCGGGCGGCAGGCCGCCGCCCGTTTGCAGAAGGTTCGGTCAGCGCAACTGCACCGCCGCGAGAAACAGCACCATGCTGCCGATCGCGCCATCCAGCACGCGCCACGCGACCGCCTTGCGGAACCACGGCGCCAGCAATCGCGCGCCATAGCCGAGCCCGAGGAACCACACGACGCTGACCGTCATCGCGCCGATCGCGAACGCGAGCCGCGCGCCTTCCGGCTCGCGCGCGCCGGCCGTGCCGATCAGCAGGAACGTGTCGAGATACACATGCGGGTTGAGCCAAGTGAACGCGAGCGTCATCAGCACGATCGCGAGCGCGCCCTGCGGCGGCGGCGCGACCGCGTTGCCGCGCACGTCGAGCGTGTCGTGGCCCGGCTTGAACGCACGGCGCAGCGCGTTGATGCCGAACCACGCGAGATACGCGAGGCCGACGTACAGCACCGCATGGACGAAGGTCGGATAGCGCTCGACGAGCACCGAAGCGCCGCCGACGCCCGCGCCGATCAGGATCATGTCGGACACCGCGCACAGCAGCACGATCTTGCCGACGTGCGAGCGCATGATGCCCTGGCGCAGCACGAACGCGTTCTGCGCGCCGATGGTGACGATGAGCGACGCGCATAGTGCGACGCCGTGGGAAAAAGCGAGCCAGTTCATGAGGGGACAGCCGTGGAAGCAGTAGACGAATCAATCGGGTAGCGCTAGTCTGCGGTCAGCACGGGAATAAGAGAAGCTAAATCACCTAATGCGGATTAAGGAAATCTAATGCTCGACTATGCGTTGCTCGATGCCCTCGCGGCCGTGATCCGGCACGGTTCGTTCGAGCGGGCGGCCAAGGAGCTGAACGTCACGCCGTCGGCCGTGTCGCAGCGCGTGAAGCTGCTGGAGGAGCGGGTCGGCAGCGTGCTCGTCAAGCGCGGGCAGCCGTGTGTCGCGACCACGTCGGGCGCGCTGCTGTGCCGGCATACCGAACGCGTGCAACTGCTGGAAGCCGAACTGGGCGGCCGGATGCCCGCATTGCCGGGCCAGATCGCGAGCGCGTGGCCGACGTTGCGCGTGGCCGTCAACGACGACAGCGTCGCGACGTGGTTCATCGACGCGGTCGGCCCGTTCTGCACCGAGCGCGAGACGCTGCTCGATCTCGTGATCGACGATCAGGATTACACGGCGTCGCGCATCCGCGACGGCAGCGTGCAGGGCGCGGTGACCGCGCAGGCCGAGCCGATCCAGGGGTGCCGGTCGGAGCGGCTCGGTCGGATCCGTTATCGTGCGGTGTGCTCGCCGGCGTTTTACGCGCGC
>Ga0268257_1002890_pt1 | contig 11481 bp, 8 predicted proteins | sample AgamicAtPrz_FD_200249 | JGI IMG/M metagenome (GOLD analysis project Ga0268257, IMG submission 200249) | Agave microbial communities from Guanajuato, Mexico - At.P.rz (v2) (version 3) | ecosystem: Host-associated > Plants > Phyllosphere > Phylloplane/Leaf | place: Guanajuato, Mexico | collected...
TGGGTCAAGATCGAAGGCTGGGAAGGCGCCGACGCCGCCCGCGCCGCGATCACCAAGTCGGTCGCAGCCTACAAGGGCTGAACCTGACACGAAGAAAACCCTGCTCCGGCAGGGTTTTTTTATGGGCACCGTCGGCAATCCGGCAGCACGCCTGAGGCAGCGGATTGGCCCTGTAACTGGGCGTCATATCGAATCTTCCTACCCGGCCCTCAGCAACACCCTACAAACCGACACTTTTCCTACAAATAGCCTCGACATCGGGTTGATTTAAACACCATTCGACGGGCGATAGACTCGCCCTCATGAAAACATCCGGTGACCGTCTCAAAGCCCTCCTGCTGGAGTGCAACCTGACCCCTTCCGACTTTGCCGCGCAGCGCAAGATCACCCCGCAGCACGTCAACAACTGGTTCAAACGCGGCGTGCCCCTGGCCCGGCTCGAGGAACTGGCCGACCTGTTCTGCGTACGCAAGCGCTGGCTGCGCAGTGGCGAAGGCCCGAAGCATCCGACCCCGCTTGTCTGCGCGCGCTCCTCCTCATCGGCCATCCCCTTGCCGCCGCCACTGCTGGCCCTGGACACTGACATGGCGCATCTGCCCCTGCATCACGTGGAGCAAGGTCGCCTGCAAGCCCTGGCAGGGCACTACCAGCCGCTTCCCCGCCGGGCCTTGGAGGCCGTGCAGGTCTCTGCGGAAAAAGCCATCTGCCTCGGCATGCCGGGCGACAACATGGCCCCCTTGCTGCCCCAAGGCACCCTGCTGGCCATCGACCGCGGCTTTACCCGCATCGTGGAGGGCGAATGCTATGCGCTGCTGCACAATGGCCGCCTGCGTGTTCAGCGTCTCTCCGCTGGCCAGAACGGCACGCTGTGCCTGCACAGCCATGACCGCCTCAACCACCCCAGCGAACGCTACACCGCCTATCAACGCCGCGTGCAGAAGCTGGAAATCCTCGGCTGGGTGTTCTGGTGGTCGTGCCTGCGCCCTGCGCGTCCGGGCTGAAACACCTCACAGCACTTTTTGCTGGGCAGGGGCAACGCACACGGGTATGCTACGCGGCACATCATGCCCCCTGATGGTGCAAGCCGCATTCCAGAGGGCCTGGCGACGCCTCACACAGCCGTCCGCCATCTTTTTCAGGCCATGTTGCCAACCGTTTAAGGCGGTTGCGGCTTATCAAAAATGAGCCAAGACCGTCCCCGAGAAGCCGGCCACAAGCCGGCTTTTTAATGCCTGTCGACAAGCAAGGCCCCTCAGAATCGCGCCACGATCCCCACCCGCCAAGTCCGTCCAGGTGCCGGCATGAAGCTCTGCGCCAGCGGATCCAGGTAGTAGCGGTCCGTCAGGTTCTGCACCGACACGTTCAACTCGGTGTGCTCCAGCACCTTGTACTTGAGGAACAGGTCGAACAGCGCCACCGAGCGGTAGTCGATCTGCGGCGTGGTCGCGCCGGTCTGCCAGGGCTTGTCCATCTGCGCGGTGGGCCCCGAGGTATAGGTCATGCGCCCGCCCACGGTCAGCGCCTCGTCGAAGAAGCGCAAGCCGGTCAGCAGGTTGGCCGAGAAGCGTGGCGGGTTCTGCGTGTTGGTGTACGAGCCCATGTAGCTGCCCGGCGTGCAGTCAGGGGTGTCGTGGGTACGCTGGTACTGATTGGCGCTGGCGCGCAGCTTGCCGGCGAAGGCCGCGTCGCAGGTCTCGGTCATCAGGTAGTAGGTGGCCGACAGGTCGGCGAACACCCGTCCGGCATCGTAGTGCGACTGCAACTCCAGGCCCCGGGTGTGGAAGCTGTCGGTGTTGCTGAAGGTCATCTGCCCCCACAGCCCCGGGCTTGGATCGTAGTAGCGGGTGATGTAGTGCTTGATGTCGTTGTCGAACCAGGCCAGCTTGGCCGACGCCTCGTCGCCTGCGGTCAGCAGGTCGCTGCGCAAGGCACTCACGCCCACTTCCCAGCTGCGTGAGCGCTCGGGCTTGAGGTGCTTGCCCGGGGTGACCTGCTGGGTGCCCTGGCTGGTCTCGAACAGCGAAGGCAGGCGCAGGCCCTGGGTGTAGGACGCGTATACGAAAGTGTCGGGGAGGAACTCGAGATTGATGCCGAAGGCCGGCGAGAAACCTCCACCGCTGCTCTTGCCTTGCGGGGTGTAGTCATAGCCGGTGGTCACATTGCTGACGCCTTCCGGGTGGACCACCACGTTGGTCGCGCCGGACTCATTGAACGGCACGCCATTGAACGGCTCGTTGCTGTTCTCGAAGACGATGCCGTTGTTCAGGCGCGGGTCGGTGGCATCGGTGTACTGGCCGTTCTGGTCCGGGAACCACATCATGCTGCCCCAGTGCCCCGGGCTGCTGGCGGTGATCCAGCGCATTTCGCGCTCTTCGCGGCGCGCCTCGGCCAGCACCGTGTTGTCCTTGGTTCGGTAGTGGGCATAGCGCCCGCCCCCCCACAGCGTCACCGTCTCGACGGGCTTGTACTCCAGGTTGCCGTTGAAGCTGAATTCCTGACGCGAGGCATCGCGCAGCATGCGGTTGGCGTTGATGTCGTGCTGGGTGGCCACCACGCTCTTCTGCGGCTGCAGGTCCTCGAGCTGGAAGGCACCGCCCAGGTCGAGCTTGAAATCGCCATGGGCGGTGGTGAAGCGCGACACGTTGCTCAGGTCGCCGCCGATGCGGCGGTTGTCCTGGCGCGACCAGGCGCGGTCGGTGCGGAACAATTGCGACTTAGGCGCCATCCAGGCCGCGCTCAAAGTGCTGGTCTTCGAGTCGGTCATCCACAGGTTGCTGGTGAGGTCCAGCCACGGATTGCCCTCGGGCAGGTAGTGATAGCGCGCGGTGTAGGTGTCGATCTCGATTTCGCTGGTGGGGTACTGGTAGATGCCAGCGGTGCCGTAGCGGAAGATATCCGACGGCATGATCTCGCCCATGTGCCCGTCGAAGCGCCGGTAGCCGAGGTCCAGGGTGTGGTCGTCGGCCAGCCGCCAGGTGGTCTTGAGCAGGTAGGAGTCGGTCTCGGCCGACGAGTTGAGCACTTCCTCGCCGGCATTGTAGGTGTTGGCCACACTGGCCTGCTCGTCGCCCCAGCGATCATAGAGGCGGTAGCGCTCCTGGCCCTTCTTGCCGGAGAAGTAGTTGCCCTGGTTGCGGTGCGCATAGGCCGCCACCAGGTCGAAGCGCTCGTGGGAATAGGCAAAGGCGGCGCTGCCGGATTCGGCCTTGGAGCCGAACAGGCTGCCGCGCTCATCACGCGGCGCCGCACTCAGGTCCTCGTCGCGGGAATGGCGGTTGCGGTGCTCGGGTTCGACGCCGTTGTTCCACAGGTTGCCGGTCAGGCGCACGCCGACGTCCTTGCCATCGACCAGGATGTCATCCACGCCGATGGTCTTCATCTCCACCGAGCCGCCAATCGCCCCGGAGCGGGTGCTCGGCCCCTTGTTCACGGTGACGCTGCTGATCAGGTCCGGGTCGATGTAGCTGCGCTGCTGGGTACCGCCGTAGCCGCGATACACATCCAGCGCCTGCTCCGCGCCATCGACCCTGACCGCGACCCGGCTCTGCCCCTGGATGCCGCGGATGTTGACGTCCAGCGCGCCGCCGTTGCGGCTGTCGCCCACCTGCACGCCGGCCACGCCCTTGAGCATGTCGCCCACCGACACGGTGCTGAAGCGGTCGAGGTCTTCACGCGACAGGTGCACCGTCGAACGCGGCGCGCGGTAGGTGTCACGCTGCGGGTCGAGGATTTCGCTGGACGCGACCACGGTAGGTGTCAGCTCCGTCGCCGATGCCTGGGCCTGCGGGACGAGGATGTACGCCCCCCGTGAGTTGGGCAGCAGTTGCAGGCCGGTGTTGGCCAGCAGGCGCCGGGCGCCCTCCTGCACGGTGTAGCGCCCCTTGAGCGCTGGCGCGGCGCGGCCGCGGGTCAGGTCGGGGTCGTAGGACAGCAACAGCCCCGATTGCTTGGCGAACACGCCCAGCGAGGTGCCCAGCGGCCCCTGGGCGATATCGTAGTCGCGGCGCGTGGCGTCGTCGGGCCGGGTGTTCTCGGTTGCCGCCGGGGCGGCCTGGGCCAGGCTTGCGCCAGAGCCCAGCAAGCAGCCGAGCACCGCGCACCGCACGGCGAAGCTGATCGGGGACAAGCGTTGCGATGGGCGCGAAACAGGGGGAAACCGATAGCTGGCGGGCATGCTTTTCTCGCTCGTGAGGTCAGTGCCCGGCACTCGATGCGGGCTTGCACCTCTTCTGTCGCACGGCAGCGAAAAAGGTATATGCGTGCGATTCGCATTTTCACTTGATCTTGTGATCTAGCCAAATTTAGTGATAATTGTTTGCATTTACACCCTTGACCCCGCTGCCCATGACCCTTTTCAAGAACCCGCCACGGCACATCGAGCACTGCGCCGTGACCACGCTGTACGTCGAACACCACGCCTGGTTGCGCGGCTGGCTGGCGTATCGCTTGCGCTCCTGGGGGCGTGGCGTGGCCGATGACCTGGCCCAGGACATTTTCGTGCGCGTGCTGGCCAGCCGCGACACCACCCAGCCTGATACCCTGCGCCAGCCACGTGCCTACCTGGCCCGTATCGCCAATTGCGTGCTGGTCAGCTGGCGCCGGCGGCATTCCCTCGAGCAGGCCTGGCTCGAGGCCCTGGCGTTGGTGCCCGAAGTCGAACATCCGTCGCCCGAGCAGCAGAGCGTGATTCTCGAGACCCTGCACGAGATCGATGCCGTACTCGACAGCCTGCGGCCACGGGTCAGGCAAGCGTTCCTGATGGCAACATTGGACGGCATGAAGCAGAAAGACATCGCCCAAGCGCTGAACATCGCCTTGCCGACGGTGAAGAAATACATTCACAAGGGCTACGTCGCCTGCCTGAGCCAGATGCCCGATGAGTGAACAGCCCCCCATAGCCCAGGCCATTCTCGCCCAGGCCGCCGCCTGGCTGCTGTTGATGCAGGAAGGACCGCTGACGCCGGCACAACAGCTCGAACTGGAGCACTGGCGATACCGCGACGCCGAGCACGAACGCGCCTGGAACCGGGCGCAGCGCCTGCTCACCCGCCTCGGTAACCTGCCTCCCACCCTGGCCCGACAGACGCTGGTGCGCCCGGACAGCAGCCGGCGCACCGTGCTGCGCAGCCTGCTGGTGTTGCTGGGCGCTGCGCCGTTGGGCTGGTGGGCATGGCGGCGCAGCGAGGGCGGCATCGACTACTTGACCGCCCTGGGCGAGCGCCAGGATGTACTGCTGGCCGATGGCACCCAGGTTTCCCTCAACAGCCACAGCGAGCTGAGCGTGCGCTTCACGGCCGAGCAGCGCCTGCTGCACCTGCGCCGGGGCGAGATATACATCGTCACCGCGGCGGACCCGGCGCGGCCTTTGCGGGTGCGCACCGGGCAAGGTGTCATGCAGGCGTTGGGTACCCGCTTCAGCGTGCGCCAGTTCCCTCAGGAGACCCTGCTAGCGGTCTACGAAGGCGCCGTACGGGTCCAGCCCGAAGCCGCCGACGGTGTCATCGTCCAGGCAGGTTCGCAGCTGCGCTTCAGCCGTGATCGGCTCGATCCGCTGGAGGATGCACGCGACGCCCAGCTGGCCTGGCGCAATGGCCTGCTGGTAATCGACGAAATGCCGTTGTTGCAATGGACCCAGGAACTGATGCGCTACAGCGACCAGCGCCTGGTCTGCGACCCAGCGTTGGCCGATTTGCGGGTTTCGGGCAGTTTCCCGATCGATGACCTGCCCCTGGCCCTGGCCATGTTGGCCCAGAGCCATAAGCTGCGTACCCGCAGCGAGGCCGGCGGGATATTCATCAGCCGCTGAAATACCCACATCGAGTCGCGGGAAAAGCCCACGCCGTCCCGTTAAATCAAACAGTTACGCTCGAGGTCGGTGTTGGCGTCAGTGGGGCGTCGACGAGCTTCGGCGCACGATGTCCCGCAGGAAATCATCCAGCAGCCCGGTGTCACCACGCGTCACCGGCACCTCCCGCGCCTCGTCGGCGCGCGCCAGTTCTGCCTCGATGAACCCATGCAGTACCTCGTCTCGCGGCCCGTGCTCGGCCTCGCCGCTGCGTCGTTTCACGGCCAGCAACGCATCGATCGCCGCCTGCAGGCGCGGGTCATCGACGGTGCGCGCCATCAACGCGGCAAACGCCGTCGGCGGCATGCCCAGGCCCTGGTCGATCCAGCGCACCGCCAGCAACGGCCGCAGCACATACAGGTACTTCTTGAAGCGCACCGTCTCGCCCATCAGGTAGCCACGCAGGTTCTTGCGTGCCATCGACAGGTAGTGATGGCGCACCGCGCGTGGCGAGTAGAACACCTCGCCCAGCTCGCGCAAACGCCCGGTAGCTTCGGCGTCGGCGCGATATACCAGCGGCGAGCCCAGCCACTCGAGCAGGCTCGGGTTGGCGCCGCGCATCAGGCGCAGGGTCTTGCGCAGCTCCCAGCCGCTGATGTCCAGTTCGTCGCTCAGCGGCCGCTCGATCACATCGCGGGGCTCGTCCACCCGCAGGTACCAGTCGTTGCGCGGCACGTAGAGGAAGCGCACGTCGTAGTCGCTGTCGGGCGAGGCGAAGCCCCAGGCTCGGCTGCCGGACTCGCAGGCATAGAGCACGGTCACCTGGTGCTCGCGCTCGATACGTTGCAGTTCATCGAGCACCCGGGCGCGCATGGCATCGGGCAGTGGGTGGGGGTCGTCCTGATACATGTCTTCGTTCCTTGTACCGGGCGCCACACGGCGCCCGTCTCAACCTTTAACGCACACCACCTGACGCAGGGTGTGCAGCACTTCGACCAATTCACGCTGGGCCTGCATGACCGCATCGATGTCCTTGTAGGCCATCGGGATCTCGTCGATCACATCCTTGTCCTTGCGGCACTCCACATGGGCGGTGGCGCGCTGCTGGTCTTCGACGGTAAAGCGGCTCTTGGCCTTGGTGCGGCTCATCACCCGGCCCGCGCCATGGCTGCATGAGCAGAACGCTTCCTCGTTGCCCAGGCCTCGCACGATGAAACTTTTCGCGCCCATGGAGCCGGGGATGATGCCCAGCTGGCCCTTCTGCGCCGACACCGCGCCCTTGCGGGTCACCAGTACTTCGCGGCCGAAGTGCTGCTCTTTCTGCACATAGTTGTGGTGGCAGTTGACCGCCTCGAGGCTGGCCTCGAACGGTTTGCCCAGCACCTTGCGGGTGGCGGCGACCACCGCCTGCATCATCAGTTCGCGGTTGTGCCGGGCGAAGTCCTGCGCCCACTCCACCGCCTCGACGTAGTCGGCGAAGTGCCGGCTGCCTTCCTCGAAATACGCAAGGTCCCGGTCCGGCAGGTTGACCATGTGCTGGCGCATGTCGGCCTGGGCCAGTTCGATGAACAGGTTGCCGATGGCGTTACCCACACCACGCGAGCCGCTGTGCAGCATGAACCAGACGCGGTCGGCCTCGTCCAGGCAGACCTCGATGAAGTGGTTGCCGCCACCCAATGTTCCCAGGTGCTGGCGATTGTTGGTCTTCTCCAGGCGCGGATGCTTGTCGGTGATCGCCTTGAAGCGCCCGGCCAGGCCGCTCCAGACCTGGTCGGCCTGGCCCGGCACGTTGTCCCAGGCACCCTGGTCGCGACGGCCGAAGGTCTTGCCGTGGGGCACGGCCTTCTCGATGGCCGTACGCAGGCCGTGCAGGTTGTCCGGCAGGTCGCGGGCGTGCAGCGAGGTGCGCGCGGCGATCATGCCGCAGCCGATGTCCACGCCCACCGCCGCCGGGATGATCGCGCCCACGGTGGGGATCACGCTGCCGATGGTCGAGCCCTTGCCCAGGTGCACATCCGGCATCACCGCCAGGTGCTTGAAGATGAACGGCATCTTCGCCGTGTTCATCAGCTGCTTGCGGGCGTCGTCCTCGACCGGCACACCATCGGTCCACAGTTTGATCGGCTTGCCGCCCGCCACTTCGAGTATGTTCATTGCCTTGTTCCTTGTTGCGTTACGTCGTGTCGCGCAGGGTCAACCCGCCTTGAGGCTGACCATGCCATTCAATACCTGATCCAGACCACCGAACACCGAAATCCGGTCGATGCGCTCGGCCACCCGCTCCAGGGTTTCCAGCTCCTTCAGGCGCAGGGCCGTCGGGTTGCCTTCCATCACCTTGGCGGTGTTGAGCAGCGAGCGGGTCGCCTGGGTTTCCTCGCGCCGGCGGATGACGTTGGCCTGGGCGGACTTCTCTGCCTCCACTACCTGCGCCAGCAGGGTCTTCATTTCGCCCGGCAGGATGATGTCGCGCACCCCCAGGCCGCTCACCTCCAGGCCACTGCCGTGCAGGTGCGCCAGCAGGTGCTCGGTGACGCTACCGTCGATGGACTGCTTGTCTTCCAGCAGCTCGTCGAGGGTGCGGGTGCCCACCGCGGCACGCAAACCGAACTGCAGTTCGCGGTACAGGTGCTCCACCGGTTTGCTCATCTGCCCGTGGGCGCCGAGTACATCGGTGTAGCGCCAGTTGGCCACCAGGCTCAGGCGCAGGCTGACCTTGTCACGGGTGAGGATCTCCTGGCCGTTCACCTCCAGCGCCTGCAGGCGGGTGTCGACCATCTCCACCGCGACCTGGCTGCCGCAGCGCCAGTAGCCATGGCGGCCCGGCTCGAGCAACCCGGCCACCACGCCGTCGATCTTCAGCACACCGACATGGAACGCCGGCACCAGCGCCAGCAGCACCAGGTCCGTGCCGGCCACGCCGGGGCGGTTCAGGCGGACCACCAGTTCATCGTCCAGGCGCCGGCCCTGGTTCAGGTCGATGCGCTGCAAGCCATGCTTGACCTGGCCTTTCCAGTACAGGCGGCGGCTGTCCGGTGCCAGCAGCTCGACCAGGCGGCCGTCCTCGAAACGCAGGCCGGCTTCGTGCTGCGCCAGGTCCATGGCTTCGAAATGCTGCTCGACCAGTGCCGGCTCCTGCACACGCAGGTACTGCGCCAACGGGTGGTCGAACAGCGGGGATTGGAGGCTGAAGGTGGTCACCGTCAGCCGGTCTTGCCAGTCGAAACGCGAGTACTGGCCAGGCTCGAGAATCGACACGAAATCGCCTTCGCTCATCAGCAGGCCACGTTCGTTCTTCTTCACCACAAAGCGTTTCAACAGTTTCATCTTGCTCATCCTTTTATCAATGTCCTTGGGTGCGGGTGGTCGCCGACTCACCGAGCGCCGTGGGCGAAGCCCGGCGGAGTCAGGGGCCGGGAGCGATTGCTCCGGCGGCCGCCATCGTTGCGCCAGGCCCGGCCGGCGGGCCGGGTGGGCCAGCGGTGGCCAAGGCGTCCTTCGCAAAAGCGGACCATCCTGGCCCTGGTTGCGTTGCCTGTGCCCCACCTGCGGGTGTTGCGGTTGTAGCTACCGTGGAGGGTAGTGCCGGGACTGGGCCCGGCGAGCGCCTCGCAAGCCTGTTCACAGGCTTGCGCCGCAATGACCAATCGTTGCAGCGGCGGCATGCACGACACCGACACCTGAAGGTGGGTACGTGCACCGGCGGGGGTTGATATCCCCTGTCCCGAGGGCCTGCCTGGCGATGCGGTCGAGAGGGATATAGCGAGCAGCGTGCCAGGTTTTAATTCGACCCCAAGAATATTTATTAACCAATTGATTTATAACGATTTATTTTTATTCATCTAATTTTAAGGCATACCGTGCAGGCCATATCTGTTTCATTTTTCGTATACCATGAGATACGCATTTATCTTTTTGGATAATCACGGATGATCAAGCCCCTCGTCGCCATCGGCTTTCTAGGCACCACCCTCGACCGCAACGGCAAGGGTGCGGCGCGCTGGAACAGGTGGCGGCCATCCATCGGCCTGTGCCAACAACCCGACCTGCCCCTGGACCGCCTGGAGCTGATTCACGGCCCCGGCGCACGCGACCTCGGCCTGGCCGAGCGAGTCCGCGCCGACATCCAGCAGGTCTCGCCCGGCACCGAAGTGCGCCTGCACCCCCTGGCGCTGCGCAACCCGTGGGATTTCGAGGAGGTCTACGGCGCCCTGCACGACTTCGCCAGCGGCTACAGCTTCGACACCGAGCACGAGGACTACCTGGTGCACATCACCACCGGCACCCACGTCGCGCAGATCTGCTGGTTCCTGCTCACCGAGGCGCGCTACCTGCCGGCGCGCCTGGTGCAGACCTCGCCCTCGCGCAAGCACGACGAAAACAGCGATCCGGCCGGCATCGCCACGCTGATCGACCTCGACCTGTCGCGCTACGACCCGATCGCCTCGCGCTTTCGCCGCGAGCAGGTCGAGGGGCAGTCGCTGCTAAAGTCCGGCATCGCCACGCGCAACACGGATTTCAACCGCACCATCGAGCAGATCGAACGGGTCGCCCTGCGCTCCAAGGCGCCGATGCTGCTGGTCGGCCCGACCGGCGCCGGCAAGTCGTTCCTGGCCCGCCGCGTCCATGAGCTCAAGCGCGGTCGTCACCGGTTGGGCGGGCGCTTCATCGAGGTGAACTGCGCCACCCTGCGCGGCGACGGCGCCATGTCGACCCTGTTCGGCCACGCCAAGGGCGCCTTCACCGGCGCGCAGCACGCCCGTGACGGCCTGCTGCGCGCCGCCGACGGCGGCATGCTGTTCCTCGACGAAATCGGTGAACTGGGCGCCGACGAACAGGCCATGCTGCTCAAGGCCATCGAAGAAAAGCGCTTCTTCCCGCTGGGCGCCGACCGTGAGGTGGAAAGCGACTTCCAGCTGATCGCCGGCACCCACCGCGACCTGCGCGCCAAGGTTGCCGACGGCTCGTTCCGCGAGGACCTGTTCGCCCGCATCAACCTGTGGACCTTCGCCCTGCCGGGCCTGGCCGAGCGGCGCGAGGACATCGAGCCGAACCTGGATTTCGAGCTGCAACGCCATGCCCGCGAGCAAGGCCGCCAGGTGCGCTTCAACCTCGAAGCCAAGCGCCGCTACCTGGCCTTCGCCCACGCCAGCGAAGCACGCTGGGCCGGCAATTTCCGCGAGCTGTCGGCATCGATCACGCGCATGGCGACCCTGGCCGACAGCGGGCGCATCGACCAGGCACTGGTCGAGGAAGAGATCGAGCGGCTGCGCTATGCCTGGGGCCTGGAATCGGCAACCGAGCCGCTGCTGGGCGGCCGCGAGCTGGACCTGTTCGACCAGGTGCAACTGCGGGTGGTGATCGATATATGCCGCCGCGCCCCGAGCCTGTCCGAGGCCGGGCGCCAGCTGTTCGCGGTGTCGCGCCAGGAGAAGGCCAACCCCAACGACGCCGACCGCCTGCGCAAGTACCTGGCGCGCTTCGGACTCGACTGGCAGCAACTAAAGTCGTAGGGCTTGCCAGCAGACCGCCACCGTGGGGTATGCTTGCCCGGTCTTCAGGGCGGGGTGAAAGTCCCCACCGGCGGTAAATCGAAAGATGAGCCCGCGAGCGCCCCGGCCATGCCGGGGGTCAGCAGATCTGGTGAGATTCCAGGGCCGACGGTCATAGTCCGGATGAAAGAAGGCGTTTGGCAGGGG
>Ga0268257_1002898_pt1 | contig 11468 bp, 10 predicted proteins | sample AgamicAtPrz_FD_200249 | JGI IMG/M metagenome (GOLD analysis project Ga0268257, IMG submission 200249) | Agave microbial communities from Guanajuato, Mexico - At.P.rz (v2) (version 3) | ecosystem: Host-associated > Plants > Phyllosphere > Phylloplane/Leaf | place: Guanajuato, Mexico | collected...
TCGAGGTCGGCATGACCCTGGAAAAGGCCTACGAGATGGAGGAGCCGCTGCGCGACTTCCTCAAGGTCGACGAAGAGGCCGCCGAGATCTGGGACATGTCCCTCAAGCTCGAAGGCATCGTGCGCGGCACCGGCAAGCACGCCGGTGGCGTGGTGATCGCGCCGACCAAACTGACCGATTTCGCGCCGATCGCCTGTGACGAGGAGGGCGCCGGGCTGGTGACCCAGTTCGACAAGGACGACGTCGAGCAGGCCGGTCTGGTGAAGTTCGACTTCCTCGGCCTGCGCACCCTGACCATCATCAAGTGGGCGCTGGAAACCATTCACCGCGACCAGCGCGCGGCCGGCGTTGCCGAAGAGGATCTGGTCAACATCGACTTCATCCCGCTCGATGACAAGCCGACTTACCAGATGCTGCAGAAAGCCGAAACCACGGCGGTCTTCCAGCTCGAGTCGCGCGGTATGAAGGAGCTGATCAAGAAGCTCAAGCCCGACTGCCTGGAAGACATGATCGCACTGGTGGCGCTGTTCCGCCCCGGTCCGCTGCAGTCCGGCATGGTGGACGACTTCATCAACCGTAAGCACGGTCGCGCCGAGCTGTCCTACCCGCATCCTGACTACCAGTACGCGGGCCTGGAGCCGGTGCTCAAGCCGACCTATGGAATCATCCTTTACCAGGAACAGGTCATGCAGATCGCCCAGGTCATGGGCGGTTACACCCTCGGCCAGGCGGACATGCTGCGCCGCGCCATGGGCAAGAAGAAGCCCGAGGAAATGGCCAAGCAGCGCGGCGGCTTCATCGAAGGCTGCGCCAATAACGGCATCGATGCCGATCTGGCGGGTAACATCTTCGACCTGGTGGAAAAGTTCGCCGGTTACGGCTTCAACAAGTCCCACTCCGCCGCCTATGGCCTGGTGTCCTACCAGACCGCCTGGCTCAAGGCGCATTACCCAGCGCCCTTCATGGCCGCGGTGCTGTCGGCGGACATGCACAACACCGACAAGGTGGTCATCCTCATCGAGGAATGCCGCAGCATGAAGCTGCGCATCGATCCGCCGGATGTGAACGCCTCGGAGTTCAAGTTCACCGTCAGCCAGGATGCGAAACAGACCGAGCGAATCCTCTACGGTCTCGGTGCGGTCAAGGGCGTGGGCGAGGGCCCGGTAGAGGCCATCGTCGAGGCCCGTCAGGATGGTCCCTTCAAGGACCTGTTCGATTTCTGCTCGCGCGTCGACCTCAAGCGCATCAACAAACGCACCATGGAAGCGCTGATTCGCAGCGGTGCGCTGGATCGCCTCGGCCCGCACTTCCATGACGAGATCAAGGCCTACCAGGCCAACATCGACCGCAACCGTGCCGTGCTACTGGCAGCGATGGAAGAGGCGGTACAGGCCGCCGAGCAGACCGCACGCAGCCACGACAGCGGCCATATGGACCTGTTCGGTGGGGTGTTCGCCAGCCCCGAGGCCGACGTCTATGCCAACCATCGCAAGGCGCGCGAGCTGTCCCTCAAGGAGCGCCTCAAGGGCGAGAAGGACACCCTGGGTCTGTACCTGACCGGCCACCCGATCGACGAATACGAAAGCGAAGTGCGGCGGTTCGCCCGCCAGCGCATCGTCGACCTCAAGCCTGCCCGCGACACCCAGACCATCGCCGGCCTGATCGTCAACCTACGGGTGATGAAGAACAAGAAGGGCGACAAGATGGGCTTCATCACCCTGGACGATCGCTCCGGGCGTATCGAAGCCTCGCTGTTCGCCGACGCCTTTGCCAGCAATCAGGCCTTACTGCAGAGCGACGCCCTGGTGGTGGTGGAGGGGGAGGTCAGTAACGACGATTTCTCCGGTGGCATGCGTCTGCGCGCCAAACGGGTGATGAGCCTGGAAGAAGCGCGCACCGGCCTGGCCGAAAGCCTGCGGGTCAAGGTGCAGGCTACGGCGCTCAAGGGCGACCGGCTGCGCTGGCTGGGCGAGTTGTGCCAGCGTCATCGCGGCGCCTGCCCGATCACCCTGGATTACACTGGTGCCGATGCCAAGGCCCTGCTGCAGTTTGGCGAGGACTGGCGAATCGACCCGGCCGACAGCTTGATTCAAGCTTTGCGTGACCAGTTCGGGCGAGAAAACGTCTTCCTGCAATACCGCTAGAATAGCGGCGCTGAAAGTCCGGGCTCAGGCCCTGTCTTTCGGCCCTGACACCGCATGCTTGCCTCCGCTGCGAACAGATCCGCGTGATCTGGCTGCCGAGCGAATGCCTGGCGCATTTGCCGGCATTTTCGCCGGAAGTGCACAGCAGGTGTCGACCTGAAGGCGCCTGTTCCTATAAGGTAGGCGCCAATTGGATACACGCTCCCCGGCCTTTTTGGCCGTCGACGCATGACGGATGCCTATGAACCCGAATTATCTCGATTTCGAACAGCCGATTGCCGACCTGCAAGCCAAGATCGAAGAGCTTCGTCTGGTTGGTAACGACAACTCTCTGAACATCGGCGACGAAATCGCCCGCCTGCAGGACAAGAGCAGCACGCTCACCGAGAGCATCTTCAGCAATCTGACCAGCTGGCAGATCGCTCGCCTCGCGCGTCATCCGCAGCGTCCGTATACCCTGGATTACCTGCAGCACATCTTCACCGAGTTCGACGAGCTGCATGGCGACCGCCACTTCTCCGATGATGCTGCCATTGTCGGTGGTGTTGCTCGTCTGAATGGCCAGCCGGCGATGGTCATCGGCCATCAGAAGGGCCGTGAAGTGCGCGAGAAGGTGCGCCGCAACTTCGGCATGCCGCGTCCGGAAGGCTACCGCAAGGCCTGCCGCCTGATGGAAATGGCCGAGCGTTTCAAGATGCCGATCCTGACCTTCATCGACACGCCGGGCGCCTACCCGGGTATCGATGCCGAAGAGCGCGGCCAGAGTGAGGCGATTGCCTGGAACCTGCGCGTCATGGCACGCCTGAAAACGCCGATCATCTCCACCGTGATCGGTGAGGGCGGCTCCGGCGGTGCACTGGCTATCGGCGTGTGTGATAACCTCAATATGCTCGAATACTCGACCTACTCGGTGATCTCGCCGGAAGGCTGCGCTTCGATTCTGTGGAAAACCGCCGAGAAGGCGCCGGACGCCGCCGAAGCTATGGGTATCACCGCCGAGCGCCTGAAAGGCCTGGGTATCGTCGACAAGGTGATTGCCGAGCCGCTGGGTGGCGCGCACCGTGATCCGGCCGCTGCCGCCGAATCCATCCGTCAGACGCTGGTCGCTCAGCTCGAGGACCTGCGCAAGCTCGACAACGACGCGCTGCTGGCTCGTCGCTACGAGCGCCTGATGAGCTACGGCATCGCCTGATGCCGCTTCACCCCGCAAGCAGGCCAATCGCCCCGATGGCCGTCATGCTTGCGGGGTCGCTTCACTGACCTCTCCATGTCTCTCGAATCCGCCGTGCTTGCACGCCTTGCGGCGTGGCGTCATGCACCGTGCTGGCGGGTAGCCTTTTCCGGTGGCCTCGATTCCACCGTTCTGCTGCATCTTCTCGTCACGGCAGCGCAGCGCCATGAGCTGCCGCCCATTCGTGCCGTTCACATCCATCATGGGTTGCAGGCGGTGGCCGAGCAATGGCCTGCTCACTGTCAGCGCATTTGCGATGAGCTGGGTGTTCCTCTGGATATCGTGCCTGTGCAGGTGGCGCCTGGAGCCAGCCTGGAGAGCGCGGCGCGTGATGCTCGCTACGCAGCATTTACCGATCTGATGAAATCGGACGAAGTGCTGTTGCTGGCCCAGCATCAGGATGACCAGGCGGAAACCCTGCTTTATCGGCTGCTGCGTGGCGCAGGGGTGCGAGGGTTGGCGGCCATGGCCCAGAGCCGTCCGCTGGGTCAGGGGCAAGTCGTCAGGTCGATGCTGGAGGTGCCTCGCAAGACGCTGGAAGCCTACGCCGCTCGTCATGGGCTGCAGTGGGTGGAAGACCCCTCTAATGGCGACAGCAGTTTCGCCCGCAACTTTCTGCGTCGAGACATCCTGCCGCAGCTGGCCGCTCATTGGCCCGGTGCGCCGGCGGTGCTGGCCCGTGCCGCCGCGCATCAGGCCGAGGCTCACGGGTTGCTGCAGGAACTGGCGGAAATCGATCTTGAGCATTGTCGCAGTCAGACGGATATTTCTTGGCTGAGTATTCCCTGCTTGGATCTGTCGGCGCTTCGACAGCTCTCCGAGGCGCGGCAGCGCAACCTGCTCAGGCACTGGCTGAACAATGAAACACGTATGCCGGACAGCCGGCATTGGCAGGGCTGGACGGATCTGCGTGATGCCGCCGCCGATGCATCGCCGGTGTGGCGGCTGGAAAGCGGCGAGCTGCGCCGTCATGGCGATCAGCTGCTGTGGCTGGATGCCGGCTGGCGCGCGCCGTGGTTGGCTGGGGAGCAACTATGGCCAGATGTTCGGCAGCTGCTCGAGCTGCCTGGCAACGGTGTCGTAGCCTTTGCCGGACCGATTCCCGATGGGCGGTTGAGCATCGCTTATCGGCAGGGCGGGGAAGTGCTCGACGTTCCGGGGCGTGGCCGGCGTGATCTGAAAAGGTTGCTCCAGGAGGCTGGCGTGCCCGAGTTCATCCGCCCCCGGCTGCCGCTCTTGAAACGTGATGGCCAGGTCGTTGCGGTGGCCAATCTGCGGCTCGATCCGTCTGCCGCGGAGCTGCACTGGCAATTCTCTTCGGTGGTGCGGCCGGTCGTCGCGAAGTGATGTCGATCAGGGTTGGTGCTCAGAGCTAACCCGCTGATTCGCTGAAAGTTATCCGCGGCCAATGGATTGCACTACTAGCCGTTTTCCAGCCGTACCAGCTTGCCGTTCTTCCCCCTTCAGGACCTTTCCGGTAGACTACGCTCCCGTCTCTATTCAGGTATTCGCTGCTTCTTCCGGAAGCGGTGGATGTTTGCTATTTGCCGGCATGGTTCGCCATGTTTGCTAATGTGAACCAAGGCCTTCTCTGCTCCCCGGCGGCACGACCGCCACTGCTGACTTCTTAGGGTTTTTCATGACGCGCTTCATTTTCGTCACGGGTGGTGTTGTTTCTTCATTGGGGAAAGGCATCGCCTCGGCATCCTTGGCGGCAATCCTGGAGGCGCGGGGCCTGAAGGTCACGATGCTCAAACTGGATCCGTACATCAACGTCGATCCGGGCACCATGAGCCCGTTCCAGCATGGTGAGGTGTTCGTCACCCACGATGGCGCCGAGACCGACCTCGATCTGGGGCACTACGAGCGTTTCATCCGCACCACCATGACCAAGAGCAACAACTTCACCACCGGCCGTGTGTACGAAGACGTACTGCGCAAGGAGCGCCGTGGTGATTATCTGGGTGCCACCATCCAGGTCATCCCGCACATCACCGACGAGATCAAGCGCCGCATCATCAAGGGTGCCGGTGACGCTGATGTCGCCATGGTCGAGATCGGCGGTACGGTCGGCGACATCGAGTCCCAGCCGTTCCTCGAAGCCATCCGCCAGCTGCGCGTGGAAGTAGGCGCCAAGCGCGCCATGCTGATGCACCTAACCCTGGTGCCCTACATCGCCACCGCTGGCGAGACCAAGACCAAGCCGACTCAGCATTCGGTCAAGGAGCTTCGCTCCATCGGCCTGCAGCCCGACGTACTGGTATGCCGCTCCGATCACCCGATCGATGTGTCGTCGCGCCGCAAGATCGCCCTGTTCACCAACGTCGAAGAGCGTGCGGTGATAAGCCTGGAAGACGTCGACACCATCTACAAGATCCCGGCTGTACTGCATGCCCAGGGCCTGGATGACTTCGTCGTCGAGCGTTTCGGCCTCGATTGCCGGGGCGCCGACCTCTCCGAGTGGGACCGCGTGGTGGATGCCAAGCTGAACCCGGAGAAGGAGGTCACCATCGCCATGGTCGGCAAGTACATGGAGCTGCTGGACGCCTACAAGTCGCTGATCGAAGCGATGAGCCATGCTGGCATTCAGAACCGCACCAAGGTCAACCTTCGTTACATCGACTCCGAAGACATCGAGAACCAGGGCACCGACCTGCTGCAGGGCGTCGATGCCATTCTAGTGCCGGGCGGTTTCGGCCTGCGCGGTGTGGAAGGCAAGATCACCACGGTCAAATATGCCCGTGAGAACAAGATTCCGTACCTGGGTATCTGCCTCGGCATGCAGGTGGCCGTCATCGAGTTCGCCCGTAACGTGCTGGGCTGGAGCGATGCCAACTCCACCGAGTTCGATATCGCCAGCGGTCACCCGGTGGTCGGTTTGATCACCGAATGGCAGGACGCGACCGGTGCCACCGAGCTGCGCACCGAAGCTTCCGACCTGGGCGGCACCATGCGTCTGGGCGCTCAGGACTGCCAGCTGTTGCCGAACTCGCAGGTGCATGCCTGCTACGGCAAGGACGTGATCGTCGAGCGTCACCGCCACCGTTACGAAGTGAACAACAACCTGCTGCCACAGCTCATCGAGGCGGGCCTCAAGGTGACCGGCCGCTCCGGCGACGGCGCCCTGGTCGAAGTGGTGGAGAGCGCCGACCATCCGTGGTTCGTGGCCTGCCAGTTCCACCCGGAATTCACTTCCACGCCCCGTGACGGTCATCCGCTGTTCAGCGGTTTCGTCAACGCGGCGCTCGCCCATCAAGCGAAGAAGGCCTGATCCATGGCACAGAAGACCGTTCGTGTCGGCAAGATCGACGTCGCCAACGACAAGCCTTTCGTGCTGTTCGGCGGCATCAACGTGCTGGAGTCCCGTGACCTGGCCATGCGTGCCTGCGAAGAGTACGTGCGGGTGACCGACAAACTCGGCATCCCTTACGTGTTCAAGGCCAGTTTCGACAAGGCCAACCGCTCCTCGGTGACTTCCTTCCGCGGCCCTGGCCTGGAAGAAGGCATGAAGATCTTCGAGGAAGTGAAGACGACCTTCGGTGTGCCGGTGATCACCGACGTTCACGAACCCGACCAGGCGCAACCGGTGGCCGATGTCTGCGACATCATCCAGCTACCGGCCTTCCTGTCCCGGCAAACCGACCTGGTTGTCGCGATGGCCAAGACCGGCGCGGTAATCAACATCAAGAAGGCGCAGTTTCTCGCTCCCCAGGAGATGAAACATATTCTCGCCAAATGTGTCGAAGCCGGGAACGATCAGTTGATCCTCTGCGAGCGCGGCTCGTCCTTCGGGTACAACAACCTGGTGGTCGACATGCTCGGCTTCGGCATCATGAAGGCCTTCGAATACCCGGTGTTCTTCGATGTCACCCACGCCCTGCAGATGCCGGGCGGTCGTGCGGATTCCGCCGGTGGGCGTCGCGCCCAGGTCACCGAGTTGGCCAAGGCCGGCATGAGTCAGGGCCTGGCAGGTCTGTTCCTCGAGGCCCATCCGGATCCGGAAAACGCCAAGTGTGACGGCCCGTGCGCGTTGCGTCTGGACAAGCTGGAACCGTTCCTGGCGCAGCTCAAGCAGCTGGATGATCTGATCAAGAGTCAGGATCCGATCGAAACCGCCTGACGGCGTTTCCCGGTCTCGTCTGTTTCACCGCCCGGCCTGTTGGCCGGGTTTGTATGTCCGGCTGGCTGCCATCGCATGCGGCCGGTCGCGATCAGCGAATGCAGCAGTGCGTTTTCGACAACTTCTGGAGAGCTTACAAGAATGGCAAAGATCGTCGACATCAAGGGTCGTGAGGTTCTCGACTCCCGTGGCAACCCCACCGTGGAAGCGGACGTAATCCTCGACAACGGCATCGTTGGCAGCGCCTGTGCGCCGTCCGGTGCCTCCACCGGTTCGCGCGAAGCGCTGGAACTGCGTGATGGCGACAAGAGCCGCTACCTGGGCAAGGGCGTGCTGAAAGCCGTGGCCAACATCAATGGCCCGATCCGTGATGCGCTGCTGGGTAAGGATCCGGTTGACCAGAAAGCCCTCGACAAGACCATGATCGAGCTCGACGGCACCGACAACAAGGCCAAGCTGGGCGCCAACGCCATCCTCGCCGTATCCCTGGCCGCTGCCAAGGCTGCTGCCCAGGATCAGGATCTGCCTCTGTACGCGCACATCGCCAACCTCAACGGCACCCCGGGCCAGTACTCCATGCCGGTGCCGATGATGAACATCATCAACGGCGGCGAGCACGCTGACAACAACGTCGACATCCAGGAGTTCATGGTGCAGCCGGTAGGCGCCAAGACCTTCTCCGACGGTCTGCGCATGGGCACCGAAATCTTCCATCACCTCAAGGCCGTGCTGAAGGCCCGTGGCCTGAACACCGCAGTAGGTGATGAGGGCGGTTTCGCACCGAACCTGACGTCCAACGAAGACGCGCTGTCCGCCATTGCCGAAGCCGTGGCCAACGCCGGCTACAAGCTGGGCACCGACGTGACCCTGGCGCTGGACTGCGCCGCTTCCGAGTTCTTTGAAGACGGCAAGTACAACCTGTCCGGCGAAGGCAAGTCGTTCGACGCCGAAGGTTTCGCCGAGTACCTCAAGGGCCTGACCGAGCGCTTCCCGATCATCTCCATCGAAGACGGTCTGGACGAGTCCGACTGGGCGGGCTGGAAAATCCTCACCGACAAGATCGGCGCCAAGGTCCAGCTGGTCGGCGACGACCTGTTCGTGACCAACACCAAGATCCTCAAGGAAGGCATCGACAAGGGCATCGGTAACTCGATCCTGATCAAGTTCAACCAGATCGGCTCGCTGACCGAAACCCTGGAAGCTATCCAGATGGCCAAGGCGGCCGGTTACACCGCGGTGATCTCGCATCGCTCGGGCGAAACCGAAGACAGCACCATCGCCGATCTGGCTGTTGGCACCGCCGCTGGTCAGATCAAGACCGGTTCGCTGTGCCGTTCCGACCGCGTCTCAAAGTACAACCAGCTGCTGCGTATCGAAGAGCAACTGGGCGCCAAGGCGCTGTACCGCGGTCGCAGCGAGTTCCGCGGCTGAGTAAGGTTCGCGCGGCAGGGGCGTATTGCCTGCCGCGCGGGCTTCCCTGGAGTACCGCCCGGCTCACTGGCGGCCTTGCCGGATAGCAATGACGCAGGGAGAATCCACGGATGTCCGCCGCAGCGACCCTTTCCTACCCGAGTGCCTCACCTGCCATGCGTAGTCCCTACTGGCTCTTTCCCGTTCTGATCCTCGTGCTTGCAGGCCTGCAGTATCGCCTGTGGGTGGGCGAGGGCAGTCTGGCGCAAGTGAGTGAGCTGCAGCAGCAGATCGCCGATCAGCAGGGCGAGAACGAGCGCCTGCTCGAACGCAACCGCATCCTCGAAGCCGAGGTGATGGAGCTGAAAAAAGGTATGGAAACCGTCGAAGAACGTGCCCGCCACGAGCTGGGTATGGTCAAGGACGGCGAAACCCTCTATCAGTTGGCTGAATGAACACACCTGATCTGCCGCCATTCTGGGCGGTGATTCCGGCCGCCGGTATCGGCAGCCGCATGCGTGCCGACAGGCCCAAGCAGTATCTGCAACTGGCCGGCAAGAGCATTCTCGAACACACCCTCCACTGTTTTCTCGATCACCCCGGCCTGCGTGGCATGGTGGTCAGCCTAGCCGAGGACGACCCGTTCTGGCCATCACTCGCGTGCGCCCGCGATGGGCGAATCCATACTGCTGCCGGCGGCGCCGAACGCGCCGACTCGGTACTCAACGCGTTGTTGCGTCTGACCGAGCTGGGCGCCGGTGAGCAGGACTGGGTGCTGGTGCACGATGCGGCGCGGCCGAATCTGGCGCAGTTCGATCTCGATCTTCTTTTGGCCGAGTTGGCTGACGACGCCGTCGGCGGGCTGCTCGCCGTACCCGCCCGCGATACCCTCAAGCGCGTGGGCAGCGATGGCCGGGTGCGCGAAACTATTGATCGTTCGGTGATCTGGCAGGCCTACACGCCGCAGATGTTCCGCCTCGGCGCCCTGCATCAGGCGCTGGCCGAAGCGCTGGTGTCGGATGTTGCCGTGACCGACGAGGCATCGGCCATGGAGTGGGCCGGGCACGCGCCGCGGCTGATCGAAGGCCGGGCGGACAACCTCAAGGTCACCCGCCCGGAAGATTTGCATTATCTGGAGCGCCTCTGGCGAGGCCGCCAATGAGCCAATGTCTTTGCCTCAGTGAATCCACTTCTTGGCGTTCTTGCCGATGTTGCGCTCCAGCACCGAGGTGAGCTTGTTCATGGCGCCGTCGATGGCCTGCTGCAATTCGCAGGCATCATAGGATACCGACATCGGGTCGCGCCCCTTCATCCGTGCTTCGACCTTGCAGCGTTTGTCCTGGGGGCCGCTCTTGAGGGCGTTCTCGTCCGAGAGGTGGATTTCCACCCGGGTGAGGTGCTCCTCGTAGCGCTGGAGTTTGTCGCGCACTCGGCTGCGAATGTCCGTCTTGAATGCCATGGAGGTGTCGACGTGTTTTCCGCTGTTGACCATGACTTGCATAACCCTGTCCTCATGCTGGTGGTTTGCAATGCCCCGAGCAGGGGCTTCATGGATTCCGACGGAGTGTGGCCAGCAGCGTTCGCCGGCGCTTGTGACATTCTGTGAGTGCTGGGGCTTATAGGCGCTGGATTCAGGCGTATTCAGGGCGCTGGGCGAGACCGTAACGTAATGCGTCGATCAACTGCCTGACCTTGGGCGACAGGTGTCGCTGCTGGGGATACAGCGCCCAGACTGCCGTGTTGGGCGGCTGGTGATTATCGAGCAGCGACACCAGGGCGCCGCTGCGCAAATGCTCGAGCACGTAGTAATCCGGCAGCTGGCACAAACCGAGCCCGGCCAGGGCTGCATCCAGCACGGCCTGGCCGCTGTTGCAGCGCCAGTTGCCATTGACCCGCTGCGAGGCTTCGCGACCTTCGAGTTGAAAGGTCCAGACGTCGCTGCTGCCGATCAAGCAGTTGTGCCGGGCCAGTTCCGACAGGCTGTGGGGGCGTCCGTAACGCTGCAGGTAGTCCGGCGATGCGCACAGGTACATGCGTCGAGGTGCCAGTCGCGTGGCCAGCATGCGAGAGTCCTGCAGGCGGCCGAGGCGAATGGCGATATCGAAGCCGTCCTGCACCAGATCCAGGGTGCGGTTGCTCAGCGCGATTTCCACGGAAAGCCTGGGGTGGCGCGCCATGAATCTGGTCACCAGCGGTACGATAAAGCGCTCGCCGTAGGCCACCGCGCAGGTCATGCGCAGCAGGCCCTTGGGCTCGCTACCCAGGTCGCCGACGGCATTCAGCGCTTCCTCGCGCGCGTCCTGCAGGCGCTGGCAGTGCTGCAGGAAGGTCTGCCCGGCCTCGGTCAGCGCCACCTTGCGCGTGGTGCGATAGAACAGTCTGGCGTGCAGGCGTTCCTCGAGGCGGGCGATCTGCCGGCTCACCTGTGACGACGAAAGCCCCAGGCGTTCTGCCGCTGCGGTGAACTGGCCGCATTCGGCGACGGCGACGAACTCGTCCAGGCCTTCCCAGCGGTTCAAAGCGCATGCTCCATGGTTTCGATTATCCCGGTACGGCAATAATG
>Ga0268257_1002899_pt1 | contig 11465 bp, 12 predicted proteins | sample AgamicAtPrz_FD_200249 | JGI IMG/M metagenome (GOLD analysis project Ga0268257, IMG submission 200249) | Agave microbial communities from Guanajuato, Mexico - At.P.rz (v2) (version 3) | ecosystem: Host-associated > Plants > Phyllosphere > Phylloplane/Leaf | place: Guanajuato, Mexico | collected...
TCCGCACGACTTCAGGCGGCGGCCGTGTTATCCGCGAGCCGGCTGCTGGATGTGTTCCCACACGCCGCTTTGCCCCGACACGAGGATCGCGTCGGCGATGCGCTCGATCTGGACGCCGTCCTCGAAGTTCGGCGCGGCAGGCTGGTTCCCGGCGATGGCCTGCAGGAAGTTGTACCACTCGATCGACTTGATATCGATGTAGCCCTGGCCCATCCCGGCAACCGGCCACAGCTTGTCGCCGAACGGTTGATGCGGGCCCGAGTAGATCGTGCGGAAGCCGAACGCGTCCGACGGATCGTCCGCGAACGCCACACGCAGTTCGTTCAGGCGCTGATAGTCGAACGCAATCGAGCCACGGGTACCGTGGATTTCGAAGCCGAGCTGGTTGTGGTGGCCCCACGCATTGCGCGTCACTTCGATCGTTCCGCACACGCCATTGCTGAACTTGATCATCGTCATGGCCATGTCGTCGACGTCGACCTTGCCCTTCTCCGACGATGCCTGACCTGCCGGGCCGAAGAAACGGCCCGCCGGCAGCGGCCGCTCGGCGATGAAGGTCTTGACGATCGAGTTCACCGATTCGAACTCGCCGACGAGCAGGCGCGCCGCATCGATGACGTGCGTGCCGATATCGCCAAGCGTGCCCGAGCCGGCCTTCTCCTTGTTGAAGCGCCACGACAGCGGCGTGCTGGGATCCGCGCCCCAGTCCTGCAGGTAGTAGCCGCGGAACGTCAGGATCTCGCCAATACGCCCTTCGTCGATCAACCGCTTGGCCATCTGCAGCGCCGGCGTGTGGCGATAGTTGTACGAAATCATCGTGACCACGCCCGTTTCCTTCGCGGCCGCATGCATGGCTTCCGCATCGGCTACCGTCATGGCCATCGGCTTCTCGCACATCACGTGCTTGCCCGCCTTCGCGGCGGCGATCGCGATCGCCGCGTGCGTGTCGTTCGGCGTGCAGATGTCGACGATGTCGATATCCGGGCGCGACACCACTTCGCGCCAGTCCGTCGCGTGCTCGGCGAACCCATATTGCGCAGCTGCATTGCGTGCGAGTTCGTCGTCGATGTCGACCACGACCTTGCGTTCGATTTCCACCGGCGAGCCGAACAGGATCGGCACCACGGCAGTAGCGATGGAGTGGGCCTTGCCCATGAAGCCAGTGCCCACCAGAGCGACATTCAGTTTTTTCACGGTTTTCCTCCAATAAGGCTGTCGTACTCGTGACGCACTCAGCCGATTCCTTGACTCTTCCGACATCAATTTGATTGTTCGCCAGTCACTCAGGATCCCGAATCACATGACGTACACCTTCTACATCTCGACAACTCAAATTCGATTCAATGTCCCCTTCGCTCCTTACTCGATAACCGCGATCTTTTCGCCCGCCGTGACCGGACGTCCGGCTTCCCCATGGATGCGGATTCGACCACCTTTCGGTGCGACGACACGCATTTCCATCTTCATCGCTTCCATGATGGCGACGGCATCGCCCTCGGCCACCGTCGCACCCTCCCCCACCAGCCACTTCTGCAGCGTTCCAGGAACCGGCGCCGTCACGATGTCGGCGCCCGCTTCCGCCTTCGCCGAATCGTCGAATGCTCGCGGGACGCCGACATTCGCAAACAGCGACGCAGGCAGACCGATCGTGTGACGCTTTCCATCGATCTCGATGAAGCTTTTCAGCAGCCCGCCCTCAGCCGGCGTGACGCGTCCGGAAGGTTCGACCCCGCCAAACTCCGTTTCGATCCAGTTGGTATGAACCTTGAATCCATCTTCGCCGCTGAAGCTCTTTTCCTCGAGTACCGCCCGATGGAATGGCAGCACCGAACCCACTCCCTCGATATCGAATTCGGCAAGCGCACGACGGGCGCGAGCGAGCGCTTGTTGGCGCGTATCGCCGGTAATGATCAGCTTGGCCATCAGCGAGTCGTACAGTCCCGGAATCTGCGAGCCGGATTCGACACCGGAGTCGAGCCGCACACCGGGACCTGCGGGCGGACGAAAGCGCGTGATCGCGCCAGGTGTCGGCAAGAAACCACGACCCGGATCTTCCGCATTAATACGGAATTCGATCGCATGACCGCGGGGCTCCGGCGTCGCCGTAATCGACACAGGAAGGCCATCCGCGATGCGCAGTTGTTCGATCACGATGTCGACACCGGTGGTTTCCTCCGTCACCGGATGCTCGACCTGCAACCGCGTGTTCACCTCGAGAAACGAGATGACCCCGTCTTGAGAAAGCAGAAACTCGACCGTGCCCGCCCCCGTATAGCCGGCCTCGGCACATATCCTTCGCGCCGCGTCATGAATGCGCGCGCGCTGCTCGACGGTGATGAAAGGCGCGGGAGCCTCTTCCACGAGCTTCTGGTTTCGGCGCTGCAGCGAACAGTCGCGCGTGCCGAGCACGACGGTGTTGCCGTGATGGTCGGCCATGATCTGCGCCTCGATATGGCGCGGACGGTCGAGAAACTGTTCGGCGTAGCAGTCGCCCCGGCCGAACGCCTCCGTCGCCTCGCGGACGGCCGAATCGAACATCTCCGCGACGTCTTCGATGCGTCGGACGATCTTCATGCCGCGGCCGCCGCCCCCGAACGCCGCCTTGATCGCCAGCGGCAGGCCAACTTCCCGCGCAAAGGCGACCGCGTCGGACGCACTGTTCAACGGCCCGTCGGATCCCCTGACCAGCGGCGCGCCGACCTTCGATGCGATACGCCGGGCCTGCACCTTGTCGCCGAGCGCGGTGATGACCGCCGGCGACGGGCCGACCCAGATCAGTCCGGCATCGATTACCGCTTGGGCGAACTCCGCGCGTTCGGACAGGAAGCCGTAGCCCGGGTGGACCGCATCGGCACCGGCGCGACGGGCGATCGCCAGAATCTTCGAGATGTCGAGATAGGTCTCCGCCGGGCGGCCCGCACCCAGCCCGTATGCTTCGTCGGCCAATTCGGCATGCAGCGAACCGGCATCCGCGTCCGAGTAGATTGCGACCGATGTCACGTTGTAGTCGCGCGCGGCGCGAATGACGCGAATGGCGATTTCGCCGCGATTGGCGATGAGCAGCTTCTTCATCGAACGAGTTCCTTCACTTGCGGATCGAATGCGGATATCGGGTTGAAGCGGATACGGGCGCCGATCGGAATCTGCCCGAGCATGCCGAGATGATGGGCCGCGACGACGGCAATCACCGGGTACCCGCCGGTGACGGGGTGATCGGTCAGGAACACCACCGGCTGGCCGCTGTGCGGCACCTGAATCGATCCGAACAACGTGCCTTCCGACGGTAGCTCCGCGTCGTCGCGCCGCGCCAGCGCCAGGTCGCCCGACAGTCGCATGCCGACCCGGCTCGACTCGGGTGTGACGCGCCATTCCTGCGAGAAAAAACGTGCGACGCTATCGTCGGTAAACCAGTCGGTGCGAGGCCCCGGGACGACGTCGACATCGATGACGTCGCCAGCACGCGGGAGCATCCGTCCGACCAGAGGTTCCGGCTCGACGAACGTCGCCGCCTCGTTGGCCGGAACCAAAACATCGCCGCGGGCGATCGGCAACGGGCCGATCCTCGAAAGCGTATCGGTCGACGCGGACCCCAACGTGCGCTCCACGACAAACCCGCCACGCAGTGCGACGTAGCTCCGCATGCCGCGGCCGGGAATGTCGAGCGAGACTTCCTCGCCCGCATCGACGGCAAACGGACGCGAATGGGGGACAACCGTCACGCGGCCATTTGCGTCGCGAATCGAAATCGGACACGGCGCCCCCGTTACAGCCAGGGTCACCGGACGATCAGGCACCAGCGAAAGACCGCCGAACGTCACTTCGAGCACGGTGCTACGCTCGGGATTGCCAACACAGGCGTTCGCGAGTCGTAGCGCGGCGCGGTCGACGGCACCACACACGGAGACACCCTGGTCAGCCTGACGGGGTCGGCCGAGATCTTGATACAGCACTGGGCGATCCGCACGCGTCACCGCGATGCCGCTGCCCGAAACCCGGCGCACCCGCGTCGGCTCCAGTCGTGCCGATACCGGAACGACCGCACCTTTACTCGCATCGCGGAAGCGGACCCGATCACCGGGCGCGAGCAATGCCGCACGCGGGCGCGTCGCGTCCCACATGGGCACTTGCGTCGTGCCGAGAAGCTGCCAGCCTCCAGGGCTGTCGGACGGATAAATCCCGCTGAATTTCCCCGCGATCGCGACCGAACCCGCCGGGATACGCACACGGGGGGTTCTACGTCTGGGGACATCGAATCCCGGATCGTCGGTGGTCATATACGCAAACCCCGGTGCGAATCCGGTGAACGCGACCGAGTGGACTGCATCCAGATGTCGCTGGACAAGCTCCGCCACGGACCATCCCAACAGTTCGGCGACCTCGCCCAGATCTTCTCCGCCGTAGGAAACCGGGATATCGAACATGCTCCCGCCGCGCTCCCGGCGAACGGACACGTCCAGCCGCCCGAGCCGCTCGATCAGCGCCGCGCGATCGACGACAGCCGGATCGAGGCGAACCAGTACGGTACGCGCGCCCGGGACGACCTCGTCGACACCGTCCACTTCGCTTGCGAGAAGCCTGTCGAGGAGCGCCAGCGTCGTCTCGAGACTTCCAAGCTCGACCAGGACGCCGGTAGAACCAGCCGAAAGGATGCGCATCTGCTCAGGCACGGTTCCCTCCCCCGCACGCACTGGCAAATGGCCGAAGCGCAACGCCGCGCGCGGTGAGTTGCGTCTGCAGCACACGAGCGGTCGCAACGGCCGACGGGTTGTCTCCGTGAATGCAGATCGACTGCGCATCAACCGTAATGTCCGTTCCGTCGATTGCAGTCAAGACACCCTCTTGCACGAACCGCAACATGCGACGCGCAACGGCAGTCGGATCGTGAATGACCGCACCTTCCAAGCGGCGACTCACAAGACTTCCATCCCCGTTGTACGCACGGTCCGCAAACGCCTCGCTGACTACGGTGATGCCTGCTTCGCGCGCCTGATCCGCAATCGGCGCACCGGCCAGCGTCATCAACACGAGCGTGGAATCGATCGCGAGAATCGCGTCGATGACGGCCGCCGCCTGGTAGGTGTCGCGCGCGATCGTGTTGTACAGCGCGCCGTGTGGCTTCACGTAGCGAATTGACGTGCCCGCCGCCTTCGCGAGCCCTTGAAGCGCGCCGATCTGGTAGATCACGTCGCCCATCAACTCTTCGCGTGACGGCTGCATGTTGCGACGCCCGAAGCCCACCAGGTCGCGATAGCCGACGTGTGCACCGACGGCAACACCACGCCGCGCCGCTTCACGCAGCACGGTATAGATGCCCACCGGATCGCCGGCGTGAAAACCGCAGGCAACATTTGCGCTCGTCACGATGTCGAGCATCGCCGCATCGTCGCCCATGCTCCACGCGCCGAAGCTCTCACCGAGATCGCAGTTCAAATCAATGCTTAACATGACGCTGCCTACAGGATTCCTTCAGTGCGCGAACACGCGATGCTGCTCGGGTGTTCGCGCGGGATTCACGCGATTTTCCGGAACTTGCTGAGCGAGACGGATTCGATCCATTGTCCCGCCCGTGCGCCGAACGCCTTCGCGAACTCGGTATTCGAATGGGTTTCGAGGGCGGCTTCGTCTTCCCAGACTTCATAGAAAACGAACTGCCCCGGCGTCTCGGTCGATTCGTGGAGATCGTATTGAATGAACCCCGGCTCCGTCTTCGCATACGGCACCAGCTCCTTCAATGCTTCGCGCAGCACGTCTTCGTTACCGGCTCGAGCCACGACGGTTGCGACCACGACCAGACCATCCTTCTTCATCTCACTCTCCTGTTTGCGGTTGTTGATTTGCTGCTGGCACTTCCCTGTCAGAACTCAGCCGAGTTCAATGTCCACTTTCGACTTGATCGAATTGGCGATGAAGCACCCCTTGTGGGCGCGGTGATGCAGTCGCTCCAGTTGCGCAAGGTTCGGCTGCTTTTCGGACCGGAACGTCACGCGCGGTCGAAGCACGATCTCGGATACCCAGTGAAATCCGTCAGCACTTTTCTCGACTTTCCCCACTGCGTTGTCGGAGTACGATTCGACCGCGTACCCGCTTCCCTCGCAGAGCGCAAGGAAGTACAGCATGTGGCAGCTCGCGAGCGCGTTGACGAGCAACTGCTCCGGGTCGGCCAGGCTTTCGTTCCCGAGATAATCGGGAGCCGCAGAGACAGGGATCGTCACCGTCGGGCTGATGATCGCGCGGTGGTCCCGGCTATAGGTCCCTTCTCGCTCGTGGTGCTTATCGACAGTCCATTCCAGTCGGACTCCATGCTCGGACATCGGCTTCTCCCGGCGAGCTTCCTCGCCAATCAGTCATTTCCATTGCGGACAAGCTTCGACGGCCTTGCCGCTTCATTCCGTCACAATATATTTGTTCGTACTCTTTATCGATTTGACGGTACCGGATTTCGCAATCGAAACCCATTCGCTCCAGCACGTATGTGCATCATCGGCACGAATGCGCAACGCACGGGAGCCGTCGCGGAATATCAGCCATTCGATCTCGCGAGGAACCTCGGAACCGGCGTCCTGCACGGCCAGACGCTCGATCCGGTGAGAAAAATCGAGCAACCCTTCGCGCAACACGTCAAGGTGTTGCATGCCACATTCGTCCGACGCCTGCGACGTTCCGCGATTGAGCAGCTTCGCGGCGATTTCTGCATCGAACATTGCAACGACTCCTGGCTCATACGGCCGCGGTGTGCGCCGGCAAATCGGTGACGAGCATGTATCCCGGTTCATGCGTGATCGCAAAATCCGGCTTCGCCGCCTGAAGAGCCATCTGCGGCGTGACCCCACAAGCCCAGAAACCGAGGATGTCACCGTCCTCGATCACCGGCGGATCGCCGAACTCCGGCCGGGTTACGTCGCGAATCCCGATGACCGCCGGGTCACCGATATGAACCGGTGCACCGTGCGCGAGCGGAAACCGTTCCGACAGCACGATTGCCTGGATTGCATCTGCGGGCTTGAACGCGCGCATCGACACGACCATCGGGCCATGAAACGGCCCCGCGGCCGCCGTCTGGATGTTCGTCACGTACATCGGTACGTTCCGGTTCGCACTGATGTGGCGAATGTCGATCCCCGCCTGCAGAATCGCGCTCTCGAACGAGAACGAGCAACCGAGCGCAAACGTCACGAGATCGTCACGCCACAGATCGACCAGATCGTCGACCGTATCGGTGTGAACCCCGTTCCGGTACACGCGGTAGCGGGGCACGTCGGTCCGAATGTCGATCACGCCCAGTCCGTCCAGCCCCGGGTTGCCGGGCTGCCCGACTCCCACCAGCGGACAGCTCTTGGGGTTGATTCGGCAAAACTCGCGAAAATCATCTGAGTACATCTTCGGCAGAATTGCCAGATTTGCCTGCATGAAGCCATCGGCGTATCCCGTCGTCGGCGCACGCAGCTTGCCGTCGCGAATCAGCAGCCGAACCTGGTCGGCCGACATCGTCCGCGTACCTGCAGTCGATTCCATTGAAAGTACCCTTGCAGGAAGATGTTCAGTTCTCGCCGAGCGCAGCAACCATCGCACGCGCAATCGCCACGTCCGCTTCCTCCGGACCACCCGACACGCCTACCCCACCGATGACCTCGTCGCCGTGCTTCACCGGCAGGCCGCCGCCGAACACGACCAGCGGGCGGGACGCCGCGCGCTCGAGCCCGTAGAGCTCGGCTCCGGGCTGGACGAAATTCATCCAGTAATCGGTAGGGAACCGCAGTGCTGCGGCGGTATACGCCTTGTTGTGCGCAATTTCGATCGTGCCGAACGCCGCGTCGTTCACGCGTGTGAACGCAACAAGGTGGCCGCCCGCATCCACGATCGACAACGACGAGCGCTGCGCCAGTTCGTTCGCCTTCGCGACGCCCGCTTCGATCGCCCGCCGTGCGGCTTCATTTGTGATCTGCTTGCTCATTGGTTTCTTCCCGATTCTGCACGGCAGTCAGTTGTACGCGCCGCCATCGACATTGATTGCCTGCGCGGTGACGTAAGACGACTCGTCCGATGCGAGGTAGACAAACAGCGGCGCGACCTCGTCCGGCGTCGCCTGTCGGCCAAGGGGGATAGCCGTCCGAACCGCCGACTCCTGCTTGTCGCGGCCACCCATGAAATCGATCACCGGTTGATTGAACGGCGTATCGATCCAGCCGGGACACACGGCATTGACACGCACGCCGTCCGGCGCGAGCTCGATTGCAAGCGTGGTCGTCAGACCGATGATGGCCGCCTTGGACGCCGAGTAGCATGCGAGGCCGGTGCCGCCGCGCTTGCCCGCGAGCGACGACATCATCACGATCGACGACTTCTGCGCGGCTCTCAGGTGACGGAGCGACTCGCGCGCGAAAATGAAGTTGGCCCGCACGTTGATCCCGAAGACCTTGTCCCAGCTCTCGGTGCTGAACTGCTCGATCCGCCCGGAGAGCTGGACGCCGGCATTCAGACACAACGTGTCGATGCCGCGCATCCATTCCGACGACTTCTCGATGACGGCCTTGATCTCGTCTTCGCTCGAGATGTCGGTTCGAAAAAAACGCACCTTATCGCCGAACCGGGATTCGAGCGCGCGGCCCTTGACCTCATCGATATCGACGACCGATACGGTCGCACCTTCGGCAACGAACGACTCCAGAATGGCGAGACCGATATTGGCAACGCCGCCGGTCAGAAGTACCCGCTTGCCTGTCAAACGTCCTGACATGACTGTTTCCTCAAGATCACTGCGCCGATAACCGCTTCACATCGCCGAATCGGCGTCCCGCCGCCCGGCACGAGCGGTTATCGGGCGCGACGGATGTTCTCCAGCAGCGCATCGTTCACAACAGACGCTGCCTCCATTTGCGGCATATGGCCGACGTCCGGAATCACGCGCAACTGCACCGTGGACGGCAGGTCGTTGGCCTGCGCGACCGGAATGATGGCGTCGCGCTCGCCCCAGAGCAGCATCACGGGGCAGGTGAGTCCAGCCAGCATCGCACCGATCGTCTGAACCTGGCCGTTTTCGTCGGCAATGGTGTCGGCGATCGCGGACAGCGCCTCCTGGACGCCTTCCAGCCGCTTGAACTGAAGCGTGCCCTCGACCATTTCGCTCGTGATCTTCGACGGATCGGCAAACAGCTTCTCCAGCGCGGCCTGAAGCGGACGGCGGCGCTCCGCGGCGACGAATTCGGTCACGAACGAGCGGTTGATCTCCTTGCCCAGACCGATTGGCGCGATGAGCGTCACCGATGCGACACGCGACGGGTTGGCGGCCGCGAAGGCCGCGGCGATCGCGCCGCCGAACGAGTGACCGACCAGGTGCAGTTTCCCGGACGTGATCGCGCTCGCCGCTTCCTCGACCGCCATAGTGATCTTTTTGATCACGCCACCACCGGTAATCGGCGTCGACGCGCCGTGCCCGGGAAGGTCCACCGCGATCGTCCGGAACTGCTCGGCGAGCGTGCCCTGGTTGAACAGCCAGGTCGACAGGTCACCGCCGAAGCCGTGAATGAACAACACGGTTTCGTTGCTTTCGGGGCCGAGCTCCAGCACGTTCACGCTGCCGCCGGACACGGCGACCGCCTTCGGTGCGACCACACCACCCGCCTCGCCGTCGTCCGCATTCAGGCGATGCGCGTAGCTTGCGACGAGCGCGTCGATTTCCTCCTCGGTCGCCGCTTCATCGGCGATGACGCCGATCAGCGCGCCGACCGGCGCGATTTCGCCCTCGTCGATGACGATGCGCCGCAGGATCCCGGACACGGTCGCCTCCACCACGTTGTTGACCTTCGTGGACTCGACCTCGAGGAGTTCCTGGCCGCGTTCGACCTTGTCTCCCTCCTTCGCGTGCCATTCGAGCACGGTGCCTTCGGTCATCGTCATCCCCCACTTGGGGATGGTGACGGCTTCAATGAACGACATGATTGATTACCCCTTCAGAATCGACTTGACGGCATTCACGACGGCTTCCGGCGACGGCACGTACGCGTCTTCCAGGTTCGGTGCATACGGCACCGGCGTGTGCGGCGCCGTCACGAGCCGGATCGGCCCCTTCAGCGAGTCGAAGCACTTGTCGGCCAGCAGCGCGGAGATATCCGTCGCGACGCTGCAGCGTGGATTCGCCTCATCGACGATCACGACCCGTCCGATGTCCTCGGTGTACTCGAGCAGCGTGTCCTCGTCGAGCGGCGACGTCGTGCGCGGATCGATGATGCATGCCGACACGCCGTCCGCCGCGAGAAGGCGAGCGGCCGTCTCCGCCACGCCGACCATGCGGCCGAGCGCAACGATCAGCACGTCTTTCCCGTCCCGCACCACCCGCGCCTCGCCGAACGGAATCGTGTATGCGCCGTCGGGCACTTCGCCCACGGTGTCGTACAGCATCTTGTTTTCGAGGAAGATCACCGGATCGTCGTCGCGGATCGCCTGGAGCAGCAGGCCTTTCGCGTCGTACGGATTCGACGGGATCACGACCTTGAGGCCGGGAATGTGCGTGAAGATCGGATAGAACGCCTGCGTGTGCTGCGCGGCCGAGCGCGTGCCGGCCCCGTACGTCGCGCGAATCACGAGCGGCGTCTTGGCACGGCCGCCGAACATGTACCGGAACTTCGCGATCTGATTCATGATCTGGTCGAGACATACGCCGGCGAAGTCGACGAACATCAGTTCGGCGATCGGACGCAAACCCGTGAGGGCCGCCCCGGCGGCCGCGCCAACGAATGCGGCCTCGCTGATCGGCGTATCGCGAATGCGCTCGGGGCCGTAGGCGTCGAGCAGCCCGCGCGTCACGCCGAAAGCACCGCCCCACGCATCCTTGACGCCGTTGGCGCCCGCGCCGCCGGTCAGATCCTCACCCATCATGATCACGCGCGGATCACGCGCCATCTCCGAGTGCAGCGCGTCATTCAGCGCTTGACGGAACGATTTCTTTGCCATTGCTGTGGGTCCTTACAGATACTTCACGTAAACGTCGGCGGTCAGTGCCGAAAGCGGCGGGAACGGGGCTGCGCGCGCAGCACTCACGGCGGCGTCGATCTCGGTCTCGATCTGCGCATCGACCGCGTCCAGCTCGCCGCTGGCCACTTGCGATCCTTCCTGCACCTGCCTGCGGAAATTGGCGACGCAATCGCGCTCCTGGCGCATAGCCTTCTTTTCTTCCGGCGTGCGATAGTTGTCGGGGTCTCCGCTGTAGTGACCGTAGTAGCGCGGCACGTGAATCTGCAGCAGGCTCGGGCCGCCGCCATTGCGGGCACGATCGATCGCCTGGCCGGCGGCCTCGTAGACCGCGAACAAGTCGGTGCCGTCGACTTCCGCAGCGGGAATGTCGTAGCTCTGCGCGCGCCGGGTGAAGCTGCCGGCCGAGACGAACGAATTTGCCGTCGCTTCGCCGAAGCCGTTGTCCTCGATCACGAAGACGATCGGAAGCATCCAGATCTTCGCGAGGTTGAAGCTCT